>Ga0268266_10000909_pt1 | contig 38156 bp, 30 predicted proteins | sample KBSS13metaG_FD_190356 | JGI IMG/M metagenome (GOLD analysis project Ga0268266, IMG submission 190356) | Switchgrass rhizosphere microbial communities from Kellogg Biological Station, Michigan, USA - KBS S1-3 metaG (SPAdes) (version 2) | ecosystem: Host-associated > Plants > Roots > Rhizosphere...
CTCGCCCTCGATCCAGGGCTCTTTCGGCGCTGGATCGAGGGCGAGCGCGAGCGCGAGCAGGCCCGCTCCGAGTTTCAATCGGCGGGCCTCAGAAGAAGGTGTTCGTGAAGGCCGCGGCGAAGGGGGCCTTGTCGACCTCGCCGTTGGCCACCAGGATCATCGTCAGGCGCTTGTCCCGCGCCTTGAGGCAGAGGACCGAGCCGGTCTTCTCGTGCTCCCAGGCCGCCTGGATCCGGGTGCCTCCGGAGTCTTCCCCATGCCATGCGAGATAGGGCTGGACCTCTACGATGCTGCCGCGGTCGAGCAGGACGTCGAGCTTCGCGAGATCGCGGACGGTCCAGGGGTCGCCGACCGGCCGGTTCAGGGAGGGGACCGGGTAGACGGTGTCCGGCGTGACGGACCCTCCATCCGGCGCGGAGCCGAGCCCCTTCATATAGATGACTTCCTGGTTCTTCACGATGGCGACGGAGAGCCCGGAGATCTTGTGCTCCTTGCGCAGGGTCTCGAGCTCCGCCTCGAACCGCTGAAGCCTGGCCTGCAGGTCGGGATCGATCCGGATCTCCATGGGACCTGATTTTGGCGCGAATTGGCTCTTTTGCACAGCGAAGGCGGTGAGAGCGACGGCGACCGTGGCCGCGAGGGTGGTGAACAGGACGGCGCGGAGGATTCTCAAAGTTGTGTTTCTCATGACTCTATAGACACCGCAGCCGACTTTAGAGAAACCGGAATCTCTACCCCAGCCGCCCCAGCTTGCGCAGCCGGTCGAGGTGGGCCAGGATCTGCCGCTGGGCGATCGGCCAGGCCTGCTGCGGCACGTCGTCGTAGACCGTGGAGAGCATCTCGGCGGGGGTCCGCTTCCCCGCGCTCCAGGCTTCGCGGATGCGCTCCTCGCGCCAGAGGCGGTGGTCGAGGTATTCGCGCAGCTTGTCCACGCCGTTCTTGATCGCCGGTCCGTGGCCGGGGAAGAGGGTGCCCGGACGCAGGGCCGCGAGCTTCTCCAGCGATCCGAGGTAGTCGTCCATGTCCCCTTCGGGAGGATCGACGACGATCATGCTAACCCCGGAGATCATGTCGCCGCAGAGCAGCGAGCGCTGATTTTCCTCCAGGAAGCAGAGATGGCCGCGGGCGTGCCCCGGGGTGTGGAGGACGAGGACGGCGAAGTCCTCCGCCAGCTCGACGCGCTCGCCGTCCCGGAGCTCGCCGTCGATCCGGATGCCGCGCCCGGCCAGCCGCTCCGCGGTCAAGGGGTGGGCGAGGACGGGCACGCCGAGCGAGGCCCGAAGGCGCTCGACGCCGCCGACGTGGTCCGGATGGTGGTGGGTGAGCCAGATGGCGGTCACCCTGCGGCCGAGCCTCTCGCGGGCGGCGGCGAGGGCGGCCTCGAGGCGATCCAGCTCTTTGGGGTCCGAGGCTCCGGGGTCCACCAGCACGGCGCCGTAGGGGCCCAGCAGGTAGGCGTTGGTGGTCACCGCCGGCGGCAGCGTGTGGGTGAGGAGCGGGAGCATGACCACCCCGGGGCGCAGCTCGACCCGGCGGAAGGGGCCGAGATTGGCCTCGGCGGGATCGCGCAGGCGGTCGAGGCCGCGCAGCGGGCCATCCTGGCTCAGGACCTCCAGGGTGTGGAGGATCGGCGGCGCGGCCAGCACGTCGCCCCGGTGCCAGGCCTCCCAGGCTTCGGCGGGCCGGACCCACGCGCCGTGCTCGAGCTCCCCCACGATCACGGAGGGCTCGGCCGGGGCGTCCTGTGGCCACTCCAGAAGGAAGAAGCGGTTGTCGAAGCGGAGGGGCGCGAAGGGGGGCGTCACCCACCGGCCGGCGTAGACCAGCGGCGAGGCGTCGAGCTTCACTTCCAGGGCCTTGAGGATGTCGGCGAAGCCGCGCTCGCCGGCCAGCAGGGCCCGCCGGAGCTCCGGCAGCTCCTCGGGATCGACGGTGGGGGAGGAGAGCAGGATCCCTGTCTCCTCGAACAGCTCGCGCAGGGCGCAGGCCGCGAGCCCGGGGAGGAGATCGGGGCTCGGCTCGTCGAGATCGTGGAATGACTCCGGAAGGCCCGCGGCCGGCGGGGCGTCCGAAGCGAGCTGGGGCTGGCCGGAGACCGGAAGCCCGGCGTCCGACCGCGAGAGGCCGCCGCCGGGGAAGGCGTGCCACCCCCCCATGAAAGCAAGCGTCTCCGCCCGCTTCACCCAGTAGACCTCGACGTCGTCCGGACCGCCCCCCTCGATACGCCGCCAGAGCACCACCGCCGCCGAGATGCGCGCCGGCGGCAGGGCGCCCGAGGAGAGAGGGGTCCCTACGACCTTTTCATAGACGTTGCCGGCAAGATCGTCCGCCATGGCCGGCTTATATCATGGGCTCTGCGTGGAGTTTGCCGGCCGCGCCCGGGATTGAAATCCCGGGCTACCGACGGTCGCCCCTTCCCGGGGCTCTGTGAGGACTGGTTTTTGAAGTCCCGTACGGGACGGTCGTGGGTAGCCCGGGATTTCAATCCCGGGCAGCGAGACGTTCTCCTCGAGCTCCCGTCCGGCCCCCCGAAATACCCCCGTGGAGCGCCCGCGTTGAGTAGAATGGGCCCCGGCGCCGTCACCCGTCCGTCACCTGGATGCGCGGCGCCGTGAACCCCGAAAGGAGAATCCTCGATGAAGCCTCCTGAGACCATCCGGTTGACCCCCGGCAAGCGGGTGCTGTTCCTGACCAAGGATCCGGACCTGATTCGCCGCCAGTTGCGCGGGGAGCTGGATCTGCGGATGGAGGACCTCCGGGTCGAGGACCTGCTCGACGACATCAACACCGACGCCATGACCCCGGCCTGGGTCTGCTTCAGCCACCGGCCGGAGGACATCGCCCGCGACGCCTACGCCGGCCTGATCGTCGACGGCAAGCGCCTGTTCGAGCGCGACGCCCTGATCAACGGCAACTTCGAGGTCATCGTCTCCGGCTTCCGCAAGGGGGTGGGTAGCTCCCGCGAGACCGCCGTGCAGGCGGAGAAGTGGTCGGGCATCCGCATCGCGATCGCCGCCTCCTTCGCCCCCATCCACGCCCGCAACAACATCAGCCAGGGCGTGCTGATGGGGGACCACGAGGTGATCCGGCGGCTGCAGGCGGGCGAGGGGATCCCGCTCGCCGAGTTCTGCGAGGGCTGGGACCCGATCACCCAGATCGTCATCCGCGAAGGGGGGCTCTTCCCGTTCTCCAAGGCCCTGGCCGCCGGCGAGCTGGCGCTGCCCACCCCGGAGACCGGCCCGCGCCCGATGACCATGGCCGAGAAGATCCTCGCCCGGCATCTGCTGGGGGGGAGCGACGGGCCGCGGTACGTCAAGCCCGGCGACGCCGTGGTGGTATCGGTCGACGGCGGCTACACCCACGAGTTCACCACCGCCCAGGTCCACTACTTCCTGGAGCAGGAGTACGGAGCGGACTACACGGTCAAGAACCCGGGCAAGTTCGCCGTCTTCGAGGACCACCTGATCTACGCCGACGAGGTGCCGAAGATGCGCGCCTTCCTCGACAAGATCGAGACCCTGCGCGAGCTGCAGCGCGAGTTCCAGCGCCACACCGGGGTGCGCGACTTCTCGGCCAGGGACCGGGTCTCCCCCGGCATCTGCCACGAGGTGGCCCGCGAGCAGTTCATCGATCCCGGCGACTTCATCCAGGCGACCGACAGCCACACCTGCATGGGCGGGGTCAACAACGCGCTCACCTGGGGGGTCGGGGCGACCGAGTACGCCGACCTGGTCCACCAGGGGTTCACGCAGGTCGAGGTCCCCGAATCGATCCGCTTCGAGCTGACCGGCAAGCTGCCGGCGGGGGTCACCGCCAAGGACCTGATGCTGTACATCCTGCTCAACCACGCCCGGCCCCAGCTCACGCTCGACCGCGTGATGGAGTTCACCGGCCCCGGCGTCGCGACCCTGTCGATGGACGAGCGGGCGACGCTGACCAACATGGCGACCGAGTGCGCCGCCAAGACCGCCATCGTGGTCGCCGACGACGAGACCTGGCGCTGGCTGGCCGAGTGGCGGCCGGGGGTCGACATCGAGCGGCTCAAGGCCCGCGCCGTGGCGCCCGACCCCGGCGCCGAGTACGCCGGCGGCGTCTACACGATCGACCTCTCGACCCTGCGGCCGATGGTCGCCCATCCGGGCAACCCGGACGAGGGGATCCCGTCCGACCCGACGAACGGCGCCTGGATCGACGAGATCGGCGACGTGCCGATAGACATCGCCTACGGCGGGAGCTGCACGGCGGGGAAGATCGACGACCTGATCTTCTACCACCAGGTGGTCAAGGAGGCGCTCGACGCCGGCCTCCGGATCGCGCCGGGCGTGCGGTTCATGATCCAGTGCGGCTCGCAGGCGGTGGAGAGCTTCGTGCGGGAGAACGGCCTCGCGGACACCTTCGAGCGGGCGGGCGTGCACCTCATCCACCCCGGCTGCGGCGCCTGCATCGGCTGCGGCCCGGGGGTCTCCGAGACGGCGGACGAGGTCACCGTCTCGGCGATCAACCGCAACTACAAGGGGCGTTCCGGTCCCGGCAAGCTCTGGCTGGCCTCGCCGCTGACCGTCGCCGCCTCCGCCTTCACCGGCCGCATCACCGCCTATACGCCGGGGATGTTCACGCGCATGGCCACCCCCGAGACCCAGGGCGTTGCCCTGGGCTGAGGGAGCCCGGGCCTTTGGCCCTTCCCCCCAGCCGGGATTTGTTTGAGGCCCAACGGGCCGCCCTCCCTCAGCCCAGGGCAACGCCCTGGGTTCAGGGGTTGGCCCAGCCGGCTTCTAGAACCGCCACCTCACCGAGCTGGCCCACACCTGGTCGCGGCTGCTGTAGGTGCCGGTGCGGCCGGGATTCTGGAGCTCCTGGTTCCTGGCGCCACGGTCGTCGAAGGTGTGGAAGGAGTAGCCCAGGTCGAAGGTGAGCTGGGGGAACTCGACGCTGAAGCCGGCGGCGTAGACGAGCGAGTCGCCGCGGGGGAAGCCGGGCTCGATGGTGCGGTCGGGCACCGGCGACTGCTCCTGGGCGACGCCGCCGAAGAGGAGGAAGTTGTCGGTGATGTTCCCCTCCACGCCGAGCCGCAGGCTGGTGGTGTCCTTCCAGTCGCGCGGGGTGCTCTCGGTGGGGTTGGCGGGATTGAGCGGGTTGGGCGAGTAGGTGACGTCGGTCGCCCGCAGGCTCGACCAGCTCTGGAAGCTGGCGTCGAGCTCGATCCGCAGCTCCGGGTAGGGGGCATACCAGATGCCGCCCCGCAGCTCCCGGGGGAGCTCGAAGGACTCGCGCACCCCACCGTTGGTGAAGGTGGTCCGGAGGGCGTCCTCGAGCCCCGGGACCCCCGTCGGCACGTCGAGCGGCTTGTACTTCACGTCGCCGTTCCCCTTGAGCTTCTCGGCGCTCCGGAACACGCCGCCCCACCCCCACGACGGCGCGGCGTAATGGACCGCGAGGTCCCAGGCGATCGCGTCGACGTCGGCGCTGGCGTTGCGCTGCACCTCGACGGTCACCGGCGTCACCGGGCCACCGGCGCCGATGGGGAACGTAGCGAGGCCGTTGGTGTCGCGTTCGAGGTTGCCGAAGGCATAGCGCAGGCCGCCGCCGACACTCCACCCCTCCCCCAGGTCATAGGCCAGCACGGGGTGCACCTCGTAGACCCGCAGCTCGGTGCGGCGGGTGACGAAGCGGCCGGGGAAGAGCCGCGGGAACCAATCGAGGCTGTAGTAGAAGGGGGAATCGATCCCGAGGCCGAGAGCGAAAGGACCGCTCTTCTGCTTCCAGGTGAGATAGACGGCGGGCGGGAACTGAATGATGTGGCGGCTGTCGAAGGTGCCGCTCGCGCTCCGGTACTTATCGGTCGGATTGTTGTAGTCGAGCCCGGCCTGGAGCTGCGTGCCGGACAGCCGGGCGATGGCGGCCGGGTTGTAGGTAAGGGCCGTGGGGTCCGAGGCGCGGGCGGTGAAGGCGCCGGCCTGGCCGGTGGCGCGGCCGCCATGCTGGAACCATCCGAAAGCCTGGGCCGAGACGAGGCTCGACCCGGCGAGCGTGGCGAGCAGACACAATAAGACGATGCGGCGTGGGTGTCGCATGCTCTCTCCTTGTCAATTGGGGAAGCGGCCGACCCCGGCTCTCACTCTACCGCCAGGATCTCGGGCACGATCCGCTGGTCGGCCACCCTGAGGATAGCGAGGGTGAGGGGTAGATGGAAGCGCCGGTTGCCGCAAGCTCCTGGGTTGAGCAGTAGGCACGAGCCATGCCAGGAGAGCTCGGGGCGGTGCGAGTGTCCGTAGACCACCAGGCGCGCCTGCGCCGGCCAGCGCGGATCGACATCCTCCCGCCGGTGCACCATACGGAAGGGGAGACCTCCGAGGTCCCCCGCCAGGATCTCCGGCAGCGCGGCGGCGGTGGCTCCGGAATCGGTGTTGCCGCGGATGGCGTCCACGGGCGCGATCGCGCGCAGCCGGTCGAGGAGCTCCAGGTCCCCCACGTCCCCCGCGTGCAGGATCCGCTCGCACCCGGCGAGGAGCTCGAGCACCCGCGGACGGAGCAGGTTGTGGGTATCCGAAAGCACGCCGATCCGCATGGGCTTCACCCTCCCCGGTAGATCAAGCTCCGGCCGCCGCCCTGCACGGAACTTGCAATATTTATCTGTATAGCAGCGGTCCCTTTCCGGGAGCAAGAGCCGTGAGCAGGCCATCCTCGTCCGTCGTCAGAGAATTCCAGGAGATCGGTCCCTGGGCCGTGGGGCGGAGCCTCCGCGAGGCGCTGGCTGAAGGGGAGAGGCCGGATCGGGCGACCCTGGTCGACTGGGGGGGCCAGCTCCTGGAGATCCTGGCCGAAGCGCACGCCGAAGGGCTGCTGCACCGCCACCTGACGGAAGACGAGGTCTTCCTCGTCCCCGAAGGCCGGCTGCTCCTCCTCGGCTTCGAACCCCCGGAGCCGGGCGACCCCCATACCGTTCAGAGCGATCTCTACGCCGCCGGGTGCCTGCTGCGGCGGCTGGCCTTCGCCGCCTCGCTGCGGGGAGGCCGTGGGCGTCTCGGGCCGCGCGATCCGCTGGTCAAGGTGCTGGCCCGCGCCACCTTCGCCAACCCGGCGGCCCGCTATGAGAGCGCCGCCGAGATGGCCGCGGCCCTGCGCGAGGCCGGCCGGGCCGTGGTGGCGAGCGGTCCCCGTTCTCTGGATCGGCCGCGCGGAACCGACTCCCGGGTGGCGGAGTTCTCTCCGCGGCGGCCGGCCTCTCCCCGGCAGGGGCAGAATCCGGAGGAGAGGGAGCTCTGGCACGCGCTCGTTCTGCTGGTGGCGTCCCTGCTGCTGATGGCGCTCGTGCTCACGACCGGGTGGCTCCTCCTCGGCCGTGACGGCACCCTCGCGCGGCCGGGCGGTCTCCTGCCCTCTCCCCACCCTCTCCCTCCCGCCGCCGCCGCGCGCTGAGGCGCAAGGGGGGCGGAAAAGAAACCCCCCAGGCAAAAAAGAAAAAACCCGGGCGGATCACTCCCCCGGGCCTTCACCCTCCACGGACTTCCAAAGCAGTTCAAAAGAACAAAAGAAACTCTCTCTCCCTCAACAACAAGAACTTCAAAAGAGACCTACAGGTTGAAAGCGGCCCATCCCTCCGGCGCCACCCTCTTCTCCCCTCGGGTGCTGCGTTGGGTGGAGTCTAGGGGAGGGGCAATCAGGAGTCCTCACAGTTTCGCTCAAGCTTCCTCAAAAAAGATCAAAGACCACGTCATACGGGCCTCCCGGCCTGAGGTACAATCACTCCAGACCGTCCAGGCAGTTCAGATGTGGCGGCTCGCGGGGGATCTCGCGAGGGCCTTCGGCTGTCTTACCGGATCATGCTGATACCGTCGATGACAACCAACCGTTCATGACCACGAGCCCCCTGCCCCAGCGGGCCGAGAAGCAGGTCTACGAGTTCGGCGTCTTTCGCGTCGATCCCGCCCGCCGCCGCCTCCTGAAGGCGGGGGAGCTGGTGTCCCTGACCCCCAAGGCGTTCTCGCTTCTGGTCGTTTTGATCGAGAACCGGGGCCTGGTGATGGAGAAGGAGGAGCTGATCCAGCGGGTCTGGCCGGACACCTTCGTCACCGAGGCCAACCTGACCCAGAACATCTCCTCCCTTCGCAAGGCGCTGGGAGAGCGGGCGAACGACCACCGGTACGTCGTGACCGTCCCCGGCCGGGGGTACAGCTTCGTCGCCGACGTCCAGGAGGTTTTGCTGGAGAGCACCGGCGTGTTCACGCTGGCGCGAGATTTCCCCGGGATCGCCACGCCGCCGCCGGCCCAGCAGCGGTCGTCGCCGGCCCCGCCGCCGGCGCTCGCTCCCGTGCCGCCGCCGCCTTCGGTCGCGCCGCCCGCTCCTCCCCGCAGCCGGCCCGTCCTGCTGATCGCGGGGGTGATCCTGGGGCTGCTGGCGCTGGCCGCCGTCGGGATGTTGCTTTTCTACAAAGGGGGGAAGAATTTCCCTGGGGAGCCCCTGTCCGGCGTGGTCCTCCCGCCGCGGCCGACGGTGGCGGTGCTGGGGTTCAGGAACCTCTCCGGGGACCGTGACGACAACTGGCTCTCGACCGCGCTGTCCGAGATGCTGGTCACCGAGCTGTCGGCCGGCTCCAAGGTTCGGATGGTCCCGAGCGAGGAGGTCGTCCGCGTCAAGAGGACCTTCGCGCTCCCCTATACCGAGAACCTGGGAGGGGAGAACTTGCAGCAGCTCCGCGGCCTGCTCGGCGCCGACCTGGTGGTGGTCGGCTCCTTCCTCTCGATCCAGGAGCAGGGGGGGCGCAGGCTCCGCATCGATCTCCGGGTGGTGAAGGTGCCGGAGGGGAACACGGTGGCCACCTTTGCCGAGGTCGGGACGGAGACGGACCTGTTCGAGCTGGTGCCGCGGATCGGGCGGCGGCTGCGCGGCGCTCTCGGCTGGTCCGAGCCCTCGCCGGCCGACGCCCGCGCGGCGGCCGCGATGCTGCCGGCCAATCCGGAGGCGGCTCACCTCTATGCCGAGGGGCTGACCCGGCTGCGCGCGTTCGATTCTCTGGGCGCCCGCGACCTGCTGCAGCGGGCGGCCGAGGTCAATCCCAATTCGGCGGTGATCCACTCCGCCCTGTCGCTCGCCTGGATCGGGCTCGGTGACGACGTCAAGGCGCGCGAGCAGGCCGAGAGAGCGGTCCAGCTCTCGGCCGCCCTGCCGAAGCAGGAGCGGCTGGCGATCGAGGCGCGCGCCGCCGAGGCGAGGAAGGACTGGAGCCGGGCGAGCGAGATCTACCGCTCCCTATGGACCTTCTATCCCGACAATCTGGAATACGGCCTGCGCCTGGCGAGCGCCCTGTCGGCCAGGGGCCGGGGCAACGAGGCCCTGGCCATGGTGGCCGATCTGCGGAAGCTCGGCGCCCCGGCCGGCGAGGATCCGCGCATCGACCTCGCCGAAGCGCAGATCTCCAAGCGCCTTTCGAGCTTCGCCGTCGAGGCGCGGGCCGCCAGGGCCGCCGAGGTGAAAGGGCGCAAGTCGGGAGAGTCCCAGGTCGTCGCGCAGGCCCTGATGCTCCAGGGGGACGGTCTGATCCTGGTCGGCCGCTCCAGGGAGGCGCTCCCCCTTCTCTCCGAAGCCCGCGACCTCTTCGCCAAGGCGGGCAACCAGTCCGCCGTGGCTCTCGTCCTCACGCACCTCGGAGTGGCGCTCAACGAGCAGGGGCGCCTCGCCGAGGCCCAGACCATGTACCAGGACTCGCTCGCCACCCTGCGGCGGACCGGCAGCGTCCAGAGTGGGGCGATCCAGTTGGACAACCTGGGGTTCGTCGCGCAGGATCTCGGCGATCTGCCACGGGCCCAGGCGCTGCTGGAACAGGCCTATGCCGCGTTTACGGCGGACGGAGACCGGGTGCTGGCCGAGGAGGCGCTCAACGCGATCGGCACCGTGCGGCTGGCGCGGGGGGATCTCGCCGGGGCTCGCCAGCGGTTCGAAGCGGTGCTCGCCATCAGCCGGCAGACGGGCAACCGTGTCGACGAGGGGCGGTCGCTCAGCTACCAAGGCCTGGTCTTAGCGCGCCTGGGCTCGCTCGGCGAGGCCCGGCGTCTCCAGGACCAGGCCTACAAGATCACCCAGAAAGTCGGGGATCCGGTCCGCGGCGCCTCGATGCTCGCCGCCTCGGCCGAGGTGCTGATGCGGCTGGGGGATCTGCCCGAGGCCCACCGGCGGCTCTCGCGGGCCCTGGAGATGAAGCGGCAGGGGGGGAGCCTGCTGGGTGTCGCCGAGACCCTCGATCTGCTCGCGCGGCTCCAGGAGCGGCTCGGCAACCTGGCCGAGGCGAAGCGGCTCGGCGCCGAGCAGATGGAGATCGCCCGCAAGACCGGCTCCCGCGGCCTCGTCGCCTCGGCGCTTCACGGACAAGGCCGCCGGAGCCTGGACGCCGGGGACCTCGCCGGCGCCCGCCGCCAACTGGAGGAGGCATTGCGCGATCGCGTGCAAGGGGACCAGCAACTGGAGGCGGCGGCGCTCCGGCTCGATCTGGGGGATCTCGCCCGGCTCGAAGGGAACCCCCGCGAAGCCGCCCGCCTCGCCTCCGAGGTGGCTGACTGGTACGGCCAGCGGGAGATGGCCGGCTTCCGCGCCCTCGCCCTCGCCAGCCTCTCCCAGGCGCTCCTCGCCGGCGGCCGGCGCGCACCGGCGCGGCTGGCGGCCGACGAGGCTGAGAGGATCGCCGAGGCGGAAGAGGACGTCGAGCTCCGGCTCGCCGTGGACGCCGGCGTGGCGCCGGTCCTGGCCGCGACCGGCGATCCGGCGACGGCGCTGGACATCCTGGGCCGGGCGGTCCGCGAGGCCGGCCGGATCGGCGACTTCGCCGCCGGGCTCGAGGCCCGGCTCGCGCTCGGTCTCCTGCAGCGGCAGACCGGCGATCCGGCGGCGGGCGCCACCCTCGAGGAGGTGCGGCGGCTCGCCGAGTCCCGTGGGTATCTGGGGGTGGCGCGGCGGGCGGCGGCGGGCCTGCCGGTACGAATGAACCCCCAGGGGTAGGACTCGCGCGCGATCCCGTCTGGACCTCAGGCCATCGGCGCGGATACCATCGGTCCTCTTTCCCGGAGGTATCCGATGAGATTCCCTGCTCTCGCGCTGGCTCTGCTGTCGATCCCCGCGCTGCTGTCCGCTCAAGGCGCCCCCGCTCCGAAACCCGAGGTGATCGCCCTCAAGGCCGCCCGGCTGTTCGACGGCCGGGGGGACGCCGCCGTGCCCAACGGCGTCGTGATCGTCGAGGGGGGGCAGATCCGGGCCGCCGGCTCGGGGCTCGCCATCCCCGCCGGCGCCCGCGTGATCGACCTCGGGGACGCCACCCTGCTGCCCGGGCTGATCGACGCCCACACCCACGTCACCAACGAATCGACCGACGAATGGCTGCAGGGGTTTTTCAACAACGTCAGCCGGGACGTGGCCGAGTCCGCGATCCGCGCCACCGTCAACGCCCGCAAGATCCTGGCGGCGGGCTTCACCACCGTCCGCGACGTCGGCTCCGGCGACTACATCGACGTCGGCCTGCGCAACACGATCCGCGACGGGGTGGTCCCCGGGCCGCGGATGCTGGTGGCGGTGCACGCCCTCGGCGCCCGCGGCGGCCACTGTGACGAGGGGGGCTTCCCGTTCAACCGCTTCGGCCCCGAGCCGGGGATCGAGCGCGGCATCGCCAGCGGTCCGGACCAGTTCCGCGACGCCGTGCGCTTCCAGGTCAAGTACGGCGCCGACGTGATCAAGATCTGCGCCACCGGCGGCGTGCTCTCCCTGGCCGACGAGGTGGACACCTCCCAGCTCTCGCAGGAGGAGATGAACGCCATCGTCGAGGAGGCCCACCGCCTGCACAAGAAGGTGGCCGCCCATGCCCATGGCGCCGAGGGGGCGCGGTTCGCCATCCGCGCCGGCGTCGACTCGATCGAGCACGGCTCGTTCATGGGCGACGAGGAGCTGCGGATGATGAAGGAGCGCGGCACCTGGCTCGTCCCCACCCTCCTCGCCGGCGAGTACGCGGCCGGCCGGAGCGCGATCCGCCACTATCCGCCGGCCATCGCGGCCAAGGCCAAGGCGGCGGTCGCCGTCCGCTCCGACATGTTCAGGAAGGCTCTGCGGATGGGGGTGAAGATCGCCTTCGGCACCGACTCCGCGGTGAGCCCGCACGGCATCAACGCCCAGGAATTCGGCCTGATGGTGGATCTCGGGATGACCCCGGCCGCCGCGCTGCGCACCGCCACCGCCTCGGCGGCCGACCTGCTCGGGCTCAGCCAGACGATCGGCACGCTCCAGCCGGGCAAGGCCGCCGACGTCATCGCCGTGCCCGGCAACCCGCTCGCCGACATCCACGCCATGGAGAGGGTGAAGTTCGTGATGAAGGGTGGAGAGGTGTTCCGCAACGACGGCTGACGCGAAAGCTTTCGCGGGCGGCGAGCACTCCTCCTGGAGAGAAAACAGCCGATCCACACTTCACCGGGAGGAGACCCAAGAGTGATCAAGGCCGCCGTGATCTGCGCCGTCTGGACCTTTACGTTTCTGCTTCTGCTCGCCGTCGGCGGGCTCCTGAGCTGGGCCGGCCCGCGCGTCTGCGGCCGCGTGCCGTCCCCGCCGACCGGCTCCGCGCAGGGGGGCGACGCGCCCAAGGAGGAATCGCCGGAGCGAAAGACGGCGGCCTCGGCCATGTAAGATGCGGAGTCTCGAAGCGAAAGGAGCCCGCATGGTCTCATCTCCCGCTCTCGCCTTTCTACCCGCTCTCCTGATTCTCGCCGGTCCGGCCGCGGCGGCCGGCAAGGCCTCCACTCCCGCCGAGGAGGCGCGGGCCATCGATACCGAGCTGGTGGCCTGCGGCACGCGCCATTCGATGTCGTCCTGGACCGATCCGAAGCGGGGGATAGGCTGCGCGCGCGACGTGGTCGTGCGGCGGCTCAACGAGATCGCCGCCAGGAGCGGCGGCCGGCTCAAGGTGGTCGTCGACCCCTACGAGACGAGCGGAGCGCGCACCGGCAACGTGCCAGTGCACATGGAGAACGTCTACGGCGTCCTCGAAGGGACCGACCCGGCGCGCGCGAAGACCGCCTACGTGATGTCCGGCCACCTCGATTCGCGCGCCTCGGACGTCATGGACGCGAAGTCGGACGCTCCCGGCGCCGACGACGACGCCTCGGGCGTGATCGTCTCGATCCTCTCGGCCGCGGCCATGGCTCCGAAGTCTCCGGGGTTCCGGGGCACCCTGATCTTCGCCGCCGTGGCGGGGGAGGAACAGGGGCTCCTCGGCGCCCGGCGGATGAAGGAGTGGCTCGCCCAGCAGGGCTATCAGGTCGGCGGCATGATCACCAACGACATCGTCGGCGCCACCAACGGATCGAAGGACCGCCGGCCGCGCGTGTTCAGCGAGGGGGGGCCGGACGGCGTCGACTCGCCCGGCCGGCAGATGGCGCGCCGGCTCGACGAGCTGGCGACCCCGGGCCGGGTGCGGCTGATCTTCCGGCGCGACCGTTTCGGCCGCGGCGGCGATCACATCCCGTTCGTCGAGGCCGGGCTGCCGGCGATCCGGCTCACCGAGCCGCTCGAGAGCTACGACCATCAGCACCAGAACGTCCGCGTCGAGAAGGGGGTTCAGTACGGCGACCTGATCCAGTCCATGGATTTCTCCTTCGTCGCCGAGGTGGCCGCGCTCAACCAGCTCCTCCTCGGCGAGCTGGCTGCGGCCCCGGCGCCGCCGAAGTCGGCGGTGCTCACCGGCGCCGTAACCCCCTCCGCCAGGATCGCCGCCGAGGCCGAGGACGACGCCGGGCGCAAGGGGTTCGAGATCCTGCGGCGGGAGACCACGGACCCTCGCTGGCACGTCCTGCGCGCGGTCGACCGGCCAGGGGAGGTCGTGCTGGAGGGGACCAGCACCGACAACGAGTACTTCGCCGTCCGCAGCGTCGGCATCAACGGCAGCCGCGGCATCGCGGTCCCCTGCGTGCCGCCGCCGGCTCAGCCGCCGGCCGCCGCCGCACCCCCGAAGCTATCGGGGGGTTGAGATCCGCGCCCCACCAGGATGTCGCCCATCGCCAGCCAACCCGGAGCGGTTTATCTTTTTTGTTTTTCTCTGGAGTCGATTCTGAGGGAGAAAGATTACAGGCAACATTAAGCCGCGAGACGCGCCCGCCAGCCTAGAGCGGCTTCCTGGGGCGGCCGGACGCGGCGAGAACCCGGGTGGTCATCAGCCGCCGGAGGAACAGGTCCAGGGCTCCCAACTGGGCGCGTACCTCCGTCTCCGGATGGCTCTCCCCGAGGAGCACCTCGCGGGCGCGCAGGCGGCCGAGGTCCATGATGGGGCGCAGCACCTCCCAGCGGTTCTCGGCCCAGGCGCAGGGGAGGCGGTGGCGGGGCTGGATCACCACCGTCCGCTCGCGGAAGGGGGACGGGATGACGTGGTCCGGCTCATGGGAGTTGCGGTAGAGGCCCCCCTCGCTCACCCCCTTCATGGTCACCAGCACGACCGCGTCGCACCCTTCGGCGAACGCCTTCTCATAGGGGACGTTGTCGGTCAGGCCGCCGTCGCCGTAGCGCTCGCCGCCGATCCGGGGGGCGTGGGTGTAGAAGGGGGGCACGTAGTTCGAGGCGAGGCAGAGGGCCAGCGGATCGTCGACCTTGCGCGCGTCGAAGAACTTCCCCTGGCGGTCGCGCAGGCGGGTGACGCCGATCCAGAGCGGCGGCGCCTCCGGCCGGCGGAGACGCTCGACCCCCACGTAGCGGCTGAACGTGCGCCGGTGCATCTCGGGGAAGCGATAGGGGGTGCGCTCGCGGAGGAGCTGGCGGATGTCGACGCGGGGCATCCGCACGAAAGTCCGCCAGTACTTGCGCAGGCGGGGCACCGTGCCGGCCGTCACCGCGGCGGCGTTCCATACCCCGCCCGAGACGGCGACGCAGACGTCCGGGCTGAACCCGAGCTCCGTCAGGGTCTCGATGACCCCCACCTGAAAGCAGCACCGCGAAGCGCCGCCGGAGAGCACCAGCCCCACCCGGCGGGCCGAGCGGAGCAGGTCGAGAGCTGGCGGCGTATCGGAACCCGTCTGCATTGGTGCATCTTACTGACTACGGCAGGTCAGGGCCAGAGGGAAAAACCCTGCTCGGGCGTCGTGCTAAAATTTAATCATAAGCACTAATAGCAATGGCTCTAGGGGCCTTTGGCCATCATCTCCTGGCGTTGCCGGAACGGGCTCTGAGCCTTCTCGCCCTCGGCGTCACGGCCGCCCGGGACCAGATCCGGTTCTTCCGGGGGAAGTGGTACCTGTACCGCCCGCGTCCCGACGACATCTTCGTCGTCAGCTATCCGAAATCCGGAACGACGCTGATGCAGATGATGGTCTATCAACTGGCGACCCGGGGAGAGACGGACTTCCGGCACATCACCATCGTCTCCCCCTGGTTCGAGATGGAGCTCCTGCGCGGCGGTGCTCGCGGTCTGGAGGTGCCCTCGCCGCGTATCCTCAAGAGCCATCTCCGCTATTGGATGCTGCCGAAAGTGGGGCGGTTCATCTACATGCTGCGAGACCCGCGCGACGTCGCCCTCTCGGCCTACCACCACCATGTGCTGATGACTGGGGAGAGCCCCTGTCCCGAGAGCTTCGTGCACAAGTTCATCCTCGGGGGGTTCGCCTTCCAATCCTGGTTCAAGCACGTCTCCTCCTGGTGGCCGCACCGCAACGATCCGAACGTTCTCTTCCTGCGCTACGAGGAGGTCGTCGCCGATCTCGAGGCTACTGCCCGCCGGGTCGCCGCTTTTTGCGGGATCGAGGTGCGCGAGGAGGATCTGCCGAAGATCCTCGAGCACTGCAGCCTCGACTTCATGAAGAGGCACCAGGAGAAGTTCGATCCGCGCACCCGCCAGGCCTTCCTCGGCCCCGGCGAGTTCATCCGCGAGGGGAAGACGGGAGCCGGGCGCAAGGTGTTGACGCCAGAGACTCGGGACATCCTGACGGAGAAACTCGCCCATCTCGAGCGGCGGCTCGGCGTTCCGGCAGAGGACCCGTTCTCCGGGGTGTTTCGACTTCGCGACTGATGTCAGGGTGGGGCAGCGGCAGTTGGGGGACGGCTCCGTCGCTGGCGCTCGCGAGGCTGCTCCTCACAAGGAACGCGACACGAGATAGGGAACGCCTGGGGATCTTTGACAACTGAACGAAGTCATCCAAATTGGATGACGCGGGGCGCTTCCGTTGGTCGAGACGGTAGAGCCTCCTCCCTTCCATGAAAGATCGTTGACGCATCTGCGGAACTAAACTAGTCTAAGGGCTAAGCCTAAAAGGAAGAGACGCTTGCGCTGATTTATAAGCGTTCATGAGCCCATGCGGATGGCGGCCGGTGACCACTGAATTCCGGAATCCAGAAGAACTTTCTCCGGAAGAGAAAGCCCTTGGGACCTGCTCACCCGATACCCTCGTAGAGAGCATTCCTCCCTTCATGCCGGGCGACTCGCCGGCCGGACGTGTTGTCGGTCCTTATCGCCTGTTGGACCGCATCGGGAGGGGTGGCATGGGCGAGGTCTGGCGTGCCGAGGACACCCGGCTCGGCCGTAAGGTCGCGCTCAAGCTCCTAGCCGCCGAGCTGGCCCGGAGTCCTCAGTCCAACTCCCGCTTTCTCCAGGAAGCCCGGGCCGCCTCGTCCCTCGATCACCCCAACATCTGCTCGATCTACGAGGTGGGGGAGACCACCGACCATCAGCTCTACCTCGTGATGCCCTGCTACAAGGGGGAGCCACTCCAGGAGCGCATCGCGCGCGGGCCGCTGCCGGTCGCCGAGGCCCTCGACATCGCGGAGCAGACCGCCAGGGGGTTGGGCGAGGCGCACCGGAACGGGATCGTCCATCGCGACATCAAGCCCGCCAACCTGATGGTCACGGAGGATGGCACGCTCAAGATCCTCGACTTCGGGATCGCCAAGCTCGCGGGGCAGGACGGCTTCACCCGCGCTGGAATGGTCGTCGGGACGCTGGCCTACATGTCCCCGGAGCAGCTCCGAGGGGAGCCCGCCGACGAGCGCTCGGACCTCTGGTCTCTCGGCGTCGTCCTTTACGAGATGCTGGCGGGGCGCCACCCCTTCCCGGGAGAGCCGGCGGTGGTTGTCCGAGAGTCGATCCTCCACGCCGAGCCGGAGCCGCTGACAAGAGTCCGGCCGGGTGTCTGCGCGGAGCTCGCGGGGCTCATCCGCTCCCTTTTGAGCAAGGATCCGTCGGCCCGTATCCCTTCCGCCGATAGCGTCGCGGCGGTGCTGCGCAAGATCGCCAGGGGGAACTCTGCGAGCCGCCGGGAGTGGTTCGGAGGGAAGGCGGCAGCCTGGTGGCTCGGGGGCGGCCTGATCGTCATCTGCCTGATCATCGCGGCTGTGCTCACCGTTTCGCAACGGGAAACCGTCTCCAGATCCAGTGTCACCGCTTCTTCTCCTGCCGCTACCGCGGTCGCTCCACCGATGGCGCCCGAACGACGTCTATCCATTGCCGTGCTTGGATTTCAAGATCCCTCAGCGAATGTTGCCCAGCAGTGGCTCGGCGCCGCTCTGACCGAGATGCTGACCGCCGAATTGGCGGCCGGAGGCAAGTTCCGCGTCGTTTCGAGTGAGAGCACCGCCCAGGCCCGGCACTCCCTCCTCGGAGTAGGGGAGAAAGAAAGCCTGGACCAGGCGTACGTGGAGCGTCTGCATGCCCTGGTAGGGGCCGATCTCGCGGTGACGGGGACGTATCTGCCGCTCGGCGAGCGAGGCCGCCGGCGCATCCGCCTCGATATCCGGATCCTGACCATGCCGGCGGGCGATACTGTGGCCTCGGTAGTCGAATCGGGAACCGAACCAGAGCTTTTCGATCTCGTGGCCCGGACGGGCTCCAAGCTCCGCGATATCCTCGGCCTGCCGCTGCCCACCGCAACGGAGAGGCGACAGGTCCGAGGCCTCCTTCCGGCCGGTTCCGATGCGATCCATCTTTACTCCGAGGCTCTCGCGCGGCTTCGATCTTACGACCCCGCCGGTGCCCGCGACCTCCTGCTGCGCGCGGAATCTCTCGAGCCCTCGTCGGTTGTGATTCAGTCCGCCCTATCGGAAGCCTGGATGATGCTGGGCCAGGATACCAAGGCCCGTCAGACGGCTCTGCACGCTTTCGAGGGCCGCCATTCGCTGCCGCAGGAAGCCCAACTCGCGATCGAGGCACGATTTTATGAGACTGGGAAACAGTGGAGCCGGGCGAGCGACATCTACCACTCGCTCCAGACGCTTTTTCCCGACGAGCTGGAATATGGACTCAAGCTGGCGGATACCCTGTCGCGAGCGGGCCGCGGTCACGAGGCGCTGGCGGTCCTCGGCAAGCTGCATGAGCACCCTTCTCCCGAGGGGCAGGATCCGCGGATCGATATCACCGAGGCCGCCGTGGCGTGGCGGCTCGGTGATCTGCCCAGGATGGACAAAGCCGCGGAGACCGCCGTCATCTCAGGGCGGCTCATCGGGTCCGGGCTCATCGTGGCGACCGGACTGCTAGATCGGGCCTACTGCGCGTCTGTGGATGGACGGCCTGATAAGGCGATCGAGCTGCTGCGGCAGAGCGAGGAGGTTGCGTTTCGCTCTGGAGACCGGTTCACCGCCGCCAGAGCCGATGCCAATCTTGGCGACGTGCTGCAGCAACAAGGGGACCTTGATGGCGCCGAGCAGGCGCACCAGAGGGCCTTGACCGCAGCCCTGGAGCTCGGCACCGCGGTGGGTATCTCCAATCAGTTCTTGGCTCTTGGGGATTTCCACCGCGAACGTGGAGATCTGCGGGAAGCCCGTACACTGCTGGGGCAGGCCCTGGCCTGGTTCCACCGGATCGACTACCGGGCGTTGGAGGCGCAGGCGGGAGTCTCCCTCGCGTCGGTCCATCTCGCGCAAGGAGAGCCCGAGAAGGCACGGCAGCTGCTGGCCGAGGCCCTTTCTGTGAGCCGGTCCACCCGGGGAATCGAGGGTGAGATCGAAGCCCTCGAGGGGTTGGCGGAGCTCAGGTCTCACGAGGAGGGGCTGGACGAGGCTCTCCAGTTCGAAGAAAACGCCCTTCAGCGGCTCATCCGGCTGCGGCGGCCGGCACTGGCGGCGAGAGTGCTGGCGTCGTCGGCGGGCCTCCTGGCACGTACGGGGAATGAGCTTCTGGCCCGTCGCCGGCTCACTCAAGCCGAAGCCGCAGGGAGGCGTGCCTCCGACCGGCTCGTCTCAAGTTACCTGTTGGGAACGAGGGCACAGTTCGCGTTCCGCGAAGGGGACCTTGTCGCATCCCGCGTGGCGAGCGAGAAGCAGCTTCATGCCGGCCGGCAGATGCGCGCCCGGCCGCTCGAAGCCACCGCTCTCCGGGGTCTCACGCGAATCGACAGGGCTGGCGGAGAGATGCCACAGGCACGCGCTTTTCTCGTAGAGGCGCAGGGCCTCGCCAAGAAGAGCGGCGACCGGCTGGCAGAGATGGAGATCGCCCTCGAGCTTGCCCAACTCGACCTGGAGCAAGGTGCTTTCGATTCATCCCTGAAGCTGGCGCGCGAGGCCGCCGCGTGGCACCACGACCGTCATTTCGTTCGGGACGAATCCGCGGCGCTGGCGCTGGCCGCGGAGGCCCTGCTCCGACTGGGACGGCTTGCCGAGGCTCGCGAGGCCGCGGCCCGTGCCCAGGCGCTGGCTCCGGAGAGCGATCACGAACTCCGCTTGGAGATCGCCCCCGCCCTGGCGCGAGTGGCGGCCACGAGCGATCCCGACGGCGCTCTCCGCACCCTCGGCTCGGCGAGCGTGGAAGCCGGGCAGATCGGCTTCGTGCCGGCGGCTTTCGAAGCCCGTCTGGCTCGGGGGGAGATCCTGCTGAGAAAGGGGGAGACCGCCGCGGGACGGGCAGAGCTGGAGCGTCTCCGAAAGGAGGCCGAGGCGAAAGGCTTTCTTCAGGTTTCGCGCCGGGCCGCCACGCTCGCGGCGGCTCAGCCCCGGCCCGCGATCTCCCCGTGATGCGTGTCGTGCCCGTACTTGCGGAGCGCTTCCTCGACCTTCAGCTTCTTGACCCGTAGCAGGTTACCGGAGATCTTCTCGGCCTCGTAGGGGTCGATGTTCTCGACGTCCGCCGAGTTTCCCTTGAGATCGAGGACGAGCACGTCGAAAGTGAAGGCGGTCTCGGTCGTCGCGCGCAGCCAGTGGACGTTGTTCTTCTCGTCCGAGATCGAGGAGTGGCTGCCGGCGCGGGCGACCTCGTCGATGGTGGGCGCGATGATCATGTGCGAGTCGGTCTCGTCCACCTTGTCGTACTGTTTGAGGAGAAACTCCCCCTTGAGCACGTAGTGGCAGGAGACCATGTTCTTGTGCCCGTGGGGGATGATCGCCCGGTCCCGCCGCATTCCGAAAACCTTGCCATAGAAGGCCAGGTCCTCCGGAATCCCGTCGAGGCGGGGGAACTGGACCGGCCGGGTGCTGACGCCCAGGTCCGGGTAGTCGAACCCGGCGGTCAGCTTGTCGAAATCGATCGCCGCCAGCAACTCCGCCGGCTCGATCCGGTCATAGAGATCCCTGACCTTCGCCTGCCAGAGAGCTGGAGCGATTTTGGCGGACCTGAGGTCCCGGCTCATCGCGTCGAGGTCGCGCACCCAGTGATCCGTGACCGGCTTGACCGCTCCGGCGAAGGCGTCGCGGGAGAACAGCGTCTCCAGCAGCGAGTACGAGGCGATGGTGCCGAGGAGGGACTTGGCGAACTCTCTGCGATTCATGGGATCTCCGGAGAGGTGCGTGAGAAGAATTCTACACCCTTGCCCATCGGAGCGACCTGCCCTTCGAGGCCTCACCCTCGGTCCCTCTCCACGGAGTGGAGAGGGAGGGCCCATAGGGGCGGGAAAGAGGATGCTGGAGCCTTTTTCCTCTCCCGGAACGGGGGAGGCCAGGAGGGGGCGTTCCGGAGTCCGAGACGTTGAGCCCCCTCCTAACCTCCCCCTGAAAGGGGAGGAACCCATTCCCTCCCAGCGTCCTCTTTCCTTACCTCCATGGGCCCTCCCTCTCCACTTCGTGGAGAGGGACCGAGGGTGAGGATTCGGAGGGCAGGACGCCCCGCACACCGCCGCTGTCCTGGAGCCTGTCTGGGTTGCGGCCAAACAAAACCGCCGGGCGTTCCGCCCGGCGGTTGTACCGCGGCGCTGTGCTCGCGATCAATCGACGATCGACTGGTCCTTGGTATCACGCAGGAAGAGCGTGCCGATGATCACGGTGATGACCGCGACGATCACCGGGTACCAGAGGCCGTAGTAGATGTTGCCGGCCTTCGCCACCATGGCGGTGGCGAGGAGGGGCAGCATGCCGCCGAACCAGCCGTTGCCGATGTGGTAGGGGAAGGACATCGAGGTGTAGCGGATCCTCGTTGGGAACAGCTCCACCAGGAAGGCGGCGATCGGGCCGTAGACCATGGTGACGTAGAGCACCAGGATGAACAGGATCAGCAGAGCCAACCCGTAATTGATCCGCGCGGGGTCGGGCGCCGCCGGATAGCCTTCGGCCTTCAGGGCGGCCTTGTAATCGTCCTCGTTCCACCCGTTCAGCGAGGTGTTGCCGATATGCGTCGTCACCGTCTGGCCGGGCTCCGCGGGCTGTGAGGTGAAGGAGAGCCCCGCCTTGGTGAGGAAATCCTTCGCCTTGTCGCAGTCGGAGAACTTGGTGCCTGGAAGGATGAAAATATGGAAGTGGCAGTCGGTGGCCGCGACGCTCACCGGATGGCTGCTCTGGAACTCCTCGAGCCCGGGGTTGATGGCATGGGTCAGCCCCCGGAAGAGCGGGAAGTAGGTGAGCGCCGCGAGCAGGCAGCCGAGGAGGATGATCTTGAGGCGGCCGATACGGTCGGAGAGGCCGCCGAAGATGACGAAGAACGGCGTCGCCAGCAGCAGCGCGGCGCCGACCAGCAGATAGGCCTTCAGCCAGTCGAGCTTGAGAGTAATGGTGAGGAAAAAGAGGGCGTAGAACTGCCCCGCGTACCAGACCACCCCCTGGCCGGCGGTGGCGCCGAACAGGGCGAGCATCACGTACTTGTTGTTCGGATAGTGGAAGAAGCTGTCCTTGAGCGGCGACTTCGACCCCTTGCCCTGTGACTTCATCCGCTGGAAGACCGGCGACTCGTTCAGCTTGGCCCGGATGTAGATCGAGAAGACGAGGAGCACGAGCGAGATCAGGAACGGCACCCGCCAGCCCCACGCCTTGAAGACGTCTTCGGTCATGTTCTTGCGGCAGAGGCCGATCACCAGCAGCGAGAGGAAGAAGCCGAGGGTGGCCGTGGTCTGGATCCAGCTCGTCGAGTAGCCGCGCCTCCCCTCGGGGGCGTGCTCGGCGACGTAGGTCGCGGCGCCACCGTACTCGCCGCCGAGGGCCAGCCCCTGGAGCAGGCGGAGCGTCACCAGGAGGATGGGGGCCAGCACGCCGATCGAGGCGTAGGTGGGGAGGAGCCCCACCAGGACGGTCGAGGCGCCCATCACGATGATGGTCACCATGAACGTGTACTTGCGGCCGACCAGGTCCCCCAGGCGGCCGAACACCAGGGCGCCGAACGGCCGCACCAGGAAGCCGGCGGCGTAGGTGGCGAAGGCCGAGAGGAGAGCCGCGGTGTCGTTCCCCTTGGGGAAGAAGAGGGCGGCGAAGAACGGCGCCAGGGTGGCGTAGAGATAGAAGTCGTACCACTCGAATACCGTGCCCAGCGAGGAGGCGAAGATGACTTTCCGCTCCTCCTGGGGCGAAACCTCGAGGACGGGCGAGTCGGCGGTCGGAGTCGCTACGCTCATGAAATCCCCCCTTGATCGGTCGGCTCAGAATTGGAAGATCTGGTACTGCACCTGGTATTGGTTACGCTTCCTGGCGCCGTCGCGATCGATCTTCGTCCACGCCAGCTTCAGGTTCGAGTTGTGGCCGGCGAACCAGAAGGCGAGCCCCGCCTGTGCGCGCTTCTCGTCCGGCCGGGCGGCCGCGTCGAAGTCCTGGCGGGCGAGCTGGACGTACGGCATCAGCTTGAGCGTGTGGAAGTAATAGCCGATCTCGACCATCGCGTCCCGCTGCTTGGGGAGGGTAGGGATGAAGACGTCGCCGTCGATCTGGTTGTAATCGGCCTGCAGGGTGACGCCGTCGCCGCCGGGAATCGGCTGGTCCCAGAACAGGTCGGCGCCCACGGAATCGTAGTCCTCCTGGTGATCGAAGCTGCCGCCAATCGACAGCGTCTGCGTCTTGCCGAGCGAGGTGCCGCGGTAGAAATAGGTGGTCTCGGGGCCGAAGACGTAATAGGCGAGCCGCCCCGCATAGCGGAACGAGTTCGTGTTGTTGACGCCGCGCACCCCCTGGAAGACGCCGGCGCGGTACTCGAGGTGATCGCCGCCGAGGTAGCCGCGGGCCTGCAGGCCGTAGTCCCGGCCGGTGCGCGAGGTGGTGGGGACCGATTCGACGAAGGTGTAGGGGCCGTAGTCCAGGGCCAGCAGGGTGGCCGCCGACTGGTTGTGGTTGTAGCTCTGCGCCATCAGCAGCATGCCGCCGTCGAGCTGGAATTCCTTGCTGAAGGCGTAGGTGACGACGAAGTCCTGGATGAAGATGTCGGCGTTGTTCTTCGTGCCGTCGGGGTTCCCCTTGCCGAGGTTCGGCGAGTCGGTGTCGAAGAACACCGTGAGCTGGTCCGACAGCTTGAAGTTGCCCAGCAGGCGGAGACGGCGCAGGAAGAGGTTGTTCGCGGAGTCGTTCTTGGCGTTGCCGTTCTGGATGCTCTCGGCCTGGAGCTGGCCGAGAATGCCGATCTTGAAGCTCTGCTTGCCGTCGGCGGAGGAGAATTGGAGCTGGGCGGCTGCGGGGCGCGGGGAGGCCGCGACGACGAGTGAGGCCACGAGGAGCGCCGCGAACCACCCCGAGCCCTGGGAGCGACTTGCCATCATTTGCACCTTTCTCGAATGGCCCCGTCAGGCGGGCCGGTGAGCAGGATACGGCTTGATGTCAATCGAACTCGAAAGGATCGTGCTCCCGTCCGGAATCTCTGTCAAGTCGCGGCTTGGAGCAACAGATCCTGGAGATCCAGAGGCTCGGTGTACATGACCGGCGCTCCCTCGGGGGAGCGCGGCCACTGCTCGCGCGGCCGGTCCCAGTAGAGCTCGACGCCGTTCTGGTCCGGATCGGCCAGGTAGACCGCCTCGCTGACGCCGTGGTCCGCGGCGCCCTGGAGCGGAACGCCGGCCGCGAGAACCCGGCGGACCGCGGCCCCGAGCGCCTGCCGCGTCGGATACCGGATGGCGACGTGGTAGAGGCCGGTCCGGCCGGGGGGCGGCGGGGTGCCGCCCCGGCTCTCCCAGGTGTTCAGGCCGATGTGATGGTGATAGCCGCCCGCTGAGACGAAGGCGGCCTGAGAGCCGAAGCGCGAGGTGAGCTCGAAGCCGAGGACGCCGAGGTAGAACGCCAGCGCCCGCTCGAGGTCGGCCACCTTGAGGTGGACGTGCCCGATGTCGGTTTCGGCGGGGAGGGTGTAAGGCTGCGAGGTGGGTTCCATGCGATCCATCCTACATCGTCTTCCGGCACGGGTCCTGCACAAGGCCAGAGACCGGGGAACACTCTCTGGAGGTACACCATGAAAAGACTTTTATCGATCAGCTTTCTGGCCCCGCTCGCCGCGGCGGCCTTGCTCGCCGGCTGCGGCTCGGTCGGCATCGGCGATCCTTATCCCGGCCGTTACCCGGACCGCTCTCCTGGCCAATACCCCGACCGCGATCCCAACGGCGCGTACGGGTATGACGACCGCGTGGACGAGCTGCGCGGCACCGTGGCGAGCGTGAACACCCGCGACCGGCTGATCTACATCGATCGCGAGGGGGACGAATATCGCAACAACCTGCGCAACGACGACGACGCGGAGGACACCGCCGTCTTCTCCTACACCGGGAGCACGGTGGTGAGATATCAGGGCCAGACCTTCCGGCCGCAGGACCTGGAGCGCGGCGACCGCATTCAGGCCAGCGTCGAGCGCGAGGGCAACCGCCTGCTCGCCCAGGACATCGAAGTGCTCTACGACGTGAGCCGCGGCACCGGCAGTCCGGGTTACGACCCCAGGAGAGATGGCCCCAGGGGTGACGATTCGAGGGGAGATAATCCCGGGAGGTACGACCCCAGGGATGACGGCTCCCGGGACGGCGACCTCGCCACCGATCTGCGCGGGACCGTCCGCTCGATCGACCTCCGCTCCCGCACGCTGGAGATCGAGCGCTCGGGGTACGGCAGCCGCGGCTTCTCCTCGGGAACGCGCCCCGGCCCGTCCGGCGACCTGATCGTGGTGGGGTATGATGCCGGCACGACGGTCAGATTCCAGGGCCGCACCTACAGCCCCGAGAACATCGAGCGCGGGGATGAGGTGCGGATCCAGGCGGCCCGCGATCGCGACGGCCGGTGGCTCGCCCAGGAGATCGTGGTCGTCGGCGAGGATCAGCCCTAACGCCGCCGCCCCTCCAGGAGGTCCATGAACGTCGAAGCGCGTCTCCGGCAGCTCGGGCTCGAGCTGCCGCAGCTCATTCAGTTGCCGCCCGAGGTCCGGGCGCCTTTCTCGTGGGTCCGCCTCCATGGCGACCGCGCCTACGTCTCCGGACAGGCGCCGCTGAATCCGGACGGTACGCTGGCCGCGCCGTTCGGCCGCGTCGGCGCGGAGCTCTCCGCCGAGCAGGGGTACCACGCCGCCCGCCTCGCCACCCTCTCCATCCTGGCCACCCTGAAGCAGGCGCTCGGCGACCTCGACCGGATCGCGGCCTGGCTGATGGTCTCGGGGATGATCAACGTGGCCCCGGGATTCATCCGCACGACCAACATCATCAACGGCTGCTCGGACCTCCTGCTGGAGGTCTTCGGCCCCGAGGTGGGGCAGCACGCGCGGAGCGCCATCGGCATGGCGCAGCTCCCCAACGACTCCCCTGTGATCATCGCCGCCGAGGTCGCGGTCCGCGACCGGTGATCGGGCCGTTGCCCGGAGGGGACGGCGGTGTCCTCCCGCGGAGGCGCGTGTCGCCGGAACCCGCGGGGGCGGGGGGCTTTTCAGCCACGGCACCCTCTTTGCTATCGACGGGATCAACTGCGCAAGGAGGCGACATGAGACTCCGCATGGGCTGGGCAGGAGCGATTTTACTGGCGGCGGTCCTGCCGGTGGCGGCAGAGCAGGTGCCGGAGCAGGTGCAGACCTTCGGGGAATCGATCGACGTCCGGGTGGTCAACGTCGAGACGGTGGTCGTCGACAAGAAGGGCGAGCGGGTCCGCGGGCTTTCGGCGGCGGACTTCCGGCTGCTGGTGGACGGCAAGGAGGTGCCGATCGAGTACTGCACCGAGATCGAGGAGGGGAGGGCCGCGTCCAGCACGAAGGAGAACGCCGGAGCGCCGGTGGCGGCGGGGGAGGAGGTGGGGCGGAACTACCTGATCTACATCGACGACTCCTTCTCGGTCGCCAACGTCCGCGACGAGGCGCTGGCGAAGCTCCAGCGCGACCTGACGCTCCTGAAATCCGCCGACCGCATGGCCGTGCTGGCCTTCGACGGCTCGCGGATCGACGTCCTGAGCAACTGGACCGGCGACGCCGCCGCGCTGGCCGCGGCCCTGGAGCGAGCCCGCCGGCGCCCCACGCTCGGAGCGCAGCAGCTCTCGCGGCAGCGGGGGCTGAAGTCCGACATGGACTGGGTTCTCAACATGGAAGGCCTGGAAGGAGATCAGATCGCCGCTTTCCGGGAGGATACGTCGAACCGGATCAGCCCGGAGGCGCGCACCCAGCTCGGCAGGACGGCGGCGGCCGCCGCCTCCGCGCTGCGCGGGTTCACGGCCCCGCCGGGGCGCAAGGTGATGCTGATGCTCTCCGGTGCCTGGTCGATGCAGGTGGCGCCGCAGCTCTACGGTCCGATGATCGAGGCCGCCAACCGGCTCGGCTACACGATCTACCCCGCGGACATGGCGCAGTCCGACAACCGTGCGATCTCGGCGCTCGGCGCCCTGGCCGAGAAGACCGGCGGCCGGGTGGTGGTCTCCGCGAAGATGGAGGCCTTCCGCGAGGTCGTGGCCGATACCGGCTCGTACTACTGGATCGGCTTCACGCCTGCCTGGAAGGCGGACGACCACGGGCACAAGGTGACCGTCGAGCCGCGGCGGGCGGAGCTCGCGGTGCGGGCGCGCGGCGGCTTCTCCGATCTGTCGAAGCGGACGGAGAACGCGATGAAGGCCGAGAGCGTGCTGCTCTTCGGCGGCGGCGACGGCCAGAACCAGGACCGGCGGCTGATCGTGCGGCTCGGCGAGCCGAAGCGGGCCGGGCGCGGGCAGATGGAGATCCCGGTGACGCTGGGCGTGCCGGTCGAGTCGCTGGCGCTGACGCCCAAGGGGGGCGGTTACATCGCCGAGACTCCGCTCGCGATCGTGTCGATGGACGACAAGGGGGGGCGCGCGGACCTGCCGGGATCGCGTCTCAAGGTGGATCTGAAGACGCCGCCGCGGACCGGCACCTACGCCCGCTTCCAGACCGCGATCCGCGTCCGCGACATCGGGCAGCGGCTGGTCTTCTCGGTCCAGGACCCGGTCAACGGCACCGCCATCTGGGGCGAGGCGGAATTCGCGCCCCGGGAAACCCGGGCGGCGGCAAAGCGATGAGGAGATCAGGCTTGCGAAAAGAGACCTCATGGATTTTGGGAGCGCTGGCGCTGGGCGCGGCCACCCTCGGGGCCCAGCAGCCGCCGGCACACCCCGCACCGGAGCTCGGCGCCACCATCGACGTCCGGGTCGTCAACGTGGAAGCGGTCGTCACGGACAGAAAGGGAGAGCGGGTCCGCGGGCTCTCGGCGGCGGATTTCCGGCTGCTGGTGGACGGCCGCGAGGTCCCGGTCGATTACTTCACGGAGATCGCGGAGGGCGAGGTGGCGAGCCCGTCCGTGGCGTCCGCTCCCGGCGGCCCGGCGGCGCCGGCGTCTCCGCTCCCCGCCGGCAAGGCGGGAACGAGCTACCTCGTGTTCATCGACGACTCCTTCGCGATCGCCCCGCAGCGAAACCTGCTGCTGACCGGGATCGCGGAGGATCTGCGGCTGGGACCCGAGGACCGCATGGCGATCGTGGCCTTCGACGGCAAGCGGCTCGACCTGCTGAGCGACTGGGAGGGCGATCGCGAGGTTTTACTGGGGGTCCTGGACCAGGCCCGCCGCCGGCCGGCCAACGGTCTCCAGCAACTGGTGACGCGCCGCCAGAACGCCGCGGACAAAGCCGAAGGATTCCGCGAAAACGGGAATCTCTTCTCCGAGGTCCACAGCGTGGCGGAGGCGGCGGCGGCGTCGATGCGCGGGGTCTCCGCGCCGCCGGGGCGCAAGGTCCTCCTGCTGCTCACCAGCGGCTGGCCGAGGCTGCCCAAGTACGCTCTGGGCCCGCAGGCGTGCGGGCTGACGAACGCCGCGGACCTGGCCCGCCTCGTGAACCTGTTCGAGCCGATCACGGGCAGCGCGAACCTGCTGGGCTACACCATCTATCCCGTGTACCCGCCCAAGGCGGTCGCGGAGTCGAACTGGGCCGACGCGGCGCGGGACGTCGTGGCGCCGGACGAGCCGCAGTTCCGGCCGGCCTTCATCTCCAGCAGTTGGGAGCTCGGATCCAACGAGACCATGACCTACCTGGCCCGTGAAACCGGGGGGGAGCCGATCTTCAGCTCCTGGCGGCAGAGCGCCTTCGCGCGGGCCGAGAGGGACACCCGCTCTTATTACTGGCTGGGTTTTACCCCCGAGTGGCACGGCGACGGCAGGAGCCACCAGGTCCGGGTGGAGGCGCGGCGCCGGGGCCTCAGGGTGCGCAGCCGTGGAGGCTTCGCGGATCTGACTCCAGGGATGCGGGCCTCGCTCAGGACCGACAGCCTGCTGCTGTTCGGCAACGCCCCGGAGGTCCGGGAGATCTCGGTCGAGACAGGGGCGCCGAAACGGTCCGGATGGAGTGCGATCGAGCTGCCGGTGACGCTCGTCGTCCCGGCGGGCCTGCTGACGCCGGTGCCGGTCGAGGGGGGCTATGAGGTGCGGGCGAGGGTCTCGATGTCCAGCGTGGATCGATGGGGCGGTGACACCGGCCGCCGCGACCTGCTGGTCCAGAAGAAGCTGAGCGCCCTGCCGGCCCCTGGGGAGACTACCCGCTTCGAGACCCTGATGAAGCTGCGCAAAGTGGAGCAGCGGCTGCTCTTCGCCGTCCAGGACGACACCGGCGAGGGGCAGGGGAGGGGCGAGCTCGACTTCAAGCCCTAAGCCTGGCGAGAGCCGGTCCGCAGCGCCTTGCGCAGCAGGGCGAGCTGGCCGCTGTGGTAGGCGTTGTGCTGCACGAGGCCGTTAACCATGCCGCGGTAGGTGGCCCCGGTGCCGAGCGCCGGGTCGCGGTCGGAGAAGGAGCCCCCCGCCCGCGCCAGATCCGCGTCGGTGCAGCCGGCCAGCACCCGCAGCAGCTCGTCGAGCGATTCGCCGAGGCGTTCCCGGTCTCGCCGCCAGGCGGCCGCGGAGATCTCGCCGGGCTCGGACCAGTCCCCCTCCTCGGGGAGGCCGGGCTCCTTGCCACCGAGGCGGCGGCGGACCTCGTTCTGCCAGGCCGTCATGTGGAGGACGATCTCCCAGACGCTGTGCGCGTCCGCCACTGGGTGCGCCGCCGCCTCCTCGGCGCTCACGTCCGCCAGGAGACTGGCCGTCTCCGGGCCGTGCCACGGGTCGTCGGAATATCCCTTGCGGAGCTGCTCGCCGAGAAACAGAGCGTCGTTCATACTGGAACCTCCTGAGGCGATCAGGTTAGCATTCCTCGCTCGCACGGGACTTGCACACGTAAGACCCGATGGAGAATCCCTGAAGAGCTTGCCGCCCAACCCAACCCTGCCCAGGATGACGACGTGAACGAACTGGACCGCCTCGAGCGGCGGGTGGCGGATCTCGAGCGCGAGAACGCGGCGCTGCGCGACCGGATCGCCGCGCGCCAGATCGACGACGAGACCTTGGCCGCCCTGGAATCGCTGCTCGTCCACGCGCCGGTCGGTTTCGCCTTCTTCGACCGGGAGTTCCGCTTCGTCCGTTTGAACGAGGTGGTGGCGCGGATCAACGGCCTGCCGATGGAGGCCCATCTCGGCCGGCCGGTCCGCGAGATCGCTCCCGTCAACGCGCGGACCGTCGAGCCGGTCATGGAACAGGTCTTCCGAACGGGAGAGCCGGTGGTGAACCTGGAGATCGTGGGGGAGGCCCCGGCGAATCCCGGCGAGCGCCGGACCTGGCTGGGTGGCTTCTATCCCGTGCGGAGGCCGGATGGTGACATCTCCTGGGTGGGGATCGTGGTGGTGGACATCACCGAGGAGAAGCGGATCGAGGCCGAGCGCCGGAAGCTCTTCGAGGCGCTCGAGCTGGAGCGCTCGCGTCTCGCCAGCATCTTCGTGCTGGCGCCGGCGTTCATGGCGACGATGCGCGGCCGCGAGCACGTCTTCGAGCTGTCCAACCCGCAATACGACCAGCTCGTGGGGTGCCGGGAGATCATCGGCAAGACGGTCCGGGAGGCGCTGCCGGAGATCGAGGGGCAGGGCTTCTTCGAGCTGCTCGACGAGGTGTACGCCACCGGCAAGCCGTTCGCCGGGAACGGGGTTCCGGTTCTGGTGCGGCGCGAGAAGGGCGGCGACCTCGAGGAGCGCTTTCTCAACTTCGTCTATCAGCCCTTGACCGAGGCGGACGGAACGGTTTCCGGCATCTTCGTCCATGGCGTGGACATCACCGAGCAGGTGCGGACGGCGCAGGAGCTCCGGGAGGCCGGCCGCAAGAAGGACGATTTCCTCGCCATGCTCGGCCACGAGCTGCGCAATCCGCTGGCGCCGATCCGCAACGCCGTGCAGATCCTGCGGCAGGCCGGCCGCGACGAGCCGGTCCTGGAGAAGGCCCGCGACATGATCGACCGCCAGGTTTCCCACATGACGCGCTTGGTGGACGATCTGCTCGACGTCTCGCGGATCTCCCGGGGGAAGATCCTGCTGCACCAGGAGCGGCTGGACCTCACGAAGCTGGTCTGCGACACGGTCGAGGATTACCGCCGCGATCTGGAAGCCGGCGGGCTGACTTTGGATCTCGAGCTCCCCGGCGAGCCGATCTGGGTGGAGGGGGATGCCACCCGTCTCGCGCAGGCACTGGGCAACCTGCTGAGCAACGCCGGCAAGTTCACCGATCCCGGCGGAAGGGTGACGGCCCGGCTCAGGGCCGGCGGCGACCGCGCCGAGATCGTCGTCGAGGACACCGGTATCGGCATCGAGCCGGAGATGCTGGGAAACCTCTTCGAGACCTTCAGCCAGGCCGACCGCACCCTGGCCCGGAGCCGCGGCGGGCTCGGGCTCGGGCTGGCGCTGGTCAAGGGGCTGATGGATCTGCACGGGGGCCAGGTGGAAGCCGCGAGCGCGGGGCTGGGCCGCGGCTCCCGGTTCACCCTCCGGCTGCCGCTCGCCGCCGCTCAGGAGGCTCCAGGGGAGGAGGCCGCGCCGCCGGACCGCGCCAACGGCGCGCGCCGCGTCCTCATCATCGAGGACAACGCCGACGCGGCGGAGAGCCTGCAGATGCTGCTGGAGCTCTCGGGATTCGAGGTGACGACCGCCGCCGACGGCACGTCCGGGCTGGAGACCGCGCGTCGGTTCCATCCGGACGTGGTGCTCTGCGACATCGGCCTGCCGGGCGGCCTGGACGGCTACGGGGTGGCGAGGGAGCTGCGGTCCGACTCCGCCTTTCAGGCGGTCCGCCTGATCGCGCTGACCGGCTACGGGCAGGCCGAGGACCAGCGCCGCGCCTACGCCGAGGGGTTCGACCTCCACCTGACCAAGCCGGTCGATCCGGCGCTGCTGAAGGATCTGCTGGCCCGTCCGTGATTTCGTCCGTGTCGGTCCGTGTCCGTCCATAATCCCCTCATGGATCTGCTCGACACCCTGCCGGCCGCCCAGCGAGCCCGCATCCAGGCGATCGCCGCCGCCTCGCGCGAGCAGGGGGCTCCCGCCTACCTCGTGGGCGGCTTCGTGCGCGACCTGCTGCTCGGGCGGCAGGACCGCGACCTGGACGTGGTCGTCGAAGGGGACGGGATCGAACTCGCGACCCGGCTCGCCGCGGCCCTCGGCGGCCAGGTGCGCGCCCACCCCGCCTTCCTGACCGCGGTGATGGTCGATCCGCAAGGGGACGACATCGACGTGGCGACCGCCCGCAGCGAGCGCTACCGCGCGCCGGCGGCGCTCCCCGAGGTGCGGGCCGCGGCGCTCCGCGAGGATCTCTTCCGGCGTGACTTCACCGTCAACACGATGGCGATCCGCCTGGGCCCCGAGCCCGGCGCCGAGCTGATCGACCTCTACGACGGCCGGCGCGACCTCCAGGAGAAGTCGCTGCACGTGCTGCACGGCCGCTCGTTCATCGACGATCCCACGCGCATCCTGCGCGGCGTGCGGCTGGAGCAGCGCCTCGGCTTCCGGCTCTCCCCCGATACCCTGGAGCTCGTCGAGGACGCGCTCGCCGAACGGGTCTTCGATCTCCTCTCCGGCTCGCGCCTGCTGGCCGAGCTGATCCTGCTGCTCGACGATCCGGCCCTGGCCCTGGGAGGGATCGAGCGGCTGGCCGAGCTGGGCGTCCTGCGGGCGATCGACCCGCGCCTGGAGCTGGACGCGGCGACGCGCGAGCGGCTGCGCGAGGCGCTGGCCGCCCTCGGCTGGTACCGCCGCGAGGGGATCGCCGATCCGCCCGTCGCGGTCTGGCGCCTGCTCCTCCTGGCGCTCGCGTCCGGCCTTGAGCCGGCGGACCGGGAGCGCCTCGCCGGCCACCTCCTGCTCGATGGCGAGGACCGCCGCCTGCTGACCGCGCCGCCGGGACGGCTCGACGCCGCCCGCGCCGTTCTCCAGGGCAATCCGGCGCCGCATCAGGCGGCCGAGGCACTGGAGCCGCTGGCCGGCGAGGAGCACCTCCTGCTGATGGCCGAGGGGAACGAGACGGTGCGCGCCTGGGTGCGCCGGTACCTGACCGGAATGCGCCCGCTGACGCTCTCCCTGCGGGGAGCCGACCTGCTGGCGGCCGGCGTGCCGCCCGGACCCCGGATCGGCGAGGCCCTGCGGGCCACGCGGCGGGCCCGTCTCGACGGCCATGTCGACGCGGCGGGAGAGCTGCGCTACGCTCTGGACGTCGCCAAAGGAGAAACTTGAGCCGCTCGCGCATCCTCTGTGCCGCCCTCCTGCTGCTCGCCGCACCCGCGGCCCGGGCGGACGACCGTTCGACCGAGGTCCTCCGCTACGACTGCGTGACCGAGCTCGCCCGCCGCGAGATGACGCTGTTCGCCAACGGCACCATCCGCCTGCGCAAGGGGCAGATCGGGAACGAGTGGATGGGGCTCGCCGAGCTGTCGCCGGACAAGATGCAGGCGTTCCTCAACCGTCTCTCCGGGGAGGATCTCTCGGATGTGAAGAGCCCCGAGAAGGGGCCCGAGGGGGCCTGGATCGAGCAGTGCGAGCTGCGGCTGCAGCTCCCCGGGAAGGAGCCCCTGACCTACCGGTTCGGCCACTTCGAGCCCCTGCCGCTCAACCTTTCGCACGTCGTCCGCATCGCCGACGAGCTGACCAAAAAGGTCCGGGTGGTGAAGGAGAAGGACGAGATCCCGGTCGATTACGAGCCCAGGCGGGGGGACGTGCTGAAGCGGTCGGGGGACGGCTCCCGCTTCCGCATCATGGCGTTCACCGGCGACAACAAGGGGATCGAGCTGGAGGGGATCGACCAGCCGCTCGAGCTCTACGTCGCCAGGGACCAGTTGAGGAAGAAGTTCATCGCGCTGGTGTCGAGAGAGCCGTCGGGAGAGCCATGAAGCCGGGCGTCCGGATCACCGGCGGCGAGTTCCGCGGCCGCGGGCTCGCCGTGCCGCCGGGCGCGAGGCCCACCGAGGGGCGGGTGCGCGAGGCGCTCTTCTCGATCTGGAACGACCGCATCGAGGGCGCCCGCGTCCTCGACCTCTTCGCGGGCAGCGGCGTCGTGGGGCTGGAGGCGCTGGGACGGGGAGCGCTGTCCGCGCTGGCCGTGGACCAGAACCTGCGGGCGGTCGAGACCCTGGAGGCGAACGCCGGCAAGCTGGGCGAGCGCCTTCTCGAGATCCGCCGCCTGACCCTCCCTGCCGGCCTCGCCCGCCTGCAAGCCGGCGCCTTCGACCTCGTCTACGCCGATCCGCCCTACAACTTCCCCCTCTACGCGGAGCTCCTCGAGGCGGCCGCCCCCCTCCTCGCCGCCGACGGCGAGGTCGCCGTCGAGCACACCGCCCGCCGCGAGCTGCCCATCGAGGCCGGGCCGCTGACGCGGGTGGACGTGAGAAAGTACGGGGACAGCGCGATCAGCTTCTACCGGCAGGGACCGGGATAGAATGTGTTCGGAGGTGAACATGCAGGCCCATAGACAGACAGTGACCATCCCCAAAGACCACCAGTTGGAAATCCGTCTTCCAGAGGATTTCCCTTCCGGGCCTGCCGAAGTCATCGTCCTGGCAGGTTCTGGTGAGAAGACGCCCTCCGAGAGTCAGCAAAAGATGCTGCAAGCCCTCCAGGAGCTCAAAAATCTCCAACTGACGCCTGAAGAGGAACGGGTTCTCGACGAATTCGATGAGTTCCAGCGACAGCACCCGATCAATTTTTCAAGCCTTGTAGAAGAGGAACAATGAGGCTTCTGCCTGATACGAATACCCTCAACTATCTGTTGAAGAGGCTCCCACCGGTTGTCGAGCGTTTTCAAGAAGCCACAGAGAAGAAGGCCGAATTCCTGCTCAGCTCGGTGACTCATTACGAGCTGACGCGCTATTTGGATCTCAAGGGTGCTCGCAAGGTCATGGAGGCCTACGAGAGGATTACAGGCTCATGGCGCCGTTGTAATGTCGACTTCGAGGGCTGGGACGAAGCCGCCCGACTCTGGGCGAATCGTCACCGATTGGGTCGTTCCATCTCCGATCTCGATTTGCTCTTGGCGACCTTGGCTCGGCGTGAGGGTGCGGTGCTCATCACCAGCAACGTGAGACATTTCGTGGATCTAGGCATCTCTATCGAAGATTGGATGGCTCCAATGGGGCCTCGCTGAACCTCACCGCAGAAAAAACGCCAGCTCTTCCAGATTGATCCGCAGGTCGACGTTCTTGAGCGGCACGTCGTCGCGGCGCTTGACGCGTACGGGGGCGAAGTTGAGGACCCCTTTGACGCCGGCGTCGGCCAGGGCGTCGTAGTTCTCCTGGGCGGCCTCGGCGGGGACGGCGAGGACGCCGATCTCGGCCCCGGATTCGCGGACGACCTCTTTTAGATCCGCGGAGGAGCGGACGGTCAGGCTCGCCATCTTCCGGCCGATCTTCTTCGGATCGTTGTCCACCCCCGCCACTACGCGGAAGGCGCCGTAGTTGAAACCGAGATACTGGGCGAGCGCGCTCCCCAGGTTCCCCATGCCGACGATCACCAGCGCGTGCCGGCGGTCGAGGCCGAGCAGGGAGTTCAGATGGTCGGCCAGCGCGTCGACGTCGTAGCCGACGCCGCGGATGCCGAACTCGCCGAACTGGGCGAGGTCCTTGCGGATCTGGGTGGCGGAGAGGTGGTAGCGCTGCGCCATCTCCTGCGAGGAGACCCGGTTGACGCCGAGCTCCTGGAGATGGCGCAGACAGCGCAGGTAGAACGAGAGCCGGTTGAGGGTGAGAGGCGAAACCTCTTCCAGCTCGTTTACTTCGCGGTGGTCGCCGTGATCAGCCACTGAAGCAGACCCGTGGGCCAGATGCCGAGCGCCAGAGTCCCCAGGGCGGCGACCACGGCCGCGGTACGGCCCCAGACGTCGATCAGCAGCCCTTCCGGCTGCCGCGTCTCTGGTTTCATGTAGAGGTAGTACATGACGCGGAGGTAGTAGAAGACGCCGATCAGGCTCATCAGGACGCCGGTGATCGCGAGGCCGACGTGGCCGTCGCCTACCGCCTTCAGGAAGACCACGTACTTGCCGAGGAAGCCGACGGTCGGCGGAATGCCGCCCAGCGACAGCATGCAGACGGCGAGGCAGCCGCCGAGCAGGGGATAGCGATACCCCCAGCCGGCGAGATCGGAGATCAGATGCTGCTCGCCGGGCCGGCTGTAGAGCAGCGTGACCACGGTGAAGGCACCGGCGTTCATCAGCACGTAGGCCAGCAGGTAGACCAGCACCGGCATCAGCGAGGCGCGGTCGAGCGTCACCAGCGCCAGCAGCAGGTAGCCCATGTGGGCGATGCCGGAGTAGGCGAGCATGCGCTTGATGTCCCGCTGCACCAGGGCGAGCAGGTTCCCCACCACCATCGAGAGCACCGAGAGGATCGCCACCACGGTGGACCAGCGGGCGACGTTCGCCGTGCCGCCCCCCTGCGCGACCGCGGCGAGCAGCCGGTAGAGCACCAGCGCGCTCGCCACCTTCGGGGCCACCGAGAGGAAGGCCACGAACGGCGACGGGGCGCCCTGATAGGTGTCCGGCGACCAGGCGTGGAAGGGGACGAGGCTCATCTTGAAGCCGAACCCCGCGACCAGCATCAGGAAGCCGAGGCTGGCGAGCACCGGCACGCCCGGCGCGGCGGCCAGCGCGGCGCCGATGGCGTCGAAGCGGGTGCTGCCGGTGGCGCCGTAGACCAGCGCGATGCCGTAGAGCACGAAGGCGCTGACGAAGGCCCCCATCAGGAAGTACTTGATCGCCGCCTCGCCCGAGATCGAGAGCCGCCGGTGGTAGGCGGCCAGCGAGTAGAGGCAGAGCGAGAGCAGCTCGAGCGCCAGGAACACCATCAGCAGCTCGGTCGAGCGCAGCATCAGCAGCAGGCCGGTGGCGCACCAGAGGAGCAGGGCATGGTATTCGCCGGAGAGGATCCGCTCTCGCCGCAGGTACCCCTGGGAGGCGAGCAGGCAGAGCGCCGTCGAGAGCAGGATCACGAACGAGAAGGCGGCGGTGAGCGGGCTGGTCTCGAGCAGCCCGTGGAAGGTCGCCGCCGGAGCGGTCATCGCGTGGCCGGGGGTCACGTAGTAGACCGCCCAGGCCGCGGCGGCGGTCGCCAGCAGCGAGATCGCCGTGAACGCCCGCCGCAGGGACGGGGCGATTGCGTCGAGCATCAACACCAGAATGCCGCCGCCGCAGAGCAGGATCTCGGGCAGCAGCACCATCCAATCCGAGCGGGTCATTGGCCGGCCTCCGTGGTCGTGCTCGAAACTTGCGCCGCCGGGGTCGCCGTGGCGGTGGGATCGACCGGCGGCCGCAGCGTTGCCTGCGCCACTTCCGGCTCGGCGACCCGCCCGCGGTAGTCGGCGAGCACCCCTTCGAGGGCTTTGCGGCTCGGCCGCAGGAACCCATCGGGCGCGACGCCGATCCAGAGCATGAAGATGCAGAGCGGGATCAGCGCCGCCAGCTCGCGGCCGGAGAGGTCGACCAGCTTGCGGTTCTCCTCTTTGGTGATCGGGCCCCAGATGGTGAGCTGGATCAGCTTGAGCAGGTAGATCGCGGCGAGCACCACGCCGGAGGTGGCGAGCGCGACCGGCCCCCAGCCCAGGGTGCGGAAGCTGCCGATCAGGATCATGAACTCGCCCACGAAGCCGTTGAGGGCGGGCAGGCCCACCGACGCCAGGCTGGCGAAGACCAGGAAGAAGGCGAACACCGGCATTACCTTGGCGAGGCCGCCGAACTCGTCGAACTTCTTGGTGTGTCGCCGGTCGTAGAGCATGCCGACGAGAAGGAAGAGGGCGCCGGTCGACAGGCCGTGGTTCACCATCTGGAGCAGCGAGCCCTGCCAGGCGACGATGTCGAAGGCGAGCATGCCGAGCATGACGAACCCGAGGTGGGCGATCGAGGAGTAGGCGACCAGCTTCTTCATGTCCGTCTGCACCCAGGCGACCAGCGCGCCGTAGATGATGCCGGCGATCGCCAAGGCCAGCAGCAGCGGCTGGGCCGCCTCGCTGGCGTGCGGGAAGAGCGGGATGGCGAAGCGCAGGAAGCCGTAGGTGCCGAGCTTCAGCAGGATGCCGGCGAGGATCACCGAGCCGCCGGTGGGCGCCTCGACGTGGGCGTCCGGCAGCCAGGTGTGCACCGGGAACATCGGCACCTTGATGGCGAAGGTCAGCGCGAAGGCGGCGAACAGCCAGATCTGCTGGTGGAGCGGCAGGTCGAGCCGCGGCAGGTCGGTGTAGGCGAAGCTCCAGACGCCGCCGTTCAGGCTCTGGAAG
>Ga0268266_10000912_pt1 | contig 38037 bp, 33 predicted proteins | sample KBSS13metaG_FD_190356 | JGI IMG/M metagenome (GOLD analysis project Ga0268266, IMG submission 190356) | Switchgrass rhizosphere microbial communities from Kellogg Biological Station, Michigan, USA - KBS S1-3 metaG (SPAdes) (version 2) | ecosystem: Host-associated > Plants > Roots > Rhizosphere...
CTGGGTCGGCAGGCCGTCGGAGCGGACCAGCGGCATCTCTTCCAGCTCCTCGCGTTCGGTCTCGTACATGACCATGTCGTCGCCCCAGCGTTTGGTCAGGGTGCCGTCGGCGAGGCCCTGGTTCATGTACTCGGCGACCTCGGGGAGGTAGTCGGACTCGTAGATCACCTTGTCGAAGCTGATCCCGAGGCTGGCGAGCGTCTTGCGCTGGCCGGAGACCACCCAGGAGCGGGTCCGCGACCACAGTTCCAGCGCCTTCTGGTCGCCGCCGAGGACCCGCATCATCATCTCGTCGGCCTTGTCGTTGTAGGCGGTGGACTCGCGGGCGACCGAGTCCTCGGCGCCGTCGTCGCCCTGGCCGCCGTTGCGGCTGGCGGTGACGTAGTCGGCGTAACAGAAGCCGACGAAGTGGTCCGACTTCTCGTCGGCGTCGGGGCCGGCGTCCTCGCCGGCGCGGGTGGCGACCCCGGCCATCGCCTCGCCCATGCTGCGACCGACGTCGCAGATCAGGCTGCGGTTGTCGACCCCGGCACCGGCCTGCTTCAGCGCCCCGGCGATCGCGTTGCCGACCGCGAGGTTGCGGAGGTGGCCGATGTGCAGGGCCTTGGTCGTGTTGGCGCCCCAGAAGTAGACGGCGTAGCGGTTGCCGGCGGCCATCTCGGCGAGCCCGTCGCCGGCGCCGGAGCGGATCGCCTCTCCCTGCGCTTCGATCCACTCGTCGGCGAGCTTCGCCGTCGGCTGCTTGCCCTCGCGGGAAATGGAGTCCACCCAGGGCTCGGCTTCGATCCGCCCCAGCGCCGCCAGAGCCGCCTCGTCCTGGCGCCAGTCGGCGCCCTGCGGCAACCGCGGAATCAGCATCAGGTCGAAGTCGGGCTCGGGCCGGTAGGGAGCCCGCGCCGCCCACAGTGCCTGGCCGCCCTCGCCTGCCGCGACCTCCTCGAATCTGGTGAAGATATTCTCGCCCATAGCTGTGATTTCGAACCTTCTGCCTCGAATTGGTTGTTCGAAATGCACCCGCCGGGGCTCGAACCCGGATCTTCGGCTTACAACGCCGACCCTTTAACCGATTAAGGCACAGGTGCTAGCTATGTTTCCCTGCCCGTGAGCAAACCCTGATTGCTCAAGCGCGGCGCGAGCATAACGGCATCCTTTGCTCGCGTCAAATAATTTGATCAAACTTGCGTAAAAGGCCAAGCCGCATGCGGTAGGGAGGGATGGGTGTCCCCTTCCCTTCCTGGGATTTTCGCCTTTAAGTGGCTGTCTCTCGCCGAGTGATCAGTGCGAAAATCAGGACGCCGGTCGGCCAGGGGACACCCATCCCTCCCACGACAGGAGCTAAAGCACGGGTCGAGGAGGGTGCCGGTGTCCCTCGGAGGAATGTTCGGCGATATGCAATCTGGTTCTTGCGCGGCGGAGCCGCGCAGCAGGGTCTCCCCGCAGCGAAGCGGAGGGGAGGTCAATTCCGGAGAGGGATGCCGGCACCCTCCCCACTCACGCCCTTCCGGCTTGGAGGAGGCGGCTGAGGAATTGGCGGGTCTCTGGCTGCTGCGGGGCCTCGAGGACCTGGGCGGGCGGGCCCTGCTCGATGATCCGGCCCTGGCGGAGGAAGGCGACCTGGTCGGCTACCTCGCGGGCGAAGCTCATCTCGTGGGTGGCGATCAGCATCGTCATCCCCTCCCCCTTGAGGTCGCGGACAGCCTCCAGCACCTCGCCGACCAGCTCCGGGTCGAGCGCGCTGGTGACCTCGTCGAGCAGCAGAGCGCGCGGCCGGCCGGCGAAGGCGCGGGCGATCGCGACCCGCTGCTGCTGGCCGCCGGAGAGGTTGTCGGGACGGTCGTCCTCGCGGCCGCCGAGCCCGAAGCGGGCGAGCAGCGCCCGGCCCCGCGCCTCGGCGTCGGCGCGGGAGGCGCCGTGGGCGCGGCGCTCGCCGAGCATCACGTTCTCCAGCGCGGTCATGTGCGGGAAGAGGTTGTAGGCCTGGAAGACGAGCCCGAGGCGGCGGCGGACCGCGACCGGCTCCACGCCCGGGTCGGTGATCGTCTCGCCGTCGAGGAAGACGTCGCCGTCGTCGATCTCCTCCAGCAGGTCGATGCAGCGCAGCAGGGTCGACTTGCCCGAGCCCGAGGCGCCGATCAGCGCCACCGCTTCGTGCTCGCGGACGCTGAGGTCGATCCCGCGCAGGACCTCGCGCTCGCCGAAGGCCTTGGTGACGCCGCGCACCTCGAGCACGGCGCCGCCGGGCGCGCTCACCGGACCGCCCCCTCGGGGCCGCCCATGCGGTCGACGATCCGGGCCATCGGCACCGTCACCGCCAGATAGAGCAGCGCCGCCGCGACCAGCGGCGTGAAGTTGAACAGCTGCGACTCGATGATCTGCGCTTCCCGGAACGCCTCCAGCGGGCCGAGGATCGAGATCAGCGCCACGTCCTTCTGCAGCGCGACGAAGTCGTTCAGCAGCGGCGGCGCCACCCGCCGCACGGCCTGCGGCAGGATCACGTGGCGCATCGCCTGGGTCTCGGTCAGCCCGACCGCCAGCGCCGCGTCGCGCTGGCCGCGGTGGACCGAGCGGATCCCGGCCCGGTAGACCTCGGCGACGTAGGCGCTGTAGGAGAGGACAAGGGCGATCGCGCCGAGGACGACCGGCTCGCTCGGCACCCCGTCGAGTTCCAGGGCCGGGACGCCGAAGCCGATCAGGAAGATCAGCAGGATCGTCGGGATGCCGCGGAAGAGGTCGACCCAGACGACGGCCAGCAGCCGCAGCGGGAAGAACGCCGGCGAGCGCGCGATCCGCACCAAGGCGACGATCAGGCCGACGACCAGGATCGCCAGCTCGGCGACGAGGAAGATCTTGACGTCGAGCCAGAAGGCCTTGAGGACGTCGGGGAATGAGTCCTTGAAGACCGTCCAGTCGAAGAAGGTCTCGCGCACCGTCGGCCAGCCGGGGCTGGTCAGGATCAGAACCGCGAGGCCGCCGAGGACGACGACGCTGGAGAGCGCCGCGATCGCCTGCCCCCGCCGGTGCCGGCGGCGCTTCGCCGCCTCCCGCTCGAGGCGACGATCGCTGGGCATCAGCTCAATTCAGGGGCGCCGGCCGCCTGGCTCATCCAGCGCTGGGTGATCTTTTCCAGCTCGCCGGAGCTCTGCAGCTCTTCGACCGCCTGCGAGACGCAGCCGGTCAGCTCGGAGTCCTTTTGCAGCAGAGCCCCCCACTGGTCGCCGCCGGGGGCGCTGAACTGGCCGACGACGGCGGCCTCGGGGACCTGGACCGCGGTCAGGTAGAGCGCCGTCGGCAGGTCGACGACGATCGCGTCGATCTGGCCGTTCTTCAGCGCCTGGACGACGTCGTTGGAGGTGTTGAAGACTTCCGGCCGGCTGCTCGGTTCGATCTCTTCTTCGGCGGCTTCGAGGCTGGTGGTCCCGATCTGGACGCCGAGCTTGGCGTCCTGCAGTTCCTCCAGTGATTCCGCCGAGGCAGCGTCGGAGTCCTTCAGCGCGACGAGAGCCTGGTTGGCCGTGTAGTACGGCGCCGAGAAGTCGACCGCTTTTTCGCGCGGCGGCGTGATCGAGATCTGATTGACGTCGAAATCGAAGTCTTTCGGCCCCGGCGCGAAGGAGGCGTTGAACGACTCGACCGTCCACTTCACCTTCGCCTTCGGGTAGCCGAGCTCCTCGGCGATCGCGTAGGCGACGGCGCTCTCGAAGCCTTCGCCGTTGGTCGGGTCGTCGTCTTCGAAGTAGGGCGGGTAGGCGGGCTTGTCGGTGGCGACCGTCAGCACGCCGTCCTCCTTGGTCGGCAGTTGGCCGGGCTTGCAGGTGCTGGCCGTCGACGCCGAGGACGTGTCGGTCGACGAATCGTCGGAGCTGCCGCAGCCGATCACGACCAGGGCGGCGAGCAGGAGCAGAGGCAGGGCAAGCTTCTTCATCAGGGGTGGTTCCTCGCTAGGAGAGCGGCAGGAGGCGGAACCCTACCGTCTTCGCGGCCGAGCGCCCGCCGGCTTTGTCGGTCGCGACGACGGTCGCCCGATAAGAACCCGCAGGCAGCGGCTTCCCCTTCAGGTTGCCGTTCCATTTGAGCTTGTTGGCACCCGCCTTGGCGGCCTGAGTGCGGTTGCCGACGGGCTTGAACAGGGGGCACTTCTTCTTCGCTTTGTTCTTCGCCGTGGCCGGCTTGCACTTCTTGCCGACCAGGCGCCCGACCTTCTTCCGTTCGAACCGGAAGCGGACGCTCGCGGCCTCGGTGACGGTGTAGCGGAAGGTCGTGCCGAACTTGCCTTTCGCCTTGCCCTTCGGCTTCGGCTTGAACTTCTTCGGCTTCGCCTTCAGGTTGCCGAGTGCCGGCAGCGTGTCGACGGGGGCGGTGGCGGCGGTGGTCGTGCCTCCGGGGCAGACCGTGCTCTGGCCGTCGTAGTAGCGGCGGCCGGAACAGCCGTTGAGGTCGAAGGTGGAGAGGGTGACGGCGTAGACGCCCGGCTGGGCATAGACGTGGGTCGGACTCGGACCGCCGTCAGCCAGCGTCGTCCCGTCGCCGAAGTCCCAGTCGTAGCGCGCGGCTCCGGTTGAACCGCTCGCGTCGAAGCGGGTGGCCGCGCCAGGCGCTCCCGGCTCCGCGGTGAACTTCGCGACCGGCGCCGGCTGCGGCTGGAAGGTCGTCCGCAGGGGCTCGCCGGTGCCGAAGGGCACCCTGGTCGGGAGCTGCGTGAGGCCGCCGTCGGCGCCGATCGCGGCGGTGCGGAGCACGAATTCGGTTCCGTCCTCGTGGTAGTAGAGGAGGTGACGGCCGTCGGGGGAAACGGCCACCGATTCCGGTTCGGTGGCCGTCAGGCCGCCGGGGAGCAGGGTCGGCGCGCCGTCCTCGGCGATCGCCACCGTCGCGATCCGCTCGGCGTTGTAGTCGATGACGAAGGCGTGGCGACCGTCGGGCGCGACGGCGAACATCCGTCCCGAGGAGCCGGGCCCGAATTTCGCCGGGGTGCCGCGCTGCGCCAGCCCGCCGTCGGCGCCGATCTCATACACGGCGATTCCCGGTTCCCCGCCGCTCTCGACGTAGACGTAGAGGAACCGCTCGTCCATCGAGGTCGCGAGCAGGTAGGCGGCGGGCACGGGCGTGATTCCGAGCGGCGCCAGTTCCCCGTCGGGTTCGATCGCGAAGCGGGCCACGGCGTTGCCCTGCTGGGCGAAGAGGAAGCGACCATCCGCCGTGATCGCGACGTCCTCGGAATCTTCGAGCGGCGTCGGCGTCCCGAGCGAGCTCAACGAGCCGTCGGCGAGGACGGCGAAGCGGTGGATGCCTTCGGCCGGGTGGCCGCCGAAGGTGCGCGTCGCGGCGTAGGCGTAGCGGCCGTCAGGGGTGATCGCGACAGAGGTCACCGAGGCGTTGGTGAGCACGCCGCCGGCCATCTCGAAGATCCCGCTGGCGGGCACCGTGTACCCCTGGACGCCACCGGCGATGAAGAAGCCGATCGCCGCCCGGGTACCGTCGGGCGTGAAGGCCAGCCGGCGCAGGCCGCCATTCGCTCCCGACGAGAAGGGGGAGCCGGGAATCGCCGTCAGCGACCCGTCGGTGCCGAGATTGAAGCCGCCGATCTCTTCCGGGGGGCCCGAACCGTAGGCCGGGACGTAGAGACGCGCTGCGGCCGCCGAGCCGGCGGTGATGCAGCTGCCGAGCAGGACCAGAGCGAGGACGAACGCGAACAGGCGGCGAGACACGGCGCGAGCGTAGCTCAGCCGCGCCCTGAAAGGCGGAGACTTATCCAGGTACACGCCCGTATAGAGTTTGCCTCAGCCACCCCGAGGAAGTTTTTCTACCGCCCCCCACCGCTCTCCGGCTGGGGGGCGGTTCCGTATTTGGCCTCGAGGTCCTCGGCCAGCGCGGCCAGCACGTGCAGCGGCACCCGCAGCCCGATCGCGATTCGCCGCACGTTCCCCCAGGTCGGGTTGACCCGCCCGGACTCGATGTGGGAGATCCAGGTCGGGTGGATGTCGGCCCGCAGCCCGAGCGCTTCCTGGCTGAGGTGAACCTCCTTGCGGAGCTGGCGGATTGCCTTGCTCAGGCCGATCTGGGGTTCATCGCGGCGGGGCATCTACGGAAGGGAATGCGCCTCCCGCCCCCGCGTCCATAGAGGCGAACTCAAAAGATCTCCGAAACCGCCTGCATCCGGCTTTATTCCGGTACCGGCAATTCCACGGAGGCGCCGCGGGCGAGGACCCGTTTCAGGGGGGCGGTCTCTCACCAGAGCGAACACGAACGTATGTTCGCATACGACCCGGTTGATAAATAGGGCAGATCAGCCGGATTCGGTGCGGGCGGCCGCCAGCTCTTCTTCCACGGTCCCGGTCTGGTTCGGTATTTCCAGGCGCTTTTCCAGCACCGGGATTGCCTCTTCCGGGCGCCCGCTCAGCCGCAGCGCGCTGCCGAGGTTGAACAGCGCGTAGGCGTAGGAGAGTTCTTCGGTGCCGGCCGGGAAGGAGGCCACCGCTTCTTCGAGCACGGGGACCGCGGCCTCGTATTCGCCGGCCTGGATCAGTTCGTAGCCCTGCTGGTTGAGCGAGGACCCGAGTTCCGGATCGGTTCCTTCGGGCGCGGGGACCGGGACCGAGGCCGTGGTGCTTTCGGCCCCTTCGCGTTCGCTCGCCCCACCGCTTTCTTCGCTCGCCGCACCGTTGTCTTCGCTCGCCTCGCCGCGGTTGGAGTCCTTCGCCGCCGGCTGCGGCGACTTCTGCGCCTGCTTCGCGCCCGAGCCCCCGCCTCCCTCGTCTCCCCCGCCGCCGAGGGCAACCACGGCGACAACCGCGAGCGCCGCGACGAAGGCGAGCAGCGCCAGCAGGGCGCCGCGCCGCGCGCCGCTCGAGCGCTGCGGCTGCAGCGGCCGGGGTTGGGCTTGGCGCTCCGGCTCCCGGACCGGTTCCGGCTCGCGAGCGTGGGTGGGGACATAGGCGCGGGTCGGCTCCTCGGCGGCGGACTCGGCCCGCTCGAGCCGGGCCAGCGCCTGCCGCGCCGAGGCCGGCCGGTTGCCGGGGTCGCTTTCGGCCATCCACGCGACCAGGCCGTCGAGGCCGGCGGCGCCGGGACAGGCGCGCAGGACGACCCCGAGCGAATAGAGGTCGGAGCGCTCGCTCGCCGGCTCGCCCTCCATCACCTCCGGCGCCGCGTAGCGCTCGGTCCCGAGGACGAGGCCGGTGCTGGTCAGCGAGGTCGCGTCGCGCGGCTGCGCGATCCCGAAGTCGATCAGCTTCGCGGTCCCGTCGGGTTCGAGGATCACGTTCGCCGGCTTGACGTCGCGGTGCAGGACGCCGGCGCGGTGGACGTGGTCGAGCGCCTCGAGCAGTTCCCGCGCCAGCTTGCCGCGGTCGACCCCCTCCCCCCGCTCCAGCCGCTGCGCCAGGTTCTCGCCGGGGACGAACTGCATCACCAGGTACGGCCGCTCCCCCTCTTCGGAGAAGTCGTAGACGCCGACCAGGTTGGGATGCGAGAGACCCGCCAGCGTCGTCGCCTCGCGCCGGAAGCGGGTGACGAAGCCGGGGTCGGAGGCGATCGTGTCGGCCAGCACCTTGACGGCCACCGGCCGGTCGAGCACCTCGTCGTGTCCGAGCCAGACAGCGGCCATCCCCCCGCGCCCGAGCGTGCGCTCGAGCCGGTAGCGGTCCTTCAGCAGCTCCCCGTTGCCGATCGTGGCCACGGGTATCCCCTACCCGGATGCGGCTTTTATCCGACCCGCCGGCTCAGCCGGCCAGCGCGCGGCGGATGGCGCCGGGGTGGATGCCGAGCTTCGGCCCGAGCACCAGGGCGAAGAGCGTCAGCGCCAGCCAGGGCCGGATGTGGGGGCCGATCCGGCGGATGCGGCCGTCGGGGGCGAGGTCGAAGACCATCGCGTCGGTCAGCCTCACTCCCAGCAGCCTCGCTTCGCCGACGATCACCCGCCGCTCGCCCTCGCCGAGCGAGTCGGTCCAGCGCAGCCCCTTCAGGGTCTTGTAGACGGCGGCGACCAGCAGTCCGACGTCGTCGCTGCCGCGGAAGACCATGCGGCCGGAGATCGGCGAGACGAGCTCGACGTCGGGGGTCAGCGTCGCCATGATCCCGTCGATGTCTCCCGCCTCGGAGGCGGTGCGGTAGCGGGATACGAAGTCGTCCATGCCGGCAACGATAGTCCGCCCGGTAGCCTGCCCGCGATGTCGTCGACGGGGGGCGCCAGGCCGCAGGCACGTCTCGACCCGCCCGCGGTCGAGGACGGCGGGATGCGGGTCCGCCTGCACGTCGGCGGGGAGGTCAGGGAGGCCGCCTTCGCCTCGCGCGACGCACAGTTGGCGGAGAACCCGGATGCCGCCTTCGTCGCGGCGCTGCCGGTGGCGATGGGGCTCGCCTCCTCGCTCACCCTTCCGACCGGGATCTCGCCCGGGCTGCTGGAAAACGCGGAGACGATCCAGGACGTGCTGGCGGGCTGGAACCAGCACCTGCAGCGGGTCGAGCTGAACGGGGAACCGGGCCCGCGGCCGCCGGCGCCCACCGCGCAGAGGACCGCGACGTTCTTCACCTGCGGGGTCGACAGCTTCTACTCCCTGCTCAGGCGCCGCGAGGAAATCGACGCGGTCGTCTACACGCACGGGCTCGACCTGCTCCGCGACGACCCCAAGCGCGACCTCGTCTCGGCGGCTATCCAGGGCGCGGCCGGGGAGCTCGGCCTGCCGGCGATCGAGCTGGAAACCGACGTGCGGCTCTTCTCCGACCCGGTCTGCGACTGGGAGCGGATCTACACCAGCGTCGCGCTGGCCACCGTCGGCCACCTGCTCGCCGACTCGTTCGACCGCATCCTGATCCCCGCCACCCACTCCTACTGCGACCTGCACCCGACCGGCAGCCACCCGCTGCTCGATCCGCTCTACTCGAGCGACCGGCTGCGGATCGAGCACGTCGACGCGGTGACGCGGGTGGCGAAGCTCGAATACCTGGTCGACTCGGAGCTGGCGATGCGCTCGCTGCGCGTCTGCTTCCAGCCGGGGGTCGACGGGCTCAACTGCGGCGAATGCGCGAAGTGCGTGCGGACGATGGTCGGCCTGCGGGCGATCGGCGCGGCGGGAAGGTGCGAGACCCTGCCGGCAGATTTCTCGCTGCGGGAGATGTCGAGCGGCAAGGTCCGCACCCGCCGCTCGCTCACCTACGTGAGGGAGAACCTGGCGGCGGTCGAGGCCCGCGGCACCGATCCCGCCCTTGCTTTCGCCCTGCGGCGGCTGGTTGCGCGCGGCGCCCGCACCGAGGCCTGGCAGAAGTCGAGGCTGCTGGTGAGGTCCGGCCGCTGGCTGGCGCGCGCCAAGCTCGGCGGGCTGAAGCGGCGGATCGGCCGCCGCTAGGCGGAAGAGGCGGTGGGCGCCGATGGGGCGCCGGTCGCGGCCAGGTCCTCGGCCAGCCGGCCGGCGGCCTGGATGACGCTGCGGATCTCCTGCAGGTAGACGTGCGGCTGGGCGATGGCGGCTGGTGAGCTGGAGGCCCAGGCCGGCGGGTGCGCGATCAGCTCGAGACTGCGTTCGGCGGGGAGGCCGATCGCGCGCACGGCCTCGAGGTACTGGAAGGGCCGGCAGGTCGGAGAGGTGACGATCGCCAGCGGCCCCTCCCCCGCTTCCGGATCTGCGGCGAAGGCGCGCAGGGTCTCGAAGGTCGAGGCGCGGTGGCCGGGGGCGGGGTCGGGAACCTCGATCAGCCGCACCTCGGCGTCGGGTAGCGGGTCGAAGACCTCGCTCGCGGCCGCCGCCATCAAGTCGAGCTCGGTGCGGGCCGAAGGGGCGTAACCGCGCACCTCGGCGCTCTCGCGCTCGGCCTCGTCGAGCCTGCGGCGGCCACAGAGCATCGCCACCCCGACGGGGCGCGACGGCTGCCGGCTCATCGCCCGCGCCGCCGCCCGGGCACGGTTCAGGGGCGCCAGGCGGCGGCCGCCGAGCACCACATATGTCTGCGGCTCGGCGCAGAGCGCGCCCTCCGAGCGCAGGCCCAGGTCCGCGGCGCGGCTCGCGACCTCCTCGCGCGAGGCGTGCGCGGGAAGGTGCGCCGATTCGGCGAAGCGGCGCTCGCCGCCCTCGCGGTAGTCCCAAACCGTGCCGGGGGCGGCCCAGTCGCAGACCTCCCCCAGCTGGTCGATAACGCGGGCGAGGTCGGCGCGGTCGGCGACCGCGACGTCCGTCTCCAGCCCCGCCGGCCATTGCAGCGTCTCGGCGGAGCCGCCGGGCTGCCGGCATCCCGGCACCCGCTCCAGCAGCCAGCGCAGGCTCGGCGAACGGAGCCAGGCGGCGAGCTCGGCGGCGAGGCGGTCGACCTCGCCTGGCGAGAAGGGGTGGTCGAAGAACATCCTCACTCCGCCGCGTCGCCCCAGGCGGTCGCCACCAGCGAGCGCGGCCCGCCGTGATCGCGGTGCTCGCAGAGGTAGATGCCCTGCCAGGTCCCGAGCGCGAGGCGGCCGTCGCGCACCGGCAGCGTCAGCGAGGGACCGAGCAGCGCCGCCTTGACGTGCGCCGGCATGTCGTCTTCGCCCTCCAGGGTGTGGGTCCAGTACGGGGCGCCTTCGGGCACGGCGCGGTCGAACCACGTCTCGAGGTCGTGCCGCACCTCGGGCGAGGCGTTCTCGTTCAGCGACAGCGAGGCGGAGGTGTGCTGAATCAGCAGGTGGAGCAGGCCAACCTGAATCCCCTCCAGCTCCGGCAGCGCCTCGAGCACCTCGCCGCTGACGAGGTGGAAGCCGCGCGGCCGAGCCGGAAGGCGGATGGTCCGCTGCATCCACACCGCCGGGAGGATCTCACGACAGCTCTTCGAGGCCCTGCGTCACCCACTGCTCGAGCTCTTGATTCTGCGCGAACGGCGCGTCGTCGGCTGCGGCGCGCCGCAGCACCTCGTCGGCCGAGGCGCCCGCCGCGAGGCCCGAGTAGAGGTAGACGAGCGCCGAGGAGCGCGGGCCCACCCGGCAGGTGACGAGGGTCGGCCGCGGCAGCGTGTCGAGGGCTGCGACCTGCCTCCTGGCGAGATCCATGTCGAGGACCCGGGGTGGGTCTGAGACGACCCTCGCGGCCTCGGGCGCAGCCGCCTCGACGCTCTCGTAGGACATCCCGCCGTCCATCGCCGCGAACTCCTCGCCGCAGAGGTAGAGCCACGAGGCGGCACCGGTCTCGCGGACGAGGGCCTCCGGGTCCGAGACCTTCCCGCGGTTGTAGATCAGGTCGCTGGGCGAGTCGAAGCCGGTCACATGAAGACCTTAGCCCCGCTCGTCCGCGTTTACCCGGCCAGGGCGCCGTAGCGCTCGCCGGCGGCGGTCCGCGCGGCGGGGTGCAGCCGCACGGCGTCGGGCCAGAAGCGGGTGCCGAGGCGGAGCTGGATCAGCGCCGAGCGCAGCAGGGCCTCGCGGCCGGGGTCCCAGGAGAAGCCGAAGAGGCGGCGGATCTCGGCCGGCAGCAGGCCGACGGAGATCAGGCGGATCGTCTCGGTCAGCGGCATGAAGGCGGCGCGCATCAGGCCCGAGTAGGGCGGCTCGAGGATCATTCGCTCCGCCTGCTCGCGGCGGTCACCGGAGATCCAGAGGCTGTCGTCGGTGAGGCGACCGTGGACGTACTCCTTGAGATCGCCGAAGCTGGCGGGCATCGAGCCGGGTGGCAGGCCGAGCAGCTCGCCGACCTGGCGGTATTCGCCCCAGTAGCGCTCGCGGTCCTCGGCCGAGAGGCGGCCGAAGATGCGCTCGTAGTAGACGACGGCGGAGTCGGCCAGCGTCGCCAACACCCAGAGCCCGAGCTTTGGGTCCGAGGCGGCGTAGGGCGTCCCCTTCGGAATCGGGCCGTAGTCGGCCGGGGTCCTGCCCTTGACCCGGTCGTGCATTCCCCGCACGGTGCGACCGGCCTCCTCGGCGTCGTCGACGGTCCCGAAGTAGATCCGCGACATCCACTCGTCGGTCCGCAGCAGGCGGGTCTGCGGGTCGTCGAAGATGATCGAGTGGCGCTGGAAGCCGACGACCGCGAGGGGGTCGCAGGCCTGCATCAGCAGCGCCCGCACCCCGGAGAAGAGGACGAGGCGCTCGCGGTGCAGCTTGCGGACCATCGAGTCCGGTGCGAAGAACCCGTCGACCTCGCCGGCCCGCGGCTCCCGCCCCTGCGCCAGGCCGGGCACCAGCGACAGCATGTCGGTGGGACGAAACACGTCTGCAAACGGTAGCTACCTCAAGATCTCCGCCCGAGCAGGAGATAAGTGCTCATCGCTCCCTTCCCCTTCACCTCGATCGTCCCCCGCGGGCGCAGCTCGAAGCGGTCGTGGAGCCGCTCGCAGGTGCGCTCGGTCACCTGGATCTCACCCGGCAGCCCGTGCGACTCCATCCGGCTGGCGGTGTTGACCGTGTCGCCCCAGAGGTCGTAGCTGAACTTGGCGCGACCGATCACGCCCGCGACGACGGGGCCGGTGTCGATGCCGATCCGCACCTCGAGCGGCGCCCCGCTCCCGGCGCACCGCTCCGCCTCGGCGCCCATCTCCAGGGCCAGCTCGGCGATCGCCTCGGCGTGGTCCTCGCGCGGGGTCGGCAGACCCGCCGCGACCATGTAGGCGTCGCCGATCGTCTTGATCTTCTCCACCCCGTGGCGCTCGGCCAGCTCGTCCCAGCCGGCGAAGATCCGGTCGAGGAGGACGACGGTGTCGGCCGGAGGGAGGTCCCGCGCGAGCGGGGTGAAGCCGACGATGTCGGCGAACAGCACGGTGGCCGAGTCGAACCCGTCGGCGATCGTCTCCTCGGACTCCTTGAGGCGGTCGGCAATCGACACCGGCAGCACGTTCAGCAGCAGGCGCTCCGATTTCTCCCGCTCGCGGCCGAGCTCGGCCAGGGCCAGCTCGCGGGCGCGGACGAAGTACTGGAGCAGCACGTAGGCGGTGGTGCAGACGCCGAGGATGTTGAGGACGAAGAAGGAGATCTGGACGCCGCTCGGGATCTCCGGCGCGTCGGCCGCCAGGGCCGGGTCGATCGCCCCGGAGAAAGCCACCAGCGCAGCGAAGGCGACGAACCAGGGGACCGCCTGGCGGGCGCCGAGGAACAGCAGCGCCCCGATCGGGCAGGCGAAGGCCCAGAGCCCGACGGCCGAGGAGGCGGCGAAGCCGCCGAGGCTCCACTGCAGCGCGAAGGGCAGCAGCAGGCTCATCAGCAGCTGGCTGACCCGGAAGAGCCGGTAGCGGCGGGTGCGCGCGAACGTGTAGAGGCTCGCCGCCGAGGCGAGCTGGTAGGCGAAGGGGATCGCCGCCGGGAGCCAGAGGCCGAGGGCGGCGTAGGTCCCGACCCAGACGAAGGCGAGCGTCGCCATCAGGCTCGAGGACAGGACCAGCACCGACTTGCGCAGCCGCAGCTCCCTGCTGTCCGAAGGCAGGCTGCCGAGTCGGGTGAGTCGCCGCAGCCAGTCCGGCGGCCGGCTCAAAGTCGGGAGGGGATCTGCTCGGCGGCGAGGAGCTCGTGGACGAGCCGGATCGCGATCGATCCCTCGCCGACGGCGGAGGCGACGCGGCTCATCGAGCCGTGGCGGACGTCGCCGGCGGCGAAGACGCCGGGCATCGCGGTCTCGAGCGAGAGCGGGCTACGCTCGAGCGGCCATTCGCCGTGCTCCTCCGCGGCGGCGCCGGTGCAGACGAAGCCGCCGTCGTCGCGGGCGATCTCCGCCGGCAGCCAGTCGGTGTTGGGGTGGGCGCCGATCAGCAGGAAGAGACCCTCCGAGGGCACCGTCTCCGTCTCCCCCTCGGCGGAGCGCAGGACCAGGCGCTCGAGCCAGCCGTCGCTCCCGGCGCCGCCGCCGCCCACCTCGGTCCCGAGCCGGACCTCGACGTTCGGCGTCGCCTCGATCTGGCGCACGAGGTAGTGGGACATGCCATGGTCGAGCGAGTCGGCGCGCACGACGAGCGTCACCTTGCGGGCGTATTCGGCCAGGTGGAGCGCCGCCTGGCCGGCCGAGTTGGCGCCGCCGACGACGTGCACCTCCTCGTCAACCGTGGTCGGGGCCTCGGAGGCGGGGCCGCCGTAGAAGACGCCCGCCCCGACCAGCGCCTCGATCTCGGCGACGCCGAGGCGGCGGTAGGTGGCGCCGGTGGCGAGGATCACCGCACGGGCGCTCACCTCGCCGCCGCTGGAGAGGTCGACGCAGATGCGATCGCCGTCGCGGCGGATGCCCGTCGCGTCGTGCATGAAGGCGAACTTGGCGCCGAAGACCCAGGCCTGCTCGTAGGCGTTCTCGGCCAGCCGGCGGCCGCTGACGCCGCGCGGGAAGCCGAGGTAGTTGCGGATCATCGAGCTCGAGGTCGCCTGGCCGCCGATGCCGCCGTCGTCGAGCACCAGCGTCTGCAGGCCCTCGGAGGCGCCGTAGACGGCGGCCGAGAGCCCCGCCGGCCCGCCGCCGACGATGACGACGTCGAAGTCGCGCCGCTCGGGGTCGATCGTCGCTCCGGTGGCGGCGGCGAGCTCGAGGTTGGTCGGGTTCGCCAGGACCTCGCCGCTGGGCAGGACGATGAGCGGCAGCGGCTCCGCGCCCCCGGCCTCGGCGACCAGGGCCCGGCCGTCGGCGGAATCGGCGAGCAGGAAGGCGTGCGGGATCGCGCAGCGGCCGAGGACTTCTTTCAGCTCCTGGGCGCGGCCGGTCCACGACTCGCTGACGATGTGGACGGTGTGGGGCGAGACCCGCCGCGCGTTCGCCCACTCGAGCAGGAAGGTCGAGACAGACTGGTGAAACAGCTCGTCGGGCGTCTGCGAGGGCCGGACCACGTAGTACTCGATCTGCCGCCGCGCCATCGCTTCGAAGATCTCCTCGGCCGTGCCGGCTTCGCCCCAACTGCCCCATTCGATCAGCAGTCCCCGCTGGGCGTGGTCATGGAGGTCCCGCACCCGGCCCAGCAGCTCCGTGCCACGCATCCCCCCGCATCCCTGTGCGGCGAGGACGAGAGCGACGTCCTCCCCCGCGGCCGCCAACGCCTCCAGCTCCACCAAAGCGTCCTCGGCCGACAGCGCGCAGACGATCCGGTAGCTGCGCGAGTAGCGGTCGACCAGCTCCCGCTCGATGTCGCGCAGCAGGTGCTCGTCTCCGTCGACCGCGAAAAGAATGGGAGCCGCCACGGGACGAACATATCCGCCCGCCGCGGACCGCACCAACGCGTGCCACCTCGCGCTTCGGCGCGACGCAGCGGCTACTTTGCGGCCGTGGAGGTGCGCCGCGCGACAGAGGAGGACGCCGCCGCCGTAGTTGACCTATGGACCCGGGCCTACACGGACGATCCACGGGGAGGTCGAAGAGCCCCCTACGCGCCGGACGATTTCCACAGCACCGCCCAGGCCGGCGAGGTGTTCATCGCCGAAGAGGACGGCGTGCCCGCCGGCGTAGTCGCCTTCTACCCGGCGGGGGCTCGGGAAGGAATGGTCGCCATCGGCACCGAGGCCGAACTCTCACGACTAGCGGTATCCGAGCGGTACAGGCGCCGCGGGATCGGCCGAACCCTCGTCGAGAACTGCTTACGACTAGCCATTGAGCACGGTGTCTCAACGCTCGCACTCTGGAGCCGGCCGCATCAGGTAGAGGCTCATCGGCTCTACGAATCGCTCGGCTTCCACCGAGCCCCAGATCGCGACGGCGAAGACCCCGACGGCGCCCGCCTCGTGTTCATTCGTCACCGCTGAGATCTACATCGGGGAGACAGGATTTGAACCTGCGACCGCTCGGCCCCCAGCCGAGTGCGCTACCAGACTGCGCCACTCCCCGTGGGGCCTTCATTCTGACGAATCGGCACGATGGCGGCTACCCTCCCTCGGGCACGCGGCGGTAGCTCAATGGTAGAGCCCTAGCCTTCCAAGCTAGTTATGCGAGTTCAATTCTCGTCCGCCGCTTTCTTCGCGGCCGGGTGACGGGTCGCGCGAGGCATTGAGAGGGAGTGCCGCGCTGCCGATGAGGAAGCGATGCGTGCCTCTCACTCGGGTCGTGTCGACTTTGTCCGGCTATGCCGAACAAAAGCGACACTGGGAATCTTGATCGCCGCTTTGGCGGTGGCTCTCGCGCTTGTTGGATGCGGCGGCGATGACGCAGCTCAGGGTCCCGGCGGCGCCGAGGCCTCTGGCGGCTCTTACGTCGATTGGCCGCTGTTCGGCCGCATCCCCGCTCGCACGCATTACCTGCCCGCCGAGGAGAAGGCGCTTGATCCGCCGCTGAAGCAGAACTGGTCGGTCAACACGCATGCGCTGATCGAGTTCCCGCCCGCGATCCACGATGGGGTCGCCTACGTGATCAACAAGTACGGCAACGGCAAAGCGGTGCGGCTCGGCGACCGCAAGGTGCTTTGGGAACTCAACGTGCGCCCCAGCGACAAGGGGAAGCCGAACTTCGTCACCGCACCCGTCTATTACGAGGGGCGCATTTATGGCGCCTTCCTCACCGGCCACCTCGCCGCCGGCGACGCGGAGACCGGGAAGAAAGACTGGGTCCGCAAGTTCGACGCCCACCTCGAATCCTCGCCCCTGGCGGTCGACGGCAAGCTCTACCTCGGCACCGATACGACCAACCTCCTCGCTCTCAACGCCGCCAGCGGCAAGACGCTCTGGACCTTCAACGCCCCCGGCGCGATCAAAGCCAGCCCCAGCTATGACGACGGCGAGATCTTCTTCGCCGACTACCAGAGCAGCATGTTCGCCCTCGACGCCGACAGCGGCAAGCTCGTCTGGCGCAGCAACACGAGCAAGGTCCCTCCCTACGGCCGCGGCGGCTTCTTCTCCTCCCCCGCGGTCGCCTTCGGCAACGTCTACGCCGCCCGCGACGACGGCACCGTCTACGCGTTCGACGAGAAGATCGGCAAGGTCGAGTGGAGCTTCGAGACCGGCGCCGCCGTCTACGGCTCGCCCGCCGTCGCCCAGGTCCCCGGCACCCCGCCGACCGTCTACATCGGCGCCGAAAACGGCCGCTTCTTCGCCCTCGACGCCCGCACCGGCAAGCCGCGCTGGCGCTACGACGTCGGCGGCCCGATCCCCGGCACCGCGACCGTGATCGGCCACACCGTCTATACCTCGAGCTTCAAGACCCAGGAGACGACCGGCCTCGACGTGCGCACCCACAAGCCCACCTTTCGCATGAAGCAGGCCGGCTACACGCCGATGGTCTCCGACGGCGAGCGCCTCTTCCTGATCGGCTACTACGAGCTGATCGGGCTCGAACCCGCGAAGCGCTGACCTTCAGGGAATCGGGCTATGGGCGTGGCTCGCGTCGAGCTCGAAAATGCGGAAGTCGGTGCCGAGCACCGGCTGGGAGACGTTGTGGACCGGGGTCTCGCCGATCGTCCCGTCGGGCGAGCCGGCGTGGGCGTGGCCGTGGAGGACGAGGTCGGGGCCGTGCTCGAGGATCGGTGCCGCCAGCCGGTCGCTTCCCATGAAGACGAAGATCTCCCGCGGCTCCCCCTCCAGCGTCGCCTCGATTGGCGCGTAGTGGAGGAGGACGATCCGCACCGGGCAGGTCGCCACCTCCCGCAGCCCGTCCTCGAGTGCCTGCACTTCGGCGGTCGCCTCGGCGTAGACCGCGCGCAGCGAGGGCTCGCCGAAGTCGGGTAGGTGGCGGGGCGCGAAGCCACCGACAAAGCCCTTGACGCCGACGATCCCGACCTCGACCTCGCCGACCTGACAGACGGAGGCGGCGCGGTCGAGCATCCGCACGCCCCCCTCCTCCAACCGTTCGAGGATCGCCTCGGCTTCGTCGGCGTGCCAGTCGTGGTTGCCGAGCACCGCGTAGACCGGCGCCGCGGTCGCGGCGGCCGCCTCGCAGAGGATTTCCGCCTCGTCGAGCCGCCCGTGGCTGGTCAGGTCGCCGGCGACGAGGACGAGGTCGACGTCGTCGCCGAGCGCGGCGAAGGAGGCGACCACCGCGTCGCGGTTCGAGTCGCGGCAGTGGATGTCGCCGGTCGCCGCGATCCGCAGGCACCCCGCTGCGCTCGATGGAGTCACGCCGCTCCCCTACCCGGCCGGCGCCGCGTTTATCGGAGCCGCCGACGGGGCAGCGAATGGTGCGTGGCGGAGAACCTGGGCAAGAGCGAGGTCGCCGAAGAGCTGACCGACAGCCTCAAGCGATCGGTCGCGGCGCTCGAGAGCGCCGGCGTCCCCTACCTGCTGGGCGGCGGACTCGGCTGCTGGGCGCGCGGCGGACCGCCGTCGAGCAACGACATCGACCTGATGCTCAAGCGCGAGGACGCCGAGCGCGCCCAGGAGGTTCTCGCCGAAGCGGGCATGCGCCCCGAGACCCCGCCCGAGCAGTGGCTGCTCAAGGCCTGGGACGGCGAAATCCTCATCGACCTGATCTTCGAACCGGCGGGGATGCTGGTCGACGACGAGGTGATCGCCCGCGGAGAGCGCCTCAGCGTGATGGCGATGGACGTCGACGTGATGGACCTCGACGACATCCTGATCACCAAGCTGATGGCCCTCGACGAGCACAGCGCCGACTACGGCGACCTGATTCTCATCACCCGCTCGCTGCGCGAGCAGATCGACTGGGCCCGGCTGCGCGAGGAGACCGCCGAGAGCCCCTTCGCCGTCGCCTTCTTCGCCCTCGCCGACGGACTCGAGATCTGCCCAGCCTCCTCGCGCGCCAGCTAGCGCCGGCAGGGCAGGTAGGTGCCGGGGACCGGCGCCTTTTCGACCAGCAGCCCGTCCTTGGCCTTGGTCGTGAAGGGGACCGCTTCGCTGACCGGGGCGCCGTTGCTTTCGGTCAGGACCCAGGCGCCGCCCGGGCCCTTGTCGTCGATCGTCAGCTCCGCCCCCTGGACGATCGGCACGTCCTCGAAGCGGGCCACGACGACCTTGTCCCCGCTCGGGCAGGAGGCGTAGACCGAGGCTTCGAGCGGCTGCGCCGCGGTGATCTGCCAGTCGTCGAGGTAGGTGCCGCTGCGGTTGCGCCGCACCGCCGGCATCTCGACCGGCCCGGATTCCGCTTCCTCGCTGTCGAGCGCTTCGATCCTCACCCCTTTCGCGCCGGGGTCTTCGAGCCCGCCGGCGACGTAGGCGTCGAGCTCGTCCTCGTTGCAGACGAGCATGAAGATGCCGCTGGTCGCCGGCTTTTCCCAGTCCGAGCAGTCGTCGATCGCCTTCTCCAGGTGGCTGGCGCCGCGCCGCAGGCGGGCCGGCACGCCGGTCCTCTCCTCGACCGTTTCTTCGTCGAGGCCGTCGCGCCCGCCCGGGTCCTCGATCCCGCGGCACGGTTCGACTTCCTCCCCGCCCAGCTTCTGCTGCCAGAGCGGGCTCTTCGGCGCGTCGGCGATGAGGAACTTGTTGCTGCCTTCGTAGACGCCGACGCCGCCGTTGCGGTGGCCGAACAGCCCGTGCCAGCAGCCCCAGCCGACCCGCGAGAGGTCGATCAGCGGCGTCACCTCCGGCAGCAGGTGCAGCTGGCGGACCGGGTCGCAGGTCGGGTGGTCGTCGATCAGCCCCTTCACGTCCAGCGGCCGCACCTGGCCTTCGCAGTTCTCGTAGGTGGCGTGGCTGCCGCGGGCGGCGAACACGCGCGGGTGACCGTCCGGGCGGCTCAGCGCCTCGTCCTCCCAGGGGAACGCCCGACCCTCCTTGTCGTGGCGGTTCATCCACACGTAGCGCGGCTCGCCGCCAGCCGAGAGGAGCACCCCGACCGACTCGAAGTCCCCCTCGTGGAACCCGCCCTCGGCCAGCCCGCCGCCGACCGGCTGGTAGTTGAAGGGATAGAAGAACCAGTACTGGATCGAGATCGGCCCCTCGCCGTCCTCCTCGCGATCGACCAGGTAGTACTCGGCCGCGCTCGCCTCCGGGTCCGCGGTCCCCAGCGCCGCGACCATCTGGTCGTGCTGCTCGTCGACGTCGTTGTCGGCCGCCGGGTACTCGAGCGACTCGCCTTCGCCGCCGACCCAGGGGAACTCGCCCGGCGTCCCCAGCCGCAGGCAGCCTTCGCCGCCGCCGCCGGCGACGCGGCGGCAGACCGAGGCGCGCCGGTCGCGGAAGGAGAACAGGGTGGAGACGGGAACCGGCCAGAACCCGTCGCGGCGGTCGACCACCAGCTCCGGCTGGTAGCGCTCGGCGAGGTCGCGCTGCCAGGCGCCGGCGCCCGGGTCGTCCTTCTGCGCCATCGCGGCCCGCATCGCCGGCGACGGGTCGCAGCTCGGCGCGCGCTTGCGCGGGTCGCGGTCGCCACGGTCGTCGAGCAGCCCGTCGCGCAGCTCCAGCGCCCGCGGCTCGACTAAGTCGACCGGCTCCAGCGGCCCGACCGTCTTCGCCGCGACGCTGTCGGCGTCGAGCGGCGCGATCGCGCCCCGCCGCGGTCGGTGGACGCCGGAGCGCTCGTCGAGGACGACGTGCGCGACCCAGAGCTGGCCGTCGCTTTCGCCGACGTAGCCGCCGCAGACCGCCTCGCCGTCCTCGAGGACGACCGCGACCGGCTGCAGTTCGGGCGAGTCGAGCCCGTGGAGGAAGGCGGCGGCGCCGGCGAAGAGCGGGACCGAGACGAGGACGGCGAGCCCGTAGGGCGCGAACCACTTGCCCGAGGCGGCGGCGACCGCGAGGCAGAGCAGTCCGAGCAGCGCCGCCGTCGCGGCGACGCCGGCGAGCCATAGCTCGTCGCGGGCGAGGAGGATGACGACGATCGCGAACCCGGTCGAGGCGAGGGCGACGCGGGGAACTGTCAGCGCCTTCACATCGCTCTCGGAGAGCTTCTTCCACCCCACCCCCGGCGCGGCCATCCCGCCCGGAGCGGCGAACAGCATCGCCGCCCCGACCCAGGCGATGATCGTCAGCCCGCGGTCGACGCCTTCGGTCTCGGTCGACAGGTAGAGCGCCACGGCGAGGAGCAGGAACGGCAGCAGCCGGTAGATCCGCCGCGCCCAGGAACCCTCCCCCTCGAAGTAGCTCCGCACCCAGGCCTTGAATTCGGTCCAAGCTTCCTCGCCCGGAGATTCGTTCGACTCCGGGCGCAGCTCGCGAGCCTTGCGCCGCTCTTCGCGCCAGGCGAGGCCGCGGTCGACCAGGTAGTGGAGCAGCAGCGCGGCAACCACGACCCCGACAAGTAGCTGCAGGCCCTGGTCGCCGCGGAAGTCGCCGATCCAGATCGCGGCGACGACCTCGGCCAGCCCGATCGCGACCAGCCCCCGCCGCGTCGTCCGCACCTCGCGGCCGTCGCCGTCGAGCAGCCAGGCGATCGCCGTCGCCGCCAGGCCGAGACCGATGAAGATCGCCAGCGCGACGGCGCCGGTCGAGACCAGTTCGCTACCCGAGACCGCGTTGGCCGCCTGGTCGGCGGGGAGATGCGCCGACCAGAACCGCAGCCAGAGGATCGCCCTGCCAGTCAGTCCGGCGAGGACGATCATCGCCGCGAAGAGGACCGCGACGCCGGCGCCGATCACCAGCAACTGGCGGATCGAGAGCTCGACCTTCCGCCCTTCGAGGCTGGGCGGTTTGCGCTCGCCGACGGGATCGGGTGGCCAGGTCGCGCGCAGCAGCATCAGCGCCCGCCAGGCGAGCCACGCCAGGCCGATCAGCAGCGGCAACAGCAGCCAGAAGGCGAGGATGCGCCGCCAGGTCGAGTCGAGGTCGGGCTCGAGCAGCTTCCCGGCGACCGCCAGCTGCGGCGCGAAGACCGCGGTCGCGACGCCGCTGCCGATCTCGCCCAGGCTCGGCAGCCCCTCGTCGTCCTCGGCTTCGGGCGGCGGCGCCGGCGCCTGGAAATCGAGCTCGGCGGCGAGCGGCCCCGCCACCCGCCGGGCGATCGCCCTGTGGCCCTCTTCGTTGGGATGCAGCGTCCCGGCGAGGTTGCCTTTGTCGAGCGCTTCGGGCAGCGTCCGCACCCATCCCTTTTCCTCGGCGCAGTAGCCGTGCAGTTCGAAATCCGAGGCGATGCCGCCGACCCGCTGCCAGCCGTTGCGCTCGGCGGCGGTCTTCACCTCGCGGTTCAGCGGCCGCAGCAGCTCCTCGTATGCCCACTGCGCCTCGGCGTCGGTGGTCAGGCCGGGGCCGTCCTTGCAGAAGCGGCCGAACTCGTCGTGGGTCGGGTCGAAGTACTCGGTGACGAAGACTGGCGTGCCGGGCGCCGCCTCGGCCAGCGCGTCCCCCAGTTCGTCGTAGCTGTCGTCGAGGGCCGCGACCCGCTCTTCGACCGCCCGTTTGACACCCTCCCGGCAGTCGCCGGGCAGGGCGCATTGCTTGACCACGCTGGAGAAGCGGACGTCGTTGGCGCCGACGCTGAGCAGGACCGCGTCGACCCCCGGCCCGCCGTCGGCCCGCCGCCTGTGGTCGAGTTCTTCCAGCCGATCGACCTGCGCCAGGTAGGAGGCCTTGCCCGCGGCGGGCTCGATCCCGGCGTAGCTCCCCAGCAGCCCCTCGTCGGTCCGGGCGCCCGAGCAGGCGAGGCTGACGAAGGTGATCGAGCGGCGCCGGTCGACTTTGCCGAGCTGGTTGGCCGCCTGCTGGAAGCCGGCGGCGGCGCTGCGGTGGCAGGGAGCATCGAGCCAGCGTTCGGGGCCGTTGCCTTCGGGGTTTCCCTCCCCCGAGGCGACCGAGTCGCCGAGGGCGACGATCAGCTTGTCCTCGACCTCGACCCGGGCCACCTCGGCCCGGTTGCGGGCCAGGAGCTTGATCGTGTGCTCGCCCTCGCCCTCGACCCAGAGCACCGCGTTGCAGTCGGCGCCCGTTTCGATTTCTTCGGGTTCGGCCGACTCGCCGTCGACCCGCCAGGTCGCCCGCTCCAGCTCAGCGCAGACCGCGGCCGAGGGCAGCACCCGCACCGCGAAGACGTTGATGGCGGCGGGACTCAGCTCCGTCGGTTCGTCGATCAGCCCGTCGCCGTTGGCGTCGCCGCCGTAGCGGTCGATCACCGTCCAGCCCATGCCGGCCGGCGCCGGCGCCGCGACCGCCGCCGGGGCCAGCACGAAGAGCAGCGCGAGAGCGCCGAGAATCGCTACGAGTGATCGGTGGCGCCTGAGCATCCGCGCCGGCAACCTTCCACATGCCGGCGTCGGGCGCAACCTTCGGTACCCAAATAGACAGACTGGCCTTTGGTCAGCGGTTGGCTGCGCCGGGTCGGGTCAACCAGCCGCGATCGGACCGGGCGGTTCGCCCTCGCCGCCGAGATGGAAGACCTCGGAGGAGACGTCGACGCAGGTGTCGATGCCGCTGACGAACGCGCGCACCGGACGCCCGGTGAGCCGTTCGACCGTCTCGCGAAACTCGCGCTCGCTGGCGTGCTGGAAGTACATCCTGGTGTCCCGCAGGCGCTGGTGCTCGCCCAGCTCCACCAGCCTCTTCTCCGCCGGAGTGAGGCTGTGCTCGAGCGTGCTGATGACGATGTCCGGGCCGGCGAACTCGGTTCTCGCCTTGGTCGGGCCGCGGCCGAACTGCTCCTTGTAGAGGCGAACCATTTCGCGCGAGATCTCCGCCCGCACGGACTCGAAGCGCTCGGTCTCGGAGCCGGTTTCGGAGGCCGCGGTCTCTCCCATACTCGGGTCTTACCCCGATTCGGGCGCACCTATTCGCCCGCCGGCGCCTGATCGACGCCCCCGCACCCTCCTCAGTCGCGAGACCGAGGAGGGCATTGCGACGAAGGTCTGGACTACGGCGCGGCCGAGATCGCCTCGACCAGCTCGCCGGTCTGCTCGTCCGGCAGGCTCTTGGCGACGTCGGCCTGGCTGACGATCCCGATCAGGTCGTGGCCGTCGATCACGGGCAGGCGGCGGACCCGGTGCTCGGTCATCGTCCGCAGCGCCTCCTCGACCGAGTCGTCGGCGCCGATCGTCACCGGCTTGCCGTCGCCGAGCTCGCCGGCTTTCGTCTCCCCCGGGGACTTGCCCTGGGCGATCGCCTTCACGACGATGTCACGGTCGGTCAGCATCCCCTTCAGGCGGTTGTCCTCGCCGCAGATCGGCATCGCGCCGACGTCGAGGTCCGCGAGCTTCTTCGCCGCCTCCTCGAGCGTCTCGTTCTCGCCGACGCACTCCGCGCCGCCGGTCATGATCTCTCTTGCAGTAGCCATCTTTTTTCTCCTTCCAGCGTGGCCATGTGGCCGGTCCGGTCCCGAGACCAAATACCCCGCGAAAACGAGCGGTAATCGCCTTCGATGCCGCCGCCAGGCCCTATCGTCCGTGGCATGAAGCTGGAAGGCCGACAGGCGGGAGCGCTGGAAGCTGAAACCGGCCTGGCGCCGGAGCCGCTGATCGCGCCGGAGCCGCCTTCGGCCGAGGAACTGGACAAGGAGCGCAAGAAGTCGACGCTGAAGAAGCTCGGCGGCCTCCTGCTCCCGATCGCCCTCCTGGCCGGCAAGGCCAAGTTCCTCTTCCTGGCCCTCGCCAAGGTCAAGGCGGTGACGACGCTTGGGACGATGTTCATCTCGATCGTCGCCTACGGCCTGGCTTTCGGCTGGGCCTTCGCCGTCGGCTTCGTCCTCCTGCTCTTCGTCCACGAGATGGGCCACGTGATTCAGCTGCGCCGCGAGGGAGTAGAGGCCTCGGCGCCGGTCTTCATCCCCTTCCTCGGCGCCGTGATCTCAGCCAAGTCGCTGGGCGAGGACGCCGCCGCCGAGGCCCGCGTCGGCCTTGCCGGACCGGTGCTCGGCACCGCGGCGACCCTGGTCCCCCTCGCCATCTGGCTGGCGACCGGCAGCGACCTCTGGCGCGCCCTCGCCTACATCGGCTTCTTCATCAACCTGATCAACCTGATGCCGGTCCTGCCGCTCGACGGTGGGCGAGCGATGGCCGTCCTCGGCCCCTACGTCTGGATCGCCGGGATCCTCATCGCCGTCGCCGCCACGATCGTCTTCCTCGGCCCCTTCATGCTCGTCTTCGTCCTCGCCCTCGGCGGGCCCGAGCTCTACCACCGCTTCAAGAACCGGAACTCAGAGGAGAGCCGCGCCTTCCACTCGGTGCCGACCGGCACCAAGGTCGCCGTAGCCGCCGTCTACCTGACCCTCCTCGTCCTGCTCATCGTCGGCGTCGCCGAGACCTACGTCCCACGCACCCTCTAGCTCGGGCCAGGCAAGACGGGGCACCTAGGACTCGAACCTAGAATCGCCGGTTTTGGAGACCGGTGCCTTAGCCAGTTTGGCCAGTGCCCCAGGGGACAGATCGTAACGGCCACGCTTGGCTCACGACGAAAAGGCACTCGGGTCCCCCCAACCCCCATTTTGCGCAAATCCCATCGGTGACCAATTAAGACACTCGCTTTTATCTGATATGGAATACCAGACAGCAGTTCCTAAGCAATAGCTAGGAGGAGAGGTTGAGCCGCAGAGTCAAGATCCAGATCGGCCTTATTACGGCCGTTGCGATGTTTGGGACGATGTCGACGCTCGCCATAGCAAACACCACCCACTATCTACGTCCAAACGGACAGGGCTCCTCGTTGAAAAACTGGAAAGTTACCGGAGCCCCCTCAGTGTGGGAGGCATTGGATGATCCAGTCACCGAGACTGAAACGCCGACGGCCACCGACTACATCTATTCCGAATCTCCACAGGAAAGCAAGGTCGACTTTCAAACCGTCACGCTTACGGGGGTTTCGGTGGTCAAAGCTCAGGCTTGGTACTACGCAGCCAATTCGCAACCTTTCTATGTCTGCGCCGGGACTGGGTGCACTTTGACGAAAAGCAGCACCTCCGGATGGAACATGGTTCCATTCACGATCAGTACTCAGGCCGACCTCGATGAAGCCAGGATCTATTTTGCAGCGCCAAGCTATTTGACTCCTTCACGTCAGGTTCGCGCTGCATTTCTGAAGATCGAAACTGATGGCCCCCACGCCTACTGGGGGGCCTGGATGGACGGCGATGTGTATGCGGCAACCAATCCCGGCCTAACGGACGCTCCTTGGGATGAAACGACCTGGAATCTATTCGAGAGCCACGCACAGAGGGCTGCGTCCATTGTGCACTTCGGTCAACCAGCCCCGTGGCAACAAGAATTCTCCCCAACTCCCCTTGAACTGACGAGGAAAAGCGGCTCAATTCCTCTGATGGACATGGGGGTCGGATGCAAAATTGGCAAAGTTTGTAAATCTGGTGAAACGGTAGAAGAAGAGGAACTAAATCGAGCGTCTCTTTCTGAAATTACGGAAGGGAAATACGACAGCTACTACGAAGCCTGGGCGAAAGCTGTCGCCAAATATGGATATCCATTCTTCTTCCGCTGGGCCTGGGAGATGAATGGTTGGTGGTTCAAATGGGGACGCGACGCAGCAAAATCGCCCGCGGAATTCCGATCCGCCTGGAAACATCTCCACGATATCGCCGAAGCAGCGGGTGCAACGAACATTACGTGGGTATGGTGCCCTAACGTGAACACCCCCGGCAGCACGCCGCTGACCGAACTCTACCCCGGCGATGCATACGTCGACTGGACCTGCTTAGACGGTTACAACGAAGCCGCTAACACTTTCGCCATGATCTTCGAAAGCAGCTACGCCGAACTTGTTGGATCAATTGCGCCATCGAAGCCAGTGATGATTGGTGAGACGGCAACGGTAGAGAACTTTCCCGTTTTCGCGGCCGAATGGATTCGCCTTATGTTTTCGACGCTTCCTACGAAATTTCCGAAAATCAAGGCTCTGCTTTGGTTCAACTGGAATATCGTGGAGAAAGGCAAAGAATGGGAATGGCCTATCGAGTGGAGTAGTGCGAGGCAGAAAGCGTTTGCAGAAACGGTCACTTCCCCGTATTTTTCAGCAGATGAATTCGGGAGTTTGCCCCCGCTTCAACGGATCAAACCACTTCCCTAGCTATCGTTAGTTCGAGCAGCTAAATCTGGCGTAAGGTAAGGCTTTTCACCTTCCTGACACTGATGCCTGACTTGGGCTTGAAGCTAAGCGTAGCCTTGACCTTGGCTTTGCCCGAGGCTTCGAGCTGGGCCTTGGTCTTGCCCTTCCCCTTGATCGTGAGCTTCAGCTTCTTCGCCTTCTTGGCCTTCTTCTTGGCCTTGACGATGCCCTTGCCGCTGGCGGTGAGGGTGCCGGCGCCGGGGACCTTGACCGTGAGGGTCGCGGTGCCGTTGGCTTTATTCAGCTTCACCCCGCCGAGCTTCAGCTTCGGCTTCGTCACCTTCAGCTTCGCCACCTGGGAGGTGGTGCCGCCGGCGCCTGCAGTTGCGTTCAGCGTGACCTGATAGGTGCCGGGCTTGGCGTTCTTCGGCACCGTCACCGTGACGGTGCGGGAAGCGGCCGGCGCCAGGTGGGTGCTGGGGTCCGGCACTCCCGGGGTGTAGATCGTGCTCGACAGCTTCGAGCTCGCCTTCTTCAGAGTCGAGCTGGCGGTCAGGCTGAAGCCCGGGTAGGGCGAAGCGCTACTGGCGAACTGCAGCGGGAATTTGATCTTCGAAGTGCCGCCGACGAATCCCGAGGTCTTGGCCGGTGCGGCGATCTTCAAGTCGGAGGTCCCGACCTGGCCCTGCAACCCAACTCCGGGGCAGATCGCCAAGCTCGTATCCGGCATCGTTTCTTTTTCGATGTTGGCGCAGCGAACCGGACGGCTCGCGGGATTTTCCGCGTTGACCTGGCGGGCGCCGTAGGCGAGCGCCGTCGCGAAGGGGCCGGGGTACGGAGCGCCGGCAGCCGGCGTCGGCAGAGCGGCGTCGAAGTCGACGTTCCATTCGTTCAGTTCGCCTTCGTTTTCGTGCTGCGGGTTGGAGAGGTAGCCGACCCCTTCCAGCCCGGCAGGCGGCCACGCTTGCGTTCCCGGGACCCCAGGGGGCGCGCCTTCTTCTTTCGCCAGTTTTTCGATGGCGCTGGAGGAAGAGGCGATCTGGGGGGCGACTTCGTCGTTGCGGGTGAAGACGATCGGGCTGCCGCCACCAGTGGGGACGGCGGTAAACGTCTGCGGGAGGACCGAGCCCGGCGGTACCGCGACTCCGAGCAGATACTGCAGGTCTTCGGTGCTGGTCGCCGGATGGCAACCGTCGCCTTCGACATCGGGGCCGCTGCAGAGCATGAAGTGGATGTGCGCGGAACCGATTCCGCTCGGCTGGGTCAGGACCAGGCTGCCTGACTTGAAATAGGCGCAAGCGCTGAACACCAGCGTGGCGGCGATCACCGCCACAAGGGCGATCAACGGCTTGGGGGAACGGCGCAGACGAGACAAGAAAACTCCTCCGGTCGGGATCTCTCCGACCCTACCGCCTCACTAAGGACGGAGAAAGAGGGTGATCGCCTTGGTCTTCTTCACCGCGATTCCTGAAGTCGGCTTGAAGCTCAGCTTCGCCTTCACCTTGGCTTTGCCGAGTTCCTCGAGCTGGGCCTTGCTCTTGCCCTTGGCCTTGACCGTGAGCTTCAGCTTCTTGGCCTTCTTCGCCCTCTTCTTCGCCTTGACGACGCCCTTGCCGGCGACGGTCAGGGTGCCGGCGCTCGGGACCTTGACCGCGAGGGTCGCGGTGCCCTTCGCTTTGTTCAGCTTCACGCCGCCGAGCTTCAGCTTCGGCTTCGTCACCTTCAGCTTGGCCACCTGGGAGACGGTGCCGCCCTGCGCCGTGGTCGCGGCGATGGTCACTTCGTAGCTGCCGGGTTTGGCGTTCTTCGGGACCGAGACCGTGACGCTGGGCGCATCGGCCGGTGCTCGGTGGGTGGTCGGATCGAGCGTGCCCGGGAAGAAGCTCGGGCTCGACAGCTTCAGCTTGGCTTTCGCCAGGGTCGAGGTGGCCGCCAGGGTGAAGCCGGGCGGCGGCGAAACGGTGCTGGCGAAGTCGAACGGGAAGGCGAGCGTCGCCTTGCCGCCGACGAAGACCGGCGTTGCGGCGGGCGCCCCGATCTTCAGGTCGGAGGTACCGAGTTTCTTCGGTTCTTCCTCGTTCGGCGCGCAGAAGGCGTCCTGCTCTTCGTCGGGTTCGCCTTCAAACGGGTTGAAGCAGTGCACCGGCCGATCGGCGGGGGCGCTGTCACTCACCGGGCGCCAGCCGCTCGCCATTTCGAACGTGAACGGCCCGCCGAAGGAGCCGCCGCCGACGCCCAGGGGGAGGCCGAAGTCCGCATCCGCCGCCCATTCCCTCGTCGCGCCTTTTTCCTCCGTGAAGACGGAGGAGATGTAGCCGACGCCTTCGCTCCCCGCCGGCGGCCAAACGAACGGTTCGTCGGACGGTTCTTTGATTCCGTTGGCGAATTCAGTCGCAGCCTGGTCATACGCCTGAGCTACCTGGTCGTTGCGTGAGTAGACGATCGGCGCGCCGGCCCCGACGGGTTTGGCGGTGAAGCTCGCCGGCGACACCGTGCCCTGAGGGACGGCGAAGATCGCCAGATACTGCGCCTGCCCTTCGTCTTCGTTCGGTTTGCAGCCTTCGGACGACGGTTCCGTGCAGAGCGCGAAGTGGACGTGCACCGGCCCCACCCCGCCGGGCTGGGTCACCTGCAGCGAGCCTTCCTTGTAGAACGCGCAGGCGCTCAGCGAGGCGGCGAGCACGGCGAGGGCGACGAGCGCGAGGACAGGCTTGGCTAGGCGACGGGTGAGGGTCAAAGCTTCTCCTTGAATCGGGACGAGACGGACAGGCCACGACATATTGGCAATGCGGGCGGAGGGACTTGAACCCCCACGGGCCGAAGCCCACCAGGACCTAAACCTGGCGCGTCTGCCAAATTCCGCCACGCCCGCGCGACCGCAGAAGTATGGCCTTAACGCGCGGCCAACGCCGCCGCGTCGCTGCCAGATTCTATGATCGGGCGGTGGCGGTAGGAGAGGTCAGGCCCGGCTACGAACTGTGGCGGCCAAATCGGGAAAAAGCGAGCTCGGTCACGACCAAGCTCGTCGTCGTCCTGCTGCTCGCGGCGACGGCGGTGATCGCGGCGCTGATCACGCTTGGCGGCTGGCCCCTGCTCAAGGGCGGCAGCGGAATGGGGATCGTCTGCGCGATCTACGCCCTCCTCTACGCCTTCTTCGCCTTCCTCGTCGCCCGTTGGAACCGCGGCATCCTGCCCGTGGCGGCGGCGCTCTCGATGATCCTCGCGATCTTCTGCGCGGTCGGCGCCGAAAGCTGGTTCAACCGCGACCGAGCCGGATTCGACGAGGCGGCGCTCGGCTCCTCGCTGATCGGCGTCCTCGTGATCGTCCTCGGCCTGCTGCAGATCGTCCTCGTCGCCGCCGCCCTCTACGCCTTCAACCAGGAGTGGCACGTGGAGGAGGAGCGCCCGATCGGCTCCGGCGAGGACTACGGCGCCGGCGCATCGCCTCAACCCGCCTGAGCGTCCTCGTCTTGCGTGCGTGGCTGGCGAGCGCCGGACCAAGCGATGCAAGGACGCAGGGAGCCCGAATAGCAGCGCTATTCGGGCGACTGAGGACGCCGCAGCGCGCAGAGTCCGCCGCCGCCAGGCGCGTACGCAAATGCCGGAGGGGGGATTCGAACCCCCAAGCCCGCAAGGGCAATCGATTTTGAGTCGATCGCGTATGCCAATTCCGCCACTCCGGCCCTGCCGGAACGATAGACCGGCCGGGTAGGGTGGCGCGGTGAACGCTGCGACGGGGGAGCTGCTCTGGGAGCCGTCGGCCGAGCTGGTCGAGCGCTCGCGGCTGACCGAGTTCATGCGCTGGCTGGAGCGCGAGCGCGGGCTTTCCTTCGCCGGCTACGCGGAGCTCTGGCAGTGGTCGGTCGACGACCTCGATGAATTCTGGTCGGCGATCTGGGAGTTCTTCGACGTGCAGGCCGACGGCGACCCCTCCCCCGTGCTCGGCTCGCGGGAGATGCCGGGCGCGGAGTGGTTTCCGGGGACGCGCCTCAACTACGCCGAGCACGTCTTCGCCGGCAAGGACGACGCCGAGGTGGCGATCCTCCACGCCTCCGAGCTGCGCGAGCTCGGCGAGCTGACCTGGGGCGAGCTGCGCCGGCAGGTGGCGGCGACCGCGGCGGGGCTGCGCCGCCTCGGGGTCGAGCGCGGCGACCGGGTCGTCGCCTACGTGCCGAACGTGCCGGAGGCGATCGTCGCCTTCCTCGCCGCCGCCTCGATCGGCGCGGTCTGGTCGAGCTGCTCGCCCGACTTCGGGCCGGCCAGCGTTGTCGACCGCTTCGCCCAGATCGAGCCTAAGGTCCTCTTCGCCGTCGACGGCTACCGCTACGGCGGCAAGGACTTCGACCGCCGCGACGTCGTCGCCCAGCTGCAGGAGGCGATGCCGAGCTTGGAGCGGACCGTCGTCATCTCCTACCTGGACGCGGACCCCGACATCTCCGCCCTGCGCGACGCGACGCGCTGGGACGGGCTGCTCGCCGAGGGTGCCGGCGCGCCGCTCGAGTTTGAGCGCGTCCCCTTCGACCACCCCCTCTGGGTCCTCTACTCCTCCGGCACCACCGGGCTGCCGAAGGCGATCGTTCAGGGGCAAGGCGGAATCCTGCTCGAGCACCTGAAGAAGCTCAACCTCCACGTCGACGCCCACCCCGGCGACCGCCTCTTCTGGTTCACGACGACCGGCTGGATGATGTGGAACTTCCTCGTCTCCGGGCTGCTGACGCGGGCGGCGATCGTCCTCTACGACGGCAACCCGGGCCATCCCGACATGGGCACGCTCTGGAACCTCGCCGAGCGCGCTGGGGTGACGATGTTCGGGACCAGTGCCGCCTATATCGGCGCCTGTATGAAGGCCGGCGTAGAGCCCGGGTCCGGCCGCGACCTCGGCGCCCTGAAGGCGATCGGCTCGACCGGCTCCCCCCTCTCCCCCGAGGGCTTCGACTGGATCTACGCGCACGTCGGCGAGGACACCTGGCTGTTCTCGACCAGCGGCGGCACCGACCTCTGCACCGCCTTCGTCGGCGGCGTCGCGACGCTGCCCGTCTACCGCGGCGAGATCCAGGCGCGAGCGCTGGGGGCGGCGGTCGAGGCCTGGAGCGAAGACGGCAAGCCGGTGGTCGAGGAGGTCGGCGAGCTGGTCGTCACCGAGCCGATGCCCTCGATGCCGATCCGCTTCTGGGGCGATGAGGACGGCAGCCGCTACCGCGAGAGCTACTTCGAGATGTTCCCCGGCATCTGGCGCCACGGCGACTGGCTGGAACTGACCCGGCGCGGGACGGCGGTGATCTACGGCCGCTCGGACTCGACGATCAACCGCGGCGGCATTCGCATGGGGACGAGCGAGATCTACCGCGCGGTGCTGGGGATCGAGGAGATCGTCGACGCGCTGGTCGTCGACGTGCCGCGGCCGGGGACCGACGGCTGGATGCCGCTCTTCGTGGTGATGCGCGACGGCGCCGAGCTGGACGAGGAGCTGCCGCGGGAGATCGCCCGGCGGGTGCGCGAGCAGTGCTCGCCGCGCCACGTCCCCGACGAGGTCTTCGAGATCGACGAGGTGCCGCGGACCCTGAGCGGCAAGGTGCTCGAGGTGCCGGTGAAGAAGATCCTGATGGGTACGCCGGTGGAGAAGGCGGCGAGCCGTGACTCGCTCGCCAACCCCCGCTCGCTCGACTACTTCGTCGCGATGGCGAAGCGGCTCGCGGTCTGAGCGAGGATCCGCGCGACGTACTCGGGCTCGAAGCGCACCTGCTCGTGGGTGAAGCGCAGCTGGGTGAGGCCGGCGGCGGTGTGCGCCTGGTCGCGCAGCCGGTCCCGGGCCTGCTCGGCGGGCGTGCGGTGGTAGCGCAGCCCGTCGGTCTCGACGACGAGGCCGAGGTCCGGCCAGTAGAAGTCGACTTCGAACCCGTTGACGAACTGGCCGGTGAGCGGCACCGGTAGGCCAGCCCTGGCGGCGAGCGGCAGGAAGCGCCGTTCCAGTTCCTCCTTGGTGAGGCGAAAGGTCCGCCGATCGAGGATCCGACGCAGGACGGCAACACCGGGCTCTCCACCACGCTCGTCCAGCGCCCGCCGCAGCTCCGGCGGATGCACGAGGTCGTATTTGTCAGCCTCGTTGATCGCCCGCTCGATACCGCGGCGGTCGAGGCGAAGCGAGAGGTCGATCAGGGTCTGGACCGGAGTGGTCACCGGGATGCCGTGGCGAGTGGTGAGATCCTCGGGCCAGAGCGAGGAGCGACGGTGGATGCGAAGACCCGGGCGGCGCCGGTGATGAGGACAGGCAACAGATAGCTCGATGACATCGCGCTCCTCGGAGCCGATCCGCCAAAGCGCAGCGGCGCTGGAATAGCTGAGCGCCGCCTTGGGCCCACAGGCGAGGATTGCGGCCATCCACCGCCCATGCACCCCGACCGAGCGACGACCGACCGCATAGACCCCCTGGTGGAGCCGGTGCAATCGCCCGCTCGCCAGCCGATGCCTAATCCTCTTCGAGGAGTACCCGAGCGCCAGCAACTGCCGGCGAGCGACAACCCCGTGCTGCCGCTCCACCAGATCCCAAGTCGCGCGCCCCAGCCCACCCCCGTCAAAATTCAGCGGACGCTGATTTTGTGACCCCATGGGGGCTCAAGTTCAGCGTCCGCTGAATTTTGCCCCCGGCCCATTAGGGGGTTTGCGGAAAGAGCGGGGAGTTCAGACCATGCCGAGGCCGCCGCTTACGCCGAGCGTCTCGCCCGTTACGTAGCTGGCGTCGTCGGAGGCGAGGAAGGCGACTGCTGCCGCTACCTCCTCCGGCTGACCCAGGCGGCCCATTTGGGTCGAGGCGCGCATCGTCTCGATGACTTTCTCGCCGATCTCGCCGAACTCCTTGGCACCCATCAGCAACGGGGTCTCGATCGGACCGGGGGCGATCGCATTGGCGGTGACGCCGTAGCGGGCGGCCTCGCGGGCGATCGCCTTGGTGAAGCCGATCACGCCGGACTTGGCGGCGCTGTAGGCGGCCGAGCCCTTGGAGCCGACGCGGCCCGCCTCGGAGGCGATGTTGACGATCCGGCCGTAGCCGCGCTCCTGCATCCCGGCCAGCGCCGCGTGGGTGCAGTTCATCGTCCCGCCCAAGTTGATGTCCAACACCTGCCGCCACTGGTCCTGGGTGACGTAGACGAAGAAGCCGAAGTTGTCCATGCCGGCGTTGTTGACGAGGACGTCGAGCTCGCCGACCGCGGCGACAGCGGCGCGGGCGGCCTCGAGGTCGGTGACGTCGAGCTCGACCGCGTGGCCGGCGATCTCGGCCGCGACCCCCTCGGCGCCCTCGACGTTCAGGTCGCCGACCCAGACCTCGGCGCCCTCGGCGGCGAGCCGGGCCGCGGTGGCGGCGCCGATCCCGCTGGCGCCGCCGGTGACGAGCGCCTTACGTCCCTCTAGCCTCATGGCGCCGGAGAATAGACTGCGCCGCCTTGGAACCGATCCCGATCATCGGCGGCACCGGGGCCCTCGGCGCCGGCCTGGCGCGGCGCTGGGCCAAGGCGGGCGTGCCGGTCGTCCTCGGCTCCCGCTCCGCCGAGCGCGCCGAGGAGGCGGCGGCGAAGGTCCGCGCCGACGTCCCCGACGCCGACGCGACCGGCTTCGAGAACGGCGAGGCTGCGAGCAAGGGCGAGATCGTCTTCCTCACCGTCCCCTTCCGCGCCCAGTCGGAGAACCTCAACAACCTGCGCGAGGCGCTGCGCCCCGGCCAGATCCTGGTCGACTGCACCGTCCCGCTCGCCGCCGCCGTCAGCGGCAAGGCGACCCGCTCGCTCGGCGTCTGGCAGGGCTCGGCCGCCCAGCAGGCGCAGGAGATGGTCCCCGACGGCGTCACCGTCGTCTCCGCCCTGCACACGGTCGGCGCCCCGACCCTCGCCGACCTCGACGCCGAGCTCGGCGAGGACATCCTCGTCTGCGGCGACAAGAAGGCCGACAAGGCCCGCGTCGCCCGCCTGATCGAGGCGATCCCCGGCCTCCGCGCGGTCAACGCCGGCGCCCTGGAGATGGCGCGGATCGTCGAGCAGCTGACCCCGATGCTGATCTCGGTCAACACCCGCTACAAGGCGCACGCCGGGATCCGCCTCACCGGCCTCCCCGAGACCGACCACTGGGCCTAGCCCGATGCGGGTCGCCCTACTCGCCGGTGGCACCGGCGGCGCCAAGCTCGCCGCCGGGATGCAGGAGGAGATCGGCGCCGACCTCGCGGTGATCGCCAACACCGGCGACGACGTCGAGGCGCTCGGCGTCCACGTCTCCCCCGACCCCGACCTCGTCACCTACTGGCTCAGCGGCGAAATCGACGAGGAGCGCGGCTGGGGGATCGAGGGCGACAGCTTCACCACCTTCGAGCGGCTGAAGCAGCTTGGCGCCCCCAGCTGGTTCGGCCTCTCCGACCGCGACCTCGCCGCCTGCCTCTACCGCCGCGAGTTCGTCGCCGAGGGCGGCCGCCCGACCGACGCCCAGGCGCAGATCGCCCGCGGCCTCGGGGTCGAGGCGCGCGTCCTGCCGATGGCAGACACGCCGGTCCGCACCGAGGTGATCACCCCGGCCGGCCCGCGCGGGCTACAGGAGTACCTGATCCTCGACGGCGGCCAGCCCCCGGTCGAAGGCGTCCGCCTGGAGGGGATCGAGGCGGCGGCGCCGACCCCGGAGGCGCTGGCGGCGATCGCCGAGGCGGACGCGGTCGTCCTCGGCCCCTCCAACCCCGTGATCAGCATCGGCCCGATCCTCGCCCTGCCCGGCATGCGCGAGGCGATCGCCGCCTCCCCCGCCCCCGTCGTCGCCGTCAGCCCCTACGTCGCCGGCGAAGTCGTCAAGGGACCGACCGACCGCTTCATGGAAGGGATCGGCCGGCCGACCACCGCGGCCGGGGTCGCCTCCCTCTACACCGGGCTGATCGACGCGATGGTCGTCGACGGGGGCGACCCGGACCCGCCCCCGGCCGAGATCCCGACGCTGGCGGCGCAGACGCTGATGGAGGGCGCCGCCGGACGGGTGCGCCTGGCCCGGATCGTGCTCGACTACGCCGCTACCCTCGCCTCAGGTTGAAAGCGACCGCAGTCCTCCCCGTCAAGCGTTTCGACGCGGCCAAGCAGCGGCTGGCCGCCGGCGTCGACGAGGGGCGGCGGCGCGAGCTGGCGGCGGCGATGGTCGCCGACGTCCTCGACGCGATCGGCGAAGCGCGCTCGATCGAGCGGCTGATCGTCGTCACCGGGGATCCGATAGCCCAGGAGCTGGCGGCGAACGCCGGCGCCGAGGTCGTCCCCGACCCCGAGGACGCCGGACACGTGCAGGCGGCGCAGGCGGGGATCGCCCGGGCCGAAGCCGAGGGGGCCGAGCGGGTCGCGCTGCTGGCCGGTGACTGCCCGCTGCTCGATCCGCGCGAGCTCGACCGGCTGCTGACCGGCGTGCCGGGAAGCTACGTCGGGATCGTCCCCGACCGCCATGGCAGCGGCACCAACGCCCTCCTCCTCAGCCCACCCAGCGCGATCGTCCCGGCTTTCGGCGAGGGCAGCCGCGCCCGGCACGTCGAGGCGGCGCGGCAAGCCGGGATCCCATTCGGGATCGAGGAGCTGCCGTCGATCGAACTGGATCTCGACACCCCCGGCGACGTGATCGCCCTGCAGCGCGAGCTCGAGCGACGCCCGAAGCGAGCCCGCCGCACTGCCAAGGCACTCGGCATATGACCGAGCTCCGGGTGATCCCCGTCGAGGGACTGCCCGAGGTAAGCGAGGGAGCAAAGCTCGGCGAGCTGATCGCCGCCCGCGCGGAGCTGCAGAACGGCGACGTCGTCGTCATCTCGCAAAAGGTCGTCTCAAAGGCCGAGGGAATGGTGAGGCGACTGGCGGAGGTGGAGCCATCGGCCCGAGCGATCGAGCTGGCAAACAAGCTGGACAAGGACCCGGCCCTCGTCGAGCTGATCCTCAACGAGAGCCAAGAGATCCTCCGCGAAGACCGTGTCCTGATCACGGAAACCCACCACGGCTTCGTCTGCGCCAACGCCGGCATAGACACTTCCAACCTCCCCGAGCAAGGCACCGTCTGCTTGCTGCCGGAGGACCCGGATGCCTCAGCCCGCAGAATCCGAACCGAACTCACGACCCGTGTCGCAGTCGTCATCGCAGACAGCTTTGGGCGGGCGTGGAGGGTCGGTCAGGCCGAGGTCGCGATCGGCTGCGCCGGCCTCGCACCTCTGGACGACTGGCGCGGTCGCGAGGACGCTCACGGCCGCGAGCTGACAGCTACCTCGATCGCGATCGCCGACCAGGTCGCGTCCGCCGCTGACCTCGTCCGCGTCAAGGACTCCGGAATCCCCGCCGCAATCGTCCGCGGCCTCGACCGATACGTCGCGGCGGAGGACGGCCCCGGCGCCGCCGCCCTCCGCCGTCCCCCCGCCGAGGACTTGTTCCGCTAGTCGCGGTCCTTGTCTTTACCGACCGCGTCCTTGACCTTGTCCGAGACCTTCTCGGCCCCGTCCTTGACGGCGCCCGTCGCCCTGTCGACCTTGCCTTCGCGCTTCAGATCGTCGTCGCCGGTCAGCGATCCGGCGGCCTCCTTGACACGGCCCTTGGCGTCGTCCTTGTTGCGGATCTCGTCGCTCACTTGCATCCCTCCTGGCTTGATTGCTTAGGGCTCAGGTACCCGAAGGGGCGACGGAAAGAACCGCGGCGCCGCGGAAACGGCCGGCGCGGAGGTCCTCCAGCGCCTTATTTGCCTCCTCCAGCGGGTAGGCCTCGACCTCGGTCCGCACCCCCGCTTCCGGCGCCAGGGAGATGAACTCCTCGCCGTCGCGCCGGGTCAGGTTGGCGACCGAGCCCAGCGAGCGCTCGCCCCAGAGCTGCGCGTATGGGAACGCGGGGATGTCGCTCATGTGGATGCCGGCGCTGATGATCCGCGCGCCCTTGGCGCTGGCCCGCAGCGCCGCCGTCATCAGCGCCCCGACCGGGGCGAAGACGATCGCGCCGTCGAGCTCCTCGGGCGGCGCCTCCTCCGAGCCGCCCGCCCACTCGGCGCCGAGCTGCCGCGCAAAGGCCTGCGTCTCGGTGTCGCCCTCGCGGGTGAAGGCGAAGACCCGCCGCCCTTCGTGCACCGCGACCTGGCAGAGGATGTGGGCGGCGGCGCCGAACCCGTAGAAGCCGATCCGCTCCGCCTCGCCGACCAGCCGCAGCGCCCGGTAGCCGATCAGCCCGGCGCAGAGCAGCGGCGCCGCCTGAAGATCGGGATACCCCTCCGGGATCGGAAAGCAGAAGCGCTCGTCGGCGACCGCGACCTCGGCGTAGCCGCCGTCGAGGTCGTAGCCGGTGAACCTCGCCCGGTCGCAGAGGTTCACCGGC
>Ga0268266_10000914_pt1 | contig 37986 bp, 41 predicted proteins | sample KBSS13metaG_FD_190356 | JGI IMG/M metagenome (GOLD analysis project Ga0268266, IMG submission 190356) | Switchgrass rhizosphere microbial communities from Kellogg Biological Station, Michigan, USA - KBS S1-3 metaG (SPAdes) (version 2) | ecosystem: Host-associated > Plants > Roots > Rhizosphere...
CAATGTACGCGGAAACCCTTGACTCGCAAGGATAAGATTAATGTAAGGCGGGCGTTGGCAGGCGGCGCCGCAAGATGGCGAAAGGTGTCAATATCGCCTTGTGGCTCCCCGGGCTGGGGTGCCATGGCTGAATGAAATCAATGGTTTACGGTGTCCAACCGGTCGTAACCGCGCCATTGAGCGGCAAATGCTTTTTCCTGCGGTGGCCAACCGCAACTCGCATCTGAGATTCGCCAATTAAACCCTGGCCGGGACGTCTGCAGGACGGCGCGGCCAGGAGCATTTTCCGGCAATGAATCAACAGCCCGGAATATAGTCCTAGTTTTCGTCACCTGCAAGCGCCGGCCCTCAAGCGTGAGGAGCCGAAGCATGCTCAAATCCAGAACCAAACCCACCCTGCGGCGGACCGTGGCCTACATTGCCGGCCGCAAGATCACGCTCGCACCCGTGGCGTGCCCATTTTGCGCGCGCGAGATGCGGGCTGCAGACGCCGAGCTGCAGGATGACGATCAAATTCGGATCGTCTGCGCCTGCTGCCATGTCGATATCCTCGCGGTGGAGAAGCCGTGATGCCGGGCCTCATCAAGGCCCAGGCCGGCTCACTGGTCGCCGCGCTCGCCCTGTGCGCACTTCCCCGCCGGGGGCGGCAGACCCTGCGCGTTCCCGCTCTGGAGGCGGTCCGGCTCGCCGCAGATGGTGATGGTCTTTCCATCACCGCGACGACTTTTGACGGCACCATCACGACCCGGCTCGAGGCCGCGGCCGAGGGCGAGGTGGCTTTGTCGGCCGATCCGTTGGCGGACTTGGTGCGGCATTTCTCCGCCGACACCAAGATTGCCATCGTTGCCGACGACCGCGCGGCAACCGTCACCTCGGGCAGATGCAGGTTCAAGCTGCCGGTGTTTGCGGTCGCCGACCTCCCGGAGCGGCATATCCTCGGTGAGGAATCCGGCCGGGTCGAGCTCGATGCCAGGATCGCCCGCGACCTGTTTGCAAGGCCGGCGTTCGCGGCCGCGCACGAGGCGTCGCGCCCGTACCTCCGTGGCATTTTCCTGCGCAACACCGATGGAAATCTTGTCGCGGTCGCCGCCGATGGATTCCGGTTCTGCCGGTTCATGACGCCGGTTACGACGACACTCTCGCAGGACCAAGCGCTGATTATCCCCAGCGAGATGGTGAAAACCATCAACCGCCTGCTCGGCAACGCGTCCGGCAACGTGACGCTGCGTCGATCCGAACGGCTGTTCGCGGTCGAGAGCGCAGGATTTGTGGTCGTCAGCACGAGGGTTGATTGGTCCTATCCCGATTACGAGAGATGGATCCCATCGGATGGTCGGAACGTCGTCACCACCAGCCGTGCCGGGCTTGGCGCGGCGCTCGCACGTTTTGCGGCGGTGGCAGACCCGCAGACCCGAACGCATGTCATCAGGCTCCGCTGGGATGCCGGCGGACTGCACCTCGACGCTGACGGCGGTGTGGACTGCCTTGCCGCCGATGTCGAGGGCCAGGGCGAGACCGCGGTCCAGATCCGCCATCTCGCCGAACTGATCGGCGCCCTGCGCGGCGACAGCGTCAGGATGTGTGCGGCTGAACCCGGGAGTCTGATCCTTGTCACGGACCCCGAGGACGAAAGTTTCACCGGGGGACAGATGCCGATCCGGCCGAGGTCGTCATGAGCGACCTTCTCGCCGCCGCTTTGGATTATGCCGCCCGGGGGCTGCCGGTGTTCCCGTTGGTACCGGCCGGCAAGGCACCGGCTGTTTCGCGCGGGTTCCTGAGCGCGACCACCAATCCCGCGACTATCCGTCGGTTCTGGACCAACCCCGAATGCAATGTCGCGATCCCGACCGGCGCGAGGTCGGGTTTCTGGGTGCTCGATGTCGATGGGGTCGAAGGCGCAACAGCGTTGCGCGAACTCGAGCTTGAACATGGAGACATTCCGAGCACGCGCACCGTGGTTACGGCGAGGGGTTGGCATGCATGGTTTGCGTATTCCGGTTCCATTCCCACGACTGTTGGCAGGATCGGGCCCGGCGTCGACACCCGCGGCGACGACGGCTACGTCGTCGTGCCGCCCTCCGTCCATAAGACAGGGCACCGCTACGCCTTCCTCGACGATCCATGGGCGCCGATTGAACCCGCACCGTCATGGTTGATCAATGCGGCCCGCACCAAGGCGGTAAAGCTGATCACCGAGCGCGCCGTGGCCATGATCCGGGGGCCGCGTATTGCCGGTACCTACGGCCGCGCAGCCTTACAGGCTGAGGTCGCTGCGCTCGCCGCCACACCGCCCGGCCGCCGCAATGACACACTCAACCGTGCCGCCTTCAGTTTGTTTCAGTTGGTAGCCGGCGGCGAAGTCAGCGAATCCGAGGTGGTTGCGGCGCTCCAACAAGCCTGCGTGGCGAACGGCCTCGCGGCCGATGATGGCTGGGGAAGCGTGCATGCGACCATTCGCAGCGGCCGCTTCGCCGGTCTGCAGCACCCGAGATCGGGAGGTCCGCCATGATCGAGGTGCTGCGCCCGTACCAGGTCGAGGTGATAGCCAATTTCTGGCGCGCCGTGGAAGCGGGGCAGTGCCGAATCATCATCGTCGCGCCGACCGCGTCGGGCAAAACGGTGATCGCGCGGGCGATTATCGAACAGGCCCGCAGTAAAGGCTCTGGATCGATGCTTCTCGCGCATCGTCGCGAGATCCTCACCCAGACCAGCAACAAGCTGCGCGGAATCCCGCACGGCATCATCCGGCCTGGAGATCAACCGCGGCCGTTGGAACTTGTGCAGGTCGCGAGCGTCCAGACGCTGCATCGCCGCGCCATCAAGGCTGGCACGATGGAATTGCCCGAGGCCGGCCTCGTCATCGTCGATGAATGCCACCACGTTGTGGCGCAGAGCTATCGGTCGATCATCGAGCGCTATCCGGCATCGATCCTGCTCGGCCTCACTGCCACGCCATGCCGTGGCGACGGCCGCGGTCTCGGCAGCATCTTCCAAACCATGATCCAATGTCCGCAGGTAGGCGAGTTGGTCTCGCAGAAGTTCCTGGTTCCGACCCGCGTCTACGCGCCCGTCGATCCTGATCTGCATGGCGTTCACGTCCGGCGTGGCGACTACGTCGAAAGCGAACTCGCCGACCGCATGGACCGGCCTCAACTGGTCGGCGACATCGTCACCAACTGGATCAAATTCGGCGATCGGCGCAAAACTGTCTGCTTTGCCACCAGCGTCCGTCACTCGATCCATATCCGCGACGAGTTCATCGCGTCCGGTGTTCGCGCCGAACACATCGACGGCACGACGCCGATGGATGAGCGCGATGCCACGCTGACCCGGTTGGCCTCCGGCGAAATTGATGTTGTCACGAACTGCATGGTGCTGACCGAGGGCTGGGATATGCCGGCGCTCGGCTGCCTGATCCTGGCGCGGCCGACCAAGCAGATGGGTCTTTACCGCCAGATGATCGGCCGCGGACTGCGGCCGGCAGCGGGCAAGACGAACTGCATCGTCATTGATCATTCCGGTGCCACCTATCGTCTGGGCTTCGCCGAGGACTTCATTGAGTGGACGCTCGATCCGGACCTTCACGCCGAGAATCCAAGCCATGCCGCCCGCGATGGTGACCAGCCAGGCGGACCGAAGATCGTCGAATGTCGGGAATGCGGAGCCGCTCGCGTCGGCGGCATGGCCTGTCTCAGCTGCGGCTATCTGCCGACGTTATCGCCATGCTCAGTCGAAGTGATCGGCGCTCTCGGCCTCGTCGATTCCTCGCGCAGGGCCCGACCCAATCCTGATGATTCCCACATTCGCGACGAATGGCACGCCATGCTCGCCACTATCGCCACCGAGCGCGGCTACAAGCCCGGCTGGATTGCACACCAGTACCACACCCGGTTCGGCGACTGGCCGCCTTACGGCGCGCGACCGGTGCCGCGCGAGCCGTCGATCGAGGTTCAGCGCTGGGTGATGTCGCGGATGATCGCCTACGCCAAGGGGAGGCGATCCGCATGAAAAAGAAGGGCGCCACGACGCATCGCTTTGTGCGGCTCACCCTTGGGATGATGGAGACCAAGGCTTGGCAGTCGCTCGATGGCAACGCGCGCGCCATCTACGTCGAACTCGTCATGCTCTACCGCGGCGGCAACAACGGCAGCCTCGGTCTCTCGGCACGGCAGGCGGCGCGGGCCATTCATGCCTCGAAGGACACCGCCGCCCGCGCCCTCGTTCAATTGCAGGACCGCGGTTTCATCGTTGCCACGACCAAGGGGCGGTTTGACCGCCAGCGCCGGGCTACGCGGTGGCGGCTCACCGAGTACAGGTGCGACCTCACCAGCCAGCCGGCCAGCCGGGAGTTCGAGGTCTGGGTCACCGCTGACATCGTCCCCCTTCGTCCCCGCGGAGAGAGCGCAGAGAGGGGCATAGATGGGTAGCTATAGACTGTCTCACCACAGGGACCGGGGCCGGTCTCACCACAGGGACCGTAGGAGGGCTCACGGTCTCACCACAGGGACCGTCCGGTCTCACCACAGGGACCGTAAGTCTCACCACAGGGACCGTCCGATCACTTTCCAGATCACTGACATCACTGACGCCGCACCGCGGCACAACCCCCAAGGAGGTAAGCCATGAGCAAAGATAGAATGACGAAAGAGGAATATCTGGCAGACCGCCAAGCGGCCGGAGAGATGATCGATGTCGAGACCTGTCGAGTTTGGGAGCAGTATTCCAACTTTGTCGATCCCTACGGCCTCGATCCCGTTCCCGACGACTTCGATCCCGACGCTCCCGACCATGATCCCGATCCCGTCGAGATGGCCATCTGGGTCGGATCGCTCGAACATGGAGCGGTGTTGGAGGACGACTTGCCGATTGCCAAGCAGCGCGCGTTGTACGCCCGCATCGAACGCGAGAACCATGTGCCAAGGACGGCAGAAGGCGTCCGTGACGTATTGCTGGAGGAGTACAATCGCGCCGTCGTCACGCTGGACGATGTTATCTACGATCTCGTCAGTGTCACCGACGGTGGCGGTCGTTTTCCGGGCGTTTCGTGCGATGTCATTCGGTGTGGCGTTCGCCTCGCGCTCGCGAAGCTGGGTAAGGAAGGCACTCCGCTGGATGGAGCGCTCGAACGGAAACTCCGTTGGTATGAACAGGAGCGCCTGCGTTACGCCAGCATCGTCTACCGCGAAACGACCGAGTAAATGGGCAAGCGATCTACATTCGAGCGCCGCCCGGGCGATGCCTACGCCACGCCAGCACCTGCCGTGGTGCCGCTGATTCCGTATCTCCGCGGCATCCGCAGCTTTGCGGAACCGTGCGCTGGAGACGGTGCGCTGGTTCGGCATCTGAAATCCTTGGGGCTGCGCTGTGTCTATGCCGGTGACATCGCGACTGGCCAGGACGCGCTCGAGCTCGACTCTTACGGCGAGGCCGACGCAATCATCACCAACCCGCCCTGGTCGCGAGACGTGTTGCACGGACTGATCCCGCATTTCCAGAACATTGCGCCGACGTGGCTGCTGTTGGATGCGGACTGGAAGCAAACTCGACAGGCTGCGCCGTACTTGCCCCACTGCTCGGACATCGTGGCGATTGGCCGCGTGAAATGGATCGAGGGATCGAAGCACACCGGCAAAGACAATGCCTGTTGGTACAGGTTCGATAGCAGGCACCGGAGCGGCCCTGTATTCCACTGGCGCGACCAAGGTGAGGTGATCCATCCTCGGCGGGCTGGAATCTGCGCGCAATGCGGCAAGGCTTATGAGCCGCGGCGATGTAGCTCGCGGTTCTGCTCGCATGCCTGCAAGCAAGCGGCTTACCGCAAGAGGCTTACCGTAACGCCTAGCGTAACAGCGCTTAGCGTAACACCTACCGTAACAGCCCCGACATCGGAAATGTTCCGCTACGTCCGACACGCTGAGGTTCAGCAGTTTACGGCAGAAGGCTGGGAACCGTTGCCTGCGCTCGATGGCACGCACCACGATGAATACTCGGTGCTGATGCGACGAAAAGTTGAGCCGGATTGAAACCGCGCCCGACCGGCCGTCGGGCAACATGCAATGCCTCGCATCTGGCGAGGTCGGACGCTGAGGAGAGTTCGATGGGTTTGGAAATTTACGGCAGGCAACCAACCGGTCGGCACGGTAAAGAGTTTCTGACCAGTAGGTATTTCTGGGGCCCGTTAGCCGCCTATTGCATCACGGTCGCGCCGGATATCTGCGCGCCGTGCAGGTACTGGTTCAGCAACGACGGCGATGGCCTTGACGCGGCGGGGGCTATCGCCCTGGCAAAGGTTTTGCAAAACGAGCTCGCTTCCGGAAGGGTGGACACCTACGTCCACCAATATGCATTCGAGCAGGAGCTGTTGCCCGATGAGCCTTGCTCCTACTGCCTTCGCCCAGCGATACAGTCCGCCCCGCTTGCCGACGGGCGTGAGCTGAAAGACTTCCGTTTCAATTGCAGCAGGTGCCATGGGTCCGGCTTCTGTTGTCCCGTGCCCGCATTTTCGATCGGAGAGGTTTGCGCCTTTATCGCTTTTTTACGCGAAAGCGGCGGATTCGAAATCTTGTGAAAACCAAGGATAACGCCATGAACGAAGATAGAAAGACGACATTGTGGCGGCCTGTACCGCGGCTGCGCTGGCGATCGATATCGAAACCTGCGAAGTCTGTTGGGAAACTTGCAATGTTGCCGATCCCTACGGGATCGATCCTGATGGCTACGTACTTGTGGGGCGGGTCCCCTTTGTGCGGTCCTCTGAAAGTGATGGGTGGGTGAACTTGTACTGGTTGCCGGAGGATAAGGCCCGCGCGCTGCATGCCCGCATTCATCGCGGAGAGGTAACGCCGGTGGATGATTGTCCGTTTTGAGCGTGTAATGCGCTGATGAATCATCGCCGGACGACTTGCGGCTCGCAGCCGCTACGCGTTTGGTTCCCCCTCAGTCGGGCCCGCTTCACTCAGGCGTGGAGCGGCGGCTTGCAGAGCCACCGTCATGCGGCCGGCGATCATCTTGATTCATCGGTCCGGGTATGGATGGGTAGTCATGGGCTCTGCGGTGACCGGCTTGCCAACGGTGAGTGTTAGACTGTTAGACTAACAATGTACCCGGCCGTGGCACTGGCCGCGAAACTACAGACCGAGGTCAATGACGTGCGCGCCACCGACCCCCTAGCGTGCTTCCGTCCGAAGGAGGATAGAGATCGTGCCCGACTAACGGGCGTTCTGCGGGACAGAAGTTGCTCGATAGAATGATCCCCATATGTAAGATGAATGGGCCGGTGCGTGAGGCAGATACGTGGTGTAGTTCGACCTGCAAATCGGGATCCTGATCAGCGATCTACGCCGAGAACAACCATAGGAGTGTTATGGGCCGACCGATTGGAAGCGTGAATCGCGAAAAGCCGTTCAACGACGCGCTTCGGATCGCCTTGCGGAGTAATCCACTTCGGCTCCGGCGGATCGCAGAGAAATTGGCTGAGAAGGCCGAGGAGGGCGATTTGGCCGCCATCAGGGAACTAGCGGACCGCCTGGACGGGAAGCCTGTCCAGGTCGTCGATCGTCGTGATGCTGCGATTGACGAACTATCCGACGCAGAGCTTCACCTAATTGCAATGGGCGGGTTACCACGATCCCAACAGCCCGAGATGCTGCTGATTCCTCCACCATCGAAGGACAAAGCCGAACCATAGGATCGGTCGCTTGGCTTTCACATTAGTCTAATCGGTCAAGCCACGGCGGCGGCAACTCTCGGTTTTCCAACGAGGTCAAGACGGTTCAACAGGCGGATCACCTGAGTTGCCTGCCAGCTTCCGCCACGTGGTGCCGCAATCTTCCGGTCGTTCAGGATAACCGAGATGCGTTTGGCCGTAAGTTGACGCAATGGTTCGATGATGTGCCGCATTTGAGCGGCGCATAGATCCGCTTCCGCCTTTCGGGTGTTGCCAATGTCAGGGTTACCCAGTTGCTGGCCCCGGGCCTTGGCAGCTGCGAGTGCTTCCTTGGTCCGCTGCGCGATCCGGCTGCGTTCCTTCTCGGCAACGGCTGCGTGGATGTGCAGCATGAAGGAATCCACGTCAGGCCCGAGTTCGGTAACAATGAAAGGAACGCGCTGCACCATAAGGCCGCTGATAAAGTGAACGTCGCGGCTTAATCGATCCAGCTTAGCGATGATGACCGGCGCCGCACGTGTTTTGCCGCCCTTACCAAGCTGCCTGGCGAACTTCATAGCTGCCGCTAGTTCTGGTCGGCGCTCCAGCGCATCTGCTCCCTTGCCCGTTTCTACTTCACGATACTCGGCTTCAACCTGGTAGCCGTGCTGCGCGCAGAACGTCTTGATAGCAGTTTGCTGCGCTTCGAGGCCTAGACCACTTCGGCCTTGCTTGGGTTTCGAGACGCGGATGTAGGCAACGGCGGGGCGCATAGAATTTTTATCCCCTCAAAGATTACACGTGATCGAACGTTCATATGTAAACGGCAGCGATTAGGGACTGCAATGTCGCGCGGGAGAATTGAGAATTATCTTTTGTAGGCTGCGCAGCTGACAGCGCGGCTTTGTTTCGTCCGTAGCGAAATTTGCAAACTCGTTCGAACACGCGACGATCGGGGAAGGTGTTGATCCGCCAGCACCCCGTGATCCGCCAGCACCCCGGGGGAGGGGAAAATTCGCCGAAAAGCATTCTTAGTTTAGCGAATGACCTCGAGCATTTAAGAGGCGTCTCGCAACACCGCTGGGGGACAAAATACATGCGAGTCGTGCGTTAGACTAGGGTCCAGATCCGACCGAAGTGCGAGGGAATGTTTAGCCAGACCTGCCGCAACGCCGGAACGTTTTTTAAGTCGAGCGCGCCCCCGTGCAGCTCTTCGACGTAATCGCCGGCGATTGGGAACCAGAACGGGACGCTTTGGTCCGTGTCTCCAATATTGACGGCAATCAAAGTGTACCGGGCGCCGTCGTAGCGAGCGAACAGCAGGACGCCAAGGTGTTGATACCGATCCCAGTCGTTGAAGAAGAAGTACGTTCCAAGGCGGATGTGGTGTCTCAGACGTCGAATACGCAGCAGCTTGCGAACGAGGCTGACGATAGGCCGGCCGGCATCGTCATAGAAGAAGTCCCATCGCAGAGGCCGCAGCAGCGATACCCGACCCGTTCCGGTATCCGGGAGGGAGTAGTTCTCGGCGAACTCTTCCCCTTGCCAAAGCATAGGCACGCCTTTGCTCATGAGGAGACAGATCAAATAGGGCTGCAGCAAATACCAACGGCTGCGGTCGCCCTCAGCGAAGAGCGGGTTCTGCGCTTCGTCCGGATTGTGGATACCGAAATTGCACAAAAAGCGCTCGTGATCATGGTTCTCGATGTACTGCAGCCCGGCTTTGGGGATGTCGTCACCGTTCGCGACCTCCTTATCCGGGTAGCCAAACAGACCAAGCCGCAAGCCGAGGTCAGCGAGCCGTCCGCGATCGCCCCGAGCCACCGCGCGTGCCGCATCGAAGGTGCCGTTCTGCCATGTGCAATTGGAGTAGGTGGTGCGCAGCACTTCCTCCGGACCTTCAAGCTGCTCCGCCATTTGAACGACCGCCAACGGCTTACCCGGCCCTGCATCGAAGCGGCTCCAATACGGCTCACCTGCTGCGATCTTCGCCTTCGCAAGCTGGTGCGTTTGGTAAACTAGGTTGGCGTAACCAGCGCCCAGGGGGCCGTCCCAGTAGTTCGGCACGCAGTCGTAGCGAAAGCCATCGACGTGATACACTTCCAGCCAGTGGTGGTTGGCCGTGTAGAAGTAGTCGCGGGTGATCTCTCGATTGAAGTCCGTGCTCTTGCCGAAATTGGAGAAATAATCCTTCGCAAATGGGCCCATGAACGGATTCTCGCGGTACTGCAGCCGCGAATAGGCATCGTAGTAAGGGAAATCTACCCCCGTATGGCCGTAGACGACGTCCACAATCACGGCGATCCCGTGCTGGTGGCAAATGTCAACAAGCCGCTGGAAATCGGACCGCTTTCCGAAGCGCTCGTCGACCCCGAAATAGCCGATCGGCAAATAGCCCCAGTCCACCGAGTTGCCGACGTTGGACAGAGGCATGATCTCAACGGCGTTGATCCCGAGATCGGCCAGGTAGGCGACGAGTTCGCGGGCACGGTCGAGGTCGTTCCCAAACTCCGCGATGTTCACCTCATAGAGGATCAGGTCCGCCAGCGCCGGTGTTCGCCATTGTGTTTCACCGGGACTCCAGACGTAAGGTTGGTAGCCCAACGTGAAGGCGGACTGCTTGCCTACGCCGAATTCGCGAGCAAACGGATCGATGATCCAATCGAGCGTGCCGACGTTCGGGTTTGCGATTGTGTAGCGGTACACGTAGCGGCCCGGGGTACCCCATGCAGAGCGCGGCACGGGGGGAGCAGTCCCGGCGATGGGCACAGTGCCGGACCAGAAGTCCCGGTAGGGCGCCCGGACGCTGTGCGTGAGGCGAAACTCCCGAGCCGGCAGCCCCTGGAGAAACTGATCAGCCTCATGAATGATCTTCACAGTCACGGCATTGCCGTCGGCAGCCGAGACCCACGGAAGCCAGAGCCCGAATGTAACGGTGCCGTTCGTCTCGACGGCGCCTAGCGATCCGAGCGGCATCAGCTGCATGGGTCAGAGCGCCTTCCACTGAACGTTGCGAAAGAGCACGCGGCCTGTATGTGTCTGTAAGCCGATGAAGCGGGGGTCTTGCGGAGTTGACGGAAGTCCGCGACGCGGAGACTGCGGATCGCCCGTGAAATGGAAAAGATTTACCGTCTGTCCGTTCAGGGCGACCCTGACGTCAGCGCCATCGACGGTGATCTCATAGTCATTCCATTCTCCAACCGGATGCACGATCAGCGGACCGTCAGTCGGGCCCTTGAAGGAGTAGATGGCACCGGTTCTGTGGATCGGCGCATTGTCCGGACGGGCCAGCTGGTCGATCTGTATCTCGAAGCCGAAGTTGACGCCGACGTAGGCGCTGTTGTCGTAGCCTTCGTGCCCCGGGTCCGGGAAGCCGATAAATACTCCCGAATTGTCGTCGTGTGCCGTCATCATCCATTGCAGCCGCAATACATAGCGGGCGGGCGTGGGGCGCGTCAGCCAGAGCAGGCCGAGATCCGTCCCGGAACGTCCTTCCAGCACGCCCCGGCGGACCCGGAAGGAGCCGGGGTCGTCGCGTCCAGGTTGGTTGCTGATTGTCGACATCATCCAGTCGCCGAGCGACGTGCCGTCGAATAGCATTTCGAAGCCCACGTCGGCAGCGAACGGCGGCGGCGTCATGATGAGGTCGCCTGTGCGACGCGACAGCGCGATACCCGTGAGCATCGGGTTGGGCGAGCCGATGCTCGGGAAAAGCGCCGGGCCCGCCGCGTACAGGTTTTCGGTGTGGTGGAAGCGTCCATGGCTATCCGTGACGCTTTTGGTCGGATCAGTCCCCATCCAAAGGGTTCCGGCTTCGTGATGAGTCGTTCCGAGCCCGTCCTGACCGCTCTGGAGCACCTGCATGGGCTGCCCGTTGGCGAAAATGTTTGCCACCTTCTGCATGGCCGCATCCATTGCTACCCAGAGATCCTGATCGCGTTGCGTCGGCGTAAGCACGACTGATGCGCGACGAACTCCGTACTCGTCGGTTCGTAAACTCAAATCGACCTGGCTTGGGTGAGTACCAAGGTTGGCCGGATCGACGGGCTCCATCTCCCCAAGGCCGCGGATCGCGATCGCCACGTGAGTATCCGTCGAGGTGCGCAGCTGGTCGTAGAAGTCGACATCGGGAACTTTGCGGTAGAGTTCGTCCTCGCCGCCAACCGTGTTGCCGCCACCGCTCGCCGAGATCTGAAGGTGGAATCGGCCGAGCAAATCACCATTTTGCCGCGTCGCTCGGCCCTTCACAAACAGCGCCGCGGTTTGCAGTTCGTTCGCCGCCGGTGAAAGGCCGGAAATTGCTGACCGGGGTACGCGGATGACGAGGTTCGAGCGAAGATGCGCGATCAGATTCTTGCCAATGAGTGGCAAAGTTGGAAGTCCGGTTCCGTCAAACGAAGCCAGTGCAAGCCTTGCATTCTCAATGGTCCCGAGCGCCATGATAACGGCGCCGCCCGGCGCTAGATCTATCGGGCCGCGGCTTGTATCGATGCCGGTGACGCGCCATGTACCGCCGGCAGTCGGGACAGTGCGCAGCGCCAAGACGTGCGTGTCTGGCAGCACCATGAATTCCTTGGCTGCATCATTGCCGTTCGAGTCACTCGCCGCCGTGCGGGCAGCCTTCATCAGGAGAGGGACGACGCTGAATTTGTTAAGCGGAAAGAATCCCGCATGGGGCGGCCGTGCCTGTACCGCGAGCGGCGCCTCCAGCTTCAGCAAATTCAGCAGGTCGTTTTGAGAAAGTCCGCCCGTTGAGGTCAGACCGAGTAGCTTTGCGGGGTCAGAGCCAGGCTTCAGAAGTGGGGACGGCGGGAGCGTGTCGAGGGAAAACACATCAGGGACGGTGGCCAGATTGTCGAAGAGCTGAAGTCGCAAGCCGTTCTGTAGCTCGCCGGAAATGAAATCATTCGCTTCGTCGACACCGATCTGTCTTGAACTTTCATCGAAATAACGGCTGTTCAGATCGGCAACGGTGATCGCAGGCCAGGTCGCCATCTCCTCATCAAGGAGACGAGGCGACCATCCGCCCCAATAAAGCGATCTGCCACCCAGCGTATAGGCGAGCCCCTTAAAGGGAATGGTCGATTTCCAGGGAATGCCCCAGACCTCGTTGCGCGGCGGCTCCGGCTGCGGCAGGTTCTCGTTCAGCATGAACGGAGTGGCTGGGTCGGCGAACCCCTGGATCCCGGTGTTCTGGACGTGCTCGGGAACGGTGAGCATCCCGGCTTCGACGACCAGTGTACGCAATCCACCACCGGCCTGTTTCTGACGGAACCACAGGTGTTCTGCGATCCCGGAGCCGAAGGTTCCGCCACCCACGATAATGAAGTCGAACGGACGCCCACCTGCGGATTTCCACGCATCGACCTCTGCGAGGTTGTTGCAAAGATAGCGGCCTTGGATGTCTTTGGTGAACGAGGTCCTCTCCGTAGCGGTAGGCATGGTCCGTCCTCCAGATACAATCCTCTAGCCAAGCTCAGCGAAGAACGAGAATTCAAGTCGGGGACAGAACTGACCCAAACATCGACCCATCTTTCAACGGGCTGGATCAGATACGACTAGCAGCAGCGATGACAGAAGAGACACAATTCGAAGAAGCAATCCGTGTGCCTTGCGAAATGACATCACGATCTTCCTCAACCTAAAATGAACTAGTTCACACAATGCTCTTGATTTTTTGGGGTGACGCAATGGCGTATCGGGACCGCGGAATCCGCAAGGCCGCAAAACATCACGGCATGTGCTGCAAATTTAACTAGGGAAAGTTCCACTGTATCGAGGACGCCAAACTTCGCGGTTGCGATGGAGGGTAGCTTAGACCGAATGTCCGGCGCCATTGGCGCAGCCAGGACTCAACGGTTTTGACGATCTGCGGGGCCGAGATTACACGCAAACCTTGGGGACCATTCGCAATCGGATGCTAATGACCGTGCTCATGACGATGATGCAAATCGGGATAGTGCGGGTGTTTATGCCGCATCGGCTTGTGCTCATGCCAATGCGAGTGCGGTTCTGTTATTGGCCCCTCATGGTGGTGTTGGTGATGCTCGTCATGAACATGACGGTGCTCGTGCAAAACGGCCTCGTGGACGTGTTCGTGTTCATGCCGCTCCGTCAAATGGAGCCATAATCCCAACCCCATCAAGAGCGCGGCTGCGCCAAGCTTGAGGGTGATCGGCTCACCAAGGGCTACGGCAATCAACGTGCCGATGAAGGGCGCCAATGAGAAGTACGCGCCGGTGCGCGCCGCGCCGAGGTAGCGAAGCGCCAGCACGAATAGAACGAGGCTAACGCCTATTGCGAAGAAGCCGAGCAGCGCCGCCGACCCTGAAAGGGGCAGGGAAGGCAATGCAGCGTTCCGCCAGAAACCAATGCCAATATTCACCGCGCCGGCGACAAGACCCTTAACTGCGGCAATGATGATGGGATCGGCGGACGACAGCTTCCGCGTCAGATTGTTGTCGATCCCCCAACACAGACAGGCTCCGACAATGAGTGCCGCTCCGATGTCGAGCGCAGCACCTTGCCCTTCCCAGGAAAGCACGACGGCGCCGAGGACGATGGCGAGGGCACCGAGCAAGAGACGCCTATCAACGTTCTCCCTGAAGACGAGCCACGCAATCGTCATTGTTGCGAGACTTTCGAGATTTAGCAGCAACGAACCCGAAGCGGCCGAAGTCCGATCAAGACCCAGCATCATCAGCAACGGGCCGAGGATGCCGCCGAAGAAAATGACGGCCATGAGCCATGGGATGTCGTGCTGTCTCAGGGGGGCTTCTGAAGCCGATTGGCCGAGCGCGCGCCGTATCAGATGGACGCCGGCCAGCCCCAATCCCGCGCCGAGGTACAAAAGCCCCGCCAGCATCTGAGGGTCGATGCTGGCGAGAAGCGCCTTGGATAGGGGCGCAGTCGCTCCGAACAGGATAGCGGAAGCGAGCGCGAGCGGCACGCCAGGTATACGGCTGGACGATCCATCCATGCTCATGTCGTGCTCGGCAAAGGCTGCGAGACTAAACCCAAGGGGCGGCTCATTCCGCCTTGTATCTTGCCGTCAAGGAATGGCCATGCAGGCTGGCCGAAAACACAACTATCGCCTTGGGCGAAAGTTCGGTCTGAAGTGTCCCGCTCATCATATTCAGGTTGGCCGGGGTCAGCGGAACCGTGACCGTCTTGCCGCCGTCCTGAATCGTTGCGCGCCCGCGCATGTCCTTTGTCGGGAGCGGCGACCCATCGTCGTCACCTACGTAGAAGGCGATTTCCATGCCCTTTCGGACAAACTCGATTGGGTGCCCTTGCGATGTGACGATCGGGCCGCCGTTGCTCCCCTTCTTCGTCTGTGCAGCGGCAAAGCCGGGCATTGCCGCGATCACGGCGATCATCGTCAGGAAGGCAAATTTTCGCATCTTGTGCTCCTTGGTTTGTGCGGAGATCAGTAGGCTTCCGCGGGGGTGAACGTTGCGGTGTGTTCGGCCAGCAGCCGGTCCAGCGGCTTTTTGCCGAACATCAGAACGAGGATCGGGGTTACGACGGTATCCAGTATCGTGGCGCTGAGCAGGCCGCCGAAGATCGTAACGGCCACCGGGTGGAGGATTTCCCGTCCCGGTTCATCTGCGCCGATGAGAAGCGGAGTCAGTGCTAGTCCAGCACAAAGCGCCGTCATCAAAACGGGACTGAGCCGCTCCATGCTGCCGCGAACGATCAAACCCGTTCCGAAACGCTCGCCTTCGTGAATGGCAAGATTGATGTAGTGGGAAATCTTGAGAATTCCATTCCGCGCCGAAATTCCTGCAAGCGTGATGAAACCAATCATCGACGCCACAGACAGCGGTTGCCCGGTGATTTTCAAGGCGACGACGCTGCCAATCAGCGCCAGCGGAATGGCACCCATGATGATGAGTGACAGGGCGGTCGATCGGTAGCGGCTGTAGAGCACGATAAAGATCATCACCAAAGACGCCAGCGATAGCACGCCGATGCGCCAGGAAGCCTCCTCCTGCGCCTGAAATGTTCCCTCGAGGTTAGTGGTGTACCCCTGCGGGAAATCCAGCTCCGAAACAGCCCTTCGGATATCGGTGGCGATATCGCCTAGGTCGCGGCGGCCGTCGCCATTGCCGTAGACCACAATTCTACGCTGCGTTCCCTCGCGCTGTATCTGGTTCGGTCCATCCGTCTCGATGATCTCGGCGAGCGCGCTCAACGGCACAAATCCGGACGAGGTTGGAATGAGAAGGTTGTAAAGCCCGGTGGTCGAGCGATCCTGCTCGGAAAGGCGTATGACGACATCGAAGCGGCGATTGCCGTCCACGATCTGGGAGACCTTTCGGCCGTTCGATAGCGTGTCAAGCGCTTGCGTGATCGCCGCTGGCGTCAAACCGTGAAGGGCAGCGCGGGCATGATCGATCTGAACCCGCACTTGGGGAATGAGTACCTGCTTCTCGACCTGAAGATCGACAAGCCCCGGGATTGTCGAGAGGCGCTGGCGTGACGTTTCGGCCAGCCGACGCAAAATCTCGATGTCCTGACCGTAAATCTTGAGCACGATCTGCGCGCGGATACCCGACTGCAAATGATCGAGTCGGTGGCTGATTGGCTGCCCGATGGCCACCGAAGCCGGCAGTCCGGACAGCGCCTCACGGATGTCAGCGTAAATGTCTGCCTTCTGGCGCTTCGACCGCGCGAGATCGACATCGATTTCGCTGAAGTGCACGCCCTCGGCGTGCTCATCGAGTTCTGCCCGGCCGGTGCGGCGTCCTACCGATTTCACTTCCGGCACCTGCGTGAGCAAGTTCTCCGCCAGCAATCCAAGCCGGTGCGATTCAGCCAGCGAAATGCCCGGATTGTATTGAAGGGAAAGAACAAGCGTCCCCTCGTTGAAGGGTGGCAGAAAACTGCGGGGCATCACAGCTGCCGCATAGCCAGCAACCACGACAGCGGCGGCCACCGTGCCAAGAACAAGCCTGCGTCGTTCACATGCCCAGCCGAGCAACCGGCGATTTGCCGCCTTCAGGCTGCGGACGACAACGCTTTCTCGCTGGCCTGAATGAGCCCGGCCGGAGAACAAATAGTATGACAGAACCGGCGTCACAGTAACCGACGTCAGCAGCGAGGCGAGTATCGAAACGATATAGGCAATGCCGAGTGGCGTGAACAACCGGCCCTCAATGCCGGGAAGCGCAAATAGTGGAACGAACACGAGAACGACGATCGTTGTCGCATAAACGATGCTTGAACGTACTTCCTGGCTCGCCTGAGCAATCACTTCGAGAACAGCCCGCGGCGTGGGTGAGGCGGAGTTCTCTCTCAGGCGCCGCAGAATGTTCTCAACGTCCACCACGGCATCGTCAACCAGCTCGCCGATCGCGATCGCGAGGCCGCCGAGCGTCATGGTGTTGATGGTAAGGCCGAGAGCGCGAAAGACCAGAACGGTGATGAGGATGGATATCGGAATGGCGGTCAGCGAAACGAACGTTGCACGCGCATTCATGAGGAAAATGAAGAGAACCAGCGCCACGACGACGGCAGCCTCGATCAGCACCCTCTCGACATTGCCGATTGAAGTCTCGATGAAGGTGGCCTGACGGAACTGGACGTTCGTGACCTTGACCCCGGCGCGCATGGTGCGCTGAAGGTCCTGCAGGGCAGCTTCGATGTTCCGGGTCAAACCTACTGTATCTGCCGCCGGCTGTTTCTGCACACTGACGATCACGGCTGGTTTGCCGTTGTAGCCGGCATCACCGCGTTTGGCGCGCGGGGCAAAATCGACAAGAGCAACCTGCTTCAACAGAATGGGTTGTTCCTCACGTGTCGCAACAACTGTGTTGCCGAGGTCTTCGATCTGCTTCGTCAGGCCAACGTTGCGGATCAGGTACTCGCGGCCGTGCTGGTCGACGAATCCGCCGCCGCTGTTGGTGCCGAACCGGGCGACCGCCTGCTCGATCTGGTCGTGCGTGACGCCGAGAGCTTGCATGGTTGCGACGTTGGGCGTGACCCGATATTGGCGTACCTCGCCGCCGATCGGTATCACCTGGGCTACTCCGGGGATGGCCAGAAGCTGCGGCCTTACTACGAAATCCGCAATCTCGCGCACCTCCATCGGAGAGGCCTTGCCATCGCTGGTGAGCGCGATCAGCATGATTTCACCCATGATGGAGGTCACCGGCCCCATCTGCGGATTGACGGAAGACGGCAGTTGCTCGCGGATCAGGGCAAGACGTTCCGAAACAAACTGCCGGGCGCGATAGACGTCCACACCCCAGTCGAATTCCACATAGACGACCGAGAGCCCGACGCCGGAGACCGAGCGCACGCGGATGACGCCCGGCATGCCATTCATCGACGTCTCGATCGGGAACGTCACGAGTTGTTCGACTTCCTGAGGGGCTAACCCTTCCGCCTCGGTCAGGATGTTGACGGTCGGCCGGTTGATGTCGGGAAGGACGTCAACGGAGATGCTGGGCAGGACAAGCATGCCGTAACCGACGAGAGCCGCCGCGACCGCCAATACAAACAGACGATTGCGCAAACTTGTCCGGACGATGAGCTTGAACATGGCGGCTCCTACCGGATCTGGTTAATGAGGTCGGCGGCGCGCACCACGACCCGTTCACGCTCGTTGAGGCCCGCCGCCACGATCACGCGCGTCGCATCCACGGGCAGAACGCGAACCGGCCTTGGCTCAAAGCGCTCCGGAGCTGTGTGCAGCCATACAGTGTTTTCGCCGTTGCTGTTCCGCACGACGGCGTCGCGTGGAAAGATCAGGCCGGCCACGGATGTGCCGCCCTGAACCATAACAGTCAGGTGCTGGCCGATATTGAGCCCCGTGGGGGGCTCCGGAATGGCGAAATGAACGACTGACGCATGTTGCCTCAGTGCACGGCTTGTTCCGAGATAAGACAGCACAATCGGTTGTCCGTTGTGTCCGACCGCCGTTGCCTCGCCGGGCGCGCTTAGATCGATCTCGCCGTAGGCCAAAGCTTCAACCCAGAAGCTCTTCGGATCGGCAATCTGGAACAGAACGTCCTGAGGCTGAATGACTTGACCCGGCACGACCTTGGCGGAAGTGATGATGCCATCCGTTAGAGCGCGCAGCTCTTCGTTTCCGGTGCGGGAATTGCGCGTGGTTTCGCGCCGCGCGCGCAGGCCCTCCAGCTCGCTTTCGAGGTCGTTGACCTGGCCTTGCGGTACCGCGCCTCGTTCCGCCAACGGTCGCAGCCGTCGCAGCTTGTTTTCTGCGACCGCTATCAGCTGCTCGATCTCGCCGACCTTTTCCAGGATTGTGGTGCGATCCGCGATAGGCAGATGCGGCTCGATCTGGATGAGAATGTCGCCCTTGCTGACCCGCTGCCCGATGCGGGGTATGGCGCCCTCGCTCGGAATAACCCGACCGCCATAGATGCTTTGCACAATGCTGCTGCGGTTTGGATCGGCAATGACGCGGCCGATCAGGTTGAGGGCGGGGCGGACGGTTTGCGGCTCGGCTGTGGCCGTGCGGATGTCCAGCAAGCGCTGGGTCGGCTTGGCAGCAAAGGCGGAGCCGTCCTGCAACCGTCTCGGCGCGTCGCTCAGAGCTTGCGTTGCCGGCGGGCTTGCGTCGGTCGCGCTGTTTCGATTTTCACCGAAGGAGGTCGCGGCAAGCATTGCCAATGCTACCGCTACTACTGCGGCGGACGTTGCGGCAACGGTGTGGCCACGTCGTCTTGAATAGCCGAACAACAGGGCAAAGCCCAAGCCGGCGAGGGCAAAGGCGACCGCGCCCCGGCCCGACGAAAGCCAGCCATATTCGTGCTTTTCAGGGGCGCCGGCGGCCTGAGGCAAGGTGAAGGAATCCACCAGCAGGTCGTCACCCCTTTTTGCGGTGACAGAGAAGATGATTTCCACCGACGCCGCCAGCTTCCGGTCGGGGAGGGCGACGGTGAATGTACCGTTCTCTGCCTTCTTGGCTTCGATGGCACCGGAGTCGCCGATCGTTACCTGCAAGGCTGCGTCAGAGACCGGTTCGTTCGTGATCGCATCGTCAATGAAGATCGAAAGCCGATCGTCCTTCAGAATGCCGACAATCTCGTACAGTTCGGATCGGGCCGCGACCCTTGGATATGCGGACGAGACCACAGGCGCCTTATCGGCATCGCCGTGATCGTGACCCTCATGGGCCACGGAGACAGCAAAGCTGAAAACCAGGGCTGCCAGGCAGCCGAGGCTGGCCAGGCCAAGCCTCACCCGCCGCCCTTTCAGGCAGCGTTGAATCGTAAACATTGAAAATCCCTTCAGGCACGCGAAATGGCGGCGGCCGGAAGGCCGCCCGAGCTACGCGATGCTGAGGGTACTTGGCGGGCGGATGAGAGCGCCGGGTTCAACTCCATCAGTTGTTCGAACCGTCGGCATCTCGATAAGGCCGAGCAAATCGGCCGAGCGAGTTAATGCAATGAACGCCGGAATGGCGATCGACGTGCTAAATATGCTCCAGCAAAGGCTCGGACCACCGCTATCATCGTCCGGCCCGTCATGGATGTGACCTTCGGCACTGTCGTCGCCATGTTCGTGGGCATGCCCGGCTAACTGGTCATGGAAGTGCAGTGAACCGCTTAAGGTGACCGATGGCGCCAGCATTTTGCCGGTGGCAGCCATTGCCTGAGAGACTGAAATCAGCGCGCCTTGAAGCACAAACGCCGAAACCGCCACGAACATTGTCGTTCTGGCGAATTTGCGAAGGCGGTGAAAAGATCCATGCTGCACAGCCCATAGTTAGGGGATTTTGGATGCGATTTCAAGGCAGTGCGGCGCCTTAGAGACTGGGGCGTGCGACGTCTCATCCGACGCACCGACGATATGATTCCAACTTACATAGCAAACCGAGTTTCACCGTGCCAGCGAGTGTTTGTGGCCGGGTGATCAACACGCTAGGGGAGCGCCGCAAACGGAGGAACCTTATCTCGAACGGCTGTTGAAATGCCGGACCGTGCTGTCGCAGTTCGCTCAACCAGGGAGGACAGATCATGTCGACACGAGCAGTCTCTCAAGTAATCCTTTGGTGTCTGATGATGGTTGGCGTTTTCTCGCCTGCCCATGCCCTAACCCAGGAGGAGCTCGTAGCCAAGCTTCAAGCGGCAGGCTATTCGCAAGTCCGGGACATCAAATCCACGCCCGAAGGTACCGCCGTCAAGGCGACGAAAGACGGCAAGGACGTCTCCCTGGTCGTCGACAGCAGCGGCCAAGTCAAGGAGCGGAAGTAGGGTCTGGTTCTCCGGGCGTGGTAACCGTTGTCAAGACACCCGACGCTTGGGCGAACTCGGCGTGCGATCCAAACACGATCATGCGCAAGGTTATCAGCTCGCGCATGATCGTTGATGCTGATCAGGCGCCCCCAATATGATCTCCCCAGGCGTTCCGGCCGCCCGCTTCTCGGGGCGTCTCTCGGTCACATTCCTTCCGCGACAGGTCGCCATCAATTCGCAAATTTCCCCGCCGGCTGGCCACGCTTTACCATTTCCATAGCGTAGGCGTAGAGCGCGTCATAGACTATCCACTCGGCAGCATTCAGCTCATGATCGTCCTTGTAGCCGAGCTGCCGGAAGCCTTCCGCTACCGCCTGCAGCCCGGGTCCTTCCGCCTGATGGTAAAGCGTATTGTCGGTATCGGCGCCGTTCACGATCCTGCCGAGCAGCACGAGCGCGGGGTCGCCTGTCAGCTTGTATTTCTGCAGGATCGCTTCGAATGAGCATTCCTTGCCGTGGTGGCCAAGCTCGACGTCCTTGACGTCATATGGAGTGGCATCGAGCCGCTTTGCCTCAGCCATCACCTTATCCGCCGGCGCAAAGATGAATTCCGCGTCCTTGTCGACGAATTTCTTGATGAGCCAGGGGCAGGCCACGCGGTCGACTTTAACGTGTTCTCGGGTAATCCACTTCATCTGGTCCTCCTGTTCGAATTTAAGCTTAGTCAGGTCACGCGTCCGCGAGAACGAGAATTCCGCCATGTGCGGGTGAGATGACGTAGAGCTGGTCCGGTACGACCAGCGCCGTCGTGTGAGCTCCGACGCCTGTCGTCGTCTGGATCGCGGCGCCGGTTCGCGGATCGATCGTTTCGACCAGTCCCGGATCGCCGATCGCCACGTGGACGCGGCCGGTCGACGGGTTGAAAAAGGTCACATCCGGCGCACCGGCGATCGGCCAGACATTGGTGACCTCACCGGACGTGCTGTCGATCTCGACCAGCGCACCATCGTCGCAGGCGGCATAGAGGCGGCCACGCGAATGGTCAATGTCGAGCCCATGGGCGCCACCCGATGGTAGCCTCCACTGCGCAATCGGGCTCAAATCGGGCAGGCTTGCAACCAGCACCATCGAAGGCTCACGAATGCAGAGGAATACGCGCTTCGCCTCCGCGTCGGTGACGCACCACCGGGGCCGGCCGGGCAGATCGATGGACACCTGCCTGCGATCGTTCAGCCCGAATGCGTGCAGTGTCGGAGTTTCCCGGTCGTCGCCGATGCAGGCGACGATCCCAAGCGAAAGGCGCTTGACGATCGCAGCGCCGTTCGGCCGTGCGCCGGTTTTGAACACGGCCTTGGTGTCGAAGGTCGCGGCGTCCAGCCAGGCAAGGCTTGCCGAGCCGCGGTTTGTGACGAGGATTTCACCATCGTCAGCAACAGCGCCGGCGACGCCTGGAAATCCCGGCAGCGTCGCGACGTGTTTGCCCGCGGCGTGATCGATCACCTCAAGAGTGCTGCGTGCGGTATGGGCGATGAACACGCGCCGGGTTTTGGGATCAAATGCGGCGTGGTCGAAGGCGCTGTCCGCAGCGCCCGGTATCTTGATCACGCCAAGGCTGTTCAGCGGCATGGCGGCCTCGCGTCGCTAAGCCGCCGTGAGCGGGCGATCCGTCTGATTGATTGAAGGGGAATTTCGTCCACGTGCAATCTCCTCGAAAATTCGAGCGTTGCACAGAGCTTGGACGGTTTGGCCGTCTGGCGGGGAGTCTGTGGTTCCCCGTAGCGTCAACTTAGGCCTTGCAAGTGGTTCCGACAAGGCTGGATCTGCAAGGTCAATATTTTGGGCGGTGCGAGTGTGCCCACTCGCGCGCATGCGGAATGGGCGCGCGTGGCGGCAGGATCGCACGAAGCTTTCTCGTGGCCGGCAGGCTTTCCATGCGATCCCGCCATCGGTAAAAGGCCGAATATTTCGGGTACATGGCCTTTCCTTCTTCGGTCAAGCTGAACGCAAATGTGCTGGGCAGCAGGTAAAAGTCCGCGATCGTGAGTTCTGAACCAAGCAGATAATCCTGGCCATGTGCGAGCTCGCGCTCCGCGACCGCAAGCGCAGTTTCGATCCTTGGCAGCGCATGCGCCACGACCTTTTCGTCGGAGGCAATCCCCAGCTCGGGAAACACGAGCCGTTCATGGGTCACGTGGTAGATCATGTAGGGGTAGTAGTAGGAATTGACCGCGCTGATCCACTGATTCATGCGCGCCCGCTGGCGTACGTCCTGCGGCGTCAGACGCGGCCCGCCAAAAGCCTCATCTACATAAGCGGCGATGGCGCTGGTCTCGTAGACAGTCAAGTCGTCGTGCTTGAGGATCGGAACGCGGTTGAATGGATGCAGCGCCAAGTGCTCGCGCTGGCCCATCACGGGTTCAAGGTCGTGAAAGCTGTACGCCACGTCCTTGTGGGTCAGGATCAGTCGAACGATGTTGACAAATGTGCTTCGCGGGAAGCCGTAGACGATCGGGTCTGCCATCTGTTTCCTCCTTGTGAAATCGCTTATCGCCAGAAAGGTTTGGCCGCTTCCTCCAGGGCCTGCTCACGGGTCAAGCCGATGTCGGCGAGCAGGTGTTTGTCCTCGGCAAGCTCGCGGAGCGCCACGCGCAGCCTGCGCCGGGCCGCCCAGCCTGACCATCCGCGCCATCCAATGGCCGGACCCGGTCCGGAATCTGATTGATGAAGTCGGGTGGGAGGGTCGTCCGTCGGAGTGAACGGAAACGAGAAGGGATCGGTAATCAAGGTTGACATCGACAAGCTCCAAATCTCATGAAATGCTGCATTGGAGCTTTCTAATAATGTCAGCGGGCGATGGCCCGCAAAGCATTGCTTCTCTTGCCTGCCCTAGTTTTTCTCATGAAGTGGTGCGATGCGCCCACGCCTGCCGCCATTGAACGCCCTGAAAGCCTTCGAGGCCGCAGCGCGGCATGAGAGCTTTACGAGGGCGGCCGAGGAGCTGTGCGTTACCCAGGGCGCAGTGAGCCATCAGGTCAAAGCGCTCGAGGCCGAGCTTGCCATCAAGCTCTTCAATCGCGAACGCCAGCGACTCATCATCACGGAAGCGGGCAAGGACTACCTCAACGTCGTGCGCGATGCGCTGGACCGCATCGCCGTTGGCACCGAGCGGCTTTTGCAGCGTCAGAACGCTGGCGTCCTCACCGTTAGCACTTCGCCGGATTTCGCCGCCAAGTGGCTCGTGCATCGGCTAGGGCATTTTGCCGAAGCGCATTCGGGCATCGACTTGCGGGTTTCTGCGACGCTGCATCACGTCGACTTCGCGCGGGAGGAGGTCGACCTAGCCGTGCGGCACGGCGAGGGTAACTGGCCGGGATTCGATACCGTTCGCTTGAGTGCAGAGCAGCTCTTTGCCGTGTGCAGCCCGACACTACTGTCTGGCCGTCGCCGCCTTGTGAAGCCCGCTGACATCCTCAACTTTCCATTGCTGCACCTGGATAGCCGGGCCGATTGGACCAACTGGTTGCAGGCGGTAGGTCTTGAGGGAGCCGACGTTACGCACGGTCCCGTGCTAAACCGCGCAAGTATGGTGATCGATGCGGCGATCAACGGCCAGGGCGTCGCGCTCGCACGCACGACGCTGGCGGCCTGGGACCTCATCAACGGACGGCTGGTGCGACCTTTTCCAGAATCGCTTCGCCTTTCGAAGACCTACCCTAAGGCGACCGCTGCACTGCCGAAGATCGAGACCTTCCGCGATTGGTTGCTCGCGGAAGCGTCGAGCGATCTGCGCAAGCTGGAAAAGCTCGGCTGGTCGTTGCGGCCGCTGAAAGAGAAAGGTGATTGATGTGGAACCGCGGCGGAGATTGTTCCCGGCGCGATTTCTGCGATCACGCTTCAGCGAGGCTGCTTCGTGTTCCATGGCCTTCCGATTGACAATTTGAAGGGGCTAGCTCTACTTGCCACCATGGGGAAAGCGATCTCCCCACGAGGCGACATGCCCAAGAATCGCGTCCGGTTTTTCGTCAAGGACGCAGCATGCCCGCAATCAAGCCTATCCTTCCATGTCTACTTCGAACCGAATGGCGTAGTTCTGCGGAAGCGTTTCGGCGTTCCGCCGCTATCGCGCTGATGCTGGTCGTTTGTGCCGTTGCTGCAACTGATCCGGCAGGGGCCCAATCTCAAGCCATCGATCTGTCGCGTCAGCCCCTCGGTGTGCCGCCACAAGATTTTGAGTTCTGGCGCTCTGGTGAAAAGGATCTTGGCCATTGGACCGTGGTTCGCGACGCCACGGATAGCAGCGTTGCAATTCAGCGGTCAGACGGCAGCCGCGACCTGCGCTCGTCGCTCGCAGTGTGTAAGGCGCCAGTTGCTGCAAATGCGAAGGTGCGGGCCAGGTTCAAGCTTATCGATGGCTTGATGCCCAGCGCCGGCATCGCGGTCCGGGTGACCAGTCCGAATGACTACTATCTGGTGCGCGTGAGCGCATTCGAACTACGCCTGTCGCTACTTCATTTCGTCAATGGAGTGCCGGAAGAGATTGCCGGGGTCGACGCCGATATCACGCAGAACCGCTGGCAAAGTCTGGAAGTCGTTGCCAACGGCAATAGCTTTAAGATTTCTCTTGATGATCGCTGGGCGTTGACGGCGTTCGACTACGGCAAGCCCGCGGCTGGACACTTCGGAATATGGACCGAACGAGACGATGTCACACGCTTCAATCAGATCGAGATCACGCCGCTGACGCACGTCGGCGGTGACGAAAACCTGCGAAGTCGAACTGGAGGCCAGAGCACGACGGAGTAGCCAAATGATTCCAACGAGCAGTCAACGGTCCCGGCCATGGCCGCCGGCCTCTTTGTGTTCACTGGAGGTGGTTGCTCTAAGTGATGACGAAATCACGGCTCCTGCCCACTACTTGGCACGACTTTGAGGCTGGTGTTCCATGCGCTCTGCAGAATTGCCGATCTGCGAGAACCCTGTTCCGCCGCTAAGCGTCAGAAGCCTGACGAAACGGTACGGCGAGGAGCCTGCGATTGATCGCGTGACATTCTCCGCGACCGCGGGCGAGGTGCTCGGCATTATCGGACCGAACGGTGCCGGCAAGACCACTCTGCTGGAAGCGGTTGCCGGCCTCCTTGCCGTGAATTCGGGAGAGGTGTTCTGGCACGGCGAACCGCTGCCGTTCTCGCGGCGGCGCAACACGCTTTTTTATCTGCCGGATGGCGTGCGCCCTTATCGAGACGAGGCGACCTCCCAGGTGGTGTCGTTTTTTGCGGGTGTCTATCGGAGATCGGCGGCAGAGACTGCGGACACGGTCAGTTCAGTGGGACTCAGGCCAGTCCTTCACAAGCGCGTACATGAGTTGTCGAAGGGGTATAACCGTCGCCTTTTGCTGGCGTTGGCTCTGTTGGCGCCGCATCCGGTCCTGCTGATGGATGAGCCGCTCGACGGCTTTGATCTGCGGCAAACGCGCGAGATCGTCGAGGTGCTCCGCAACCGAGCCGCTCGCGGCCGGACGTTCATTCTTGCCATTCATCAATTGGTCGATGCAGAGCGGGTGTGTGACCGCCTCATCTTGCTCGCCGGGGGTCGGGTCCGCGGCGCCGGCACTTTGAACGAATTGCGCGTGCAAACCGGGCTGCCTGCCGGTTCGCTGGAGGACATTTTTCTTGCGCTTACGTGAAACATATGGCCGGCAAAGCGGGCCGCTCTGGCCGTTGCTCACAAAGGAGCTGCGGGAAATCACCAGTGGGCGAGCGCTGTGGACAATGCTGCTGCTGCTGTGCCCGCTGGTCGGCTATAGCTTCTTCCAGGCTGTCTCGCTGTATAGCGAAGCAAGCACGGCTGCGCTGCAATCTCCTGTCCTGGCAAGCAGTCTATCGCCGCTCGATGGCATTCTGGTGCCTACGCTCGGTTCATTCTACGTCGCGGTAACGCTGCTGTTTCCGTTTGTTGCCATCCGCGCACTTGGCCAGGAGAAGGAAACCGGCGCGCTGCACCTGCTCGTGCAACTGCCATATCGTCCATCGACGCTCGTGTCAGCCAAGCTCGCGGCAGTGCTTGCGGCCTGGATGCTTGCAAGTATCCCAGCGCTTTCCGCTGTCGTCCTCTGGCGTATTCTGGGTGGTCATTTGGCTCCGGCGGAGACGGCCAATCTCCTGTTCGGCCATCTGGCCTACGGCTTGCTGGTCGGCGCGCTCGCGCTATTCTCGGCGTCGATCTCGGATAGCGCGGCTACTGCCGCGATCGTCGCCCTGGCCGTCACCATCGGATCGTGGGTTCTGGATTTCACCGTGGTCGGCAGTCCAGGGCTACTGTCATGGATTGCACAGCTGTCGCTGACCCAGACGCTGCGTCCGTTCGAGCAGGGGCTGCTGTCGAGCGGTCTCGTGCTCGGCACCGCGTGGGCGATCTTCGGTCTCATTGCGCTGGCCACCGTATGGTTGCCGCCCGGTGTTCCACCGCGCAGCAAACTGCGTCGCTCGCTGCTGTGGGTGTTGGCCGTAGCGGTGATGCTCGGCGCCGCTACCCAGCTGAAGCTGACGGTCGACGTCACCGAGGACAGGCGGAATTCCTTTCCGACGGCTGATCAAAAGCTGCTCGCGACGCTGCGGCTCCCGTTGCTAGTGACCGTGCATCTGGCTCCTGAGGATCCGCGCTATGCCGACCTGCAACGCAACGTGCTGGCAAAGCTCGAGCGCGCAATGCCAAACGTGTCGGTTACTCTTGGCGGCCCTCGGCAAGGTTTCTCGAGAGGGAACAGCGACGAGTCCTATGGCGAGATCGAATACGTCTATGGCAGTCGATCCGACACCAGCCGTTCTACCAGTCCACGGGAGATCCTGCCGCTGCTTTACGCGCTCGCAGGCGTCTCGCCTCCCGTGCCAACCCCTCGCAGCGAATATCCCGGCTATCCGCTGGTCGCCAGCGCTGATGCCACGATTTTCTGGTTTTTCGGCGGGCTGCCGCTTCTGATCGTGCTTTCCTGGTGGTGGATCCGCCGCACGCCTTCCATCGACAGCTCTCTCGTGCATGAAGGAGGTCTATCATGACCAGCAAGAACATCAGGGCATTTGTCGTTTCCGCAATCGGTTTCGCGGCGTTGGCACTACCGGGGCTCGCGGCTCAGCCAACAACGATTGATTTTTCGGACGAAACTGTCGGCGCCGAGCCAAAGGCGGTCGTGCCGGTCGTGGGCATATGGCGGATTGAGAACGACAATGGAAAAAAGGTGCTCGCCGTTGATGGGCGCCAGTGGAAGGAGGGACAGTCGTCGGCGGGCATCGCCGACAAGGCACGGGCGCTTTACGGTGAACGATACGCGGAATTCCTCGATCGCGTTCAGGCCTACGCTTATTTTCCTTACGCGGTCGTTCCCAACGTCGAAAATTTCACAGGCGGCGAGATCACGGTTAGCTTCGAGGGATTGTCGGGCCGCATCGATCAGGGCGCCGGCATCCTGTTCAATCTCAAACCGAACGGCGACTACCTGACGATCCGCGCCAACTGCCTCGAAAACAATCTCGTCCTGTGGAAGTTCGAAAAGGGCAAGCGCTCGTCGGTCAAATGGGTACGCAATACCCCGACCGCAACGAAGCAGTGGCACGAATTAAAGGTTCGGGTCACGGGCACCAAGGTAGAGGGCTATCTCGACGGCAAGCTCTATCTAGAAGACACGCTGGCGCAGCCGGTGTCGGGCCGTATCGGCCTGTGGTCCAAGGCCGACAGCCACGTGTACTTCAGCGACTATATCGTCGCCACGGCCGATTGAGCAGACACATTTTTCGCGGCGCCCATCAACGTGAGAAATAGTGGCAGAACAAAAGAACTATGTTCCTGATTAAGGAGGATACAATGCGGATCAAGCTCAAGCTCTGTGTTTCAATGCTCGCAATGTCAATCGCAACCAGCGCTGCAGCCCAGACCATTGACTGGAAGACATTTGCCGAGCCGTTCATCTCGAGCGCACACGCACAGCAAGCGGACTGGCAAAAGGTGGACGAGACGCTCGGCCGAAAGCCAGTAGTCACCGCCGACGTGCGCCGCTATGGTTTCCCACGTAGCGACCTCACTGTGACGCTGGACGGCGTCACGATTAAGCCGTCGCTCGCGCTTGGCGGCTGGATCGCGTTCAAGCCTATGCATGAGGGCGCCATGGTGATGGGTGACCTCGTGCTGCTTGAAACCGAGATCAATCCGGTCATGGCGAAGCTAGTCGATGGCGGCTTGGAAATAACTGCCGTGCACAATCATCTGCTGCGCGCAAGCCCGGCCACGTTCTACATGCATGTCGGAGGGCATGGCGATCCGGTCAAAATGGCGGGCGTTATTCATGATGCGCTCGCCGCAAGCAAGACGCAGCTCGTCGCACCAGCCGCGAACCCGCCACCTGCGATTGATCTCGACACTGCGCAACTCGACCAGATCATCGGCGCGAAGGGGCAGAACAATGGCGGCGTCTACCAGTTCGCCGTCCCACGCCGCGATTCGATCAGCGAGAATGGAATGGAAATCACGCCTGTCGGACCGATGGGGGTAGCGCAGGCAATCAATTTCCAGCCAACCGGGAGCAGCAAGGCGGCGATTACCGGGGATTTTGTATTGGCGAGTGACGAAGTCAATCCGGTGGTCCGGGCGCTACGCTCCAACGGTATCGATGTCACAGCGATTCACAGCCATATGCTTGATGAACAGCCACGGCTGTTCTTCCTGCATTTCTGGGCCGTTGATGATGGGTTGAACCTGGCAAGAGGTCTCCGCGCTGCTCTGGACAAGACCGCGAGTGTCAAAAACTAATGGATGATATCAATGAGCAACCTAGGGCAGCGCTTAAATCGAGAATGAAATTGCCAAAAATCCGAAATGACTGAACGACGGCGCTGCACCGCATAGTGGCTCATCGGAGCGCCTTTAGTAGAACCACAAAAAAGCGAGGTCACCGACCAAGGTAGCAAGCCAGACCAGCGAGAGTCGAAAGTATAGAATGGAGCGCTAGCGCCGGACGGCTCGGTCTCGCCCGATGATGAGGGGGACAGCGATGAAACCGCTGACCAGCAGTGGCCAATCTTGAGGCACGTGCAGCAAAACCGCGGCGCTGCCGCCGATCAGGGACCAGATGAAAGGAATGACCAGAAGCCAGCGAGATATCAGGTTTGTGGTCAACAGAAACATTCCAAACGTAAAAATGGTCACCGGGCAAGGCGTTACACCAAACACAGGCATCTCGGGGTAAACGTGCCCGGTCGACATGCCGATCAATGGATAGAAAACTGCCGCGTGGATCACGAGCGCCACGCCGACCCACGCCGTCGGTCCGGATCCAAGGCCAAAACGGAGACGCTCATGATACACACCCGAATATAGCAGATAAGCGCCTTGGATAACGAACAGCGTGCCGAAGAGGTACGCCGCATTGTTGATGGTCGAGAAGAAAACCCCGTGATAGGCGATCCCGGTCCAGAGCCACATGATCGCCAAGATGCTCGCGGTAAGGCGATTTGCGTGTGACGCTTTCCAAAGCAAAAGGACAATTGCCGAGCAACCCAGCAGATAGGCCCCCACCTGTACTGGCCAGATAGCAGTATTGTAGTTCACGAATACGGATAGAAATTGCTCGGGAGTAAACGGAAAAGCATGGTCCACTCCTCCAATGCCCGAGAGAAGGTAGTCGCACGAGGCGACGAGCAACTTGACGTGGCTCAACCATCTCTCAGGTAAATGCCGCCCCTTGGCACCTTTGAGACATGCCGCTTATCCTGAGAATGTCCGTTAGCCGGGGTAGACCGGAAGTCTCCGTGATAAACCGACGCGAATGACCCAAAACGAAAGTCGCGCCAGCAAGATAATCTAATCCCAAAACGCGCCCTTGCGGTGTTCAATGGCAAGCGAGTTCCTTGACCCGCTCTTGCACTGGTCGCACCCGCTCAGAGGGCGCTTTTGTCACCACCTCGACAAAATTCTTGCAATCGCATGCGAACGTAATCAGGTCGTTTGGATCGAAGACATCCCCCTCAACTAAATAGGCGACCACTCTGACGACCAAGCCATTGGGGCTGTTGTTCACAATGGATTTCATATCGACTACGAAGATGGCTCCATTCTCCATCTTGAACATTCGCCAATCCGGCTCGAAGATCTTTCGTCCTCTCCAGTCTATGTAACCATCGCGCCATCGCGTTGGCTGTGCAGCAACAGGAAAAGGCGTCGGTTCGACGATCCCGGCATCGGGTGACTGCCCGTTTGCCATCATCGGCATCAGTAACAGTCCTGGCGCTAGCATAAGTGTTTTGCTTTTCATGCCCTGAGTATACACGGAAGTTGGTGGGTCCATCCGGTCGGAATTGGCACGTTTGAGACATGCCCGCCTAGCGTGAGCACGTCCGTTCACCCGGGTAGAGCAAAAGTCGCCGTGATCCGGTCAACCGACGCGAGTGACCCATAAGAGAAATCAACCTGATTGACTTTATGCCTTTTCGTTATGAGAATGTATGTCTGGGGATTACCGCGATGACCCCGTGAGGCGGCAGCCGAATATCGCGTCCAAGCCCTCAACAAAGAGGTGGACGCCATGCCCTCACCAACCGAAATATCGGTAGAACAGTTATCTCGTATCATTGGCCTGCCCGGCGCACCGATGCTGATCGATGTCCGTCCAAGTGACGGTGACGGCGGCGATACGGACCAAAGCCGATTACCAACTGCGCGCCGAATGGCTTCTCAGACTGTATCGAACTGGGCGCACAACTTTTCTGGCCAACGCGTTGTTGTTTACTGCCGGAATGGCGGAAGCATCAGCCAAGGGACCGCCGCTTGGCTACGTCAAGCAGGGATCAACGCTGAAACGCTTGCGGGCGGCTTCGACGCATGGTGCAAAACCAACCAACTACAATTGAGCACAAACCGGCTACCAGTTCACGACGAAGTCGGTCGGACAACGTGGGTCACGCGAGCGCGGCCAAAGATCGTTCGGATAGCCTGCCCATGGTTGATCCGTCGCTTTATCGACCCGACAGCGATGTTCCTCTTTGTTGCACCTTCGGAGGTAGCTTCGGTTGCGGAGCAATTCGCAGCAACTCCCTTCGACACAGGACATGGGATTTGGAATGATCGAGGTCACGCCTGTACTTTCGACGTGATGCTTGAAGAATTCAATCTCAACTCGGAACCGCTGTCGCGTCTCGCAGCGATCATTCGTGGGGCCGATACTGGACAGCCTGATCTGACATCCCAGTCGGGCGGACTGCTGGCCATATCGCTGGGATATTCCCGAATGTTCAGGGACGATGTGGCCCAGCTTGAGGCTGCAATGCCTGTCTACGACGCGCTGTACCGTTGGTGCCGCGACGGAACCGAAGAGACGCACGGCTGACTGTCTCCTTACTTCCTCCAATATCAATCCATCTCAAGGGGCATTGTCATGAGCTCTGCTGTTCCGTTTGATCTCGTCATCTTTTTGCTAGGTACATTCGCTGCCGCATTTGTGACTGGGCTTGCAGGCTTCGCATTTGGCATGGTGGCCGCCGGTATTTGGCTTTTCGCCCTGACGCCCATTCAGACAACGACCCTGATGGTCGCATACGCCCTACTGGTGCAGGGTTATTCGACTTGGAAACTGCGACGCGCAATTATCCCTTCACGGCTCTTACCTTTCGTCGTTGGCAGCGCCATCGGAATTCCCGCAGGCATCGCCATTCTCGAACAGGCGTCGGCAGTGCATTTGAGGACCGGTGTCGGAGCTTTGCTGATCGCATTCAGCCTTTACAATCTGCTGCGACCGAAAATGCCAGACATGAAAAACGTAGGTCGGGTGGCAGATTCAGGGATTGGAGTTCTCAATGGGGTGCTTGGTGGCGCTACCGGACTTGGCGGCATTCTTCCGACCTTGTGGTGCGTTTTGCGCGGCTGGCCCCGCGATGAACATCGCGCCGTATCACAGCCGACCGCCGTAGCAACCTTCGCTTTAACGCTAATCGCCTTTGGCGGGTTGGGACTGGTTACACCGGAAACTACCCGGCTCTTCCTGATCGGCTTGCCTGCGCTCGTTTCAGGAACACTTCTTGGTTGGTCGCTCTACGGCAAACTGGATGAAGTCGCATTTCGTAAGGTCGTGCTGGTGCTTCTCTTGGTGTCTGGAGTGGCTATCGTCGTGACGGGTCGGTGACTTCCGAAGTTGGCACTTTTCGGACGTGCTGCGGCGGTCTTCCGATGTCCGCTGTTGGGGGGTTGAACAGACGTAAATCTGCCGCGCCCGGAGGTCGCCTTTTGACCCATCTGCGACATTGGGCAGCACTCAAGAAAGTGCACGATCTCACTTGATCGGCGGAACGCGATCGCGCAGGCGGCGATGTCCTGAGCCTACGCGCTTATGTTCAACTGCCGCAGGACATCAGCGATGAGTTGCTTCACGTCCTGATGGCCACTGTTGTTAAACGTGATGCGCGTGCCTTGTCCGTCGAGCAGTGGTGTCGCGGTCACGATCCTATCCGTGTTGATGACGATCGGCTGATCGTCCGGTTGCGTGAACTGCACGAATGCCATGAAAGATCGATCCTGGCTGTTGTTGACGTGAGTTCGTAACTCGCCCTTGCGGGCTATCGCTAAACACCCCCGCGACCCATTGCAGGGTCGCGAGACTAGGTAACGCCTCCGAGAATTACTACCTCGGCCCCATGTGATGGGGATCGGCCCTCGGTCCGCCGCTGTAGTGGTGACTGCCGCCACCGGCGGTGGACCTCTTCGCGGCGACTCCCCGCGGGTAGATGTCTCCCTGCGCGTAGATATCGGCTCCGCTGCTGATTTGCCGCGTAGGCATGAAACTCGACTTCGGACCGCCTTGGTACTGTTGAGCCATGCTGGATACAGTCAGCACTGGCGTGATCAGCGCGATCGCAAGGATGTATTTGATTGTCATGGGTTTCCTCCAACGTTTTGTTGTGAAGGATGCCACCGCCGGGGCCTCGTCGCATTGATATTGATCAACATGGCGGCGACATGCCCCTTTTTTAGGCTCCGGCGATGCTGCGCCGACGTGAGCCGCCGAGCATCGCCATTCGCCACGGAAACTGCCTTCAAATTCAGCCGCTTAGTTGATCGTTCGAAAGGGCATCAGGTTGGCATGTGATTTGCGGCGCGTGGCGCAGGTTTAATCACGCCGGGGGAGAAGGTAATGCAAGTGGGCCTGATTTCTGCCGTTCTATTGACGGCAATAACCGCTACTTCGGCTTCCGCGACCGTCATTATCAGCGACGACATCGGCGGTAAGATGCGGGACTACACGACGCGCTTCCGACAGGTGCGCGACTCCGGCGAGCCCGTTGTCATTAGCGGCACTTGCGTTTCGGCCTGTACAATGGTGCTCGGACTCGTGCCGAGCGATCGAATCTGCGCCACCCCTAATGCGGTGCTTGGATTCCATGCAGCATGGATGTTCGACGACTCGGGCAAACGCGTCGTCAGCGCATCCGGGACGCAAGCTCTAATGGAGGCCTATCCAGCTTCTGTGCGCGCTTGGATCGCACGGCACGGCGGGTTGACCCCAAAAATGATGTACCTGCGAGGTCGTGATCTCGCCGCCATTGTTGCGCCTTGCAATAGTTCACGCGCGGCATCTGCTTCACGCGCGAAGCGCTTAGGCGGTTTCCATCAAGATTCTGATACAAATACGCCTCGCGCCAGTTTTAATGCGCGCTGAACAACGAACCCAGATTAAGCCATCGCACTGGCTTGTTCATTCGTCCTTGCCGCCTCAGCAAGGACTCTGAGCGATCAGCGGATGCCACGCGGGGATTTGGTTCATGTCCGCCTATGGCACCTTTCGGACCTAACAGGCTGGACTGTGGAAGTCCGTTTATGGGAGCAAAGCAGACCGCCGCCGATACGGGCGGCAGCCGTCCAGCGGTAGAGCCGACCCCTACGTTTGGCGCGAATGCGCGCCCGGCGAACCAGCTAGGGACGGCTCCCCTGCAATGTCCGTAATAAATTGATCTCGCTCAAAGAGCTGCGTTCGTGCTGTGAGAGAATTATTTGAAGGGCGGACTAGAAGGAGAATGAACGAGGAGAAAGAACATGACCAAGCTCCCCTATGTTCGAACCATGTTCGCCACCTGCATGTTGTTCCAGGCAATCTATGTTCTATGCGTCGTCCTTTGGCTGGCTTTCCCGGACCTTGAGGGACATGCAATCCTTCCGGCTGTCTTTCCCAATTTCAATCTGCTCACCGTGGGCAGTTTTATCTATGGCTTCATTGCGAGCATGATCTACGGCTGGATCGTTGCGATCATTTTTGTGTTCTTCTTCAACCTCTGGCCGCTATTGATCGCAGCCGTTCCGGGGCAGAGAGCTATCCGAACTTAGCTAAGCCGCGATGCATCGAACTTCAGCAACGCCAATCTGGCTCTCTGTACATCATGCCGGTTGTGCGAATTGGAGGTATAGATGACAAGCATCCTCAAGCTGTTGACCATTGCAAGCGTTTTGTCTTGCTTCGCGCTCCCCGCGATGGCTCAAGCCGACAAAGGGGGCAGTTATCACTACTCCGGCGGGCCTAAGTCCGAAGTTCCGTATCACCCCGGTAAGAAAGAAGTCGCCGCGCCAAAGAAATCCAGCTCCGGCGGGAGCCACCATTATTATGGTGGGCCCAAATCCGAAGTGCCCCATCACATCGGGCCCAAGAAGGATTGATTGGAAAGCTCTGCCGCCGCGCGACCGCTTTCCAAAGTGGTTCAAGCCGAAGGTCGGCAACAGTCGATAGCGACCGGTTGTGGATAACAGGAACATAGCTTGAAGACCGTATTCAGCCGAAGCAACCCGCTTTGGACCAACCGAGGAAACTCCCATGAAGAAAGCTGTTCGCGTTTTGGGAATTACGATATCCGTGCTCACGCTGGCATGTGGCAGTGCAATGGCACAGGCCCAGCCGGACCAACATCCTCAATCCCATAGCATAGATCAGGGAGGCGGCGGTACGACGGGGCAAGGTGATATGATGCGCGGAGGCACGATGGGGCGCGGCATGATGGGCCCCGGGATGATGGGTGGTGGAATGATGGGAGGGGCGATGGGTCCTGCGATGATGTTCCGCATGATTTTCGCTCTGATGGACGACGGCGACGGCCAAATCTCATTGCAGGAGTTTCAGGCGGCGCATGAGCGGATTTTCAAAGCGATGGACAGCAACAAGGATGGCCAGGTAACGCAGGAGGAGATGCAAGCCTTCATGCACGGGCGGCCCGTTAGGCCGGCCTCGCAGCAGTAGCTCGATCTTTCCCGTCAGCGAATGACGCCATGCCTAAGCCGCCCGTTCGGTTCGGGTGAAAAGAGGTGAGGCCACAGTACGAGGGATAAGCGGACCTCCGTGCATGTCCGCAGTTGGCACTTTTCGGACGTGCCCCACCGGGGCTGACCATTTCCGTTGATAGGAGCAAAGCGGACCTCGAACCGCTGCTCTTGCAGGACCCATATAGCACCGGTGGTAGCAGCAGCGAGCACGTCCCCTGATTGTTCGGGTTTCAGAGGAAATAAGTAAAATGCCCGCCGTGCTCCCAAGGTGCGGCGGGCTTTTTGTGAGTTGCGTTATTGCCAAAGCGTATTTCATCCATGCCGGGGTTCATTAAACCCCAGCTCGCAACGTTGAAGTCCAGGGCGCCCAAGGGCGAGCACTGGCTTCATGAAATCAAGTACGACGGCTATCGCGTCCAGGTCCATCTCAACCGCGGACGAAAGAAGGTGTTCACCCGCAACGGACTGGATTGGACCAAGCGCTTTACCGAGATTGCCGGCGCGCTCGCCATACCCGGCGAAGCCATCATCGACGGCGAGGTGGTGGTCGTCCATGAGGGACGCACCAACTTTTCCGAACTCCAGGCAGAACTTGCCGCGGGCCGGCAGGGCCGGCTGGTCTACTACGCCTTCGATCTTCTTTGGCGGAATGGCGATCTCCGCAAGCTACCGCAGATCGAACGCAAGCAACTCCTGTCAGACTTGCTCGGCGAAAACGACGTTGAACTCCCAGTTCTCTATTCCGAACATCTCATCGGCGACGGCCAGAAGATGTTTGAGCACGCCGCCAAGCTGAACTGGGAGGGCATCGTCTCCAAACGTGCTGATGCGCCTTACAGGTCAGAAAGAACCGAAGCCTGGCTGAAAATCAAAACCGTCCAGCGTGAAAAATTTCCCGTCGTTGGTTTCGTGAAAGATCCAACGGGGGTGGCCGCTCTCTATCTCGGCAAGCGAGAGGGGAAAGAGCTGGTCTATATGGGCAAGGTCGGCACCGGTTGGTCGCGCACGGTCTCCAGTCAAATTCGCAAGCAGCTGGACACTGTGGTGAGCCCGAAGTCCAAGCTCACCAAGCCCATCAAGAAGCCCAAGGCCACATGGGTTGAGCCATCATTCGTTGCCGATATTGAGTACCGGGACATCACCTCAGAGGGCCTGCTAAGGGCCAGCTCGTTTAAGGGACTGTCTCGGAAATAGGCTCTGATCATGCCAACAATAGCACGAGCCGTCCGGGCGGTCACCGGACGGCTCTTGCCGCAATTGCCGGTTCGTGACCGGTTCCATCGCTTGATTTCGGCGAGGCCGTGAAAACCGAGCGGTCTTCGGACTGGCCTCTGATCGTTCGGTATTGAGCCCCGCGCGACTGACGATGAGAATAATCGATAAAATTCTAACGACAATCGAAACAGAAAATTAACGTTACTTTGCCGACGAACGGTGGGGGGCGATGCCCGCGTTTATTGCAACGCGATTCCGACGCAGTAGCAACGCTAGGCGAACAGATCGGCGCCTGCCGGTGTGAACTTAACAAATGTTCCGCTGTCGTGAATTTCCAACCAGCCTCGTTCAATAGCGTGCTTCAGGCCGGCGGTGTATTCCGCAGGCGTGCCTTTGTCGCCGAACAGGAACGGGCCGTTGATCTTTTCGATATAGATGCGACCATCCTGGACCGGTTCGAAGGCGTGCGCGTGCTCCAATAGGCGTCGCGCAGCCTTGTCGGGTTCGGCGAAAGGACGCTCAGCGGCGTACTTCATTGGTTTCCTCAGAAGCGCTGTTCACTGTTTTCGCAATGTCCAGGAGCGCCATCGCCAGTGCAAATGCGTCTATCGAATAGCTTTTGGTGCTGTCGTTGATGGA
>Ga0268266_10000916_pt1 | contig 37956 bp, 34 predicted proteins | sample KBSS13metaG_FD_190356 | JGI IMG/M metagenome (GOLD analysis project Ga0268266, IMG submission 190356) | Switchgrass rhizosphere microbial communities from Kellogg Biological Station, Michigan, USA - KBS S1-3 metaG (SPAdes) (version 2) | ecosystem: Host-associated > Plants > Roots > Rhizosphere...
CTCAAGATTGAGCATATCGTGACCAATCTGGAGGAGCACTTTTCCGTGGCGGCAACTAATGCCGTAGAAAATGAGGTGGAAGAAGACTTCAACGGCTACGTCAAAAACAGTGTCTTAGCCAGTATGAACAGAGGCACTTGTAAGTCTACCATCGACCCATCATGCGTGGTAACACCATCAGGCACCGGTTACTTCGGGAGGCTCTATGCAGGCTGGAGTGATGGGCGGATGATGAACAAGCTAGCGAACTTACCAAATGGCGATTCCATCATCATTTCCAAAAAGCGCAATACGTTCTACATGACTCTGAACGGGCAAGACTTTGACCTCACAAAGGTGATGCAGGGCAAGCAAAGCATATTCGACGTCGCTGGCACCAAAAAAACCAGCCGGTCAGAAATCCGAGCCACCATCCGAAACGCATTGAAAGACGGAACGTTGTGGGATAAGACCTACAAACGGTTCCTGATCGGCAAATATCTAGAAGCTCGTTTTGGTATAAAACGTTGCGTTGCATTCTGTGATGTACGTGATAAATTCGCCGATACCGTCGAAAACAAAAAGCTCGCAGGTAAGCTTTGGCTAATACAAAAAGTACAGGGGCCATACGCCCAATCTTATGGACTGTTAATACAGTGCATACTCGCCCCCGATCAGTGCGACACCAAGCTCAAGGTAAGCAGCGATGGCAGAGAAACCTCTGACCTAAACAGCAAGCTGGAGGAACAACTCGCCGAATACATTGCAGAGAATGGCGTATCGAAACTTGCTGATCTAGCCCAAAAGGCAGGTGACATAAATAAACTTGGATTATCTGGCTATATGACGAAACTGCTCGCCGAGCAGTTAGCAGAGAAGCTTGGTGGTGATGGTGCAAAAGTTGCCACCGGAGAAGCCCTAGACAAGGCAGTCCCCATAGCAGGTCAGATAGACTTGGCTGTACAGATTATTAAAGAGGAGAAAGCCGTACCAGAGATAACAAAAGATTTGGCTTACGAATCCCGTGCGGTTGCTGCTGTCCAAGAAGCAGAAATGTTTGAGAGTATTGTTAGTGAAATGCACGTTAATGAAATGGACGCCGGACACATGGACGTGACTGAATTTGGCTCGGTAAACGATCTGCTGACCTCCAGCATAAAGGACGTCAACGGCCTTTCTTCCGACGCTACCTCTACGCCACTCTACAGCCAGATTATGGGCTCTCCAGCCTTAGTAAACGCATCAATCTTTGGTGACATATTTGGCAGCAACGCCTCTGCGGACAGCGTCACCTCCAGCTCTACATACCCCTGTAATGACGGCAAGCCGGTGCCAAACGGTGACAGAACTTGCCCTGAAGAAAACTTTGCCGACCCAGGTGTGTATGTAAAAGCACTGAGCTTCTTTTTGGATAATGCCGAAGCAGCTTCAGCTTTTGGGTTCCATTTGCCTTCGTACATACCCGGGGCAGCGGAATACAACAGTGCAGTTGCACCGGCGCTGGGTGCCGTATTCAAGCTAGATGAATGGTTTGGCGACTTGGCAGGCCTGGTGAGTGATGCCGCCGTTAAGACATGCACCCTGACGCCACCTTGTAGTGTCGCGCTTAATGGCTTTACGAGCCAGTTTTCTCAGCTTGCCGGCTGGGCCCTACAGCAGATCATGCCAAATCCGCTCGGCAGCATTACTGGCGGCAGAAACTTTGATATGATCGCGGCCGGTGAGGACGTGCAAAGCAACAGCTACTGCCAGGAAGAGCTGGGCTGTAGAAAGGCCACGGATGGAGAGGTTGCCGCGCTGCAGAACCAGCAAATTGCCGAGCAGAAACAGGAGTTTGAAAGCCAGTCTATGTTCGCTCGTATGTTCAACACTAGCAGTTCATATTCACTCATATCGCGCCTAGCGATGACCATGCCCACCAATATGCTTTCCGCCACCAATAGCAGCCTAGCTAGTGTACTCACCAACCCGCTTGGACGACTTGGCGGCATGTTTGGAAGCATATTCTCGACCAATCACGCCTTTGCCGCAACCGATGTCAGGTCCGATCCTTTTGGAATCACCCAGTACGTACCAGACATGAGTGGGGTGGGTGATCGTGAAGCCTACTGGAACCAAAACTGCGTGAACGGCCCAATGGCAACCTTCGATGACACCACCAATACACTCACTGTTTCGCCTGACTGGCTTGAGGCACACACCACCCAAGACCCTAACACTATGCAGCCCGTAACCACCGCCTCTAATCCTTGTCAGACCATACAGAAAGGTATTGAGGCTGCCGGCAGCTTGTTCGACACACAAGTACTGCCACCTGGCTCCATGAACAGCGACCCGGTTGGGACTTCGGACTCGGGAGCTGAATTATGATCAGCCTAGGCGGGCATAAAAGGCGGTTTACCGGGCGCATGACTATTGTAATGACAAGCCTAGTGATATTGCTATTCGGCTCAAGTACAGTTCGAGTTTTCGCAGCTAGCTGCCCCGATGGCATGTCTACACTGGACTGCCAATCCCTCTACGGCAACTGGACAGCCTGGGTTCCAGATAGTGGCTCGGAGAGCTGTGGTGAAACATCTGGGCTAGCACTAGGAACGGCCGATACGACACTCCACCTGACTGCTAATCAAGTTGCCATCGCAAATACCATCATAGGCATAGCTAAGACCGAAAATCTAGGACAAGCGGGAGCGGTCATAGGGCTGATGGTCGCTCTTGACGAAAGTGGACTCAAAATATACGCCAACGACGGTTCGTTTACAGACAAGAGTGGCAATCATCCCTATGCAGCTCTGAAGGCTGTATCTTTACCTATAGCACACGATGCGGTAGGCAATAACTATGATTCGCTCGGCGTGTTTCAGCAACGTATAACCGCAAACTGGAGCACTATCTCCACCAACCTAACTGACACGACAGCCGTACAGCAACTAATGAACGCGGCATACAACGCAGAGGCATTCTTTGGCAGCCCATCAGGCACTAAAGCGCCATCGGCGCTCAGCAAGGGTCTGCAGAATGTGTCAGGTTGGCAGAGTATGGATACGTGGGTAGCCGCCCAGAAAGTACAGGGATCTGCCGACTCCACCGGATCAAATTATAAGCGTCAGCTAAGTAATGCCCAGCAGATCGTTGCAAAATATTATGATGGCGCCACCCCCATAGCACTACCCGTTCCATTTGATGGAGCAGACAGCGGAACACCAGGGGACCCAGCCAACGCCTGCACGGCTGTAGGCGTAGTTGCCGGCAGTATAGTTGAAACTGCCGTAGGCTTGGCCTGGCCAGATAGCGGGCACGGCAAAGCACAGAGCGACGCCACTCCAGCCTACCAAAAGGCTTTGCCACAAGCCCAAGGAGGGATTCCTGGTGATGACCCATGGTCGGACTGCGGCTTGTTCGTTTCCACAGTGATGATAAGCAGCGGTGCTGACAAAAACTACCCAAACCGAGGCACTGGCAACCAGCTCGATAAGCTTAAAAGTGAACCATCTAAATATCTAGATCTTGGCATATTAAATAATTCAGCACAGGTAAAACCCGGAGATATATTCATAAGTGATGGTCACACATTTATATTCGTAGGCCCGCAAGCAAAAAGTAATGACCGTACCATTGCCGAAGGTTCATGGCACGACCACGTCCCTGAAGTGAACGCCACACTATCCTCATTCCAAAAACGTGGTTCGACTTACACGAACAGCGTAGGTAATCCATTCTATGCATTCCGTTTAATAAACCAGGGGAGTTGATATGATACTGTCACGGCGTTCAATCATTATTAGTCTCAGTATTATAGTAGCCGCACTACTAGCGTATGGTCTGTTCCGTATTGCACTACCTACCAACCTTAAGCTTGCAGTTGCCCCTAGCCCAGCTACCATCCTTCTTGACGGTAAAAAGAGAGTCGGAGGTGGCAGCTACCACTTGAGCACTGGCAAACATAGCCTAAAGGCCAGCATGAATGGCTTCGCAGACTTTACACGGACTTTTACGATTGTCGACGGGCAAGTAACAACGCTGAATATAGTGCTCAACCCGAATTCAGCAGCCGGCAGGGCATATTTAAAAGCTCACCCCACTGAAGAATTTCTCCGCGAACAACTAAGCGGCACCAACTTCCAGTCCACCAACCAACAGATTGTTAAGAATAATCCGATAGTCACATTACTACCACACGTAGCGTCAGATAGCACGTACCGCATAGACTTTGGTGCTACCGACGCCAAGACAAATAAGACACAGCTCTATATAACAGCGGTTAATAATCAGGCAGCACAATCAGCGCAGGATTGGATTACGAGTAAGGGTTACAAAATAAGCTCACTTGTACTCCAAACCTCCATCGAGCCGCTGCTGAATCATTTACCGTATAAGACAACCGATTTTGATTTAGAGCCAGATTTTGGAAGCGGAACGAATGGCGCTCCCAAACTGAATATCGATGCCACCCTATACATTCCGGGGGCCGAAGCAAATGATTCAACGGCAAGCGACCAGCTTAAGCAAGAGGTGCTTAGCTACATTCGCTCCTCTGGCGTCGATCCAGCAAACTACACCATTACTTACACCATTCAACAGGGCTAATCCTGGCGCTCAAGTGGGAAGATAGTGCTGTTGGTAAAATGCTTTACCACTACATCGGCATCGGTAGTAGTCAGGAACGTCTGGTAGCGCTGCAAGAAGCTAGTGAGGGCACGTCTACGCGCGCCATCGAGCTCACTAAAGACATCGTCGAGCAGCAGCAGGGGAGTTCGCCCACGAACCGCCTCCAGTAGCTGTAGCTCTATGATTTTGAGTGCCAAAAGGGCTGTGCGCGTCTCACCGCGCGAAGCGTATTCATCCGCCGCACGACCTTCGAATGTCACCACGAAATCCTCGCGGTGCGGACCATAGGCCGTAAACCCACGCACAAAGTCTTCGTGCAGGTGGCTTTCGAGCTTAGACAGCAGCTGTGATTCGTACGTTTCGAGTGGAAATTTGGGTTGGTAGGCAAGCGTCACCAGCGTTTTAGACTGTGATATCTCCGCATAGATATCGGTAAGCTTTTCGGCTAGTTGTACACAGAGGTCTGCACGAGCCCGCGTAATAGTCGCACCCAGCTCGCTGAGCCGCAGGTTCCATGGGAATAGTTCTTGGGTACTTGGTTGCTTCGGCCGCTTGAGCAGGGCATTGCGCTGAGCAAGCACCCGCCGATAGTTTCGGCGAAAGCTCGTAAAGCCAGGGTAGGTCTGCTCCAGGATGTCATCCAGATAGTCGCGCCGCAGCTGTGGACTGCCGTGCAAGAGCTGCAGGTGGTTCGGCTCGAACAGCACCACCGGTAGCATATGCTGCATAGTGAGCCTCTGGTATGTTTTGCCATCGATTTCATACGTTTTGGTCTGACGCGGCACCGTTGCCAACTTTACCGTCCGGGCTGAATCTTCTGGCTCCATACGTGCATCGAGCCGAAACCAGGGTGCGCCAAACTGCAGTAGGTCGACATCATTCACGCGGTACGAACTGCCGTGCGCAAGCACCAGTATCGCCTCTAGCAAATTGGTCTTACCACTACCATTTGGCCCTACGATGATGTTCACGCCCTCACCAAATTCAAACGACGCATCGTTATACGAGCGGAACTGCTGCAGCCGCAAATCAGAAATCATAGCTATAGTGTACGGTATTTCCCGCCAGTGAACGCCTATCCGGCCGTTACGCCCGGAGCATCGGACGATCCAGGAAGTTTTTGCTGCTTCTTTATACGCCGCTCAAGCTTTTTAATATCTTCTTCAGGTTTTAGTGTTTCAGGGGTAATACCTCTTTCGCGCAGCACCTCCCGCACTTTACTGTTATTCTGCTCGTGCTCACGAGCTACAGGCTCAATACCATGTAAGTTATTGCGCTTAGTATTAAAGGTGGTGATTTCAGCTGCGAGATCCTTTGCTTTCAATGTAACCGTAGGAAGAAAATCAGCTAGTGGCCGCTTGGCCGGCACGCCTAGTCTGCGTTTCATTTCGTTGGTGTTGGCGGTAAAGAGCTTTTTGTCACCACGTGATTTTATCTGGCCGATACCGATACTATCAATATCGCGCTGCATCAGCTCCGAGGCAAACTCTTTCTCTGTTTGCGTCAGTTTATGACGTGCAGTAAGTCTCTCTAATTGTTCTTGCTGCCGCTGGCCAACTTCTTGCCGTCTTGTCTGTATGGCAAAATAGGTTTGAGCATTGGCAATTTCCGGTTTCTGGGATGACCCGTTCTGAGCTATAAGATAGCAAGCATACCGAGTCAGTCGATAGTCATCAACAGGACGCACAGCATTACTGCCAACTTCGACCATTTTCCTGGCTTTACGAAAATGGTCCATTGTTGCGTAACCACTTCGCTCACATGCTACTTCGGCCTTACCGATAACACCCGTGAAGTTATCCCACTTATCATAGCCGAGTAACGGCATCAGATCTCGCGCAGACCAGAATTCGCCTTCAGCATCGAGGCGCTTTATATTCTCGAAATTCTGAACTCGCTCCGGTACGTCATCAGCCACAGCAGCCTCCTTAGCTCTTTAAGGGCATTATTATGTGCAGGTAGCCGTCCGCCTCGCTGTCGGTCAGCATCACCGCCTCCAGCTTGCCATTGAATCCGATTTTGACCGTCTTAGCATCCATCGCCTGTAGGCCATCAAGCAGATAACGAGAGTTGAGTGTTATCGAGCCAGAACCCTTTGCATCTACCTTGAGCGTAGCATTGTTTTCTCCCAGCTGCGAGGCAACCGCATGGATCCATATACTCTCGCTCGGCTCATCTACGCTCACTACGATACTGCCAGCGCTTTCGCGGGCAAACAGACTCGAAACCTTAGTGATATTAACCAGCTCGGAGCGGGGAAGCACAGCGGTGGTAGCAAAGCTGGCCGGGATGAGCTTGCGGTAGTCAGGGTAATTACCCTCGATGAGTCGAGCCACCAACTCCACTTCGCCAGCTCGGAACTGCACCTGCTGATCATCGTGGACTACTGCTATATCACCCTCGAAGTCATTGATAATACGCAGCACGTCGTGCAGGGCAGTAGCCGGGATGAGTAGCTTTACATCCTCTTTGAGCTCACTCAGGCGTTTTTCGGCCAGGCGGTAGCTATCGGTCGCGGCAGCATATAGCACACCGTTCACGGTTTGGAAGAGCACACCCGTGAGCACCGGCCGGCTTTCGTCGTTGGAGGCAGCCATCAGTACCTGCTGCAGCGCTTTTTTAAGCACCGGCCCAGACACCTTCCAAGTCGTGCCACCCTCTATGGCCGGCATCACCGGGAATTCCTCGGCAGAAACACCATTAATGACCGACTTGTAGCTATCTGTTGTAACCTTAAGGCGCTGTTCGTCCTGTTCCAACTCTATAACACCACTCGGCAAGCCGTTCACGAAGTCTTGGAGCAGGCGAGCCGGCACGGTGAGCGAGCCCTCTGCTTGCACCTGAGCACCGAGCTGGCAAGAGATAGCGATATCTAGGTTGGTGGCCGATACGCTCAGGCGGTTTTCTTCTATTTTGAGTAGTACGTTGCTCAGTATCGGCAACGTGCCCCGTGTGTTGGCAACCCGTGCAACCAGACCCAGTGCTTTGTTCAGATTTTCTTGCGTGACTTTTAGTTTCATACTGGCTTATCCTCTCTGTCCTATTAATAGATTTTCTTTTCTTTTACTCATGGACCTTATTATTAGGGCTGTGGAAAGTGGGGAAAACCTCGCAGCTCTATCTGTTGTTGTGCCGCTACTACGTGGGTACAAGTGCATAACAAACTTGTGCAGGGGGAGAGGGAAAACCGGGCCGATTTTCCACTTGCCGAAACGGCTAGACCTGGCATGTGTTGATAAGCTGGTGACTTTACGGGCCGAAACAACCAGGCTTGCCACAGCTTGTACACAGGTTTCGGGCACTAATCCACTGGGCTTTGTAGTCGCCAAGCTATGCATAGAGCCGCTCCTTTATCTCTGCCAGCGCACTGCGTACATCGGCATCGAGCCGTGATTCTTTTTCGATCTTCTCTACCGAGTGGATGGCGGTAGTGTGGTCTTTGCGACCGAGCTCGCGGGCAATCTTGGGGAAGCTAAGGTGGAGCTCGCTGCGCAGCATGTACATGGCTACCTGGCGGGGGACTACGATATCCTTGTCGCGCTTGGGTCCTACTATGTCTTCAACGCTGACTTGGTAGTGGCGGGCGCAGCGTTCTATGATCTGCCGCGCGCTCAGGTGCTTCGGCCGAGTCTGGCTGGCGCCAAGCAGACCGGTCGCAATTGCTAGGTTTGGCTCCAGGGCCCGCATCTCGCAGAAGGCCAGCAGCTGGTTCAGAGCACCTTCGAGTTCACGGATGTTGGTCTGTACATTTGTTGCTAGGTAGTCGACTACGTCGTTGGGTAGCTGCACATGGTGAAGCTCGGACTTTATTTGCAGAATGGCACAGCGGGTTTCAAAGTCGGGATTTTGCATGTCTATACTCATACCCCACACGAACCGGCTGCGCAGGCGCTCTTCGAGGGTTGGGATTTCGCGCGGCGGCTTATCACTACTAATGATAATCTGCTTGTTTGCCTGGTGGAGGGCATTGAAGGTGTGAAAGAACTCTTCCTGGATCTTTTCTTTGCCAGCCAGGAACTGCACGTCGTCAACGATAAGCACATCGGCGCCACGGTAAAAGTCGGCGAAATCAGTGTTTTTCTTGTAGCGCAACGCATCGACGAACTCTTGCACGAACTGCTCGGTTGACACGTAGACCACTCGGGCATCGGGTTTGTTTGCCAGCACCGCGTTGCCGACCGCTTGGATCAGGTGGGTCTTGCCGATGCCGGAGCCGCCGTACAAGAAGAGTGGATTGTACTTGGTACCAGGGTTAGCTGCGATAGCCTGGCAGGCGGCATAGGCAAGCTCGTTGCCCGAGCCAACCACGAAATTCTCGAAATTATACCGCTCGTTTATACCTTGCCGGTATGCATGGGCCAGGGTATTGGCAGCCTTGAGCGTTGGCTGGGGCGATTGCGCGGCCCGGCTACTAGGAGGGGGTAGCGTGATAGACTCTTCGGCGTCCGTACGGCGCACTACACTCTGTATTTTGTACTCTACGGCCGGTACATCGATGCCATTTTTGCGGAGGGTGTCACCTATGAGGTCGTTATACTTCTTCTCCAGTTGCTGTTTTATAAACACATTCGGCACACCGATAACGATCTTGCCGTCGTCGTGCTTGAGTAGCTGTGTGTTCTTAAACCACGTCAGATAATTGCCCCGAGAAAGTGTTATCTCAATATCACCGAGTACGGTCTGCCACAGCTTGTCTTGCTCCACGTATAATTTCCTTGTTACCCTTAAAACTGTGTATAACTATACCGCACCCCTGGGAAAGTTTTCCACAATAATTTATACAACTATTTTCCAGGACGAAAAGATAACAGCAGAGGTGAAGTTATCCACAGGGTACGGCCTCATCTGTTAAACTGTGGAAAAAGCTTGGATAAAAGGGGAAAACTTGTTACGATAGACATCGATATACAACAGGGGAGACCGGCTGGCCAAAACAGTGGTGGCATGGTATACTCATGTATAACTTATAAAACGACAAGAGAGAATCAAGTAAATGCCCAAGCGAACTTTTCAACCCAAGAAGCGTCACCGTGCCCAAGAGCACGGCTTTATCAAGCGTATGGCTACCCGCGCCGGTCGTGCTTTATTGCAGCGTCGCCGCAATAAAGGCCGCGCTCGTCTCACACACTAGAAACTGGTGTGTTCTTTGTGTAAGGCCGGCTCTATTAGTCCGGCCTTACTTTTTTAAATAAGCTAACTCTGGAATGACAACCCTAGTACACTAAAGATATGATTGGACGTAGCAATCGCTTTCACGGACGCAGTAGCATACAGCGGCTGCAAAGAGGCGGAAAATCTGTTCGCTCTGGCGTGCTGGCACTGCGGTTTGCGCCAAATCTACGCCGCAAGTCATATCGACTGGCTGTGGTGGTGAGTCGTAAGGTCAGTAAGTCTGCTGTAGTGCGGAATCGGATTCGCCGGAGGATATACGAGCGTGTTCGTATTTTGTCTAGTAATTTTACGGCCCCATACGATCTTGTGCTGGTTGTGTATGATGAACAGATTGCCACGCTCTCGGCTGACGCATTGGATGCTGAGCTGCATAAAATCATAAGAAAAGCTAAACTTACTTCGGCCACTCCCGGTCAGCATGCTATAGTAGAATCTAAGGAATAATCTACCAACATTATGTTTACACATCTCATAGTCCAACCTATCTTTAATTTGCTAGTGCTCATTTACGCGTTGCTGCCGGGCCACAACTTTGGCTTAAGCCTCATAATCTTCACCGTTATCATCCGTTTATTAATGTGGCCATTGGTGAAGCGTCAGTTGCGCCAAACCAAAATCATGCGCACACTACAGCCCGAGCTGAAGCGGATCAAGCGAGAAGCCAAGGGCGACAAGCAAAAAGAATCGCTGATGATGATGGAGCTCTACAAGGAGCGCGGTGTTAATCCGCTGGGCACCATCCCTGTCCTTATCGTGCAGATCGTAGTGCTTATTGGTCTGTACAGTGGCTTGCGCAAGGTCATCGATAACCCCAAAGATATCGTCAGCTTCGCCTACCCTGCACTCCAGCACCTGAGTTGGATCCAGCACCTGGCACACCACGCCAAGGATTTCGATAACACCTTCTTTGGTATCTTTAATCTATCGCGCAGTGCACTCGGGCCTGCCGGCTTCTATCTGCCGGCAATGCTACTGGTATTTGGCAGCGCAACCATACAGTTCCTGACAAGCCGCCAGCTGATGCCAACCAGCAAAGATTCTCGCAAGCTGCGTGACATCCTGAAGGATGCGGGCAGTGGCAACCAAGCCGATCAGACTGAAGTCAGTGCTGCAGTCAGCCGCAACATGCAGTACGTTATTCCTATCTTCGTATTCTTGTTTACGGTAAATTTGCCTGCCGCTTTGAGCCTCTACTGGCTAACCGGCGGTATCGTGGCCTACATACAACAGTCCATAGCACTACGCGAGGATGAAGCAGATATGGAGAAAATGGCAGATGCACAGCCAAGCAAGGACGTGTCCAAGATCGTCGAGGCAGAGGTGGTGTCACAGCCAAAATCCAAGAAATCGCCTAAAAAGAAGTCAACTAAGCGGAGAAAGAAATAGTGGAACCGTCTATTCAGTTCGCTAAAAAATATCTCGAAGACCTGCTCTCATTCTTTGGCCTCAATACCGACGTGCATGCTACGAGCGAAGATGGTGAGGTGATTGAGCTGAACATCCCCAGCACGCATCTCAATGGCTTTTTGATAGGCCAGCGTGGTGAGACAGTTCGGGCCATACAGTTTATGGTCAGTAGTGCGCTCAAAAGCAATGGCCATGAAATCACCCGTGTGAACGTAGACGTTGCCGAATACAAGAAGCAGCGAAGTGATCGGCTCGCAAAAACCGCCGAAGAGTGGGTAAAACAGGTACAGGAGACGGGTACGCCGTACGAAGTTCGCCCTATGAACGCAGCCGACCGCCGCGTTGTCCACAAGGTGGCCGCGGATGCTGGCCTAGTGAGTGAGTCTGTCGGCGAAGGTCGTGACCGCCATATTGTGCTAAAACCTGCCGAGTAGCGCTATGCGTACTCAGCCTCGGATTGTCGTACTCGGTGGTGGCACCGGCAGCTTTACGCTGTTGCAGAGTTTGAAGCAGCTGAGCTCTCATCTGACTGCCATTGTCAACATGAGTGATGATGGTGGCTCAACTGGCGTGCTGCGTGATGAGCTTGGAGTGCTGCCGCCAGGCGACGTGCGTCAGTGCCTGGTCGCGCTCAGCGATACACCCGCCGTTCGTGACCTGTTTAGCTACCGTTTTTCCGAGGGTAGGTTTCGTGGCCAGTCGCTGGGCAACATTATCCTGTCTGGTCTGGAGCTACAGTATGGTAGTTTCGAAGATGCTATACGAATAGCCAGTGAATTACTGAATGTGCAAGGGCAGGTGGTGCCTGTAACGCTACAAAAGCATATCCTAATGCTACGTGATGGCCGTAAGGTGATACAGGGCGAGAGTCATATTAGCAACCATGCCATTGAGCACCCGACGCATCGCCTCTGGCTTGAGCCAGAGGCGCATATCAACCCGCAGGCTAAGGCGGCAATATTGGAGGCAGACCTTGTTGTTATTGCGCCCGGAAACTTCTATAGCTCGCTGCTGCCCATTTGCACGGTCGAGGGTGTGGCTGCTGTCATTCAGGAAACCACCGCCCAAGTGGTTAGTGTCACCAATCTGGTTAATAAGCACGGCCAAACTAATGGTTGGCATGTGGTGGATTACGTCCGTCAACTAGAAAATCGCCTTGGGGCTGGAGCGATAGATGTCGTACTGTACAACGACCAGCCAATTAGTGACGACTTGCTCAAAAAGTATGCTGCCGAGGGTGAGTTTCCGGTGGAAATTAATCCATTACCGTTTAGCAATGTGCAAGCCCGGGCTGTTGGAGCGCCTTTGGTTGCAGAAGATATTATTCTGCAGGATCCGGCAGATACGGCCATTCGTCGTACGCTTATCCGGCACGATGCCGCTCGCGTGTGCCTAGAACTTCAAAAAATATTGGTGGAAGACGCTGCAGTACGTAACGCCAAACGTAGTAAAGTCCTCTCAAGCCATCCGTAAACTTCCAGATCAGAACACGCTACTATAGATTAGTCGCGCAGGGCCTTTTCGTACACTGCTAAGGTTTGCTGCGCCATGCGTTCCCACGAATAGGTAGCGACTTGTACCCTGCCTTTATCTATCAGATCATCACGCAACACTGGGTCATCTACCACCTCGCCTATCTTGGCGGCCATGTCGCTAACGTCGAGCGGATTGAAGTAGTAGGCGGCATCGCCATGCACTTCGGGCAAGCAGGTAGCATCGCTGCTGACGACCGGGGCGCCATGCGCCATAGCTTCCAGTCCAGGCAGGCCAAAGCCTTCGCTGAGCGATGGAAAAACATAAGCCTTGCAGTGCTCATAGAGCCAGCGCAGCTGAGCGTCAGGGATGAAGTCGGTGAATATGACATTCTGGATGTGCTCGGTCTGGACTTTTGCTTCGTGTCGCTGGTAGTTGGCGTCCTTTTTACCGACCAGCACCAGGTACAGCTCTGGACGATCCTTCTGTAATAGTCTGAAGGCTTCTATCAACCGGTCCAGGTTTTTGTGTGGTGTCGGCCGGCCGGTGTACATGATGAACTGTTTGTTCTGTAGCTTATCCATCGGCAGCGGTTCGTCAGCTATAGGGTCAGCCGATTCGAGTGTTACTGTAACCTTGGCCGGGTCTATATGGGTATATGCGACGGCGTCGTCTTTTACGAACTGTGTCGGTGTAATGATAGCTACCGACTTGTGGGCCGCCCGCTGGATTACCCATTTGTATACCTGTTGCTTTATCCAGAAAATCGCCGGGTTTTTGGTGGGGTTTTTAAACCGTAAGGTGGTGAGGTCCTGTATGGTGGTTACGACCTTACCGTGGTACAGCACGGGCTGCTGGACGAAAGGAAAATGCACTAGATCAGCCTCTAGGCCCCTGATCTGCCGCCAGAACCCGATCTGCTCGCTAAAAGTGAACTCTTTGAACGGTGTTTCCACGGTAACGAACGATGGTGCGATTTCCGATAGAAACTTCATCCGTTCTGCCTTGCCGAGCAGGATGATAGAGTGCTCAGGCTTTAGTATGTGCAGATATTCGATAAGTTTATCAACATACCGCCCACTACTGGTCCCCGACTCCCGTGCGTCTATTACAATTTTACTCATGTGTTCGTGCCTGCTAATGTATCCACGATTCTATTGTATACGCTAGCCGCTACAGTACTCCAGTCGTATGTCTGAGCGTGTCGTTTACTTGCTTCGCCTAGCCGATCTCGGTATGACGGGTCGGCTAACAGTTTTCTCCAGACGTTCACGATAGACTGCGGGTCGTCCTGTTTGAAATAGGTGGCCACATCTCCAGCGACTTCCCTAAATACGGGGATGTCACTAAGGGCACAAGCTTTTCCATAACTCATAGCTTCAAGTGGAGTCATGCCGAAGCCTTCGTAGCGGCTGGCTGAGGTGTAAAAAGTTGCCGCTTGGTAGAGTACGGCTCGCTGCTCATCACTGACGTAGCCGAGGTGGAGAATGTTCTTACCTTCCTTGGCGAGCTGCTTGAGTCGGGCAACCTCCGCCTCGCAGTTCCAGCCAATCATGCCAGTTATAACAAAGGTGTATTCCTTTTGTAGCTTTTCCGGTAGCAGGAGATAGGCATCGAGCATACTCAAAACATTCTTGCGTGGTTCGACTGTACTTAATGTTAGGAAGAATTTGCCGGGGATGTTTAAGGTTTGTAGTATTGTTTTACACTTAGCTTCTGTTTGTACAGTGGTCGCATTAGGCGGTATAGGTGTTACCAATATGGAGTCTAGCGAAACATGAAACGTTTCGTGCAGGCGTTTTTTAGCGAATGCGGACACGGTAATTATAAATCGTGAGCGCCGTATGTGGCCTGGGGTGAACCGTTTAAGGTCGCTCAGGTTTTTTCGGGCCACGTATTCGGGCAAATCAACAAATGTCAGGTCGTGTATAACTGTGGCAGACGGGGTATGAAATAGACTCGGCTGATTTAGAAAATTGGGGTAGAGAATAAAGTCGGCTCGCATAAAGGTGAGTAGCTCTATGGGTATCTCTATGCGGAAACGACGCAGCAGGTTAATAACAGGCCCGGGAAAGTGGTAAATGGGGTGATAATAGATGTTTGGCGCCGATGGAGTTTTGGGCCTTGCTTTGCGCCCTAGGAAGTTGTAATAGTATCCCACAAATTGTACGTTGGGGTACCGGTATGCAATGCTGCTAATGAGGTGATTAGTGTAAACACCTACTCCAGTGCGTTTTACCATTAAGGAGTTTGCGTCAAAAAGAATAGTCAAATCATTCCCTTTCATATATTGGCAAGAACCTTTCCTTTACTATGTGCGAGAAGTCGAAATTGTCAACGAAGCTGGCCCGGGCGGCCTTGCCTAACCTCTCTCTCAGCTCTGAGCTATGTAGCAGGTTAGCCATGGCACTCTGCAGGGCGTCGACATTTTTTTCTGGTATGAGCAGCCCATTCTGCTCGTTGCTGATGATTTCTGGGTTCCCGCCAACATTGCAGGCGATGATAGGCTTACCAAGCATGGCCGCTTCGATAAGGGATAAACTAAAGCCTTCATGGTAGCTTGGATGCACGAATACATCTGCCGTGGCAACATAGCGGAGCGCTTCGTCGGAATGTCCCACAAATATAATCGATGAATCTTTGCCCGCCTGCTCTCTAAAGTAAGCAGCTTCAGGGCCGTCGCCTATCAGCCATAAAAGCATGTTTGAGTGTTGTCGATGTAGGTTTTGAAACGCCGCAATGAGCTCGCCAATGCCCTTTGCGGTAACAAGTCTTGAGGTTGCCGCAAAGACGAATTTGCCCGACGGGCTTGGTAAGGGCTGGATGGTACTGGCAGTGTCAATTATGCCGTTATGAATGACAGTTGAGTGGGGCAATTCATGGCCTAGGTTGTCGGCGATGAGTCGCTTCTCGCTCTCGCTCACGAGTGTGATTACATGAGCACCCTTGCTAGCAAGGTACACCCATTTCCCAACAGGATTTTTGTACCAGACCTTATGGTTGGCAAAAATATACTTCAGGTCTGCATGGTCGGTCCATACTACTCGTTTGCCTAGCAGCCATGCGGCAAATGTGCCGGCAATGAAGTCGTCCTTGCTCTGTAGATGTACCACCGTTGGTCGTAAGCGGAATATGAGCTGAAGATACCAGCAGAAAAGTGCAAGTTGCCAGATTGCGTAGAAGGGAAATAAGAGTGCCCGTTTTCCAGACCAGTTTTGTTGCTGCCACCACCAACCACGCACGATCTGCACGCGTTGCAGTTTTGCGTACTTAAGCACCTGTGGTGAGCGTGAAACAATGGTCGAGTCGTAATTATATTGTTCAAGCTCGGTTGCGAGGCTAACCGGAAAGCGTTCTCCGCCACCAAAGTCGTAAAAGGCCGGGTTGCGAACCATGAGTATTCGCTTAGGAATGGGGCTAATCATTGCACCTAGTGTAAACTAAAAAACGAAAATGTGCTGAAGTAACCAGGATGGTATAATGGTTGCAAACCATGCGCTATCTGTCCAAAAAGAATCGCGCCATTTTACGCGAAATGGTGTCAACCGACTTCAAAGTTCGATATCAAGGATCACTGCTTGGCTATTTGTGGTCGGTGTTGAAACCGCTATTCTTATTTGTCATCCTCTATGTTGTCTTCACTTATGTCTTTAAGGTAGGCAAGAGCATTCCCCATTATCCCGTCTACTTGCTACTCGGCATCGTTATGTGGAATTTCTTTACTGAGGCAACAACAGTCGGTGCGTCTTCGGTGGTCTCGCATGGTGACCTCATCCGCAAAATCAGCATTCCACGCTATCTTGTGGTTATCGCTAGTTCAATGTCAGCACTCATAAATCTATCGCTTAGCCTGGTAGTAGTTGTGGTAATTGCGCTCTTTAATGGCCTGCGGCCAGAGCTTAGCTGGCTGGCAGTGCCCTTTATATTGTTGGAACTATTTGCACTCGCCTTGGCAGTAGCTTTCATATTGTCCGCGGCCTACGTAAAATACCGAGACATTTCATATATTTGGGAAATCATCTTGCAGGCTGGGTTTTATGCGAGTGCCATTCTTTTCCCCTTGCAGCTCGTACCTGTGCAGTACCAGAAGTGGTTTTTCCTGAATCCTATCGTACAGATGGTGCAAGATGCTCGTTACTTTGGCGTTACGCATGATAGTGTTACGTTTTGGTCTAAGATTGTAATGCCGTATGCATTGTATCCATTCGTGGTTATTGCTGTAGTAGCGGGTGTGGCTAAAGTTTACTTCAAGAAACAGGCAAAATTCTTTGCGGAGAACATTTAATATGAAGCAAGCCAAATCAGAAGTCGCCGTGGCGGTACGTGACATCCATAAAGAGTTTGTGCTGCCACAGCATAAACGTGCTTCGGTTAAACAGGCGTTCGTGAACATTGTGAGCCGTAATGGTAAAGTCATTCAGAAGGTACTAGATGGCGTTGATTTTGAGGTGCATAAGGGCGACTTCTTCGGTATAGTTGGCCGAAATGGCAGTGGTAAAAGTACGCTGTTGAAGATTTTGGCTGGTGTGTATACGCCCACTACTGGCGAAGTGCGGCTTAACGGTGGACTGACTCCATTTATTGAGCTAGGCGTGGGTTTTAACCCCGAGCTTTCCGGGCGCGACAACGTCTTCCTGAATGGCGCATTATTGGGCTTTTCGCGCAAAGAAATGGAAGCCATGTATGACGAAATCGTCGATTTTGCAGAGCTTGGTCCGTTCATGGATCAAAAACTCAAAAATTACTCTTCTGGCATGCAGGTACGTTTGGCATTCTCTATCGCTATCAAAGCTCACAGCGAGATCTTGATTTTTGACGAAGTTCTAGCAGTGGGTGACGAAGCGTTCCAGCGCAAATGTCTCGACGTGTTTGAGCAATACAAGGCAAACGGCCAAACGGTTATCCTTGTAACACACGACATGGAAACGGTAAAGCAATTCTGCAACCGCGCAATGTTACTAAGTGAAGGTAAGATCGTAGAAGTTGGCAATCCGCAAAAGGTTGCTCGTGAGTATAGCCGGCTTAATCAAGAGGAAATAGATGGTGCTTCAGACAAGAAGAACTTGCAGGCTCAATTAATAGGTTTGAAGGCTAGGATAATGGGCGCTGATAAAAAGCCTCGTACGAGCTTTACGGTGGGCGAGGAACTATTGGTTGGAACTTCTTGGCAAAAACGACCAGAGCTCGATAGTATTGTAGTAAATATATATAAACGCAGTGGCGAGCATGTGACAGGCTTTAAGACTAAGACGGATGGGTTATTATTGCGTGAGAATGATAATGTTGTTGTGGTACGAGTAAAACTTGATCTGTCACCGGGTAAATACTACCTTTTGATCCAGTCGCTAACCGAGCAAGATGAAGAAGTTGAGACCATTATTGAAGGCCCTGAATTTACCGTAAAAATGCAAGACAACATGAAGTGGGCTGGTTTGGTTAATCTGCCGCATTCGTGGACCAGACAATAGATTTACCACTGGCTCGGATTGACTAATCTCGGAAGGGGATTTATAATTATTAGCATAAGTTTTAAAATAAAAATAACATGCTCAAAGTATCAAAACGTATCATGATTTCCGGCGCTGCCTTTCTTATGGTGCTTGCCAGTCTTTTATACTTTTGGCATCGGCACATGACACGGCCTGTTGCCAGCACTACGAGTAAATCGCACACAGCACAGAACGATTATACTGGTGATAATACTCACGAAAATGCCCCAATCTCGAATGTAACTCAAGGTGGTGCTAAGGATAATCATGGCGACAAATCAATAGCCGACGAAGCAGGCGTAAGCTCTGCAAGCGGTGTTGTAAAGGTTATTTCACCAATTGCAAACGGCACCCTAGACACCGGCGATACTGTGCGAGGTGCGGTAACCGGCGTTGGTAACAGCAAGGTTCAGTATCGTCTTATCGATGACGAAGTCGGCGTGATCGCCCAAGGGTCTCTGGATGTCGTGAATGGTACGTACTCTGGAACGTTGCAGTTCAAGGCTTATGCTAAAACAGGACGACTCGATGTCTTTACCTACGACAGTCAGTATCGAGAGATTAATGAAGTACAACTACCGGTTGAATTGGGGGGGCAGAGATGAGAGCCTGGACTATGTTTAATCATAAGGTTACAGTACTGGGCTTACTGCTGTTATTCTCGGGTCTGTTTATGGCATGGCCGCACGCTGCTTCGGCGCAATATGTTGAGAATAACCTTATAGATGATAATATGTTCCTAAATGCGACTAGTATGAATCAGTCTCAGATTCAGACGTTCCTGAGTGGTCGTGGTGGTTATCTTGCTCGCTATAGTGCATACAGCAATCGTGATAGTGCAACGGTGCCCGCTTCGCAAATTATCTATGAAGCGGCACAGGACTATGGAGTTAATCCACAGGCTATAATGGCTATGCTCCAAAAAGAACAGAGTCTGGTAACCGCTACCAACCCCACATCTTCGCAGCTAAACTTTGCCATGGGCTACGGTTGCCCCGATAGTAGTGGTTGCGGCACGACATATCTGGGCTTTTATAGCCAGGTTGATAACGCGACTTGGCAGCTACGCCTCAACTTTGAACGAGCACGAGGTAACAATACCTGGTGGAATAGCAGCTATAGCTATGTTTGTAGAGGCACGACCCGCTATTACAGCACTGGCTTGTATGTAGGGCGTAACGTGACGTTTTATGATGACTACGGAACGGCTTACAAGACATTTACTATTAACGATGCGGCTACGGCAGCGCTTTATTGCTATACTCCCCATGCGTATCCTGGTAGTTCTGCCGAATATTATTCGGGCAGCTACAACTTTGTAACCGCCTTCGAGAGCTGGTTCGGCTCTACTCAGCCAGGCGTGACTATCAATTCATCCGTCTCAGCAGGGCCTAGTGCTAACTACTACACCGGTATGCCCATTACTGCATCGGCAACCTTTAGGAATACTACCAGTGCTCCAATAGATATTGGTACGTTTACGGTTGCTGTACGGGATCAGAGTCAAAACAACTATGACTTTCCGCTAAGGCACATAGTTGTCCCTGCTAACGGAACGTACACCTATCAAGAAACGCAAAACTTTAGTCAGGCGGGCACCTATACATTTGACGTGGGTGACTACAGGGACGGGTATGGTTGGGTGAATAGCTATCCGGTCTCGTCTCTCATTTCTAACCCGCGCAGTGGTTCTTTCCAAGTTCAAGCGGCGCCTACGATTACGACTGGTCTTGCGGTCAGCCCGAGTAATCCACGCGTGGGTCAAGATTACACCACCAGCTTCTCGGTAAAAAATAACGATGCGAGTCCGGTGAATCTTGGAACGCTGTTTGTAGCGATGCGAGACACTCAGAATGCTAATTGGGATCTGCCGCCTGATACTAATGTAGTAGTCACACCTGGTGCCACGTACGCATATACCAAGACAAGCCACTTTACGCAGCCTGGGACCTATACGATGACACTATCAAACTGGCGTGATGGTGCTGGTTGGAATGACACATTCCCGCAGTCAGACAACAACGTCAGTAGATCAGTTACACTAAATGTACTACCCAGCCCAACAGTAATTCAGGGCTTGTCAGGCTCTACATCTGACCTTCATGTCGGTCAGATGAATACGCTGAGCTTTCAGATTAAGAATTATGGGAGTACTGCCATCCAACCTGGAAAGGTAGGACTGGCACTTCGGGACCCTCAAGGGAATAATCGGGATCCCCGCTGGGACACGCCTACCATCAATCCTGGACAGACCTACACCTATTCAGTCGATATAATGCCAGACCAAACTGGCGTATGGTCTGCAGCGATTGGTAACTATCAAGATGCGGTAGGTTGGAATAGCAGTCTACCGGTTAGCGAAAATTCGGCTATATCTAGGTCCCTGACTTTTAATGTGGCGCCAAGCGCAACGGTAACTAGTGGGCTTACACTATCGCCTGCGCAAGTGTATGCCGGCGATCCAGTGAATACTACCTTTACGGTAACGAATTTTAGCAACACGCCAGTCTCAATTGGAAAAATGGGCGTGGCGGTCCGAGACGCTAAGGATAATAATTTGGATATTGGCTACGATGACAACGTAACTATTGCTGCTAATTCAACGTACACCTTTACTAAGAGTGCAGTCTTTACTAATGCTAGCCAACTTAGATTGTCCATCGCCAATTATCAGAGCTCGCTTGGCTGGAATGACACCTCACCTGCTCTGGATAGTTCCAGCGTGGTAAGAGCGATCACAGTGCCCGTAATGGCGAACCCAACGATGACGACTAGCCTGACAAGCTCTAGCGCCAGTCCTAGAGTTGGTCAAACGACTACCTTGTCATTCCAGATAACCAACCATGGTAGCGCTCCTGTACAGCCTGGTAAAATTGGCGTTAGTGTCCGCGACCCATCGGGTGAAAATGATGATCCTCGCTGGGACATGCCGTCCATCGCCCCTGGTCAAACATATACTTATTCTGTCAATGTACCTCTTACCAAGATCGGTAATTGGACGGTAGAGATAGGGAACTATCAAGACGCGCTTGGTTGGAATGGTATCTATCCAGCAAGTGATAGTACGCAGATTATCAGGAAGTTGACGCTCAACGTCACTAGCTAAATCTAGTCAGAGAGGTTGACCTTAGTTTTTAACAGGTCTCGCTCACTGTCGTTTACCTGCTTGGTAGATTCTAATGAAGGTTCACTTATGACGGCTAAGCGAAAGCTGGAGGTTCCTAGGTGACGTAATCGAATTCTGACCGCACGAACGCCGCTGCGGCCGATTGAAGCCACGTTAAATAGCTGACGTAAACCCTTAAGGGGGTGCCGATAACGTATCATCTTGACGCCAAGCTGTGCATTGTCTAAGAGGAATGTCATCTTGAGCCCAACGCCGAAGAATAGCCCTGGTCCTGATTCAAGATATGCCCTGGCGGTCTTTTTAATTGTTTGGCGAGACAATACTTGGAATGGGTTTTGTTGCCGGTATTGAGCTAGTAACTGTTGGGTGAAACGCATCTGCTGCTCGCTCTTCGTATTTGAGATGCCATTTCTATTAATGCGATAGCGCATAAGACAATAAGGCAGTGCGGCAATCTGTCCTTTTTGGGAGAGTCGCATCCAAAGCTCGAGATCTTCAGTGGGGCCGACTTGATCGCTATACCCACCGGCTTGCAATACGGCGTCACGCCTATACATGACTGAGGCGTGCCCGAAAACATTTTTCATCAGAAAGCTTCGTCGTATATCTCTATCGTTCAAGGGTGTAAAAACACGATCTAAGAAATTACCCTCTTCGTCGATAATTTCAAAACAGCCTCCAACTAGCATAACTTTAGGATGGCTGTTCAGAAAAATAACCTGCCGTGAAAGACGCTTACTCATGGATATGTCGTCTGAATCCATTCTGGCAATATATTTACCTCTAGCGAGCCTAACGCCTTTATTAAGAGATGCCACGAGCCCTATATTTTTCTGATTAATGATCTTGATTCGCTTGTCAATCGCAATGTATCTGTCGAGAATATCCTGAGATTTGTCAGATGATCCATCATTAATAATAAGGAATTCAAAATCAGCGAAGTCCTGACGTAGGATACTCTGTATCGCCTCATCAAGATATTCCTCGGCATTGTATACTGTCATCAAAACAGTTACTTTCGGATTTTTTGTAGTACTCATCATGTTGTTATATAGCGTTCTATATCCTTCTTAACTTCTGATTTAAACTTCTCGGGAGCATGATCTTCTAATACATGTACTTGCGCCATCATCCCAAGCTCTCGAGCTTTGGCTGGTGTATTGGCCAGTTTCTTGATGGCTGAAACATATGCTGCTATATCCCCCGGATCTTCAATTAGTATACCAGTACGGGGTCCAACCACATCTTGCGCACCTCCTATGTCAGGCGCAATTGCGGGCAATGAGGAGAGTGCGGCTTCAACCAGGAGATTGGGCAAACCGTCACGTTCGGTGGTGTATATGAGTGCAATATATTCATTATAAGGCAGTGTAAAGAACGAGTTGAATGGTCCACAGTAACGGATGGTCTTGGTGTTTTTGAAAAAGTCCAGAGTGTAACCATCTTGGAAACTGCCATACACGTCAATCGTAATATTCTCATTTGCAAGCTCATTGGCAATACGCAAGAGAATATCAGGACGCTTTTGTTTTGCGATACGTCCGGCCCAGAGGAATTTGCGACGGGGGTTCCCTGTATCTGTCCAGTCTCTTGCCTGTGGAGGGGTCATTGGCTGATGGTGAATGACAAAGCGGTCAGAGTCGAAAGCGTACTCATCGTGTAACTGCTGAACCACTCGACTGTTGTCTGTAAATATTTTCGCCAGTAGAGGGTAGATGCGAGGCAGTCCCGAATGAATGTGTCCGGATATGCGCCCTTCATCATCTATGTCGTCACAGAAGGCATTAGAAAATATTGTGTAGTTATTCTTTTCAAATAGTATTCGGTATGACTCTACCAAGTCAAACGCCAATCCCGAATGTAATATGTGTAGCGTTTTGGATTGCGATTGAATAACGAACCGAATTAATACCTGAAGCTGCAAGTCCTTGGGTAGTCCTTGAGCTAGTTGGCCGAAGGGTACGAAATCTACGTTGGCGTCTAGCCGGTCAGACCATTCGTATGAGCCCACTTCGGTTGCGATGACGGCGACCTTGTAGCCATCTGCGGCTAGGGTGTTCGCATAGTTTATAGCAAAAAGGTCGGCCCCACCTCGTGCGAGATAAGGTACGAACAAGAGGTAATCAGGGTTGTCACTTGTATGCTTGACTAGTTGCCAGTAGAAGAGTCCAAGTTCGTACATCTCTGATTCGTAGTAGTCGGTGTGTGCCAGCGTCTCTCGGCTTGGATACAGCTGTTTCTCAAGGAGCTGTGCATTTCTCCACTCGTCAAGCAGCCAGCGAGGCAGCTTGGCGCCTAGTAATTGTTCGGGTTGTCTGTACTGTCGAGCTGCCTCGCCGATCCGCTCGACATAGCGGCCAACGGCTGGCAGGCGACGACTCAACTTGTAGCTGGCCCGAAGGCCGTGTGCCGCTAGTCGCCTGCTCTTCAAGAGTGCTGCGTGGTTTTTGCGTGCATTCTGCGTAGTGGGAACGGGTGCGATGGCAGGGGCGTCAAAACTACGGAATAAATCGAAAGCCTGAAGATCGGTGTAGTGCATAGTGTGCCGCTCGGATTTTTGCAAGGTCATTACAGAGATGTCTTTGCGTCGTACGAATAAAACAGTTTCCGGCACGACTTTATGTGCAATGCCTGCCGCTAAGGTCTGGCAATTAAAGTGCCAATCTTCAGGACCATATCCATTGAGATTGGGCTGGAACGGAAAGCGTTTTAGCAGGCTCTTGGGTGCCATAATTGCGGAGTCCCAACGATTCGCCTGTACACTAATGAGTGCATCATGCTGAAGATCGAGGCTATTGTGTTTATGCCAAATAACACTATGCGTGCCAAAATTAATGGAGTATTCGGTGTGGAGGATGACCTCCTTTTTAGCTGCCTTGATGAGTCGGTAGGATTTAATGAGCCAATCCTCGCATACTAAGTCGTCGGCATCTACGAGGGCTACATATTGCCCACGGGCTTGCGCTATGCCGTGATTACGTGACGCTGCTAAGTCTCCATAGTCGAGATAATGTATATCAATATCCTTCGTAAAACTGCCTGCAAAGTAGTCTCTCGTCTGTTTATCTGGTCTATCTAATGTGGCTAGGATTTCGTATTGCACCCCGGCCTGTGTTAATTTTTTGGTAGCCGCCCGAATGGAGAGAAGGGTTTTGTGGGCAAGTAGTCCCTCGGTATGTGCTGCAATGATGATTGACAGATTTGGTGATGCTTTTGCGACCATTGCATCAATTATACATGAAGAGAGAAAGAGGTTGTGACCGTGTATAATGAATGTTAAGCAATGCAGACTGTAGTTCGTAGAGAAAACTAGAAATGGCGGTTAAAGCGTTATTTTTTGACCTGGATGGCACTCTGGTTGATACGCACCAGGCGAATTATCATGCATACAAGCAAGCCTTGCTTGATGTTGGAGTGGCTATTGAGTTCGAGGATTTTAAAAGGTCAATCGGACACCAGGCTAAGACGTTTCTATCTTGGTATGCTCCAGGCTTGTCTGAGTCTGATTACGCTGTGATAGCAAGACGCAAAGCTTTGTACTACAAGGAATATATGCATTTAACAAAAGTTAACGAGGGTCTCGTAAGGCTGATGGCTGCATGTGGCGGCATGTCGCTGGTTCTAGTGACGACCGCAAAGCGTGAAAATGCTCTGACAGTACTACGCTACCATGGGCTTAAGAAGGCTTTTGCTCATATAATTACTGCAGAAGACGTTAAGCAATCCAAACCGGAGCCTGACGCTTATATTCTTGCGCTTCAGAAGGTTAGTCTGAAGCCACAGGAAGTTGTTGCATTTGAGGACTCCGAAGCGGGGAGACGAGCAGCTGAAGCAGCCGGTATAGAAGTAGTGATGATTGGTAATTTTGAAGTATGACGCTGCGAAAATTCCTAGTTGTTCCTCTTGTTGTGTCGTTGGCCTTTTTTATCTGTTTCTCAGATGAGGTGCGTCACAGTTTCGTAGCATTACTTAATACGGTTCATCCCACCAGAAATTTTTGGCTGGTTGTATTGTCGGCTGTGTTGTTGCAGCTTTGCGGGCATATTGTGAGGGCATACAAGACACAGCTAGTCTTTGGGGTTGCGAAGGAAAGCAGCGTGCGTTTTCAGTTCCGAGCACTGAGCGTTGGATATCTGTTTAACACTATCTTGCCTTTTCGCCTCGGGGAGCTTATTCGTGCTCGTATTATATCTGGTGCAATGGCTATCAGTTTTGGATATGCATTGGTGTTAGTCTTATTCGAAAGACTTGTCGATGCACTGATACTAGGCCTCTTTGGGTGTATTCTACTTCTTGGTATTCCAGGTACTCAGCATATGGTCTCGTATATTATTCTACTGGTTGGCGTTAGTATTGTCGGCCTGTGTCTATATGGGATGGTGGCTCAACAAAACAAATATTTGCTAAGTATATGGTATCGTTTTACGTGCTTGCTTAATGATCGATTAAAAATTGTTGCTCGCTTTAAGATGTGGACTATCATTTATGGATTACAGCGGACATTGCACTGGAGACTGATGGTTCGCTATGTAGGCCTGAGCCTTATGGCATGGCTTTTCTATGGTGCTTCGCTGTTTATTTTGGTGAGCTACCTTCTGGGCTCCTTATCGGTGCATGCACGTATAGTTACCGCCGCTGCGCCATATTACGGAGTGGCGGTGCCCGCTGGGCCTGCAAGCCTCGGTGTCTTCACGGGCGTAGTGGAGAATCTGACGAGCTACTTGCATATTAGTAGTCCACTTGCTCTAGTCTATGATTTGACTGCATGGGCTGTACTAATCATACCAATAGCGCTCATAGGCATAGTATTGCTATTCACAAAGACAAAAGAAGCGTTGTGGTATGACAGACCTCGCAATGCTTCAAGAAGTTCGCTTATGAATAAACTGTATCGCACTGAAGATATCAGTGATGAAATGGGGGTATTCCTCGAAACCTATTTCTCTGGTAACAGCCTGTCGAAGATCGTGCACAATTTGGAGATGCATGATGATTTCAAACTTGTGAAGTACTTCAAGGGTGGGTCGGATGCTATAACAATTTTGGCTCTGCAGGATGGAGAACAGGTTGTCAAGAAGATTATCCCACACGAGTTTGAAGATAGGCTTAAGGCTCAATATGATTGGCTGCGGAGTCACGCTGGCGTAGAGGGTATGGTACAGGCTTTACGCGAGCACCGCACCGATGAGTATTACGCTATTGACCTCTCTTATAGTCCGGACAATGAGATGTTTTATGAGTTTATCCACCGAAATACACTTGATCAATCAAAGCTTATCCTTGATGATATATGGAGCGTTCTCTTCGCGGATGTATATGGCGAGTTGGGCGAGCCATGCCTGCATAAAAAGGAGCGTGAGGCATATATTGAAAAGCATATCTTTGGCTGTCTGGAAAAGGCTGCCGCTGCGGACCCGGAGCTTATTCGTGTGGCCGAGCCCGAAAAGCTCATCGTAAATGGTGTTGAATATGACAATCTGTACCAAGTAATGGGCAAGATACGACTACACAAGCAGGCATGGCGTGATATTGCTACATATCGGCAGTCCCAAGTCGTCCATGGCGATGTGATTGTAGACAATCTGCTCGTAACAAAGGCTACGGGTCGGGCGTTCATTATTGATCCAGCACCAGACGGTAACATTATCGAAGGCCCAGTGTTTGACTTTGGTAAGAACTTGCAGTCGCTATACTGTGGCTACGAAACCTTACTTCGCGATGAAGATCCTGTTTACCTTACAGATGGCAACGTTATTGACTACCGTGATCATAAGTCTAGTAAATACACACAGCTGTCTAGTTATATTCGTGATGAACTTGCACCTGGGTATCTGACGGAAAGCGAGCGTCGCGCCATGCTGTTCCACGCCGCTGCACTGTATATTCGACGTCTTAAGCATCAGGTCTATTACACACCTGCAAACGCTCTCAAGTTCTATGCAGTTGGCGTGAAGACTCTTAATGACTTTCTGTCTCAGTATACCTAAAACAAGTCCGTACTAGTACAGGGAGCTATCAATGCGTTCGATTGTTTCTTTTGCGGTTGCTGAGGTCTTCTGGTCGAAGATAAAGCGCGACCGGAACCAGTAATTCCAGAAGAACGAAGTGAGGATCGATATAATCTTACCCAAAAGTGGATAAAGATTGAGTGTCTGTACGCAAATGTATACTGCTAACAACTGTATGCCTAGACCGACAATACTTACGATACTGACGTACAAGAACTCTTTGGCGGGATGATGACTTGAAGCCCCGAAGACCACTTTGCGGCTGAGCGCCCAGTTTAGGACGACTGCAAAGGCAAAGCTCACAACAGTACCGATCACATAGTTCTTGTTGATAATGTAGACGACCTGAAAGATGATTAGTTCTAGCACGACGATAAAGCATGCTACTGCCAAGTAGCGAACGAGTGAATGGCCAATCAGTTTTTTGGCTAGCTTCCTTGTGGTCATACTGAACTATCTCTGGGGAACGCCTGATAGGCAGCAAGCTCTTCTGGTGTGCCGAAGATGTGCATGGTGTCGGTTTCTGCAACTTCAATGGCTCCACCTTGTTCTAACAGAAGGTTGAACAGGTGAGACATGTAATATTCTTTGAGATTTTCTGGAAGAGGCTGAGAAACGAAACGCTCTGCCAGGTTCTTAAATAAATGGCCGTTTTTAAAAAAGTAGCCACCCAAGATAGCATGATTGGAAATTACAACTTTCTCTGCTGTTCGAATGGCTTGGCCTGTTCCGTCGAGCTCGACGTAACTATAGCGTGGGTCGTCTGATGTGAATGTGAGCAGTATGCCGTCAGGCATGCCGGTTTCGACGGCTGTATTAATTTTGGTGAAATATTCTCCTGACTCAAAGTAGATGTCGCAGTCAGCTATAGTGATGGGTAATGTGTTGTCGATGCTATCCTTTGCTAACAAGCAGGTTTCTACAGCGCCACCGGTGTCATGGTCGAGGATGGATATTTTTGCGCTGGGTAGCTGCTTGCGTATTTGTTTTGCCAGGTCATATGCTTCGTCGTGCTCTTTCCTAATGACAAAAATATGCTGTACATTTTTAACACCCTTAAAACTGTCTAGGGCGCGCATGAACATTGGTTTGCCATCAACCTCGATTAAGGGCTTTGGAGTTGTATAACCCTCTTTTGTGAATCTGCTACCAAGCCCACCCATAGGCATTAGTATTTGCAGTGCTGAGTTGTTCATTAGAACTGCTCCTCGCATTGGTAATCATCGGGTTTGTGGTACGCTGTTGTTTTCTTGCCAAGTCGCCACTGGATAAGGTTAATGAAAGCTATCTTGGCGATATTGAAGTTGCGTGCATTTGACACCTGATCTTCCTCGCGCCAGGTAATTGGCACGTATGCAAAGCGCACCTTACGCTTGATAAGATCTAGCAGCAGCTCAAAGTTAAAGGTGAGCTTATCGGCAAACTCCAGATATGTTTTTTGATCCAAATCGCGTAGGGCAAATAAGTTCAGGCCTGAGCCAAGGTCTTTACAATTACGACCCGTAAAGATGCTGTATGCGACGTTTAATATTCGGTTTCCCCATATGCGCCTCCAGTCGTAGCCCTGCAGCTTCGAGCCTTTGCTAAAGCGGGAGCCGAGAATGGTTTGCGTGTCAGGGTGCCGGGTAGCGTAGTCAAGTAGCCGATTTGCTTCGTCGCTCTTGGCTTGGTCGTCGCCATGCAATACGACGACATGTGTGAGGCACATATTTTGAGCCTTTAGGAACGCAACCTTGTGTGTGCCGCCTAGGTTGTAGTTATCTTTGTTTATGTAGACATGGAGATTCTTAAGTCGCCTCGTTTTTTTATAGGCAAGCGCCGCAGCCACGGTGCCGTCCGGGCTGCCATTATCAATGACCGCGATTTCGGCAACTCTACTGGCCAGTCTATCGTCGATTTCATCCAAAACGCGCGTAATCTGCGCCTCACACCTGTACGTGGGTATGGCTATCAGAACTTTTGGTTTATTCATGGTCATAGTATAGCATTAGTAAAGATGGAGATATGAAAGGGGCACGTCTACTTACTTTTATGTTTTGCGGCAATACGTATTGCTGATCTACGCAGTGGAGCTGGTAGTGTGCGCAGTAGATGTGCCTGCCAAGCTCGGGGAGGTTTTGGGGCCTCTCCATGAATGTTGTGCACGAAGTCTACGAGATTCTCTGGTAATTGTTTCTGGGGGAGCAATATACCCTTTGCCGGCCAATCGGCAAGGCGAAGTAACTCTGCTGCAGCTTCATCTTGATCTACTCGCCGATGTGGGTCAAAGGAGTAGTCTGTCGGTACGCGGTAAATTTTTGGTGTGAAACCTAACTTAGTTTGTGCATGAAAGTCTATGCCCGCCGCAAGCCGACGACTAGATGTAGCATGAGCTACACTGGTCAGTGTACTGAGGGCAACGCCCTGTTCATTGAGCATTCGTAGGGAAAAGGCTGTGTTTTCACCACCGTGGACGGCTTTCTCTTCGAGCGTTAACTGAGGTAGTGGAGTGTTATGTTCAGCGGCGTATCTTTGTAAGTTATGATCGAGAAAACTTGCTTCCGAACGAAAGCCTTGTTCAAGGATCCTGCCTGTGTCCTTTCCAACGCCGCCAGTTATTATGGTGGGGCCCAGGAGGTTGGCAGCTGCTAATTCTCCTGCTTTGCGCGCAATAAGTACGTCATCACGACCAAAAACTATAGCCGGATGTGCTGTCTCTGGTGCCTCCGGGGCGCTTAAGTAGTCAAAAATCTCTACATAGTAATCGGTATAGTCAGGAGAGTGGTTTGTCACGATGTGAATATAATTTAGCATTAAATATGCCGTGTAAAGAACCTTTCTCTAAGCTTTAGAAGCCCTACGACGATCGAAATAACGTACCGCCAGAAGCGTCGCCAGGAAGTAACCAATCATGTAGATCGATTGATAGTAAAAGAAATAATTGGCGGGCTCGGTTAGGAAAAGTAACGGAACGCGTATAAGTACTAGTGCTACGGCTGCGGCCCATAGGTACTGTTTTTTTACTAGCTTAGCTATACCGGCAATCAGTAATAAGGCTATAGGTATTAGTGCATTCCAGAAAAAGTGTGCCAAACCATTTGCTACACTGGGGGCTTTTAAGCAAAGCAAAAATTCACTAACTTTTTCCTTTAGCTTAGGGTTAAGTGGTCTAGAGAAGTAGTTGTTGGCCATGAAATGGATGGTAACAGGGTCTTTATCATACTGGTCGCCATCAAGCGATCCGAGACTGGGGGATGGGATGCCATAGAAGCTATTGGCGGACATGAAGGTCTTGATCCTATTGTCTAGAAAAGGGCCGGGATTGTGCGCCACTAGATAGATGTACTGTTTCCGGAAGTTTGCCGCATAGGGAGCGTAGTTATCTCTAATGCCACCATTCCAAAACGCCGGAATCTCAAAATAACTAGGATACTTTTTAAGAACCTGCAAATTAATAACTTTGTCAATTTGCTCCAAGCGGGTGTTAACATTCTGACCTTTCAGTGGTTTCTGTATCATTGTAGAAAGAGGACCTACTTCAGCGGTTAGCTGATACTTTGGATCAGTTGTAGCGCTTGTAATTGCCCATCCCGTTGCGAAGGTCAATAAACAGGCGGCTAGCAATAAATACGGGGTAAATGTTCGGCGAGCGGTAGGGTGAAAAATTTTGTAGTGTACAAATAAAAACGGCAGCACTACTACGTAATAGATCCCTTCTGGCCGCCAGAAGCAGAGGAGTGTTACTAGGAGGGTGATTTTGATAATCTCGAAGTAGGGACTCTTACCTATGCGCAATCCGTAGTAGTAGTCGAAGAGGATTTTTGATATAAGGAGCAATTCTATGTAGCCGTACATCATTGCTCGTAGCGGATAAAAGTTATATATCACCACTGGAAATAGTAGGAATGGGATATATAGAACGTAAGCGAGCCTTTTATGTCTTAGTAATCTTCGGCATTGGGTGATTACATATCCGACTACAAAAGAAGCAAATACAAATTGGAAAATGATAATTGATACCCCAGTAGGTATCATAAACAGACAGAAAGTGTAAAAAATGTTTGTGAAGTAGTTTTGCCAGGCGTATAGACCATAATGTTTTACAACATCTACTACGGTAAATTCATCACCTACCCAATGTCCAGGATAAATCAACAGGAATATAACGAGCATGATGGATAGATATATGGCAGTAAATTTAAACCAAGTTAAGTACAGAGGGTCTCTAGCTCGAAGCTTCTGTATAAAGTGAACTAAAAATAACACAATGCAGTACAAGAAGATGGCAAATAACAATGTTAGACAGTGAGATACAACTAGCTCCTTGCGGGTAGTTGGTGATGCAAAGGCAATACTTTGGTTTACTGGCAAGATAAACAGGCAGAATAGCACCGTTACCACAAATGAAAAAATATGTTTGAAGTGTAGTTTAATCAGAGACATGGGGACGGTGGTTAATAACCTTAAAAACTTTCATACTACATTCTACAACCATTGAACTGATTTAATCAACGAGCCCGAAGAATGCGAGTCAGATCTGGGCATGGTGGTCTGGTCAGATAGGGCTATCGTGTTTATACTGTAGCTAATATGCGCAAATTTAAAGAGGGAAAGCTCAACCCGGCAGTTGCTATTATCATACCAGTTTATAATGAGGGGTCGGTTATCGGCGACGTTGTGCGTTCGGTGCTCCAGGAATTCCAGCATGTTATATGTGTGAACGACGGTAGTTCTGACAACTCGTCAGAGGAAATTACTCAAGCAGGTGCGTATTTAGTGGAGCACCCTATCAATATGGGTCAGGGGGCGGCCCTGCAGACAGGCATTGAGTTTGCAAGGTTAATTCCAGGGGTAAAATATTTCGTTACATTTGACGCCGATGGCCAGCATCGTACTAAAGACGTTCATGTAATGCTGCAAGAGATTAGCACCGGTGAGTACGATATAGTTCTGGGGTCACGATTTTTGGGAGAAACGACGGGTCTTACAAAAGCTAAGTATCTACTTTTAAAACTCGCCATCAAGTTTAGTAATGTGACATCTGGGCTGAAGCTAACAGATACGCATAATGGACTGAGAGTTTTTAATCGTCACGTTGCCGAGACGATGCAAATAACCCTACCTGACATGGCACACGCCTCAGAGATTCTAGAGCTCATTGCCGATAAAAAGTACCGCTACAAAGAAGTCCCCGTGACAATCAAATATACGGAATACTCACGTGCTAAGGGGCAATCAATTGTGAATGCCATAAACATCGGATTTGATATGCTCTTAAGGAAGATAGTGAAATGATAGTGATAGCTCAGATTATTATTATTGCTAGTGCTTTGGCTCTGCTTTTTTACGGCCTCAGTGGCAGGCGTAGTCACTTTGGTAGGGCGTGGAAGAAAATAGGGCTTCTCCTACTCGCCATTGCCATGATTATAGCGGTTATTTTTCCGAACACTACTAATCGCTTGGCGCATCTTGTTGGTATCGGGCGAGGAGCTGACCTCTTGCTTTATATGCTAACGCTTGCCTTCATTACATACGTACTCAATAGCTATCTGCAGCAACAAGACGCTAAAGACGAGCTATGCCGATTAGCTCGTAGGGTTGCACTGATTGATGCTACAGATCGGTATCGTTTGAGAAGAAAATAGCCGATGCATGAAGTTGTAAGAGCCATATTTCTCGTGAGCGCCTACTGGCTCTCATTGGTGCTGGCCGGTTGTGGAACGTTACTCTTGTTAAAACGTTATGTGTCGGCGGCGTACCTATCAATTAGAAACGCCATTGACTATGCACTTGGTCAGCCTCTGGCCGGTCTGTTGTTTATGAGTTTTGCATTTGAAGCTGCGCTGCTCGGTTTTGTGTCATTATTCTTCTACTTGTTTCACCTTTCGGTAGGGTTATTTGTGGGTACATATATGCTGCTAGGTATTGTTGGCTGGGGGTATTTAGTGTTTTTCTTTTGTAAACATCTTTTTTCGAGGCGGCATATAAATATATTTAACCCGAATGGTGAAATGCTTGTCACCAAACTGCTATTCATAGTCCTATGTGCTTTGATCGGACTTGATTTCGCCTTTAGTATTTACGCAGGGGCGGATGTGCTCAATGGATCGGACGCGTATGTTCACTTGGCAAGAATGGTTTCGATATTGCATCAGAACTTTGGCATTCAGGATGGCTTCTTGAGCGGTGTTGATGAGACTCGCTATCACTTTAACGCAATTTATGCGCTGTTTGTGGTTCCGAGCCAACTGTTTCATATTGCACCTGCTGAGGTATGGCGCTACTCGTTTGCCTTCCTCCGTCTATTGCAGTGGTTGGCAATTTTTACGTTGGCTTGGCATGCTTGTGTGAACTGGTTAAATCAAAAGCGTTACGCCTTCGCTGGGGCGACCATTGCTACTATTTTTGCGATAGGATACTACAGTAGTACTTTTTTTGTAGCAACCTACCCTAACCAGATAGTTACCCTGTGGTTCGTCCTACTTATCATGGGCATATCTTTTTACGAGGGTCGGCGCCGGTCGTCGGCAGTGCCAGCTTTAATGGCCGCATTGCTTATAACCCTAACGCACCCAACCTATGCCTTGATGGCTGTCATATTTATCGTCCTGACAGTGGCCATTCGTATTGTATTTGATAGACGGCACTTTGTTAAAGATAAGCAGCCAGCACTTTTCTACGCGAAAGTATTGGCAATATTAGTTGCTAGCCCACTGTTAACGTTTTTCTTGCCAAATCGGATGATGAGCGTGTCGTATAATTACGGAGACTTTTCAGTTACCAAGGTGGCTGGCTTAGCTATTTTTAAGCCATATAATTTCTTCAAAGATACGCCACTTCAATTTTTCTTACTCTTTTGCGGGACCTTAGGGCTACTGTACTTGCTTTACCGGCTATGGCCCAAGAAGCAGCAGAGAGCACTAGTGCTTGCACTTATAGTCTTCTACCCACTTTTAGTTTATGAACCACTTGGCTTTGGGATATTACGCAGTCAATTGCCACTGTGGCTCATTCAGCGATTTAATTATATGGACGTTTTAAATTATATTGCTATACCTCTGGGCTTGCTAGCATTGGTGGATATTAGTCGACGCGTAGCTACAAGAGTGCGGCCTCAGTTAAAATTAATAGATTCTCGAGCAGCTTACCTTGTTCTGGCAATAATAATGATGGCCCTCAGTGTTCGCTTTATGATCCCGGGTCATCGCGCACTGACAGTCAATCGTCTTGAAAATAATCACTACTATGCATTTATAGCTCAAACTTATGAGGATTTTCATACGGTAATGCAGAATAATGATCTCATTGTAGCGAATGTTGATGATAGCTACTTTTTGCCAGCTGTACTACCCGTAAAAACTATTGCAATATATCCAGCCCATGCTACGCCAATGGCCGATGAAAAAAATAGACTGAGCTGCCAAACGTTCCTAATGCAACACTTTGATTACAGTGATTTAGTAGCGGTGGGTGCTAACGAGGTGGTTATTTCGAGGTATGCGGCAGATTATGAAACGCAAATAGAAACGGCTAACTCCAAGTCGTATTTGCGGCAAGTTGCCGCAAATCAAGATTTTGTGGTCTACAAATTTGTGCATTCAAAGTCTACTGGTAGACGGCTTGCTCCTTACTTGTCTTGCGTCCGGTACCAAAAAGTAGAGTCTTCGTAGCCGCTTTTGTTAGTCGACAACTGGTTGATTAAAAATTCTAGTTTTATAGAGATAGAAGTTCCACAGCGTGGTTACCCCTACGGCAATAGTACGTACAATAACGATCGGAAAGGTGTGTTGCAATAGGTCCGTGACTGCAATAGTAAATAAAAAATTGAATGCCACAAGAACGCTATAAGCCACGAGTTGCGGTATGAGCACTGTATGGTGAACACGTCTGTCACCAAACGAGAAAACCTTTTGTAATACAAATGATATTGCTAGGCCAAACCAGAAGCTAATGCCGACTGCCAATACAGAATTAGCACCCAAGTACTGAGCGAAAACGATGATTGCTAGCTCCAAGGCAAAGGTGATGCCACCTACTAGGATATATCGGCTAAGGGGCTTTTGTAGTTTATTTAGTAAAGGCGAGAGGGTTTTTGACATGGAAGCAGTATACAGGTTTTGTGTTTGTCTTTCTACGATAGGTTCGTTCTGGTACCCACGGGTATTGAATTTAAAATTACAAGGTAAAATAATTACGCAGCGTAGCCGTTCGGATTCTGAGACTGCCAGCGCCAAGAGTCGGCACAGGCTTCTTCTAGTGTTTTTTCAGCTTTCCAACCCAGTTCTTTGTTGGCTAGTGATGAATCAGCGTAGCAGCTGGCAACATCACCCGGGCGTCGAGGTGCGATCTGGTAAGGAATCTCTTTGCCAGCGGCCTTTTCAAAGGCATGAATTATCTCCATAACGGAGACACCTCTGCCTGTTCCGAGGTTGTAGGCTCTAACACCTGCCTGTAGGTGAGTCAGGGCTGCCACGTGGCCTTTGGCTAGATCTACAACGTGTATGTAGTCGCGTACACCGGTACCGTCAGGGGTATCATAGTCGTCCCCAAATACACTAACTTTTTCTAGCTTACCCACGGCAACCTGAGATACATATGGCAGTAGATTGTTAGGGATATCGTTGGGATCTTCACCGATCAGGCCACTATCGTGTGCGCCTACTGGGTTAAAGTAACGAAGTAGCGTAATTTCCCAGATCGGGTCAGCTTTTGCGACATCCTGCAATATCTGCTCGATCATGAATTTGGTTTGGCCGTATGGGTTAGTAATGCCAACTCCGGTCCGACTCGTTTCTTTCAGTGGCAACTCCTCTGGGGTGCCATAGACGGTGGCAGACGAGCTAAAGATAAGTTTCTTGACATCATGCTTCTGCATGACTTCGCAGAGGGCAAGCGTGGAGTCAAGGTTATTACGATAATATTCAAGTGGCTTCGCTACAGACTCGCCAACTGACTTGAGGCCAGCAAAATGTATAGCTGCGTCGAACTGTTTAGAAGCAAAAAGCTGGTCTAAAGCTGCCATGTCTCGGACGTCAAAATTATGAAAATCAACTGACTTACCAGTAATTTTCTCTACTCGCCGCAATGATTCCTCTGAGCTATTCGAAAGGTTGTCGACGACCGTTACGCTGTGCCCTTGGCCAAGCAGCTCAATAATAGTATGGGTACCAATGTAACCAGCGCCGCCGGTGACTAGTATTTTCATGATTGTTCCTTAGCTAACCCCACCAGTATACCGTAAAATGTCGAGCAAAGCGTGCTCTTGTGAGGTTGGCCCAGCATACCAACGCCATGAGGCAGAATCTCCACATTATCAAAGCTATCATACCAGTTGCTGGCTACGGAACTCGTCGCCTGCCAATTTAGCCAGCATCTCGTACTGCATTTTGGACCAAGGCATACTGCCATATGTTGAGCAGACCCTCATGCAGGTGAACGAGCACGGTGAACATTTTTTGGCCGATGCGGTACGTGAATATACGGCTGCGAGCAATTCAATATTGATGTCTTTAAGTGTAGAGCGCAGAGGGCACCACTAGCCGGAGGCTTAGGAGTCGTGCCGAAGTAGGCTCCGCGAACTTGCGGAATCTATGACAAAAAGAGGCCGATTTTGAGTTTCGGCGTGTATATGCGAAAGATACAATGCAGTTATGCCCTGTGATATCAACAGCGTGCCGATTAGGAAAAGTGCAAGGATAACTAGGTAGGCGGTGCCGGTTATGTTGAGGCCCAGTGGGTCACCTACTAGCATTTCTATCACCGAAAACAACCCTAGCACGATGGCTACGGGCAATACAATCAGGCCAAGGTAAAACGAGAAGTAAAGCGGCTTTGGTGACAGTGAGACAAAGCTACTGAGTGCAAGCGAAAAGAGCTTCGAAAAGCTATATCCAGCCTCGCCTGCAGTCCGCGCATTGGCATGAAAATCTATGTATTCTTGATTAAAACCAAGCCAGTCGATAAGCCCTCGGGTTATGCGGTTGCGCTCGGTCATACGCACAAATTCGCTCTGTACTGTTTTGTCTATCAGTCGAAAATCGCTGGAGCCGGGGATGAGCTCGGTACCCGTTAAACTGTTGAAGGCTCGATAAAACAGCTTGGAACCGTATTTTTTCACCCAGCCTTCTTGTTGGTTACTCTTTCGTATGCCGGTAACAACTTGAGCACCTTGCTCCCATTTTTCAATAAACTGCGGGATGAGTTCGGCGGGGTGCTGACCATCAGCATCAACCATGATGATTGCATCACCTTGAGCGTACTGGAGACCTGCGGCAAGGGCGATTTCTTTACCAAAGTTTTTTGATAGGCTCAGCACTTGAACGCTGGTGTCTTCTCGGGCTAGCTTGTGGAGTAGACGCAGTGTATTGTCACGGCTACCATCGTTAACGTAGAGCAGTCCGTATGTGTGTCTAGGATCATTCTTGATGACCTGTACGAGAGCCTTGTACGAGGAGTTGATGTTTGGAGCCTCGTTATAACAGGGAATGACAATAGATATACGTTTGGGACTGCTCTTCATGAATGCTTTTCAGTATAGACTAAAGATTGTCTTATATCTATCAAGTCTCTAGAAGGTTGTATACTAAGATGGTTGATACGAATAAAGAGAGGGTAACAACTTTGAAAATCATCGTGACTGCAGGTGGGCAGGGAACTAAGATGTGGCCGTACAGCCGCCAGGACAAGCCTAAACAATTCCAACCTATTGTCGGTG
>Ga0268266_10000918_pt1 | contig 37889 bp, 33 predicted proteins | sample KBSS13metaG_FD_190356 | JGI IMG/M metagenome (GOLD analysis project Ga0268266, IMG submission 190356) | Switchgrass rhizosphere microbial communities from Kellogg Biological Station, Michigan, USA - KBS S1-3 metaG (SPAdes) (version 2) | ecosystem: Host-associated > Plants > Roots > Rhizosphere...
GACTGCTCTCGGGCTTTACTCGAACCCCAGTCTCTACGCTTTGAGTACCGCGGGGGATCTCGGGGACAACATCAACGTCCGGGAGCGGGATTACGGCGGCTACCTGCAGCTGAATTTCAATAGCCATCTGCTCTCGCACGATCTGCGCGGCAACGTCGGCGTGCGCGTGGTTGGTACCAATCAGTTCTCGCAGGGTTATTCATCCACGTTGCTGCCGATCACGGCCACCCACACGTACAACAACGTTCTCCCGGCACTGAACCTGGTCTGGTCCCTCCGGGACGATCTGTTGATGCGGTTCGGCTATTCACGCGACCTGGCACGGCCGAACCTCACTGACGTGGCCGCCAGCACGGCTGTGACCGTCTCGGGCACGCAGTTCAATGTCAAGACGGGCAACCCGAACATCGAGCCGTTCCTCGACAACGCCTATGACCTGTCCTTCGAATGGTACCCGGCGCAGGGCACGTTACTCGCAGTAGCACCGTTCCGTAAGGATGTGCTGCGTTTCGTGGCCACGCAGGTGACCAACACGGTGTTTCACGGGAATCCGTTCGGCGTGCCCGATTCGCTGGCCGTCACGGCTTGCGGCTCGACTCCGGGATGCAGTCCGAATTCGACGTGGGCGTTTTCGGCCCCGGTGAACACGCCCGGCGGCCGGATCGACGGAGTCGAGTTCAACTACCAGCAACCGCTGCGCTTTCTGCCAGGGCTGCTGCGTAACATGGGCCTGCTCATGAACTACACGTACGTTTCCTCGAGCCTCAAATACCAGACGGGCACGAACACCTACGTGACCAATCAATTGCTGGGATCGTCGAAGCATACTGCGGGCGCGACGCTCTACTACGAGGACCCGAAGTGGAGTATCCGGGTCTCCGGCGCGTACCGCAGCCGGTACCTGACCCAGATCCCGGGGCAGGAGGTGGGCACCGACGCCGACGGCTGGAATGCCACGTTCAATCTCGATGCGTCCGTGCAGTACAACATCACGCGCAGCTTCAGGGTGACCCTGGAGGGCGTCAATCTCACCGACCAGTACGAAAGCGAGTTCGACGATACCTCGAGGAATCTCATGTACTACTACCACCACACGGGGCGGCAGATCCTGCTGGGGGCGCGGTATCAGTACTGATTCGCGGCCGGCGTGGTCTTACCCGAGATCGTGCGGCGATTGCGGGCTGTCCGGTTGGGATAGCCAGGCGACTTTCTGCTCGGATCGGTGCTCGGCTCCCACGATGTGTCGGTAGAGCTCGGGCTTGCGCGCCTCGCGATAGCGATAACCCCCTGACCGGGCGATTTTGTCATGAGCGCAGGTCGCTATCGCGATGTCGTTCCCCAGGGTGCGGCATTCGGCGAGCACGTCGCCAAACGGGTCGATCACCATCGAGCAGCCGTTCTTGAGCTGGTCGTCGTCCATGCCGATCGGGTTGGAGAATACGGCGTAAATACCGTTGTCATAGGCCCGCGCCGGCAACCACTTCATCAGCCAGGCGCGGCCCTTGAGGCCGTCGAACTCTGCGCGCAGGGAGGTTGGATCCGTCGCGCGATTCGTCCACAGAGCGGGGTCCACGAAGCCGGCTCCCGGGCGTGTCGAAGGCGTACACATCGTCACGTGCGGCATGAAGATGACTTCCGCGCCCAACAGCGCCGTCGCGCGCACATTCTCGATGACGTTGTTGTCGTAGCAGATCAGAATTCCACACCTCCAGCCGGCGAGGTCGAAGACGGTGTAGGCGTCGCCTGGCCTGATGTGAGGGTTGATGAAAGGATGGATCTTACGGTGCCTGGCCTTGAGGCCCGCTGCGTCAACGCACAGATGGGCTTTGTACACCTCGCCGTCGTCACCGCGCTCGAAGAGGCCTGCGAGCACGGCTATTCCGTGTCGACGAGCGATTTGAACGAGAGCTGCCGTGCTCGGGCCGTCCGGGATGACTTCGGCCAGGTCCCATAACTGCTCTTTTGAAAGCCGTCGCGCGAAGGTGTACCCGGTAATCGAGCACTCGTGAAAGGCGACCACGTTCGCGCCGGCTTGCGCGGCTCTCGCGGCCAATTGCTCGATCGTCGCGAGATTGAGTTGTTTGTTGCCGCTGTGGTTCTCGAATTGAGCGGTGGCAATCTTCAGTGCTGTGGGCATGTGGTACGTGGCCTCCTGCGCCGGGCCCATTGTACCGAAGCCGGCTCGGCTAGAGACCCACGAGCGCCAGGGCAACGATGCCGCTCATCAACATCCAGCCGAAGTGGCGCGCGCGAGTGGCCAGGGCGTTCCCAATGGCGGCGTACGTATAGACGACCACGGCTATAGCAACGACCCAGGTGCGCGCCGGCGCGCCGAGCCCTGGTGCGGCAATCAGCAGCACACCGATGGCAATCCAGTCGACGGTGCTGGCTTGCCAGATCAGGCGCAGCAATCTGCGCGTTCCGCGCGGCTCTATGTGTGCCTTGGCAAACACGTGCAGCTCGGCAAGGGCGCCATGAGTGAGCGCGACCACGATGGCCAGCGCTCCGGCAGCCTGGAGTGCCAGATCCCGCATGCAGCATCCTCCATACAGATATGTATGGTGTCACTATAGCGCGCCGGTTGCGGCTGTCAATACAGTACTGTATGGTGTGGCCTATGACCGAGCGGCTGACCGCCCAGGATTGGCTCGATTTCGCGCTGCAGACGCTGGCGCATGAAGGTTTCGAGGCCTTGAAGGCCGACGTGCTGGCGCGCAAGCTCGGCATCACGCGCGGTAGTTTCTACTGGCACTTCAATGACCTGGAGGCTTTCCATTCCCGTGTGATCGAGCGCTGGAAAGAGGCCGCGACCGAGGCGATCATCGTTGACATCGAGCGGTTTGAATCGCCGGAGAAGCGTCTGGATGCGCTATTGCGTCATGCTTTCGGGCACGGCGCTTCGCTGGAAATCCATATGCGTACCTGGGCGGCGAGCAACACGGATGCTGCGCGAGCCGTCAGCGATATAGATCGGCGGCGCCGGAATTACATTGAGAACTTACTCGTCGAAGCGGGTGTCGCTCCGACGTTCGCCACGACACGCGCCCAACTCGTCTATTGGACCTATCTCGGCGCTGCGTTGAGCCAAGCCAGGCTCAAGGGTGAGCGGCTCGATCGCACGGTGGCGGAAGTGAAGCGGATCGGGTTGGGAGGGGTCGTACCGGAGGTCGGCCCCTAGGGCAGCGCGGTTAGGTGCCAAAGACCGAATGAACATGTGTTATCCGTATTTGAACGATCTGTTGCAGGCGGTCCTGGGTGTAAGGGTCCCCTTGCACTTTCCCCTGTTCGGGATCTTTGTTGCTTTGGGGATAGCGGTGGCGGCCTCCGTATATGCTGCTGCTGCGCGCCAGGCTGAGTCATTCGGGCGGCTGCCGGCGGGGGCTCACCTGGTCGTCAACGACCTGGTGCTGGTCACGGTACTCGCAGGTCTCGTCGGTGCCCGCGTCTTTCACATCCTGGACCACCTGGACGAATTCCTTCAGGCACCAACCTCACTGATCTTCACGCGCGGCGGCTTCTCGATTTACGGCGGCCTTTGCTTCGGGACTCTCGCCGGTGTCGTGCTTCTACGGCGGCGTGGGCTCCCGGTCGTGCCAACACTCGATGCCGTGGCGCCCGCTCTGATGCTGGGTTACGCGATCGGTAGGATTGGCTGCCAGGTCTCCGGCGATGGCGACTGGGGCGTCCCCTCCGATATCACTCTCAAGCCCGATTGGCTACCGATGTGGCTCTGGGCGCAAACCTACAGTGGGAACATTCTGGGTGAAGTCGTGCCGTATCCCGGTGTCTATCCGACCCCGCTCTACGAGGTCATCGCGTCACTGTTGATGTTCGCGATCCTGCAAGCCTGTTCCAAGCGACCGCGCCCGCCAGGGTACCTGTTCTCCCTTTACCTGCTCTTCGCCGGTTTCGAACGACTGCTCATCGAGAAAATCCGGGTCAACCCCCGGTTGGCGATCCTCGATGTCAGCGTTACCCAAGCCGAGCTGATCTCGATGCTCCTCGTCCTGCTCGGGATCGCCGGCCTCCTCACAGCGCTTCCCTCCCAGCGGAGTTGGTTGCGCTACGGCATCCCTCTCGGCTTGATCGTGCTGCTTTCCGCCTGCGTCGCACTGTAGGGGTTCCCGATGGCGGGCTCCTAACCCCGCGCGCCGGCGATCCTGCGATGAGGATCACGGAACGGGTGCAGGCGTAGTCCGTAAGCTACACCGTAGCTATATTGCGTACTGACGTAACGCACGCACCTCTGCGCGTGCTTATTTCCGTTTGCCACGGAGGTGCTTCAATGACACGTTTTGTTGGTCGGGCCCTGGCGGCCTTGTTGGTGATCGGCTTGCCGCTCGGCGCGCAAGCGCAAGGTTTCCCGCAGCCTAGTGCCAGCGGCCATTTCGGTCCGGTGGCGGAAGTCGCCGCCGAATTCGGTGGCGATGATGCCATTGAAGTGTTCTACAGAAATGGCGACAGGCAGACCATCAGGGCGGGGCAGGGTGTCACGCTGTCAGGCGGCCTGCATTACCAGCTTCCCGCCACGCCCCTGGATATCGCGGCGACGGTGGGCTACAAGTTCGTCAGGACCAGCGATTACCACACCGACCTCGGCATCTATCGTGTCGTCTTCAAAGTAACAGGCACCTACGAGCTGCCGCGCCATTTTTGGGTCGACGCCGGCCCCGTCTGGCATACGGCCGTGAGGCTCAATGGCGATGGTTATGTGCCGGATGTCGATTTCGACGACGCGTTCGGCGGGACGGTCGGCGCCGGATGGCGCTGGTTCGGGCTGACCTACACCTTCATCAAATACAAGAGCCCTGCCACCGGCGAAGTTTCGGCCGACAACGTGGGTATCACAGCGGCCTTCAAGTTCTGACGCCCGCAAAAGCGGCGGCAAGCCACTCCCGCTGCTCATCGATCTATGCTGGCTGGCCGCGCAGTGGAATCCCCACAGCGTGGCCGCGCCGCGTTTACGGTTCCCGGTCCGTGCGACGTTGGTCTAGTCTATAGGCAGCGATCCACTCAGCGAGGAAGGTCCGTAAATAACCCGCGACTGAAGTCGCAGGCTTTATAGTGAAGCATGGCAAGCCACGCAAACCCACATCAGGCGTATTTACAGCCGCCCTTGGCGTCACGGTGTGGCGCCAATCCGGGCAAGATTCCAACTTGCATTCAAGTCGGCGTGCGCCCGGAAACCACAGGAACACTCAAAACGGTGCTTGCGCCGTGTACCCAACTGACGGCAAGCCGAGCAGGTCTGGCTCGTGTAGGCCGGATTCACGTACTCCACCGTGATGCCCACCGCACGCGCCTTGTATTCCACAAAGCTCTGCAGTTGTCGGAAGGCCCAGCGGTGCAAGCGGGTACGCACGCGCTGACCCGCCCGAATGCGTTTGCGGATGTGGGTAAGATCCTCCATCACGATCTTCGACGCCCCGATCCCGCGGGCTTCTGCGACAATGCCTTTGCTCGTTTCGTGATTGATGTGTCTGACACGCCGCCGCTCTCTGCCGGAGACCTGCCCGAGTGTTTGCCGTGCACTCTGGCTGCCGTTGGACTGCAAGCGGCGACGCAGGGCCAGATGCTGATCGCGCCGATGGCGCAGTGCCTCACCGCCCCAGATCCGGCCCGTGCTGCTGGCGGCAAGTGTGTTTTCCCCGACATCCACTCCCATGACCGGGCCGGATGCCACCGTTTCACTGTCGTCGGACTCCACAACGAGATTGAAAAACCAGCCACCGCGGCGAAACACCAGTTCCGCTTCCTTCGGCCGAGGCCGACCACTCTGCAGGATCTGTCGTTGGTGATCCCCCAGGATCATCGGCACCAGTATTCGTCCATCGAGGGTGTTGAGCGAGACGGCTTCGCCCTTGAGCGAATAGGTGCGGTGGTCGAAATGGACACTCGCGCGGCTGAAACAAAGAGCGGGAACCGCCCTATCGGCGGGTATGCGGCCCAGCGCGCGTTGCGCGCGGTAGGCCTTACACACCGAGAAAACGGCATTGCACGCCATCTGTGCTCCGAGGGAAGTTTCCTGCCGCAAGCGGCGATAACCGTGCTGGTGCAAGGCGACTCGATTCCAACAGCGCTCTTTCTGGACAAACGGCACGAGCCGATTGCAGGCCTCTGCATAGGCCGCCCGCAAGGCACTCAACCGCTCCACCTGCTCGGGCGTCACGTTCAGTCGAATGCAGGCGGTGCGCAACATGTGTTAGTGCCTTCTCGCGAAAGCGACGATGTCGGTTTGTGACGAGATCAACCCAAGGGTCACATCGTATGCTGGTTATTTATACAGGTCAATGCCGGAGCGCAATTCCTCCCCTGACTGAAGTCAGGGGTTTTCCTTGCGAGGATTCCATGAACCGCCGATTCTCAGGCAAAACTGTGCTGATCACCGGAGCGGGCTCGGGTATCGGCCGTGCGACCGCAATTGCCTTTGCCGCCGAAGGGGCGAATGTCATCGCCTGCGATGTCGACGATGCGGGTGGTGAAGCCACCGTCGCGACCCTTCGCAAGAGCGGGGCGGAAGCCGAATTTGTCCACGCCGACGTCTCCCGTGCGGCGGATTGTACGGCGATGGTCGACCGCGCGATGAACCGATTTGGACGCCTCGATGTGGCCTTCAACAACGCCGGCATCAACATCGCCGTCGCTCCGATCGCGGATATCGACGAAGCGACGTGGCAGCGCATCGTGGGCATCAACCTGACCGGCGTATTCCTCAGCATGAAAGCTGAGATTCCCGCCATGAGGCGCAGCGGGGGCGGCGCAATCATCAACACCGCGTCAGTTGGAGGATTGATCGGGACGGCCGGTGTAACGGCCTACTGCGCGACAAAACACGGGGTGGTTGGACTCACCAAGTCAGCTGCGCTCGACTACATCAAGGAAGGTATCCGTATCAACGCCATCTGTCCGGGTGGCACGCGCACCGCGATGCTGGAAGAGTGGTTCAAACATCCCGAGGTCGAGAAGGCCGCGATCGCCGGGACACCGATCGGACGCATGGCTGACCCAGCGGAAATTGCACGCTCGGTCCTGTTCCTGGCGTCGGACGAGTCCTCCTTCATGGTCGGCCACTCGTTGGTCGCCGACGGAGGTTTGACCGCGCAATAGGGTGGCTCGAAAAAAAAAAGACCCTCGCCGGGAGACGAGGGGTCATGCCGTGCCGTTACGGCTTCAATTCGAGTAGATCGCGTTATCCGAATCGAGCGAGCCGGCGATCGATTGGATCTGGGTGTTCAGCTTGTTCGTGTTGATCGTCGCGGCCGTCACCACGCCGTTGTTGTTCGTGGTCAGCGTGATCGGCGGCGTAATGTTGATGAGGTCCGAACAGTTCAGGAGCGTCCAAGCCGCCACAAAGCGTTGCGCCAGGAACGTAAACGTGTTGTTGGCTGCAGCAGCTGCGATTGGAGGCTCGGCCGTCGTCAGCTTCTGATCGAGCGTCATCTTGGGAAGGGCGCGCAGCATCTCACGGCAGTAGGGCGCCGTCTGGAACGTGCGATAGGAGGCTGCAGGCTGGTCCATCCCGGCGCGGTAGAGGTTATCTTTCGCGAGGTCGGGATCACCGGCAAACTCGACCATCGGGTCGCCGCCCGGGATGCGCGCCACCGGTGTCTTTTGCAGCAGATGCGCCTGCAGCTCGTTCATGGCCTGTGAAGGCACCATCTGCCCGGGGTCGTCCAGGCTCGCTGCCAGCCATGGCGTGCAGCCGATGGCCGGCATGACGAAATAATTCATCAGGGAGTTATCGCCTGGATTCAATATCGTGGTGGCACCCTTCAGCGAAGCGCTGTTCGCCTTCGTTTTCTGCGCGGTAGTGCCTTTGGAGGTCACGAGGTACATCGTGTCCACGTTGTCGCTCTGATCCTGGTCGACGATCGAGAAGCTACGGATGGTCGGGCAGGTCTGTCCGTCCTTCGCGGTCGCGAGCGCTGGTACCTTCAAAGTGCCGTTGATCGCCGCATTGTTGGCCGCGCTGAAGAACGCCGAGGCGTTGCAAAACGAAACTTGGGTGAAAATGCTGCCGGGCAGTCCGTTCACGCATTTTGCGCTCCACAGATTGTGTGGGTCTGCAGCGGTGAGCGTGAGGTTGTCGCCGTTGAAGCCGATCCACAGGGCTACGATCGCATTGGCCGGAAGGTTCGGCACCACGGGCGCGACGGCGGGCTTCGTGCCCAGGTCGATCACCAGCGGATGATAGATGTAAATCTGGCTGTTCGCCGGGTTGAAGATGGCGGCCTCCACGAACGCCGATTGCGCCGTGTTGGCCTCATTGCAGGGCCCGCCGGCGGGGTCCGTGGCAACGAGTTGGAAAGGCGTCGACAGCCCTTTCGCCGAAAGCGGATTCGAGGGGACGATCAGCGAGCAGTCCGGATTGGGCGGGGCGTCCGAGGACGAGTCGGACGACGAGGATGAGCCCGAGTTGGACGAAGACGAACCGGACCCCGAGTGGTGCATCTGCTGTTGGTGCAACTTGCGGTTGAGGTGCTCCATCTGGGCGAGCGCCGTCTGGCTGCAAATTGCCGCCAGGGTTAGCAGCAGGGCGGCACCGAATACGGCGCTAGGCTTCCTGGTGATGACGGGGCAGTCTGCCTGCCCATGAGACGTCGCGGATAACATGATAATCGCTCCTCCACTGTACGATCGAATCTGACGACATGGAACGGCCCTACGCGGCTGTCGGCCTGACCCGACATGCCCACAGCCCAAGGTCCCTCCACGAGACCGCCGGCACTCGTCGCCGCAGGTGTAGCGACATTGACGCATCTGGATATCAACATGGTGCGTTGCCCCGGCAACGTGCGAACGTTACTTGAGCTCGAGCAGAAATTCGATGTGCGAAATTGGAAACACTGTTGAACCCGGGTCGCGTCATGCACAAACCAACAGTGTCGGTGATAGACGGCACTCACTCGTTGGCCCAAGCGGCGCCGAGTCGGTGCATAATCCACCCCTATGCGGGTTCTCATTGCAGACAGGAATGCCAGGCTGTTGGAAGCGATCGCGCGCACGTTCGCCGCTCGGTTCACCATCCAGACGGCTGCCACGCATGAGCAGTGCAAGGAGCTGCTGCAGCAGGGCGCATTCGACCTGGTCGTCATCAGCGAGAAGCTGGCGGATGGCCTGGGGTTGCAGTTGCTGGGGCAGATTGCGCGGGATACCCCCGACACCCTGAGAGTGTTCGCTGCCAGGCGGTCACGCCTGCAACTTCTCAAGGGCAAACTCGGGCCCTTCGGGCTCTTCCGCACGCTTGCTTATCCGATCGATCCGCAAGAGCTCTTGTCGTTGCTGACGCTGGCGCGCGCGGGCCTGGAGATCAGCGCATCGGCGGTGGCGACGCGCGATGCGGACGCGACATTGCCGCTTCCAAAGCCTGGTGCAAGCGAGCCCACGCCCGACGAAGCGGTACAACCTGCCGTCGAGCGGATTTCGCTCACCTCTTCAGACGCCGCATTCGCGATCGATGTGCCGAAGATCATCGCGTCCACGAAGAGGCGCCGTCGTCCCAAGCCGACACCCGCACCGTCACCCGCACCGTCACCCGCACCGTCACCCGCGGCACCTCGCGCTGCACCGGCAGCGTCTGGGGCAATTCGCGCCGCACCGTCATCGGCGCCAATCGCGCGCCAACCCTCCAACGCAGGTAGCAACGCAGAGAGCACCCCTGCCCGAGCGGCAGGCGGCAACGTCAGCCCACAACCCCGGGTGCCAGCGCCTGAAGCGCGCAACGTCGCACCACAGTTACCGAGCGTGTCACCCAAACCCAGGCCCGCTCAAGCGCAACACCGCGGACCCCCATCGCTGTCGTCGCAGCCCGCGACGGTGTCTTCGATCGTTGCCCCTGCACGAGTGGCGCCACAAAGGGCAGTGCACCAACGCAGAGCGGTAAGACCCGAGGACGTGCAACGGTCTCCAATGCGCGCGAAGGTCGTACTCGGAGCCACCATTGCCGCGGTCTTTGTGGCCACGACACTGACCCTCAATCTGCTCGACGGAGGTGTGCACATCACGCGCGCCTCCACCCCTGACCCCGAGATAAATCGGCCTGCTGTCTACACGCCACGCCCTCCAGAACCCACCCCTTCCGCCGTGACACCCGCGTTTCGACCCGTGCCGCAGGTGGCCCATCGCGTCGCACCCAAACCGGTCGCGACGAAGTCCGATACGGACCCGACGGACCCGCAGATGGCCGCCGCCACGCCCGTAGCCGATCCGTCCACCTTCGGTTCCGAGGCCTACGAGGCGATCTACCCGAACTAGGGCAGATCGCCAGCCACGGGCATCAGATGTGCCGGACCACCTAGGCAGGAACGCCATTTGCTGAGTTGAGGGCCGCGCCACCCTTCAAGAGTCCAAAAAACTAATGGGCGACACGGTCTCCACCACGGCGGGGTCACTTCCCGCGAGTATCCAATCCCAGCAGGCGGCGCTTTCGGACGAGACACTCCGAGTAGAAACGCTGCGGGGCCTGGCCTGCGTGCTGCTGGTCGCCTTCCATGTCATCGGCTCACACGCGACGTCTGGCCTCCATGTTGCCCAGGACTCGGTTTACAGGCAGTTCGCAAACCTGTTCATGCACCTGCGCATGCCGTTGTTCACGTTCCTATCAGGGTTTGTGTACGCTTATCGCCCGGCTCTCGAGGGCCAGGTGGGCGCTTTCGCCAAAAAGAAGTTGATCCGGCTGTTGTTGCCGCTCCTGTGCGTGTCGACGCTGTATTTCCTGGTGGCCCAGGTGACCCCGGATACGACGGGCAAGATGCCCCTGCACCAGGTCTGGCACATCTATTTTTTCCCGTACGTGCACTTCTGGTTCCTGCAGGCGATCATCCTGGTATTCGCCAGTGTCGTGCTGCTGGAGTCGCTGCAACTGTTGGCCAACATACGGCGCTTTGCCGTGGTGCTGGCCATTGCGATGGCGTTGCACTTGTATGTGCGGCAGCGCAATGCCGACATCGCGTTGTTCAGCTGGGTGGAGGCGATCTACCTGGCTCCGTTTTTCCTCCTCGGACTCGGCGCCAACAGGTTCCGTGATGTCGTGCTCCAGCCGGCCCTGATCCGGGGCGGTGTTGCGTGTTTTCTGGGCGCCATGGCCCTGCATTTCAGCACTATTGCAACCCATGGCGCAGTCGCGCAGCCCGGAACTGCGCTAGGGCTTTTGATCGGCGTCAGCGGGACGCTCACCCTGGTGTACTTCTTCCCGCATTTGCGAGCGCTGGAGTTGCTGGGGGCCTATTCGTTCACCATCTACCTGTTTCATCCCTTCTTTGTCGCCGGGTCACGAGCGGTTTTGAAGTTTGCCCACCTGTACTCGACCGAGCTCGGGTTCTCTGTTGGACTGCTGGCCGGCGTGTTGGGCCCTCCCATACTCGAGCACGCATTGCGTGGTATGCCGTTGCCGCGGCGACTTTTGTTAGGGCAGCGCTGAGCCGCTCAGGGTGCTGTCTTGAACGCCCGCCGTGGCAGAAAGGCGCGACTTCTGTCGTGCCGCTACGGGGACTGCGCCTTGTCCGGGAAGAAGTGTAGCTGGATCAGGTTGGCATTGGAGGCATCCACTTCCGCGGAGGCGGAGGACACCCCGACGCACTCGCCGCCCTTGCAGGCAATGAAGCTGATGTAGCCCTTGAACTTCACTTCCTTCTTGATGTGCCAACCCTGGCTTGCAAACACCGCGCGGTAGAATCCCTCGGTTTCTGCAGGAGTTCCGCTGACGCTGGCGAACGGGAATACATTGCTGGCGTGTAGTTTGTGACTGCCATTCGGCACCGGGAAGTCACGTGGAATCTCCGTCGCCATATTCGGTCGTGGATCGCCAAAGTCGGGGTCCCACCCCTCTTCGCGAGCCAACTCGGCCAGGGTCTTCAGGCCGGGAGCGGCCAACGTCGCCATGCTCCCCAAGGCAACGGTGCCAAGGCTCGCAGCGAGCACGACAAACTGTCGCAAACCCGATCGGTGCACCACTTTCAGCGAGCTCCTTCTGTATCAGCGCCACCTATCCCAGCAAAGCCAGGTTGGCTTGACAAGTGTCGCCAAATTCCTTCAGTCGCGCCGGTGACGATCCTCGCATAATTGCCATAACAGGTCTGTTATGTGGGCTTCCCTCGCGGGCTTCGAGCGGGTAGGTTGGAGGTACCGCGCGCAAGGAATTCCGGACGTAAGGAGTATTCAATGCAAGGGGCTAGCGGACCGGAGAGACTCCGGGCGCCCACATGTGTTCATCTGTACCTGTGGGTGTTCATGATTGCGCTGAGTCTGAGTCCGATGCTGTATGTATTGGCCGCGCGCGACGGCTTCGAGCGTAATGATGTAGTCGCGGCGCTCGCGCTCATCGGCCTGATCCAGGCGATGCTGTACTTTGCTCAGCGGCGTTGCTCGAGCCAGGACCTGTTGTATTGGGAAGGCCTGTTGGCGGCGACCGCTTCGGTGACCACGGGCGTGAACCTGGTGTCGCTCTTGCGGACGTTCTTTCTGTTGCTCGCTGTCGTGATCCTGTCCGTCGTGTTCGCGTTCGACCACGATGCAAACTCTGCTGTGCGCCACGCGCAGCTGCGCTTCGGTAAGCTGATCATCTGGGCGCACAAACAGCGCTTGCGCAGGTGAGTGGCATGCCCGTGCCGCACAGCGGCGCGTGATGCGGCTTAGGCACAGGCACGTCCTCGACGGCGCCCACCGCCGATCTTGGGCACGCCACGCCTACGTCTCCAGGAAAGTATGGCGCTATCTGTAAATTGAATCGTGCCCCCCTGGCGCCAGCGTCATACTCAATCGCTGCCGCGCAGTTGGGTGGGTGCAGATGAGACCTCGCAGACGGGAAACGCCGAAGACGGTTGCGAACGAGCCTTCCAGCCGCTCGGTCCGGTATCGCCACCTGGTGAATCCCTTCGAGCCCACCAGGATCTTTTCCGACGACCAGATAGAGACGATCCATGCGACCGCGCTCGGAATGCTCGAGCGGCAGGGCATGCGCGTGCTTTCCGCGCGTGGTCGGGCAGCCCTGGCCGCGGGAGGCGCCAAGGTCGATGACTCGACTCAAATGGTTTATGTCGAGCCCGGGATGGTGGCCGAGGCACTGAAAACCGTCCCCGCCGAAGTCGAGCTGCTAGGACGCAATCCCGAGCGGTCTTGCCGCGTTGGCGGGCGGCACGTCGTATTCGCGCCCGTTGCGGGTCCGCCCAGCGTTAGTGATCTCCTGGGCGGGAAGCGCACCGGCTCGCTCGAGGAATATCGTAATTTTGTACGGCTGTCGCAGTCCTTTGACGTGATCCACGTCCAAGGCCAGATGGTCGAGCCCCAGGACGCTGCGCTGCCGGAGCGGCATCTGCAGACCTCGCTCGCGCAGTTGAGCTTGAGTGACAAGGCGCCGTACTTCTACTGCCGCGGCAGCGCGCAAATCGCGGACTGCTTCGCCATGGCCCGTATCGCTCACGGCATCGACGCAGAGACCTTCCGCAGCAAACCGGTCTGCTACACCATCTGTAACACCAACTCGCCGTTGCAGTTGGACATCCCGATGACCGAAGGCATCGTGGAATTTGCCGCCAACGGGCAGTTGGTGATCGTTACACCATTCACCCTCGCCGGCGCGATGGCCCCGATCACGATAGCCGGCGCTTTGACCCTGGCGCACGCTGAAGCGCTGTTGGGCATCACCTTGACACAAGTGGTGCGCCCGGGCGCCCCGGTGATGTATGGCAGCTTCACTTCCAACGTCGACATGAAGTCAGGTTCGCCGGCGTTCGGGACCCCCGAGTATACGAAAGCCGCCTTCGGTGCCGGCCAACTGGCCCGGCGGATTGGCGTGCCGTGGCGGTGTTCGAGTGCCACCGCATCGAACGCTCCCGACGCGCAATCCGCGTACGAGTCGCAGATGAGTCTGTGGGGTGCGCTGCTCGGAGGCTGTCACTTTATTCTGCACTCCGCCGGCTGGCTCGAAGGCGGTCTGACCGCCTCGTACGAGAAGTTCATTCTCGATATCGAGATGTTGCAGATGTTTGCCGAGATCTTCCAACCGGTCGGCACCTCGGCGGATGATCTCGCGGTGGAGGCAGTGGTGGAAGCCGGGATCGGCGGCCACTTCTTTGCCACCGCTCATACGATGCAACGCTACCGCGATGCCTTTTACACGCCCTTGGTCTCCGACTGGCGGAACTACGGCGCGTGGTCGGATGATGGAGCAAAGACCGCCACGGAGCGCGCCAATACGGTGGCTCACAACACCCTGAAATCCTTTCAGCCGCCCGCGCTGGACCCTTCGATCGATGAGGCGCTGAAGGATTATGTCGCGCGCCGTCGCAGCGAGGGCGGGGCCCCTCCGGTCTCATGACGCTCGTACAGTAGTCGGCCCCGCCGCCTACTGGATTTACGGCAGCCTCTGCGAATTCGTATCATGCGCGCATGACGCGCCGCTTCCTGGATTCTCAGTCCCTCAAGGGCCGAGGTGCCCTGTCCAATCCCCCGGTCCGGTTCGAGTCGACCTCGGTCGAGAAAACCGACGATGGTTGGTACCAGGAGGAAGTTCCGGATTCGGTACCGGAAACGGTGCTGCCGGATCGCGCCAAGAGCGTAATCGCGACCAACAATTCTCCCGACGTCGGGTTCGAACAGTCGATCAATCCCTACCGCGGCTGCAGTCACGGTTGCGTTTATTGTTTCGCGCGGCCCACCCACGCCTATCTGGGATTGTCGCCCGGTCTCGACTTCGAGACCAAGCTGTTCTACAAGGACAACGCCGTTGAGTTGCTGCGCGCCGAGCTCAGCAAGCCCAAGTACGTGTGCAAGAGCATTGCGCTCGGCATCAACACCGATGGTTGGCAGCCGCTCGAGCGTCGGCTCGAGGTCAGTCGCAGCGTGCTCGAGGTTCTGGCGGAGTGCCGGCATCCCGTCAGCATCGTTACCAAGAGCGCGCTGATACTGCGCGATCTCGACCTTCTGCGGGACATGGCCCGGGACCAACTGGCCTCGGTCATGGTCAGTATCACCTCCCTGGATAGCGACCTCAAGCGCACGTTGGAACCTCGCACGGCATCGCCACAGGCGCGTCTCAAGGTCATCGAGCAGCTATCCGCGGCGGGCGTTCCGGTCGGCGTCCTGGTGGCGCCCGTCATCCCCGCGCTCACTGACCACGAAATGGAACATATCCTGGAAGCGTCCAAGGCGGCGGGTGCCACGAGTGCCGGCTATGTGCTGCTGCGGCTGCCGCACGAGCTCAAGGATTTGTTTCGTGAGTGGCTGGCCGAGCACTATCCGGACCGGGCCAAGCACGTGATGTCGTTGATCAATCAATCACGCGGCGGCAAGGATTACCAGGCCGAATTCGGCACCCGCATGGTGGGGACGGGGGTGTTTGCGCAACTCTTGCGCACGCGGTTCAACGTTGCAAAGCGCAAGTACGGATTCGATAGCGCCGAGAGCCGCCACGAGCTGCGTACTGACTTATTTCGCCCGCCCGTCGCCAATCGGGCGCAAATGACGCTCGGATTCTAAGTAATCAGCCAAGCTGATATAGTGGGGCCTGCCAGCCCGCCGACGCAGAGGTCCAAGGCAATGCTCCGCATCACCCTCATCAACAATCCAATGCATGACCTCGAGGTCTTGCGGCAGCTCACCCCGCCGGGTCAGAACGTGACCGTTGTCGAACGTCGTGGCGAAGACTTCGCAGCGGTCTTGCGCGATACGGAATACCTCGTGGGGTACGCCGACAAGGAAATGGACGACGCGTTCTACGAGAATGCGCGCTCGCTGAAGCTGATTCAGCTCATCAGCGCCGGCTACGACAAGGTCAATATCGAGGCTGCGGAGCGCGCCGGTGTGGCCGTCTGCAACAATGGGGGGGCGAATTCCGGCCCTGTCGCCGAGCACGCTCTCATGCTCATGCTGGCACTGGCGCGGCAATTGTTACGCCAGCATGAGGAGGTCGCGACCGGACGCTGGCGGCGCAGCGCAATCTCCAAGGATGCTTTCACGCTCGACGGTCGCACGCTTGGAATCGTCGGTCTGGGCACGATCGGCAAGAAGACTGCGCGGTTCGCCCGCGCCCTCGGCATGAATGTTCAATACTACGATACCGTGCGCCTCACGGAAGAAGAGGAGGCTCACGCCGGGGTCCGTTTCCGTTTGTTGGACGAGATATTGAGCACTTCTGATTTCGTGAGCGCCCACGTTCCATTCACTGCACTCACTCACCGTATGTTCGGCAAGGATCAATTCGCCCGGATGAAGCGGTCCGCCTTCTTCGTCAATACGGCACGTGGTGAAATTGTGGACGAGCGCGCGTTGGTCGAGGCGTTGACCAAAGGCACAATTGCCGGCGCCGCGCTCGATGTGTTCGAGCAAGAGCCACCCGCGGCGGACAACCCGCTCTTCAAACTGAAAAATGTGGTGTTGAGCCCGCATATCGCCGGTCCCATCTGGGACACGCAGTATCAGAAGTTTCGCAACTCGTTCGATAATATTCAGCGTGTCGCTCGCGGCGAGCGGCCTCTGTGGTTGATCCCGGAGCTTGCGCATTGCAAGCTCAGAATCGATCGCTCCTGAATGCGTGACCCGTCCGCTGGGGCGCAGTCGGATCGCCGCCTGAGGCGCGTGTGCCTCGGGATCAACTCGTCTGAGGAGGCGGCACGCTCGAGTTGCCGCTTGGGTCGTTGCCGTACCTGTTTGGGCCGCGAGTGCCGGGGATGAGGCCCAGCACGACAGAACCCAGCCAGCCGACGAGGGTTCCTGATCCAGATGGCACTGGCACATGCAGGAGGACAAGGGCCGACGGGAGCGCCCAAAACAGCGCTACCAGCCAGCCTGTCACATTGATGTCGTGCAAGCGGCGGGCGAGGACGACCGCTTGAGGCCAGATCAGAAGAATCGTCGCGACAAGTAAGTAGCGCGCGCCGCCCAACGTGCGCGGTAGAAAAAACCCCAGGCCGAGGCCGAGTGCAGTCAGGGGCAGGAAGCCAAACAGCCAGTAGAAGAGTCTGCCCGTGCGACCCAGCGGTGACAGGTAGAATCGGACCCAGTATCGACCCGCGACCGCACGAGGCTTGGGCGCGTCTTCAACTCGAGCCGTCGGGGGCGCATAGGGGTTTTGACCCACCGCTTACTCCATTGCGATCGACGCCGCTCAGTGTTTGGGGTTATCGCCGGATTGCAGGATGACCTGAATGGATCCGTCCGCAGCGACCGGGTTGCGGTTATTTTCCAGGCACACGTATGGCATGATTTTTAGATCCGGGGGCGCACGCTTGTACTGCTTTGTGACGGTCCATGGCTTGGCGAGCGCAACCGGGTCTACCAACGTGATCTCGTCGCGCAACGTGTTGTCGTCGGCAAGCCAGATCCGCTCATAACTGATGGTCTTGTCGCTCTTCGGCAGCCCCGATGACTCCAGGTTGGTGTCCGCGCGCACGCCGTAGGTCGTGGCGACCAGGAAGTTGCCTTCCCAATGTCCGACGGATTCGCCGTTATAAGTTGGATCAGGGTCGACGGACAACGGTCGTGAGTCGGTGAAGATGCGCCGGACCTGTTCGTCCCATTCGGCGTAGATCATGACCCGATCCGGCCCCATGGTGATTTCCATGGGGTAGGTCATTGTCATGATGCGGGGCATGCCGGGCGGCAGGCAGGCGGCGGTGGGGTCGCCGGTCGGTTTGCCGCGCGCGGCATTGGCCAGGTGCTGCTCGAAAATCTTCTCGTAGGCCGCAGTCAGTGGCGGATGCTGGCCGCGCCCAGGAGGGACGCCGGGTGTCCAACCGATTCCGCCCTGGCTGATCCAGATTCCCGTCAAGTCGCGGGGGTTCTTGGGCCGATACGGGGTCGCGCCCCACTTCGGGTCGATCGGTTGGGTTTTTGCAGCATCAGCAAAGGTAGACGGAAGCTTTGACGCGTCCCGATAGGGCGCTTGCACTCCCCTGGAGAGATCGAGATCGACGGGCCTGCCCAGGAGATCCTCGCCGCCCGGGCCGGCAGCCGCCTTGGCGGTGCCGGTCGGCACAGTTTGCGCGACAGATGGCTCAAATATCCGGAGCGCCAACATGAAAACGCCGGCCACGACCCATTCGAACTTTCGCGCCGACCCCATAGGTGGTCCCCCCCATGAAACCGAGCCGAGCAGGCCCAGGTCACCCTGCAGGCGATGCTAACACGCTTCTATAGGGCGCTCGTGCGGAGTACCGGCGTCACCGACACGCGGCTGCCTGACGTGACCTGAAGCGTCTCTCGGCCCTACGAGTCATGGCATGCGCTGCGGCCGTCGCGCTCGGCTGCGCGGCGGCCTGCGCGCTCGCTTTCGCCGTGCTCGCCCCTGGTGGGGCTGCGCGGGCAGCCGACGAGACTCGCGCCGTGCGCATGCGGCTCGGCACGCGTGAGGAGGCGCGCGGGCGCCCGGATGTGCCGATCACCATCATCGAGTTCACCGACTACCAGTGCCGGGCTACGGGCGGCGAGCTCGACGGCGTGCGCCGGGAGTGATCCGCCATTCCCCATTGCATCCGATGCGCGAGATCGAGGATCACATCACAGCAGGCACGGCGCAGCTAGTGGAGGCCAAGGGGCATATTGGCCGCACGCTCCCGCCCGGTCCCCACCCAAACAGGGTGGGCGCCGGGCAGGTTGCGCAACTTACGGCACGCTGGCAGGCGCACCACCAGGATTGACTAACGGTGCCAACTGGCTGGCGAACGGCGACCCGTTGAGCAGATCCTCGTTGATCTGCCAGTCGAAAGCCCCACCAATCGACGGATACTTCGCCGCGACTGACTTCCAGACACTCAGGCCCACGGCGATGGTTTCATAGTTGTTCAAATTGGGATCGATGCCAAATCCGAACACGAGGTTCTTCTGCGGGATCAGCCCCATCCAGACATCGACGTTGGGCAGAATCCATGCAGGGTCCGCCAGGTTGGGGCCGTCGTAATACTGCGGCGCGCAGTAATCCAACGCCCCCGCCTGCAGCATGGCCACGCACAGCTGTTGATCGTTGGTATTCCAGGGCGCCGGCGGCGCCGAGATGATGAAGCCGGGATACCTTGCCTTGAGTTGCTGGCTCACCCAGATCATTTCCGAGACGTTGGGGCTGATGCCCTCGAACGTGTTCCAATCGAGGCCGTCGAAGCCGCCCCAGGCGCTATAGAGCGCTTCCACGCTGTTCAGAAAAGTCTGCGAGTAGTTCCGATTGGGAAAGGCCATGGCATAGCCGGCGCCGCCCACCGACAATATGATCTTGCGATGTTGGACGTTGCGGACCGTTTGAATGTCGGCGGCCCAATTGGTCGCCGCGCCATTGCCGTCCGCGGGCAGGGTAAATGTGACCGCGCCGGTTTCAGCACCCCCACCGGCCGTCGTTGCCGCGAAAAGATAGACTACGTTATAGACGGAGGGCAGGTTGACGAGTCGCACGGGCGACCCCACCCACCAGGGATAATAACCCGCGACGATTTTTCCGGTACCCGTCGGCGGCGGCGGTGAGGTTGAGGTAGCGGGCACGAACTGCCACTTCTGTCCGGCACCATTGTTACACACCCCGATGCCGAGGGCCCACGTCTGCACCCGGGTGCCCGGGGTGGTGCCGCAGCCGGAGACATCCAACGCGTTGCGCGTCAAAGGATTTTGCAAGGCATAGGTGTTGTCGCTGTTGGCCTCGATCGCCCATTTCTGGCCGGCCCCGGCAGCACATGCGTTGGTTCCGATCGTCCATAACTGCACTCCAGTGCCGTTGGCGGTCCCACACCCCTCAACGCTCAATGCGAGGCCACTCGCGGGGTTGACCAGAGTATAGGTGTTGTCCGAGTTCAGCGTCGGGCTCCACACCTGTCCGGAGCCGTTGTTGCAAGCATTCCCCCCATCCGTCCACAACTGCACCGGCGTACCGTCTGCATTGCCGCAGCCCGAAACATCCAACACCAGTCCGCTCGCGGGATTGACCACTTTGTAGCGGGCTCCGGAGGTGATGCCGGGCGCAGGGGAGGGGTTCAGGGTCGAGGGAGGGGTGGAGCCGCCGCTGCAGGAGCCTCCGGGGATAAACAGACCGGGAATGGTCGGATTCCAACCGCTGCTTGCAGTGTCGGTCTGGTTGATCAGGCTGGTGTAGGTCGCGCCGTTGTAGGTCACGACCTCACCCTGCGTGTAAGTGCCGTCCGGCACCCAGGCGACGCAGGCGTTGGTTTGAGCTCGCGCGGCATGCATCCCCGGCAGCATCACGAGCAAGGTGAGCGCCAGAGCGTGCCATAACCTCGATTGCAAGGTCCTTCTCGTCCGACTTTGATCCCTGGAAGCCACTGACATTGGAAAACTCCTCGACACCTGTTTGAGATAACGCATCGACATAGGCCTGGATTCTAAGGCGTAGCCGTGAAGCCAAGGCCGTCAGGAAAGCTGCGGTGGGCGCCCGTGTGGCTGCGGCCGATGACACCCGGCAATGTCGCTGCTAACCGACATCGGGCAGGGAGTGTCGACTGTTTTGGCGGGAGGGTGAGCCTGTGAGCGACTGCATCCTTGACGTATGAACCATATCAACTTGTCCTCGAATCGTACATGCGGCCAACGGCCGTGTTCGAAGCGCGCGTCACGGCAACGCGGTTGGGGCGGGCTGGTGATTGACCACGGAGCGGGACTAGTCGCGCGACCTTGGGTTGCGGCGTTCCTGCCGCTCGCAGGTGCGGCTCTCGCGGCTCAGGGCCTGCGCATCTCTCGAGCGACTGGCGTACCAAACACCCGGATCGCGGTCAGCCGGAAGAGGCGCCGCGTTGTCTGCGAATCTCCGCGAGAAGCCAGGAGCGTACTCGGGACGCGGGTTCACGCAGTGGCCGTCTGTCGCTGTGAACGAGGTAGTAGGAGTGGCCGCGAAGCTCTGGTCCAAAAGGCACTTTGAGCGTACCTGCGGTCAACTCGTCGGCAACCAGCGCGAGGCTGACGAGCGCGATACCCTGACCGGCAATCGCTGCTTGGATGGCATGGCTTTCGTCACTGAAGTGGATACCGGCGGAGGCATCCAGGCCACGCACGTGAGCGGTCGCAAGCCAGCGTGGCCAGGTCGGATTGGCTGGATCGCTGCGGCGCCATTGAAAATGCAGAAGCGTAGCCTTCCGAAGCTCTGACGGCTTTCTCAGCTCGAGGCGCGGACTTGCAACGGGAGCGAAGCAGTCCGTGAAGAGCCGCTCAGAGATCAGATTCGACGCCGGGTGAGTCCCATAACGGATCGCAAGGTCGGCGACACCAGCCTCCAGATCAACCGGCTCATCGCTGGCCAAGATGTTCAAATCAAGCTCCGGGCAAGCTTCGCGGAAGCTTGCCATCCGCGGTACCAGCCATTTGGCACTGAACGCCATGGTGCCCGAGAGCGTGACTGCAGTGCGCGAGCGCTTGCGGCGAATGCTGTCGATCGCCGACTCGATGCTCTCGAAACCGTCGCGGAGCACCGGATAAAGCACTTGAGCCTCAGCCGTCATTACGACGCGTCGCGGCCTGCGTTCGAACAGGCGCACGCCGATCGCGTCCTCCAGCAATCGGACATGATGACTGATTGCTGTCGGGGTCACGTGCAATTCCGCTGCCGCGCTCTTGAAGCTCAGGTGGCGCGCCGCGGCTTCGAATGCTCGCAGGGCTGCAAGGGGTGGAAGGTGACGTGCCATATTTTCAAACGGATGAGTTTAACTCATCCCGGTGGCAACGAATTTGATGTTGAGTGGGTGAATGGCGGGCGTCATTCTTGGGGCCTCGCCGCTGCGTCGGCCATTTGAGAGAGACCCCCGAGATGACGCTCTTGCACCTGGACGCGAGTGCTCGTCCGTACTGCCCCGATCGGGAACACAACGGCTCCCATACGCGCCAGCTGACGGGTAGGTTTGTAGCCCGGTGGAGCGCCGCACGCCCCGAAGAGACTGTCATCTATCGCGATGTCGGACGTACTCCTCCCAAGCCGGTCAGCGATCGGTGGATTGAAGCGGCATTCACCAGGCCGGAGGGCCGCGAGCATTGGATGACGGAGGTTCTCGCCGAAAGCGATGAGTTGGTTGACGAGTTGATCCGTGCCGATGTGATCCTCGCGGGCGTACCGATGTACAACTTCAACGTCCCGGCCCAGTTCAAAGCCTACATCGATAACGTGGTACGGGTGGGCCGCACGTTCGGATTCGATCGTTCCCGGGCAGGGGAGCCATACTGGCCGTTGCTGACGGAGAAGGAGCGGCATTTGATCCTGATCAGCTCCCGGGGTGACTACGGGTACGATGATGGGCCGAATGCGCGCGCGAATCACGTTGAGCCCAGCGTACGCACCGCGTTTTCGTACATCGGCATTCGCCGCGTGTCGACAATAGCCGTGGAATACGACGAATTTTCGGATGAGCGCTTATTCAGGTCCCTGGAGCGAGCGGAGCGGGAAGTGGATAGGTTGGTCGCAGCGCTCATTCCATCCGCTGCTCGAAGGCAGTGCCGACTATGAGGGTACACAGCTTTCCTCTTCGCCGTCGGCGCTGCCTGTCAGGGGTCTCACGCTGCGCGGTTCCGCCGGCCCCTTCCTGCTGGTCTCTCGGCCCTACGAGTCGTGGCGATGTTCTGTTGAGGACGCAGCCGCGGACGACCCATCCGACCAGCGAGCCACCGGGATGACCAGCACGGTGAACTCGAGCTCGCTGCTGTCGCCGCCCAGAATAGGCGACGCCTGCAAGCCTGCGCCCCATGAGGCGGCTTGGCCATGCGGCAGGTAGAACATCACATGAGGTTGCCATGGACCACCGGCCTGGTCGCCCAGGTAACCTTGCTTCGACAGCATGAAGGAGATCGATCCGGTTTCCGGAGCGGGGAGCGGGCGTCCCGAGAGGGCCGCCTTGGTCTTTTCGATCAGTTGCGGCTTATCGAGCCCGCTCAGTACCCACTTTGTCCGTTGCAGGTACTGGGGTAGCACGCTGCGAACGGCAGGAGCGTTGAAGCAGTTGGGGGCGCGCAGCTTAGGGTTCCAGAAGTCGGAATCCTCGAATTTGGCGGCCCAGGAGCGCTCGACGAAACACACGAAGCCATTGGTGCCCTTGACGGCCGCCTCATAGCCGTTTTTGCCGAGTACGAGCACTTCGGCATTGCCGGAAATCGAGGCCGGTGCTGCGCTGCGTGCCAGCGCGATCTCGTCTTTGGCGTCCGCGATGCGGTATTGCGCGATAGGCGCCATAGCGGGGTAGGGGGTGGGCTTTTGCGGCTGTGCCTCGCCGGCAGTGGGCAACGCGAGCAGCCATAGAATCGACGAAAGTCTCGGTAGCGTCATGGCGGTCTCCCCGGGGAAGTGGTTTTCTTCGCAACCGTAGGACGAACGAAACGACGCCAGACCTACAATTGCCGTGTCTCTGCGACGCCGCTCCGCTTCCGCTGAAATGACCCTGCATAATGTCGCGCTGCAGTTGCTAAAACACACCCGAGAGAACGTATGCCATTGCGTTTTTCCGCGGTCAGCGCGGAGTTGAAGCGACTTCTGGATGTTGGCGATGACGTCATCCGGAATTGTCGCGCCATCGTCGTCATGGGCGCGGGCAACCAGAAAACCAATATCGTCAAATCGAAAGGGGTCTCCAGCATTCTGACCGGCGCGGTACAGAACAACCCGAATTACGTCTGGAATCAGCCCCTCAAGAACGGCGGTGTGACCGCAGCCTTTGGCGCGGGCAATTGTCAGGATCAGGGGGCGCTCACCTATACCATTCTGCGTTCGGTGCTCAGCAAGAACGAGATCGCCTCCTTCTGTGTCAACAACGGCGAACGGCACTCGTTTGCGACGATCGGCGATCCGGAGCGCTCACCGCCGGCACAGGTCGTCTGCGTCGATCCCTGGCCCATCAGGGCCCAAGCCGTGTTGTTGGAGGATCACTTTTGCAGAAACGGGTTGCAGGTCATCACGGGCAAGGCGCGGTATAGCAAGCCGGGCGGCAAGGACCCCGATTATATGAAGCGCCTGGCCAAACATGCGCCGGGATCTGAGCTCCTGGAATTGTGGAGGCTCTACGTAAGCAACAATACCTTCGACGTCGAGACGGTTCTGCGGCAAACCGACGGCGCCGGTGCGTTGTGGCAACAGGAGTATTGCTCGAACGACGACACCACCATCGTGTACCGGGTACGACCCCGGTGGGTACCCGACGAAGAGCGACCGACGTGTTGGGGCTGCAAGGTGGAATTCAAACTGACACTCCGACGACACCACTGCCGGGCGTGCGGTGAAGTGTTCTGTGATAACTGCACGAAGGGGCGATCCAGAGTTGGCGTGCCGGCAACGCGGCCGGGCAACGAGGCAGTGAACGACTCTGTCGAACGTGTACGCGTGTGCAGTCCGTGCAACGATCGCATTCGTGACTCGGGCTTTGGCGCGTGAGTTGCTTTAGTCGACTTGCGCTGCCATAGTTCCCGCCGGCTTCGCTGGTGACCAACTCTGTTTGCTGCGGTGTGTAATTTTGACGCCCGCTCGAGTAAGACTGTCACTTGTCGCTGCCGAGCGACTGTCGTCAAACGGCGTCAGGTAGAAGAATCTGCTCAGGGGACAGGGAATGATGCGGGCGAATTACCTGATTCACTCAGCCTTTGTCGCGTTGCTCTCGATAACAAGCGCCGCCGCGGCGGCTCCGGCCGGCTCGTCTGTGCTGGAGGGAGAGTTCCTCGCTTCCCCTTCGCTTTATGTCATCCAGGCTCCAACGCTGAGCGCCGCCCAACGGAGCGTGGGACGTGTCGATGCCAAGGTGGAGCGGAAGTTCGAGATCATTCAGGCGGTGTCCGCGTATCTCACCTCCGGGCAGGCCGACCAGTTGCGCCATACGGCTGGCGTACACGTCTTTCGGGATCGGATGCTGTCCAGTCGATCCCTGGGAACTCTGCTCGATTCCGTAGTCACCTGGACATCATCTGCAGTTGGTGCTGTCGCCGCTCCGGTCGTCACCACCGCAACACCGATCACCACTCCCGTCGCCCAGGTCGCAGCCCCCGTAACCAATCCAGTTCTTACGCTGGTGACGCCGCTCGCGTCACCTCTTGTCACCCCGTTGACCGCTCCACTCGTGACGTCCGTCAGCTCCAACATGACGCTCAAGGATGGCACCGGTGTCGGCTCTTCCAGCCTGCTTTACGCGACTGACTATCCTCTACTGGTCGGCGCGGACTCACTGCAGCGCAGCGGAATCACCGGCGCAGGGGTGACGATTGCGGTGCTGGACTCGGGGCTATGGCAGGATCCCAGCCAGAATTTCGGACCCCGGGTGCTGGCGAGCATCGATGTCGTCAACGGTGGCTCGGGCGCCGTCCAGGGTGATCCCTTTGGGCATGGAACGCATGTGACATCCATAGCGGCGGGCGGCGCACAAAACGTTTCACTCACCTACTCCGGTATTGCGCCGCAAGCCAACCTCGTAATCGTTCGGGCCTTCGACGGCACCGGGGGCGGTCGCTACACGGATGTGATAGCCGGCCTGAATTGGATTGTCGCGAATCGTGACAGATACAACATCCGCGTGTTGAATCTGTCGTTCGGCGCACCGCCCCAGTCCTACTACTGGGACGATCCGCTCAACCAAGCCGTCATGGCTGCATGGCGGGCGGGTATCGTCGTCGTGGCTGCGGCGGGTAACGAAGGCCCGAGCGCGATGACCATCGATGTTCCGGGCAATGTGCCCTACGTCATTACCGCCGGCGCCCTGACGGACAACTACACCCCCTACGACGGGACCGACGACCGGCTCGCCTCATTCTCATCGGCGGGTCCCACATTCGAGGGCTTTGTGAAACCCGAGTTGGTCGCGCCGGGTGGCCACATGGCGGCATCGATGTCCAGGGACAGCTACCTGGCCAATATCGATCCCAACTCGATGAGCCCGGGCGAGCAGTTGTTCACGATGTCGGGGACGTCGCAGGCCGCGGCCGTCACCTCGGGCGTCGTTGCGCTCATGTTGCAGAGCGATCCGAGCCTCACCCCGGATGCGGTCAAGTGCCGCCTGTTGGCATCGACCCGTCCGGCCGTGGCTTCGGGTGGAGGCCTGGCTTACAGCGTTTTCCAACAGGGTGCGGGTCTCATCAATGCTCCTGCGGCGGTGAACAGCTCCGCCACGGGCTGTGCCAACCAGGGACTCGATATCAACGCCGATCTGGCCGGCACACGGCACTTCGGTGGGCCAGCCAATCAGGACGCGAACGGCAACTACTACATCATGGATCTCGCCGGCGGCTCGACCAGTCCGCTCGCAGGAGACGGCTACACGTGGTCACAAGGGTATCCCTGGTCCCAGGGCTATACGTGGTCTGAGGGCTATACGTGGGCCCAGGGCTACACTTGGGCGAAGGGTTACACCTGGGCGAAGGGAGATACCTGGACACAGGGCTACACGTGGGCCAAATGTTACACGTGGGCCAAGAATCTGCCGTGGTGGACCAACTCTCAGGGAGCAGCGGGAACGTCACCGGCTTCCATAGTGTCCTGGGTTCCAAACCAATAGTGACAGCCTGCCGTGCTCACCTGGGTGCCGCGCTCCTGTGCTGGCTGGGGTTCGTGGCTCCCATAGCGGCATCCGAGTCGTTTCCGCTCGTCCTCGAGCACCTCACCACCGCGGATGGCCTGCCACAGGGCACCGTTTACGCGACTCTGCAGGACTCGCAAGGATTCGTGTGGCTTGCCACCGAAGACGGTCTCGTCCGCTACGACGGCCATGACCTGGTGCGCTACGCCCGTTTGCCAACCACCCGTGGCGGCCTGTCCGGCAACTATATCTTTCAGATGGTTGAAGATGCGCATCGTGATCTGTGGATCGCGGTCAAGGACGGAGGCGTCGCGCGTTGGCACCGGGACACCAACAGCTTCACCGTCATCCGACACAGCGCTACGGATCCGCAGTCCCTGGCGAGCGATGCGGTCCGCGCCCTGGTGTTGGATGCGCGTGGCCGGGTCTGGATTGGAACCAGCGATGCGGGAATAGACATTCTCGAGCCTGCGACCGGCAGGATCGAACACTTGCGGCACGATACCGTCAATCCCGACACGCTGGGCAGCGACCAGATTTTGACCCTGACATTCGACCGCTCCGGGATCCTTTGGGTTGGCACCGAGCAGGGGCTCGACCGGTTGTCCCCCGTCGCGCCGCCGGCGCTTCTCGGGATTTCCTCCGCTGCGCTCCGGTCACAGCCGGCACAACGGGTCTTCACACATATCCGCCACGAGAACGGTAATCCCCACTCCCTGAGCGGCACCGAGGTCTCGCGGGTTATCGAGGACCGGGACGGCTTTGTGTGGGCAGGCACCTTCGATGGCGGGCTCAATCGCCTCGACCGGGCTGGCCGGGTGCTGGAGAGCTTCCATCACAACTCGCATGATCCGGACTCGCTGGCCGATGACGATGTGCGGGCTGTGCTCGAGGACCCGTCGGGGCGTCTCTGGATCGGGACCGCGGACGGGCTGGACCTGTTGGACCGCGCTTCGGGCCGGTTCAGTCATCATCGGCACGACGCCGCCGACGCGGAGTCACTGCGCGATTCGTTCATCATGTCGCTCTATACCGATGCCACGGGTTTGATGTGGATAGGTACGCGCGCGGGCGGAGTCGGCCGATGGAATCCCCGCAGCTGGGAGCTCGGGGGCTATCGGCCCGAATGGCTGCGCAACCGGCTGGTTACTGCATTTGCGGATGGCCGCGGCGACAAGGTTTGGGTTGGAACATTGGGCGGCGGTCTGTTGCTGTTCGATCCGGATACCGGTGCGGCGGTGTCGGTGGATACCCTGACGGGGCACTCCAACTCGGTAGGTGATTCGCGGGTGATGTCGCTACTGCAGGATCGGCGGGGGAACCTGTGGATCGGGACGATGACGAACGGACTGAAGAAGCTCGGTCCGGATGGCGAGTTGCAATCGATACCGGTTGAGCCCGGGGACCCCCACGGCTCGAGTGCGGCGGGCATCGGGACAATTTTCGAGACGCGCAGCGGAGAGCTGTGGATCGGCACTCATGGCGGCGGTGTCAATGTTCTCGACCCGTCGACGGGCCTGGTGCGTCAGCTGCCCTCTGGCGCTGGGGCGATCAGCGCCGCCAGCGTCACGGCGATTGCCGAAGATCGAAGCGGCAACCTGTGGATTGGTACTGACGGAGGCGGGCTCGACCTGGTGCGTGCCGATGGAACGGTTGTGAAGGTGTTTCGACACGACCCCAACGATCTCGCCACGCTGTCGGCCAACACGGTCTATGCGCTTGCGATCGACGCTCAGGATCGGGTCTGGGTTGGCACGGATGGCGGTGGCCTCGTCCGCGTGGTTGGTTCAGCCAGCTCGCCGGATTCGATCCGCTTCCAGACGATGTCGCGCGAGCAGGGGCTCTCGAGCGACACGATCTATGGAATCGTGGTCGATGCCGGCCACCTCTGGCTCAGCGGGACAGCGGGCTTGATGCGCTACGACCCCGACGCGGGGACCCTCAAGACTTTCCACCGGGAGCACGGCCTGCAGGGCGAGGAGTTCAATTCGGGAGCCTACATCCGGCTGCGCGACGGCCGCCTGTGCTTTGGCGGCCCGGGTGGATTCAATCTCTTCGATCCGTCGCGTCTGACAGAGGCAGCTCGGGCGCCGCGGCTGGTTTTGACACAGGTCGAAATCATGGGCGTGCCAGTGCGCGATCAGGCGCCGTATTGGCTCCTCGACCGGGTGCCTCTCGGCTATCGTGACAACATCGTGTCGCTCGACTTCGGCGTGCTCGACTTCACTTCTCCGCGCCGCAATCGACTCGCTTACCGGATGGTGGGATTGACAGATCGTTGGATCGATATCGGCACTCAACATCGGATCACGTTGACCAATCTCGATGCCGGCGATCACCTCCTCGAGGTTCGAGCCGCCAACTCCGACTCAGTCTGGTCCCGGGAACCGCTGCGGCTTCGAGTGCACCGCGACACGTCGCCCTGGAAGTCAGGCTGGGCCTACGCGGCTTACGCGCTGGCGGTTCTCAGCTTGATCGCCTACCGCGCGCGGCTGCAGCGGACCCGCTTCGAGCGCGTCGTCCGGGAGCAGCAGCGCCTGGAGTCCGAGGTCGCCCTGCGAACCCGCGAGTTGGTTGAGACCAACCGCCAGCTGGCAGAGGCTGCGCGGGTGAAAAGCGATTTCCTCGACCGGATGAGCCATGAGTTGCGCACTCCGATGAATGGCGTGGTCGGTATCACGGAGCTGCTCGCGCGTACCGATCTTTCATCGACACAGGCGCGCCTCACAGAGACCATCCACTCGTCGGCGAAGGTGCTGCTGCAACTCGTCAACGATCTTCTCGACCTGTCCAAGATCAACGCAGGCAAGATTGTCCTCGAAGAGTTGCCTGTTGAGCCCGGACGCATAGTGGAGGAATGCGCGAGTCTGTTCGCAGGGGCCGCGGAGTCCAAGGGCATCGATCTGATCGCGCGTCCGCCGGCGCGCGAACCCCACAATCTCTATGGAGACCCCTTGCGGGTGCGGCAGATCCTGATGAATCTGGTCGGCAACGCGGTAAAGTTCACCGCGCATGGAACGATTGTTGTCAGCGCCGACGTCGAGGCGGGCGATGCGCAGTCCGCAACGGTCCATTTCTCGGTATCCGACACGGGAATCGGGATGGATTCCGCAACGATCGCCAGGATCTTCCAACCCTTTACCCAGGCGGACGAGTCGACGAGCCGGCGTTTCGGCGGCAGCGGTCTGGGGCTGGCCATCTGCCGCGAGCTCGCGGGCCTCTTGGGAGGCTCAATCGGTGTCGAAAGTCAGCCTCAGGTCGGATCCACATTCCGCCTCTCCTTGCCGTTGCAGGTCGGGGCGGAGCGGCCATCGCGGGAGCCGGCATCGCTGCCTGCGCGACGCATCTGCATCATGACCCGAAGGCAGGCACTTGCGGAATCCCTGGCGCGCCACGTGTCAGCTTTTGGCTTGCTGCCCGTGTGTGTGGGTGGCGAGGAACCGCCTCCGATCGGCTGTCAGGACGATGTGATTGTCGTAGATGCCGACGATGAGTCTGCGCTCCTCGATACGCGAGCTCAGATCGCACCCCGTGCCGCACTCGTCGTGGTTGCCTCGGCGGCGGCAGTGCAGGCTCGGCATCTCGAGCGTCGCGTGCGGCCCGAAGCCATTGTTCTCAAGCCGGTTCGGCGCGAGGCCTTGTATGAAGCGCTGGCGCTCGCCACGCGGGCAGTGCCCACCGCGGCTAATGCCGCAACCCTACTGGCAGTGGGCGAGCCGAATCTCGGGGGCCATGTTCTCCTGGTCGAAGACGAGATCGTCAATGCAGAGGTGGCGCAAGGCTATCTGGCCGTTCTCGGATGCACTTGCGTATGGGTTAGCGACGGACCCGCGGCTATTGCACGCAACGCCGCGGAGCGCTTCGATCTCATACTGATGGATCTGAGCATGCCCCGAATGGACGGGTTCGCGACGACGGCGCTGATTCGCCAGCAGGCGGGAGCGGCGGGCCGCATCCCCATTGTCGCGCTCACGGCACACGATCCCGTCAGTTATCGTGACACATGCCTGAAGGCGGGTATGAACGACATGCTGAGTAAGCCATGTACTCTGGAAGAGTATGAACAGGTCCTGCGTCGCTTGATTCCTTGAGAGGCCCCGTCGAGCCCCCGGCTGCGCTCTCCCCCCGAGCATTATTCTTGCTATCCCACCTGCAAAGGGCCGGGAGGAGGTGAGCTCGCCGAATGCTCGGACCAGGGGCACTGCACTTGAAGACGAGTCGTCGCTTGGCGGCGGCCAGCCTGGTACTGCTGCTGAGTGGCTGTGCCTATTTCGCCAAGCACACTGCGCAAGGGGCCTGTCGGAGCGATCTCGGCGCGCCGATACGTAACTTTTGCGCCGAGACTCCCACCGTGTGGCGCGGCGAGCGACCCAACCGGAGCGATGCGAGTTGGCTCCTACGGAACGGTGTCGGAACGGTCGTCAATCTCGAGGTCTTCCTGAGTGATCGCTCTGCCTTCGACCACGCTGAGGCGCCCCCTGGAAGTCATGAAGTGCAGTACTTTCACGTGCCCGATTTCGAGCCGGTGCACCTGGTCAACTGGTCGCTGTTGGATGAACATGTGGCGCGCTTCATCGCCATCGTCGAGCGGGCTCCCAAGCCCGTCTACGTGCATTGCCTCGACGGTCTCGATCGCACCGGGGTGTTGATAGCTGCGTATCGTGTGTTGATGGGAGGGGTCGATCCGGAGGCAGCGATTGCGGAAATTGCGCGCTATGGCACGCCCTGGGTTCGGGTTGACGCGCGCTATATCCGTTCTTTGCAGGGCGAGCGCCGTGCCGATATCTTGCGCAAGATCGCCGCACGGGAAGCGCGCCTGGAGCCGAACGCCCGGATCGGGTGTGCTGGGGGAGTGTGCCGCTACACGCGCGTCTGGCGGTCGAGCCCGACCGCTCCTGCGGTGGCGGATGAGCGATGACGCCAGAGTGGTGACGCTTCGGTCGCGAGACCGGATGAGAAGGTCGAGCGTCGCTAGTTGGCTTTTCGTTTACGCCCGCGCAGCGGGTCGTCGCAGTGCACGCCGTATACAGCCGCGTTTCGATCGCCCCACTGATATATAGCGGTAAGCACAGTGCGCAACGACTCCGCTCGGGCGGTCAGCCGATAGCGAACTGTCTGCGCGCCGGTACCACTGCGCTCGACCAAACCCGATGCCTCCAGCTCCTTCAATCTCTCCGTCAAGACCTTGTCACTGAGTCGCGGCAGAAATGCACGCAACTCGCCGTAACGCCAGGGACCTTCCTTGAGATAACACAGAATGACGGTCTTCCATTTTCCGCCCAGCAGATCGAGTGCAAATTCCGTCGGGCACCCGTAATGCTTCGTGAGTCTGCGAACCAATGTGAAGACTCCTGACCGACCCAGGCGCATAGCATACAGCGCCACGCAACGACAGGCTCTTACTTACCAACTGGTGCGTTGAATAAATGCAGGGACCCTCTACGATCGCACGCAGGCGAGGGCAGGGAGTGTTGTGGGTGTTGTTGATCAGTCGCCGCGAGGCACTCTTCGGCGCCGCTGGCGTCCTGGTGATTTCGGGAGTCCTGGGTCCAATGGCGAGCGCCAAGGCGGGAACGGCGTCCGGCGTGCCAGTCACCGCCTGGGTGCGGGTCTCACCGGACAATTCCATCACCCTCATCGCCTCGCAATCGGAAATGGGGCAGGGAACGAGCACCACGCTCGCCGCCATTCTCGCAGACGAGCTGTACGTGCCGTTTCAGCAGGTCGGCATCGAGTTCGCTCCCTTCGATCCGGCATATAGAGACCCCCTCTACCAGTGGATGTTTACCGGTAACAGCCAGAGCATCTCCTCCTTCTACGACGTCATGCGCAAGATGGGTGCGGCGGCCCGGGAAATGTTGGTTCAGGCAGCCGCCACGCACCTGCAGGTGCCGGCGGCGGAACTGACTTGCTCGGGAGGGTCGGTGCGCCATGCCGGTACGCAGCGGTCGGTCGCATTCGGCAAGGTAGCGGCCGTCGCATCACGACTCCCGGCGCCCAGGAATCCCAAACCACGGACGGACTCCTCTCTCGACGGGCAACCGGTTCCCCGCTGGGACATCCCCTCGAAAGTCGACGGCAGCGCAAGGTTCGGCATCGACGTAACCGTTCCCGGCATGTTGGTAGCAGCGCTGCGGCGTGCACCCCGTTTCGGGGCTCATCTCGCCAGTTACGAGGCAACGGTGTTGCAGTCGAAGCCGGGCGTAGTTCGGGTCGTGCCGCTCCCCGATGGGATAGTGGTCGTTGCCAGAACGTACTGGCAGGCGCGCCGCGCTCTCGATTCGGCTGATCTGACCTGGTCTGGCGAGGGCAGTGCGTTCTCCTGCGGCGATGACCTTGCGCCGATTTTCGCCGAGAAACTGGCCGCCGGGCCATTCTTCTCACACCTGAAAAAAGGTACCGGCCTTGCAGCCGCGTCGAGCCGGCACACCGCCACGTATCAGATTCCTTTCCAGGCCCACGCAACGATGGAGCCGATGAACTGCACGGCGCATGTCGCCGACGGGCGTTGCGAGATCTGGGCACCGACGCAAGGTGTCGAGATGGCCCAGGCGGTTGCCACCCAGGTAACGGGCCTCCCCGTGGACAAAGTCCTCATTCACCGCACCTTTATAGGGGGTGGGTTCGGCCGGAGGCTGCTCGCGGACTTCATCAAACAGACGCTCATCGTCGCGATGGCGGTGCAGGTTCCCGTCAAAGTCATCTGGTCGCGGGAGGAGGACTTCGCTCATGACTTCTACCGCCCGGGAATGCTACACGCCATCTCGGGATCTCTGGGAGCGAACGCAGAGCTGACAGAGCTCTCTCATCGTGTGGTCTCACCGTCGTACATGCTGTACATCTTCCCACGGGCCATGTTTCCCAACGTGAAGGATTGGACCGATCCGGCCGCCCCGCCCCCCAACATCGACACGATGGCCGTAGAGGGACTGGTGGACGTTCCTTATGACATCCCGAATCAGAGCGTCGAGCAGCACCGGCTCGAGCTGGATATACCGGTCTCGGTGTGGCGTACGACCGGCCATGGGCCCAACAACTTTGTGCTCGAGTCCTTCATAGACGAGCTGGCCGTTGCGGCTCACGCCGATGCCGTCGCATTTCGTCGCTCGCTACTGTCAAAGGACGCCCGTGCACTGAAGGTTCTGAATCTAGCGGCCGACAAGTCGGGATGGGGCACACCAACGGGCCCCAACGTCGGGCGTGGAGTTGCCCTTGCGCGTGCATTCGGCGGCATTATTGCCCAGGTTGTCGAGCTCTCGGTGTCGGGAAGCGATATCAAACTTCATCGCATCGTTGCCGGCGTCGACGCCGGTCGGACCCTCGATCCGGGCATAGCCGAATCCAACATCCTGGCCGGCATCGTATGGGGTATCTCCGCCATGAAGACGGCGGTGACGTTCGCTGACGGGCGCGTGGTGCAGTCGAATTTCGACAGCTTCGATCCTGCTCACCTGTGGGAGACCCCGCGCTGCGAGGTGCACTTCATCGAGAGCGGCGCAAAGTTGGGTGGCATGGGAGAGCTGGGCCCGGTGCCGCTGCATGCCGCCGTCTGCAATGCCATTTACGCCGCAATCGGCACGCGCGTGCGCCGGCTGCCGCTGTCACTTTCCGGGCTGCGCTTCGTGTGAGGACTGCATGATTTCCCTGCTTGTCAACGGTCAGCGCAGGAGCGTCGACGTCGAGCCGGACACACCGCTCCTGTGGGTCATCAGAGAACAGCTCGGTTTGACCGGGACAAAATTCGGCTGCGGCATAGCCATGTGCGGCGCTTGCACCGTGCACGTGGACGGCCAGGCCGTGAGGTCCTGTTCATTCCCAGTCGCCAGTGCCGTGGGACGTCGCATCACGACGATAGAGGGTTTGTCGACCAACCGCTCGCACCCGCTGCAGGAGGCCTGGATCGCCACGCAGGTCCCGCAGTGCGGGTACTGCCAGAGCGGAATGCTCATGGCTGCGGCCGCTTTGCTGAGCGAGAAGCCCAAGCCGACTGACGCGGACATTGACGCGGCTATGACCAACATCTGCCGCTGTGGCACCTATGAGCGCATCCGCAAGGCGATCCATGTGGCGGCAGGCAAGTAAGACCATCGGTGTCGCGATACTTGCGATGTGCCTGCTCCCGCTGCCGGGAGGAGAGAGGCTGTCCGCGGCGCAGACACCCTCGGGCGGTGCCTCACGCATACTCAGAGTCGCGCAGCCCCCTTCCGCTGACTCCGCGCGACTCTTCCAACAGATGTTCGTTGTGTTCGAGCATCCGCGCTGTATGAACTGTCATACGGGCGAAGCCTTTCCGCGGCAGGGCGACGACCGCCACCGCCACACCATGAACGTGACGCGCGGACCGGCCGACAGCGGTGCCGCCGGCCTGCACTGCAGTACGTGCCATCAAACGATGAACCAGGCGGCGAGCGGGGTCCCGGGCGCGAGCGACTGGCATCTTGCGCCGGCGCGCATGGCCTGGGTCGGTTTGAGCCCCGGTCAACTCTGTCGCGCGCTGCGCGATCCCGCCAAGGGCGCGATGAGCCCGGACCAGATGCTGCCTCACTTCGCGACCGGACTCATTCGCTGGGGTTGGGACCCTGGCGCCAACGCACGCGGCCGCGCTCGTACGACGCCGCCAATGAGCTACTCCGAGTTCATCCGACTGACGAAGCGTTGGATCGACAGTGGCGCTACGTGCCCGGAGTAGAACGCGCTCTTGGCAACCTGCGCGTTGCATTCCAAGCTGCGGTTGCGACGCTTTTCGGGTTGGTCGCACTCATTGACCGAAGCATGGCGGCCGACTCGTGTGCTCCGCGCATGTTTCGCTGGGAGGAAGACTGCCGCTCGCTGCGCGGGCAGACACTCAGCGGGTTGGACGATCTCAAGTTTGTCCCGCTCAGCGGCAGTGGGTCCGCCTGGCTTACGCTCGGCGGCGAATACCGCTTCAAGACTGAAAGTCTCGATCCTCCGGACTTCGGCATCCGGCCAACCGATCGCTCGTACACTGCAACCGGGCAGCGTCTTCTGGTGCATGCGGACCTACGGACGGAGTCGGGCTGGCGCGCGTTCGTGCAACTGTCCGGCGCCTCGGATGCAGGTCGCAAGCCGATCGAGCGTCCCTTCGACCGCAGCCGCGCCGACGTGGCTCAGGCATTTATTGACATCCCGCTGCCGGTCTTCACTTCCACGGTGCTGCGGGTCGGGCGGCAGGAGATCGATTCTGCCGGCAACCGCCTCATCTCCCTCCGTGAGGCAGCCAATCTGCGCCTGGCCTTCGATATGGCGCATCTGGAAACCCACATCGAGGGAGTCTCTGTCGTTGGGTTCTATGGCAGACCGGTCCTGAATCGGATCGGATCGTTCGACGATCGGGGCAATCCCGGTGAGACCTTGCTCGGCGGGTGGATCAGCGCTCCAATCCCGAAAACGCCCTCGGCGGTGAGTCTCTTTTTCTTCTCTCGTGACCGTAAGAGCGCCGTCTACGAACAGGGCACAGCAGCTGACAAGCGGCGCACCATCGGCCTGCGTTACTTCGGCAGTGATCCCACGTGGGACTACGCGATCCAGGCGGCCTATCAGTACGGAGACTTCGGGACGGCACAGATCGAGGCGTCCGGCTTTGCTGGCGATGTGGGGTGGCATTCCAGTGTCTGGGGCACACCCCGCTTCGCGATGAGCTTCGGAGCAGCCAGCGGCGACCGACGCCCGAACGACAAAACCCTGGCGACGTTCGATGTGCTATACCCCAATCTCGGCTACTTCACGGACGCGCCCGTCTATTATCCGGGCAACACAGCCGATGCACAGCCGAACGTGACGTTGCATATCACGTCCCTGCTGAGTATGCGGGCTGGGTCGGACTTCATATTCCGGGTGTCAAAGCGCGACGCCGTGTACGCGCCTCCGGGTATCCCGCTAATCCGAGGCGATGGGACCGGTCCCGCGTTCGTCGCGGCGCTCACCTATCTACGTGCCGACTGGACGATCAACTCGCACGTGCAGCTTTCTGTCTCCGGTGTGCATGCCTCCACCGGGGCTCTCGTCGAGCGCTCTGGTGGGCGCGACTTCAACTACGGCGCGCTGACGCTCGATCTGAAGGAGTAGAAGGTGGACGCCGGAGCAGTTCCGAGGAACGAGGTCATTCCATCTGCAACGGGTACTGGATTTCGAGCAACTTGCCCCGGTAGATCTCCCGTCTGGGACCGGCAAGCCGATAGCCTCGAGCGCGAATCCATTTGCCAAGGCCCACATACGTGTCTTCGGCGTCGTCGTCATCCAGGCTTGAGAACGCGCAGGCCACATGAGCACCGGGCAGTTCTTTCAGTTGGTATGAGGCGGGACAAACCATGCGGCCGCTCACTTCGACAAACGGCCCCCCCTCGAGCACGCCGCCATCAGCGCAACTGTGCCATAGCACGCCGCGGAACCGGCGGTCCGCCCGGGGCGCCGCAGCTTGCCACAGTGATTTCTCGTATTGGTGGACGTCATTATAAGAACGCAGGTCAGTCCTGACTGAAGCGATCTTCACAGGAGCACAATATTTGATCGTGACGTGCAGGGGTGAGTGCTGCTCGAGATCCAGCAACGCCCCCTCGATCCAAGCCAACGAGCGACGCGCTTCGTCGATAGCTTTCAACTTCGCATCGCGAAGCTTCTGCAGAAATCGCTGCTGAGCACCCGCAGAGCGCCGGCCGCGCATTGCTTCGCGAATCTCCGCCAGAGACGCGTTGGAGCCTCGCATCGCCTGAATGCGTGCGAAATCGCGCAGTTGCTCCTGCAGATAGAAGCGATACCGTGTACGGGGATCAACGAGGGCAGGGCGAAACAGCCCGATCTCGTCGTAAAACCTGAGTGTCTTCGCCGACACACCGCTCAGCCGAGCGAATTCTTTGATGGTGATGTATTCGGGTTCCAACATTTCGGGGCCCCTCCAATTCCCGTGCCGTGCGTGCGGCTTGAACATTCCCCTTACTGGAATGTAACCCTTGAGGTGACAAAAGCCCACTTCCAATCTCGACGGAGCACTATGAAAGAGCTACACGCGAAACTGCTATTTACCATGACAATCAACCTTCAGCCAACGATAGAGCTTGGTAACACGCCCGCCGGTACCCGCCGCATCTTCGTACTGGCCGGCGGGGAGTTCGTGGGAGACAGGGTTCGTGGAACCATCATGCCGGTCATCGGCTCGGATCTTCTGTTGACGCGTGCCGATGGGTCATCCCAGCAGGATGTACGTATGTTGTTGAAAACGGATGATGGCGCGCTGGTGCTGATGACATATCGGGGGGGTACGATATGCCTCCGATGAAGTGAACGCCCGCATTGCGCGCGGCGCAGCAGTAAGCGGCGCCGAGTACTACTTGCGGACCGCTCCGTTCTTTGAGACTTCGTCTCCCAGGTATTCCTGGATCAACAGGATCGTTTCGGTTGGCATCGGTGAAAGGCGCGCCG
>Ga0268266_10000919_pt1 | contig 37886 bp, 35 predicted proteins | sample KBSS13metaG_FD_190356 | JGI IMG/M metagenome (GOLD analysis project Ga0268266, IMG submission 190356) | Switchgrass rhizosphere microbial communities from Kellogg Biological Station, Michigan, USA - KBS S1-3 metaG (SPAdes) (version 2) | ecosystem: Host-associated > Plants > Roots > Rhizosphere...
GGCCTATTCGACGCGCCGGAGGAGCAATGAGCATGTTGATGACCGGGAGCGGCCGCGCGGCGCGTGTGCACTATCTGGCAGGCACTTTCCGGCTGCTCTCCGATGGCGATCATGTCGTGTGCGCGATTACCGGCGAGCGAATTCCTATCCACGAGCTTCGCTATTGGAGCGTCGCCCGCCAGGAGCCTTACCTCGACGCCCAGGCCAGCATGGAGGCCGAGCGCCGGAACGCTTAGCCGATTCGCTTCACCTTGAATCCCGGCTGCTTGTTCAGCTGCAGTGAGAACGACCCGAGCATTCCGCGGCGAACCACGACCTTGTCGCCCTTCACCGGGGGCAAGCCGAGCTGGTAGTCGTCGGTCTGGGCCCAGGTCGATCCGTCCGCCAGCTTGATCGTCCAGCCGTTGTAGCCGTTGTTGACGAACGCGACGACCGTGCTGCTGATTTCCTTCACTTCGTCGTCGGCCCCACCGAACAACCCGCCGAAGTTGGGGATCGAGAAGCCAAACAGCGACCGCTTCGCCTGAGTGGCCCGAGCCTTGTCGATCATGACGAGATCTCTCTTGCCGATCGCCTGATCGACCGTCGCGGCTTCCCTGTCGTAACAAGCGAGGCGCTGCGCGCTGTCCTTGACTGCCCGGCAATCGAGGAGCTTCTGCATCGAGGCCGGAGTGCCCGCGGAGTCTGGCTTCTTCGCGCTCGCCGCTCCCGCTGCAATCGTTGCCAAAGCGCCTGCAATCAGAACGAAATTTCGCATTTTCCCCGACCCCTAAGAACGTTGATTCAGACTACGCGGCCCACTGACGAAAGCACAAGAACGGTCTGTTGCAAAATTGATACAGACCTTGGACAACTCGCGCCTGGCAGGCTCCTAGGCGTTGCCAGCCTTCGGCGGCTTCACTTATCACAAGGTGCAGTTCGGCAAAGTTGCGTTTGCCGTTCCACGGCAGTCGTGCCTCCGGCGCGGCTAGTGAAGGGGAAGAATTTTATGAAGCTCGATTTCCGTCAGCGCCTGCTCACGACGACTCTATTCGTCGGTGCCAGCATGGTCGCATCGCCCGCGTTTGCGCAGGACGCGCCTCCGGCCAACCCTGCCGACACGGCGAACGGGTCACAGCCCGAGACGACCACTCCGGTCGAAGCGTCGACTCCTCCGTCGACCAACGCGGCGGGCGCGCCCGTTGAGGCTCAGAAGGACATCGTCATCACCGGCACGCGCATTCCGCAGCCGAACCTGACGTCGGCGAGCCCGGTCACGGTGCTGTCGAGCCAGGACATCAAGCTGCAGGGCACGACCCGCACGGAAGACCTCTTGAACTCGCTGCCGCAAGCGTTCGCGGCGCAGGGCTCAACGGTGTCGAACGGCGCGACTGGTACTGCGGAAGCCAACCTTCGCGGCATCGGTTCGGCCCGCACCCTGGTGCTGGTCAATGGCCGCCGTCTGCAGCCGGGTGATCCGCGCCAGCCTACCTCCGACCTTAACTTCATCCCGGCATCGCTGGTGAAGCGCGTCGACGTGCTCACCGGCGGTGCATCGTCGGTGTACGGCGCGGACGCCGTCGCTGGTGTCGTCAACTTCATCATGGACACGAACTTCCGCGGCCTTCGCATCGATGCGCAGGCCTCGACGTTCATGCACGACAACCGGGCGGGTGATAAGATTCTCGCCCCGAACGAGGCGCTTGGGTTCCGTCCGCCGCATGGCATGAGCGTCAACGGTGGCGCGCAGGACATTTCGGCGGCATTCGGCGCCGGGTTCGACGACAACCGTGGCAGCATCACGGCCTATGCAACCTACCGCAAGCAGGACCCGGTGCTCCAGTCGTCGCGCGATTATTCCTTCTGCGCGATGGGCACTTACGCGGCGCCACTCCCCGACACGGGCCCGTTTTATTGCGGCGGTTCGACGACGTCGGCCGAGGGCCGCGTACGTGTGTTCGACCCGGCCACAGGCGCGCGCTTGGTCAATGCCCATTTTGATCAGGGTGCGGGCACGATCGTTCCGGGCGTTCCGCTCTTCAACTTCGCTCCGTATAACTATTACCAGCGGCCGGACGAGCGCTACACGCTCGGCTTCTTCGCTGACTACGAGATCAGCCCGGGTGCGCATCCGTACGTCGAAGCGATGTTCATGAACGACCATTCGGACGCTCAGATCGCTCCGTCGGGTAACTTCAATAACACCACCTACCTGAACTGCGACAACCCGCTGCTCAATACGACGCCGGGATCAGGCCTGGGTGGCTTGAGCATGCAGCAGACAATCTGTCAGCCCGGGTTCCTCAACACCGATCCGGGTCTTCGTCCGACCAATCCGGTCACCGGCTTGCCGTCGGATACTGCCTTCGTCCTGATTGGACGTCGTAACCTTGAAGGCGGCGGACGTGACGACGATCTCGAGCATACGTCATGGCGGATCGTCGGCGGCGTTCGTGGTGACCTGCTGAAGGGCGTCTCGTACGACGCTTATTATCAGTGGGGTACGACGCGTCTGTCGGAAACCTACCTCAACGACTTCTCGGTGACCCGCATGCAGCGCGCCATCGACGTCATCGCCGATGCGAATGGTAATCCAGTCTGCCGTTCTGTGCTCAATGGACAGGACCCGAACTGCGTCCCGTGGGACATCTTCTCACCTGGAGGCGTTTCGGCGGCGGCCCTCAACTATCTGCAGACCCCCGGCTTCCAGCGCGGGCATGTCGACGAGACGGTTGCCAACGCCAACTTCACCATCGATGGTGGCGAATATGGCTTGCAGACGCCTTGGGCGGACCGCGGCATTGGCCTGAACTTCGGCGGCGAATACCGTAAGGAAGCGCTGGACTTCCAGACTGACGTCGAATTCCAGAGCGGCGATCTTGCCGGCCAGGGCGGACCGACGCTCCCGAACTCGGGTTCGTTCGACGTTCGCGAGGCGTTCGCCGAAGTCCAGATCCCGATCATCAGCCACTCTTTCATCGAAGAGTTCACGCTGACGGGCGGCTATCGCTACTCGGACTACAAGGTGAACGACCACCACTTCAACACCGACACCTACAAGCTGTCGGCTGAGCTGGCGCCCGTTCACGACCTGCGGTTCCGGGGAAGCTACAACCGCGCGGTCCGTGCGCCGAACATCGTCGAGCTCTTCGGTCCGCAAGGTCTCGGCCTGGCGGGCGGCGTTGATCTCTGCGCAGCCGGAACCGGTACGAACGGGGTGGCGGGAACTGCGCTCACAACGGCGCAGTGCTTGAACACGTTCGCAACGCAGATCGCCAATGGCAACTTCACGGCTGCGACGGCGACTGCGGCGATCGACGCCGGTCTCGATCCGAACCCGGCGTTCCAGTACAACGTGCTGCTCGGCGGCAACGCGAATCTGCAGCCTGAAACTGCCGACACCTACACCGCCGGTGTTGTGTTGCAGCCGCGGTGGATCCCGGGTCTCGCCTTGTCGGTCGACTATTTCGACATCAAGGTGAAGAACCTGATCACGACCTTCCCGTTCACGGGGTTGGTCGCGGCCTGCGGCGCTACGGGAGATGCGACCTTCTGTAACCTGATCAACCGCGACGTGACTGGCTCACTGTTCAACCTCGCGTCAGGTTTCGCAGTTACCACCAACCGGAACTTGGGTAGCCTGCGTACCAAGGGTATCGACATCAACGCGTCTTACTCGCACCGCATCGGTGGGATGGGCACGCTGAGCGCGAGCCTCGTTGGCACCTACCTGAAGAACCTCACGTTCGATACGGGCCTCAGCCCGCACGCGATCAACTCGGCGTTGGATGCCAGCCTGGACGGCAAGTATGAGTGCGCCGGCCGGTATGGCGCGACCTGCAGCAACACGGTCGCTGGTGTTCCCAGCCCGCGGTGGAGGCACAAGGCTCGCCTTGGCTTCACCATGCCGAACGGTCTTGGGATTTCGGGTCAGTGGCGCTACTTCTCGGCGGTCAAGAACGACACGCTCAGCAGCGATCAGGACCTGAACTTCCTGCAAGGTCCGCACGCCAATCCGGGTGACGCCAAGCTGAATGCTCAGAGCTACTTCGATCTGACGCTCACGGCGCGTGTTGGCGACAAGTACAACTTCCGCGTTGGCGCCAACAACATCCTCGACAAGCAACCGCCAGTGTCGGGCGGCGCCGCGTTGGGTGGTTTCAGCAACGGCAACACCTACCCGCAGGTCTATGACGCGCTGGGTCGGTTCCTGTTCGCCGGTGTCACCATCGACTTCTAAGCTTAACCAACCGAACAACGGAGCGGCGGGCCTTTCCCAAGGTCCGCCGTTTTCGTTTCAAGTCAGGCTGTTGAAGACGAGGGTGCTTTAGGCCAAAGCCGCCGAATGCAACGCCTGAAATCGTTTCCGCTGCCGGTTAGATGATGCCCGATGACCTCGCCGACATCGAACGGCTGATCGACACGGATCCCAAGACCGCCGTCGCGAAGGCCAATGCGGCGGCTGCCGCAAGCCCGGCAAATCCCGACACCCACCGAATCTTGGGCGCGGCCCTGAGACGTCTTGGTCGACCCGAAGAGGCGGCGCGAGCGGAGCTCGCCTCAGTCAGGGCATCAGCAGCGGACCCTGAGGTGGCGCAGGCCGGCCAAGCCATATTGAGGGGCGATTTTCCGTCCGCCGAGCAGCTGTGCCGCTCGGTGCTCCGACGCCGGCCGAACGATGCTTCCGCCACCCGGATGCTGGGCGAAGTTGCGCTTAGCGTGGGCGCCTTGCGCGATGCCGAAGATTTGTTTCGCCGCACCTTGGAATTGGCGCCCGCACTCGAATACGCGCGACTCAATCTCGCAGAAGTATTGCACCAACAGTCTCGTTACGCTGAATCGCTCGCCGAGCTGGACAAGCTTGGGAGTGAGTTTGCCGGCTACCCCGAAGCGATGACCTATCGCGCGTCTACGCTCGGGATGCTTGGCGAATATCAGCGCGCGGTCGACGTCTATCGTAAGATGGTCGCCGATGACCCCGGCAACCTCGACGCATGGACGAGCCTGGCGTTCATGCTCAAGACGATCGGCGAGCCGGAACAGGCCATCGAGGCTTGCCGAAACGCGTTGAAAGCGGCGCCCGCGGACGGTGAGGCGTGGTGGATGCTGGCCGATATGAAAACGTATCGATTTAGCGATGCCGATATCGCTGAACTGGAAGCGGCAATTGCCGATCCGAAGACGCGCGACGACGACCGGCTTAGGCTGCACATGGCCTTGGGCAAGGCACTGGAGGATCGGAAGGCCTACGACCGAAGTTTCGAAAACTATCGATCCGGCAAAGCCATTCTATCCGCGCAGCGCCCCTTCGATACCGGCCCCATGGGTGAAGTCGTCGATCGGATGGAGAAGCTTTTTACCTCCGAATTTCTCGCCGCCCGCACTGGCGGCGATCCGGCGCCGGATCCCATCTTCATCGTCGGGCTGCCTCGATCCGGGTCGACTTTGCTTGAGCAGATTCTTTCAAGCCATCCGATGATTGAGGGCACTGCGGAGTTGCCCAACCTGCACGCCTTGGCGGGGAGTCTGGAACCGGGCTCTCAATTCAGGGGGCCCTGGCAGGCGTATCCGGACGTGCTCGCGGAACTATCTCCGGAACGGCTCACCGAGATCGGTCGGCAATACCTCGACGACACGCGGATTCAGCGAAAGACCGATCGTCCATTGTTCATCGACAAGATGCCGAACAACTGGGTGCATGTTGGCTTCATCCAGCTGATCCTGCCCAATGCCAAGATCATCGATGCGCGCCGGCATCCGCTCGCGTGCGGCTTCTCCAACTTCAAACAGCTCTACGCGCGCGGGCACGAGTTCTCGTACGATCTCGGCACCATCGGCGAGCATTATGGCCAATATGTCCGTTTGATGAGGCATTTCGACCGCGTTTCGCCTGGACGCGTGTTGCGTGTGATCCACGAGGATGTGGTGGAGAATCCGGAACAGCAGATCAGGCGCATGCTCGATTATGTCGGAGTTCCATTCGACGACGCGTGCCTTCGCTTCCATGAAACGGACCGGGCAGTGCGCAGTGCCAGCGCTGAGCAGGTCCGGCGCCCAATTCAGTCGGCGGCGGCGGAACAATGGCGTTCGTATGATGAACATTTGAAGCCGTTGAAAGACGCGCTGGGCCCTACGCTCGATGACTGGCGAGGTTAGCGACCCAGCTGCGACGCGCCCTGCCTTACTTTCCAATTCACCTGCACACCGCCATGATGAGTTGATGGCTGGGCCCGGCACCTTGGAAGAGCAGGCAGACCGCGCCGCTGCCGCTGGGCAGTATGCGACCGCGCGCTCCCTTCTGGAGCAGGCCTTAGGGACGGCGGAGAGCTTCGCGCTCTGGACCAAATTGTCGGCAATGCGGAAAACGTCGGGGGACCTTTCAGGGGCACTGGAAGCCGTCGATCGCGCGCTCGCTCTTTCGCCCCTTGATTTCTCCGCGCTTCTGTCGAGGGCTGTCATTCTCGACGGGCTTCAAGATCCCAATTCCGGCGAGGCATTCAGCCAGGCTCTCTCCCAGATTTCGTCTGGTACGGACATTCCAGGGCCGATGAAGCCGGCCGTGGCCTACGCCCGCAAGCGAAGCGACGAGCATCGGCGAGCCTTGGAGCAACGCCTGCTCGATGTCTTGCCGGAAACCGAAAACTCAGTGAGGGCGCGCGCCGAACGCTTCATTTCAAACCGCACGCGACGGACGCGGCACTACCATCAGGAACCGTCCGATTTTCACTATCCGGGACTTCCTGAGGCCGAGTTCCACGATCGCGACCTGTTTCCCGGCCTTGCCGAGTTTGAGCAGGCGACCGCCGATATCCGGGCGGAGTTCGACGCACTGATTGCTGCCGAGGCGGCCGAGATGGTCCCGTACATTCAGTATCCGGACCGGGTACCCATGCGGCAGTGGAAGGAACTGAATCACAACCGCAGCTGGACGGCCATTCACTTGTTCCAGAATGGCCGGGTCATCGAGACGAATGCGAGGCATTGCCCGAAGACTTTAGCATCGATTGCCCGAATGGATCAGCCGCACGTGGCGGGCGCTTCACCAAATGCGATGTTTTCGCTCTTGGCTCCGCGCACTCGAATTCCGCCTCACACGGGCGTCGCCAACACTCGGCTGGTTTGCCACCTACCCTTGATCGTCCCGCCCAATTGCGGCTTCCGCGTGGGCGAGACCAAGCGCGAATGGAAAGTCGGCGAAGCGTTCGTGTTCGACGACACCATTGAGCACGAAGCCTGGAATGACAGCGATGAGCTTCGGGTGGTTTTGATCATCGATCTCTGGCCACCGGCGCTAGGGCCCGCAGACCGCGAGGTAGTGTCTGCGGTCATCGGAGCGAGCGGCGCGACTTTCGTGGGCAATCCATGACCGTGGGGACGAGCACTTCGGTTGACCCGTCGCGCGTCCTTGATGCCGCTATTGAAGCGCTCAAGCTTCCCGGGGCTGAACTGCCGCTCGATGATGTCGAACGTGCAATCCGGGTTGTCCCGAACGATCCTCGCTTGTGGCACGTCAAAGGCCTGATGTTCCGCGCTCAGGATCGTCGCGAACTGGCGATACCGGCGCTTGAGGAAGCCGTTCGCCTTGCGCCGTCCGAGCCGCTGATCGTTCACGGTTATGCCCGCACACTGCTTGAGGCAGGCCTGCCGTCGGTCGATGAATTTGGCCGGGCGCTTAAGCTCAACCCGAATGATCCGGCGATCATCAAAGGTTTGGTGTCCGCACTTGTCGCGGCCGGTCGGTCGCACGACGCAATCGAAGGTCTGGAGCTGGCGGTTCGCCGGTCGCCCTTGTGGACAGACGGTCACACCTTACTTGCCTCGTTGCGCTGGTCCCACGGGGAGCGCGCGCAGTTTGCGCGGAGCTTCGATGAAGCGCTGACCCAGTACCCGAACAGCCTGGAACTTCGACGAGAACAGCTCGCTGCGCTGGTCAATGCGGGAGCTTATGAGGAAGCGCTGGGCCGGGCAGAACAGGGCGCTAGGCTGTTTGCCAATCAAATCCTGTTCTCAATGTATGGTGCGGCGATCCTCTCGGAACGCGGCGACGTCGAGGCAGCCGATCCCCTCTTCGACAAACTCACGGTTCTGAAGATTGCCGACATCGACGTCTGGCGCGTTCGCCATCTGTTGCGATCCGGGCGAGTGCAGGATGCGAGCCGGGCAATCGACTCCTGGCTTCAGACGCCCGACCAGCACCGATTCTGGCACTATGCCGCTTCGACCTGGCGGCTGACCGGGGATCCACGATTGGACTGGCTCGAAGGCGACGCCCGATTGATTGGTGAATACGACCTCGCTGACCGCCTTCCTCCGCTCGAGCGTCTCGCCGAGATTCTGCGCAATCTTCATACGTCTAAGAGTGAGTTACTCGCCCAATCGGTGCGCGGAGGTACGCAAACCGATGGCAACTTGTTCCATCGGATCGAGCCCGAAATCATCGCCCTTCGGGAAGTGGTGCGGCAAGCCGTTCAGGAGCACGCCGCGCAATTGCCGCCAATGGATTCCGCTCACCCTACGTTGCGTTTGCGCCCCGACCGAGCCCAATTCACGGGCGCCTGGTCTGTGCGCCTTCAGGCTGGTGGCTCTCATGCCAATCACGTCCACCCAATGGGTTGGCTCAGTTCGGCGCTATATATCGTGCTGCCGCCGGACTTGGGCAGGGAGCATTCAGGCTGGCTGACCCTCGGCGAGCCCCAGGCCGAGCTGGGAGTCAGTCTGCCGCCGCACCGGCTAGTCGAACCGAGGGCAGGGCGCTTGGCGTTATTCCCCTCGTGGATGTGGCACGGCACCCGACCTTTTGCCGAAGGGGAGCGCATTACGGTCGCCTTCGACGTGGCGCCGGTCTGACGCACGGCCTCTTCGCAAGTCGGAGGCGATTACGCTATGGCCGTTTAGCGATTCTTGAGGAGCATCGAGATGACGAGAACGATTGTGTTTGGCTTTGCATTGTTGGCCAGCGCCTCGGCACTTGCCCAGACGACGTCGGTCGCATCGAACAATCCGGCGCCGAAGGGCGACCCCAACCGCATCGTTTGCGAAGTCGATCAGCCGATCGGGTCTAGGCTAGGTGCGCACAAAGTCTGTAAAACTGCCCTCCAGTGGCAGCAGCAGCGGGAAGAACATCGCGAGTCAATTGAGCGGATTCAGCAGAACTCCAACGTCGGCAAGCCGGGCGGCGGCTAAACCATTCTGCTCCTCCGTATCGCGTCCTGGTTGACCTAGCGGGACCGAAGGTCTCCATGGTCCCATGGGGGCGGGGAGTTCAACCGAGGCCGCGAATTCGAACACGCTGGGCATGGATGCTCTGCGCGTCGGTGATGCTGAAACTGCTGCCGTACATTTCGCTCGTGCCTGTGAACTTGCTCCGGACGCTGGCGAGCTCTGGCTCAACCTCGCGACGGCGCGCCGTCAGCTTCGCGACGACGAAGGCGAACGAGTGGCCCTCGATGCCGCCCTAAATGTCGACCAGCGCAACTTGATGGCGCTGATCCGACTGGCCCAGCTGCACGAGCGGCTCGGCGAGGATGTGCCCGCCACCAACCGCTGGAGCAACGTCCTTTCGTTAGCCGCCGCCATCGACCAGCCCTCGCTTGAATTCCTCGCCCTGCTCAACCACGCGAAAACCTACATCCAGGAGCAACGCCGTCATCTGGCGGACGCATTGGACCAGGTGCTGGCGGGCGATTTGGCCAAGGCCTCGGTTCGCGAGCAGCGGCGGGTCCGAGCGTCAACCGATGTTCTCCTTGGCCGCCGGACCATCTTCGCCAACGACTGTCACGGATTTCATTACCCGTTCCTGCCCGCCGACGAGTTTTTCGACCGCGACGATTCCCCGTGGCTGTCGCAACTTGAGGCCGCGACCGCCGACATCCGCGCCGAACTCGAAGCGATTATGGCTGCGGCCGACCCCGGTCTCGCGCCCTATGTCGAGCAGCCGTCCGGCGTTCCGGAGAACAAATGGTCGCCGCTCGACAAGTCGCTCGACTGGGGCGCGCTTCATTTGTGGCGTGACGGTGAGCGGAACGACGCCGCCTGCGCCCGTGCGCCCAAGACCGCGGCGCTGGTCGAAAGCCTGCCGCTCTGCCGAATCCCCGGCCGTGCCCCTGCGGTGTTCTTCTCGATCCTGAAGGCGGGGAAAAGCATTCCGCCGCATACCGGCGTCACCAACGTCCGCTCGATCGTACACCTGCCGTTGATCGTGCCCGAAGGCTGCACTTTCCGCGTTGGTGGTGAAACGCGACCGTGGGTAGAGGGCGAAGCATTCGTGTTCGACGACACCATCGAGCACGAAGCGCACAACCCCACCACCCAGGATCGCGCGGTCCTCATCCTCGACACCTGGAATCCGCACCTCAGCGAGGCCGAGCGCACGATGATCTGCAAGATCTACGCGGTTACGGCCTCCGAGAAGATGCGCGCCGACTAGGCCGCTTCGCGCTCCTCGCCGACCGGGGTCAGGAGCAGCTGCCCGTCGCCCTCGTCGACCCGGACCACCGATCCGTCGCCGATCTCGCCGGCCAGGATTTTGTCCGCCAACGGGTCTTGCAGGTATTTCTGCACCGCGCGTTTCAGCGGCCGCGCGCCGTAGACAGGATCGTAGCCGACGCGCCCAAGCCAGGCCCGTGCAGCGTCGGTCAGTTCGAGCCGGATCTTGCGGTCCTCGAGCAGCCTGCCGAGCCGCGCAATCTGGATGTCGACGATCGGCCCCATGTGCCCCGCGCTCAAGCGGTGGAACAGGATGATCTCGTCGAGCCGGTTGAGGAACTCTGGCCGGAAGTGCGAACGCACCACCTCCATCACCTGCGGCTCGGCCTTGGCGACGTCCTCATCCTCGCCCAGCGCGGCGAGATATTGCGAGCCGAGGTTGGAGGTGAGGATGATGATGGTGTTGGTAAAGTCGACCGTGCGGCCCTGGCCGTCGGTGAGGCGGCCGTCGTCGAGCACCTGCAGAAGCACGTTGAACACGTCGCCGTGCGCTTTCTCGACCTCGTCGAACAGGACGACCTGATAGGGCCGGCGCCGAACCGCTTCGGTCAGCACGCCGCCTTCCTCGTAGCCGACATAGCCCGGAGGCGCTCCGATCAGCCGCGCGACCGCGTGTTTCTCCATGAACTCGCTCATGTCGATGCGGACCATCGCGTGTGGGTCGTCGAAGAGGAATTCGGCGAGCGCCTTGGTCAACTCGGTCTTGCCGACGCCCGTGGGGCCGAGGAACAGGAACGAGCCGAGCGGGCGGTTCGGGTCCTGCAGGCCCGCGCGCGAACGGCGGACCGCAGCGGCTACGGCCTTCACCGCATCCTCCTGGCCGATTACCCGGGCGCCGATCAGCGCTTCCATCTGAAGCAATTTCTCGCGCTCGCCCTCCAGCATTCGCTCAACCGGAATCCCGGTCCAGCGGCTGACGACGGCGCCGATGTCCTGTGCGGTCACTTCCTCGCGCAGCATCGCGCCCTTGGCGGCAGCCTGAGCGTCGGCGAGTTGCTTCTCCAGATCGGGAATGCGGCCGTACTGAAGCTCGCCCGCCTTCGCGAGGTCGGCGGCGCGCTGCGCCTGCTCAAGCTCGATCCGCGCGGCGTCCAGCTGTTCCTTGAGCTTGGCTTCGGCGGAGATTTTTTCCTTCTCCGCCTGCCAACGCTGCGTCAGCTCCGACGATTGCTGCTCGAGGTTGGCGAGCTCCTCCTCGAGCTTGCCGAGGCGGTCCTTCGACGCCTTGTCCTGCTCCTTCTTCAGCGCCTCGCGCTCGATCTTGAGCTGGATGATGCGCCGGTCGAGATTCTCGATCTCCTCGGGCTTGCTTTCGACTTCCATCCGGATCCGGCTCGCGGCCTCATCCATCAGGTCGATCGCTTTGTCGGGCAGGAAGCGGTCGGTGATGTAGCGATTGCTGAGCGTTGCCGCAGCAACGAGGGCGGCGTCGGTGATGCGGACGCCGTGGTGAAGCTCGTACTTTTCCTTGAGCCCGCGCAGGATCGAAATGGTGTCGGCCACGGTCGGCTCGCCCACGAACACCGGCTGGAAGCGCCGCTCCAGCGCCGCATCCTTCTCGATATATTTGCGATATTCATCGAGCGTCGTCGCGCCGATGCAGTGAAGCTCGCCGCGCGCGAGCGCAGGCTTCAGCAAGTTACCCGCGTCCATCGCGCCCTCGGCTTTGCCGGCGCCGACAAGCGTATGCATCTCGTCGATGAACAGGATGATGTCGCCCGCGGCCTGACGAACGTCATCGAGCACGCCCTTGAGTCGCTCCTCGAACTCGCCGCGATATTTCGCGCCGGCGATCAGCGCGCCCATGTCAAGCGACAGCAGGCGCTTGTCCTTGATCCCGTCGGGCACATCGCCGTTGGTGATGCGGAGTGCCAACCCTTCCGCGATCGCCGTCTTGCCAACGCCGGGCTCACCAATCAGCACCGGATTGTTCTTGGTCCGGCGCGCCAGCACCTGGATCGTGCGCCGAATTTCCTCGTCGCGGCCGATGACCGGATCGAGCTTGCCGTCGCGCGCGGCCTGCGTGAGGTCGCGGGCATATTTCTTCAGTGCGTCGTAGCGGTCCTCGGCACCCTGCGTGTCGGCGGTTCGGCCGCCGCGAAGCTTGTCGATCGCTGCGTTGAGCGCCTGCGGGGTCAGGCCCGCCTTGGCCAGCGCGCTGCCGACGTCGGTGTTCTTGGCAAGAGCCATCGCCAGCAGGATGCGCTCGACCGTCACGTAACTGTCGCCGGCTTTCTTCGCGATCTGCTCGGCCTGGTCGAGGATCCGGATCGTGTCGCCATCGATTCCCGGGGCCTGTGTCGCGCCGCTGCCGGTCACGGACGGCATCTTGGACACGAGCAGGTCCGCCTCGCGCTGCGCTTCCTTGCCGTCACCGCCAGCCGCGTTGATCAGGCCGGCAGCCATGCCCTGCTCATCGTCGAGCAGCGCTTTCAGCAGATGCGCTGGCGCAATGCGCTGGTGATGCTCGCGAACCGCAATCGTCTGCGCCGCCTGCAAAAAGCCACGGGCGCGGTCGGTCAGCTTCTCGAAATCCATTCAAATCCCCTCTTCGGTCTGGAGGGATATGGTGTTGTAGTAGGGCAACACAACCCTGACGCAACTATCCGCGTTCGGGCGTCTTTACGGCAGTTGGCGGCGGCGTGGCAGGGGCCGGCACCGCCGTCGTGGCTGGTGCAGGTCCACTCGTCGCCGGTACGGGCGCCACTGGCGTCGCGCCAGGCGCTGCGGTGGTGGCGCTCGGATTCGCCAGCGCCGGGATCGGCTGGCCGACCGAAGCGACATCTTCCGGATGAACGATCGGGGGGCATTCCGCGGCAACGGCCGGGTCCATGTTCCAGCGGCGGTATTTGGTGCTGTCTACGTGGAACCGTAGGTAGGCGTAGAAACCGAGCCCGGCATTATAGTCGGCGCCATGCTGGGTGTGGCCGCCGCATAGCGTGCGCATCAACGTCAACCGGTCGATCGGCCGCAATGGGACCATGTCGATGGCCGAATCGAGCTTGTGCGCGCTCTCCGGCGCTCCGCCCGCGCATTTGTTGAGCGTCGGGTTGCGATAGACCGACACGGCCTCGACCGGCCCGATCGCCGGCACGACATAATCATGAACGTAGCGCAGCGTCTGGACCATGTGCGGCCATTCCTCGGCTGGCGGCACCTCGAACGGCTGACCCCCGCATTCCTGCCAGGAAGTGGCGGTGCGGAGCAGTTGCCATGTCGGAAGGATTCCAGCGACCTGATTGGACGCCAGATAGTCGTTGAAGCTTTTCACCTGCGCCGCTCGCCACGGTGCCGCCATGTACCAGGAGCGATATCCGGGCTCGTCCTGGCCGACCGTGATGTAAGGAGCGGCTGGGTTCCAGCCGGCGGGCGGTGGGATCAGCACGGGAGTGGCCTGAGCGACGGGAGGAGCTTGAACGGGAGTCGCTTGCATCGCCGTCTGCGCGGCGGCCAGGGCCAGGATCATCAGCATCGCCCGACCATAATCCCTTCGTGCGCCTTGAAAAGCGCTGAACGAACCCTCACTGTATTACTCCTATGTCACAGCCAATCGAAGTCGACCTGCCGCACAAGCTCGGCAAGGATGAAGCCCGCAGGCGCATCGCCAACAACATCCACAAGCTGCAGGAGCACATTCCGGGCGGCGGACACGTCGAATCCGGCTGGTCCGGCGACCAGCTCAACATGAAGGTCCAGGCGATGGGCGAGGCGGTCACGGCCGTGATCGACGTCGAGGAGACGAAGGTCCACCTGAAGATGATCCTGCCCGGAATGCTCGGAATGTTTTCGGGGATGATCCAGGGGGCGTTGCAGAAGAAGGGCGGCGACATCCTGCTCGAGGATCACCACAAGGGCTGACGCATTGCTGCACTGCCGCTAAGCAATCCTAGAAACGGAGGTGCAAATGCGGCATTTCGCAGTGGTCGGATCGGGTCCGGCGGGCTTTTACACCGCCGAGGCGCTGGAAAAGGCCTATGGCGATCGGGCACGCATCGACATCCTTGACCGCTATCCCGTTCCCTACGGGCTGATCCGTTTCGGCGTCGCGCCCGATCACCAATCGCTCAAGGCCGTCAGCAAGCGCTACGACAAGACCGCCGAGAGCGCCGGTGTCGACTTCATCGGCAATGTCGCGGTCGGCCACGACGTGTCGGTCGCCGAGCTGCTTGATCTCTATGACGCCGTCATTCTCGCGGTCGGCTCACCGCACAGCCGCAAGCTTGGCATTCCCGGAGAAGACTTGCCCGGGGTGATCGGTTCGTCCGAGTTCGTCGGCTGGTACAATGGGCATCCCGATTACGCCGACCTCGATCCGCCGCTTTCCGGGACCCATGCCGCGGTCATCGGCAACGGCAATGTCGCGCTCGATTGCGCCCGCATCCTGTCCAAGACGCGCGGCGAGTTCGACGGCTCGGACATCGTCAACCACGCGATCGACGCGCTCGACGCCTCGGCAATCCGCACTGTCACCATCCTCGGCCGCCGCGGTCCGCACCAAATCGCCATGACTCCGAAAGAGCTCGGCGAGCTCGGCCACCTCGATGCCGCCAGTCCGCAAGTCGACATTGCCGACTTTCCGCCGGTCGAAGCCGACGACGCGCTCGAGCCCGGCCAGCGTAAGTCGATCTCCATCCTGCGCGAATTCGCCGCGACGCCGCCGGATGCCGCCAAGCCCAAGCGCATGGTCTTCGACTTCTTCGCCAAGCCGTTACGAATCGAAGGTGACGGTAAGGCCGAGAAGATCGTCGTCGAGCGTACCGAGCTTGACGAGAAAGGCGGCGCGCGCGGCACCGGCGAAACCTACGAAGTGCCTGCGAGCCTCATCATCAGCGCCATCGGCTACTCGAGCGCGCCGATCGAAGGCGTCCCCTATGACGATCGCGGCGGAAAATTCCTGAACGAGGGCGGACGCATTGCCGACCGCCTCTACGCCGTCGGCTGGGCTCGCCGCGGCCCGAGCGGGACCATCGGCACCAACCGTCCTGACGGCTACGAAGTGGCCGACCTGGTTGCCGCTGCAATGCCGCCGGGAAGCTCGTCCGACCGACAGGCCGCCGAGGGCCTCAAGTCCCTCCTCTCAAGCCGCGGCGTGATGCCGACCGACTATGACGACTGGCGCAAGATCGAGGAAACCGAGACCGCCAACGCCCGTCCCGGAAGCCCGCGCGAGAAGTTCGTCCGCCACGACCATTGGCTGGAAACGCTTGGGCGAAAATAAGTGGTCGGGGAGAGAGGATTCGAACCTCCGGCCCCTGCCTCCCGAAGACAGTGCTCTACCAGGCTGAGCTACTCCCCGACCGGAACCCGCTTGAAGTGCGACTAGGTCGCGGCGGGAGCCAAGGCCGCGGCTAGATAGAAGGGGGTTGCGCCAAGCGCAAGCCGCAAACCCCGCGACCTAGAAAGTCGGCTGATTCCCGTTGCGGTCGAGCACCTGCTCGTCGATTTCTGGGATGCTCGTGGTGCCGGTCAGCGCCATCGCCACGCGCATCTCGGCATCGATCAGTTGCAGCGCGTGGCTTACGCCCTCACCGCCTTTCGCAGCGAGCGCATAGGCCCAGGCTCGCCCCAACAGCACGAAGTCCGCGCCAAGGGCGAGCATCCGCGCCACGTCCAGGCCCGAGCGCACGCCGCCGTCGACAAGTACGGGGACGCGCCCCGCAATCGCATCGGCAACGCGGGGCAGGGCACGCGCTGATGACGACACGCCATCAAGCTGGCGCCCACCGTGGTTCGACACGACAACGCCATCCGCCCCGGCGTCCATCGCTGCCCGCGCATCATCGGGATCGAGAATGCCCTTGATGACCAGCGGCCCTTTCCACTGCTCGCGCACCCACGCGACGTCCTGCCAGCTGACCGACGCGTCGAAATTGGCGTGGATCCATTTCTGGAAGTCGCTCAGTGGCGCGCTCTTGCCGACAATCGGCTCGAGGTTGCCGAGGCTGATCGGCCGCCCGCGAATGCCGACGTCCCACAGCCAGCCCGGCCGGGCGAGGTATCCGCCGAGCCGCGACAATACTCCGTTCACGGCCCGCGCATCGCGATAGCGTGATCCCGGCACGGCAAGATCGACGGTCAGGAACAAGGCCTCGCAGCCTTCCGCTTTCGCTCGCTCGATCAGGCTGGCGACGAAGTCGCGGTCCTTGACGAAGTACAGCTGGAACCAGGGCACATGCCCCGACGCCGCGACTTCGCGGAGCGAGCAGGCGCTGACCGTCGACAGCACCTGCGGCACGTTTGCTGCCGCCGCCGCTTTCGCCGCCTGAACCTCGCCGCGCCGAGCATAAAGGCCCGACAGCCCGACAGGCCCAAGGCCGACCGGCATCGCCCACCGTTTCCCAAATAGCTCCGTCGACAGGTCGATTTCGGACACGTCGCGAAGCACGCGCTGCCGAAGGGCGATCGACTGCAGATCCTCGACGTTCCGCTTGAGCGTCACCTCGTCGTAGGAACCGCCGTCGATGTACTCGAAGAGGAAGTGCGGCAGCCGCGCCTTCGCGAGCGCGCGATAATCGCTGACGTTGGCCGCTTTGCGAGCCAATTAGGTCGCGAAGCTCGGGTCGAGCCGGTGCGCCTTCCGCTTCAATGCCGGCCAGGCGAGGAAGTTCGCGGCCATCGGCAGCCCGACCGCGCCCTGTTGCGCGGTCACTTCGGGTGAACCCTGCGGCGGGTTGTTTACGCTATCGCCGGCCGACAGCGCCATGATCTGCGCCTGGCACGCACGCTCGAGATAGTAGAGTCGGATGAAGCATTCGGCGACATTCTTGCCGACGGCGAGCGTGCCGTGGTTGCGCAGGATCATCGCGCTCTTGTCGCCAAGGTCCGCGACCAGCCGTTCCCGCTCGTCGAGATCGACCGCCACGCCTTCATAATCGTGAAATGCCAAGTCGCCGCGCACCAGCATTGCCGTCTGCGTGAGCGGCAACAGGCCTTCGCTATGCGCCGACACCGCCTGGCCAGCGGGCGTGTGCAAATGCATCACCGCATGCGCGTCGTCGCGCGCCATGTGGATCGCGCTATGAATGGTGAAGCCCGCCGGGTTGGTAATGAACGGCGTCGGGTCGACCGGATTGCCCTGGACATCGACCTTGATCAGGCTCGACGCCGTCACTTCCTCGAACATGAGGTTGTACGGGTTGAGCAGGAAATGATGCTCCGGCCCCGGGATCCGCGCCGACAAATGCGTGAAAATGAGGTCGTCCCAGCCGTAATAAGCGACCATCCGGTAGGCCGCGGCGAGATCGACCCGGATCGCCCATTCTTCGTCGCTGACCTTGCCCTCCAGCGACGGGATCTCGACGGAATCGAGCGCTTTGTCGGTCATTCCGCGATTGATGGTGTCGACCCGGTTCATGTGGGAACCTCCTGACGGTCCGGATGCGCTGCAGCGAATGCGTCCAGCGCGCAAGCATTCTCCTCGGCCCGCAGCAACGTTGGATAGTCGTCGAGCGGCACGTTGAACCGACGCGCGTTGAACAATTGCGGGACCAGGCAGACGTCGGCGATCGTCGGTTCGTCGCCGAACAGGAACCTGCCTGCGCCGGGCTTCGCCAAAGTTTCCAGCGCCGGCAGCCCCTCGCGGATCCAGTGGATGTACCAGGCGTCGCGCTCTTCCTGGGGCAGGCCCAGCTCGTTCGACAGGTACTTAAGCACCCGCAGGTTGTTCAGCGGATGAATGTCGCACGCGATCGTCAGCGCCATCGCCCGCACGTGCGCGCCGTCGACCGGGTCGCGCGGCATCAGCGGGTGCTCGGGATAGACTTGGTCGAGATAGACCATGATCGACAGGCTCTGCGTCAGCCGGTGGCCGTCGATCTCCAGCATCGGCACGAACCCCTGCGGATTGAGCGCCCGATAATCCGCCCCACGCTGCTCGCTGTGGAGGAGGTTCACCGGCCGGCTTTCGTAGTCGATGCCCTTGAGGTTGAGCGCGATGCGCACCCGGTACGCCGCGGAGGAGCGGTAGTAGTCGTAGAGGACCGCCTGGCTCATGCGGCTTTGTTAGCTTGGCGTGGTGAACGGCGCCACCACTTCGGGAGGGATGCGGATCGGCCGGCCCGAGACCTTGTCGATGATCGCCCAGTCGGTCCGCGACCGCACCCGCGTCTTCCCGTCCTCGCCAACGAACTCGATGTGCCGGTCGAACTTCGCGCCCTTGAGGTTCTCGCCTGCCCAGGTTCGCGCGGTGATGCGCTCGCCCTCCAATACCGCGCGCAAATAATCGATCTCGTGCCGCACCACGACCCAGAAGTAAGCGTCCTGGTGCTCGGGATCGGCGACGCTCCGCCAGTGGGTAACCGCGACCTGCTCCATCCACTGCACCCAGACGGCATTGTTGACGTGCCCCAGCTCATCGATGTGCTCGGGCGCGGCGACGAATGTCATCTCGAAGATCGGGCGCTCGCTCAATTCCCCTCTCCCGCGCGCGGGAGAGGGCAGGGTGAGGGTTTGCCTTTGCCGCGTTCCTCACAGGCTCGGAGAATCGCTTCAAGCACGGCTTCAGTTTGCGTCAGAACTTCGTCGTTCCAAAATCGAAGGACGATCCAGCCGAGACTCTCCAGACGAGAAGTCCTTTGGCGATCGCGCTCGAGTTCGTGCTGCCCGCCATCCGCCTCGACGATAACCTTACGTTCAACGCACGCGAAATCCGCCACGAAAGGGCCGACGGTTTCCTGACGCCTGAATTTGAAACCGGACAAATTGCGATTGCGCAGATGACGCCATAGTCTCTGCTCGGCATCCGTCGAGTTTCGTCGAAGCTCGGACGCATGTGCATTGATTTTGCCGATCGTCGCCACGGTTTCTCCACTGAAGAACAAACCCTCACCCGCTCGCCTATCGGCGAGTCGACCTCTCCCGCTCGCGGGAGAGGTGGTCATCACTGCCTGCCAGTCTCCGTCAGCATGAAGGCGTAGGTCTCGGCGACTTCGGTCAGGCCGTCCCAGCGGCCCGACTTACCGCCGTGCCCAGCACCCATGTTGATCTTCAGCAGCAGCAAATTGTGGTCCGTCTTCGTCGCGCGCAGTTTCGCCGCCCACTTGGCCGGCTCCCAATAGGTCACGCGCGGGTCGGTCAGCCCGCCGGTGATCAGCATCGGCGGATAATCCTGCGCCTTGATGTTGTCGTATGGGCTGTAGGTTAGCATGTGCTCGAACACCGCTTTGTCGGTGATCGGATTGCCCCACTCCGGCCACTCGCCGGGCGTCAGCGGCAGCGTCTCGTCGAGCATGGTGTTGACCACGTCGACGAACGGAACGTCGCCGATGACCGCGCCCCACAATTCGGGGTTGGTGTTCACGACCGCCCCGACCAGCTCGCCGCCCGCCGAGCGGCCGTTGATTGCGATATTGCCAGCCTTGCTGAACCCGGCCTCGATCAGCCCCTTCGCGACATCGACGAAATCGTTGAACGTGTTCGTCCGCTTGGCCAACTTGCCGTCGAGGAACCATTGGTGGCCGAGGTCGTCGCCGCCGCGGATGTGGGCGATGGCGCAGGCCCAGCCGCGGTCGAGCAGGCTGATCCGGTTGGAATTGAACGCCGGCGGGATGGCTATCCCGTAAGCGCCGTATCCGTACAGGAACAGCTTCCCCGCGCCGTCCTTGGCGAAGCCCTTCTTGTAGACCACCGACACCGGCACCTTCGCGCCGTCGCGCGCAGTCACCGTCAGCCGCTCGATCGCATATTGCGACGCGTCATAGCCCGACGGGATCTCCTGCACCTTGCGGACTTCGAGTTCGCCGCTTTCCGGATGATAGTCGTACACCGTCGTCGGCGTGACCATCGACGTGTAACCGATCCGATAGGAGTCGGGCGCAAACTCCGGATTGCCGAGGAAGAAGGCGCTGTAGCTTGCCTCCGCAAACGGGATGCGCTGCTCCTCGCCCGCGTAGGTCCGCAGCACCAGCTGATCGAGGCCATCGACACGACTGCCGACCGCGAGATGGTCGCGATAGGCGGTGACGCCGGTCAGATAGACCCGGTCGGATCCCGCGATCACCGTGCGCCACTCGCCCGGATTTGCAGGGTCTGCCTCGGCGATGCGGAAGTTCACATGGTCGTCGTTGGTGCGGATCCAGAAGCGCCCATGCGCCGCATCGGCATGATATTCGCGATTGGCCTTCCGCGCTGAGATGAGCGTGAGCGGCTGGCTCGGGTCCGCGGCCGACACGAACCGCACCTCGTTGGTCGCATTGTCGCCGGTCGACACGAAGATCGTGCTCCGGTCATGCGAGCGGTGGATACCGACGCTAAAGCCCAGCTCCTCCGTCTCTTCGTAAATCGTCGCCGCCCGATCCGCCGACTGCCCGAGCCGGTGGTACCGCGCGCGATAGCTCCGCCAATTGTCGTTGACCTCGGTGAACACGATCCCGTCCGACCCGCTGGTCCACACCGGCTCGCCGATGCCGACTTCGGTCACCGTCTCGATATCCTCGCCGGTCGCAAGGTCGCGGATCTTCAGGTGAAACCGCTCCGACCCATCGTCGTCGACCAGGATCGCCGCGAGCTGCCCGTCCGGGCTGATCTCCATCGCGCCCAGCCGGAAATAATCCTTACCCTCGGCCTCCACCGGCTCGTCGAAAATGACCTCGTCATCGTTCGTCCCGAGCGAAGCCTGTCCCGAGCCAGTCGAGGCGGTCGAGGGGCGCCGATACCACGTCCGGTACTGGGCTCCCGGCTTGAACGCCCACCAATAGAGATACTCGCCATCCTTGATCGGGACCGAGCTGTCGTCCTCCTTGATGCGGCCTTTCATCTCCTCGAACAGCTCGTCCATCAGCGGCTTGTGCTGCGCCGCCCACGCGTTGAAATAATCGTTCTCGGCATGGAGGTAAGCGAGCACGTCGGCATCATCGACCTCGGGATATTTCGGATCGCGCAGCCAGTGCCACGGGTCCTCGATCGTCACCCCGTGCGCTTCATAGCTGTAGGGGCGTTGCTCGGCAGTCGGCGGGGTAGGGAGGCTGAAGGGCTTGTCCATGCCTCCGCTCTTAGCGTCGTCAACGGCCAGCGGAAGGCCCGCGCGCCGAGCGCCACGCCAGCAGCGCCCAGCCCGCGATCATCAGCAAGCCGCCTACCGGCGTCACTGCGCCAAGCCAATGCGGCGCACTAAGAGCCATCGCATAGAGCGTGCCGGAGAAAACCGCCGCGCCGCCAGCCATCAGCCAGGCCGGCACTCGCACCCAATCTCGCCCCGATAGCCCCAGTGCGACCACCGCGAGTGCGTGCCACATCTGGTACTGAACGCCGGTCTGCCACCAGCCCAGTTGGTCCGGAGACAAATGCGACTTCAGCGAATGCGCTCCGAACGCGCCGAGCACGACCGCAAGGCCCCCCAACGATGCTCCGGCTGTCACCAGGGACCGGCTCGAGTTGTTCTCCATCACCGCCACCTTCTAGCGCCTGTCCCACAAAATTCGCCGCTTGACTCATTTAGACGTTTAGCTAATTGTCGTATCGATGAGTCGGGTCTTCAAAGCTCTATCCGATCCCACGCGACGCGAGGTGCTTCAGCTCCTGCGCAAGGGACCGATGAGCGCGGGCGACATCAGCGACCGGTTCGACGTCTCCAAACCCACCATGTCGGCTCACTTCGCGGTGTTGAAGGAGGCAGACCTCGTTCACACCGTGAAGTCGGGAAAATCGGTCATCTACCACTTGAAGCTGTCGGTGCTCGAGGAGGCACTGCTGGGCTTCGTCCACTCGTTCGGCATCGGCGAGGAAGCGCCGCAGCCGAAGCTAGGCAAGGAGCCTGCACGATGAACAAGGAAATCGCCGGATCGCTGGCCTGGGCCGGCGGCATTCTCGTCGTCGCCCTCGGCGGAGTCGAGGCGAGCAAGCTTGGCTACATCGACCGCGAGACCCTCACCCGGCTCGTCATCGGCATCAACGGTCTGATGGTCGCCTGGTACGGCAACCGAATCCCAAAACGTTTCGCGCCGAGTGCCAGTATCAAGCAGATCCAGCGCGTTGCCGGCTGGTCGCAGGTGATCAGCGGCTTCGCCTACGCGGGCCTGTGGGCTTTCGCGCCTATGAACGTCGCGATTATAGGTGGCAGCGCCGTGATCCTTGCCAGCCTCGCGATCACGTTCGGCTACTGCCTGACAAGCCGCGGACCCAAAGCTGCCTAGCGATCGCCCTTGTCGCCTTCGCCGCGCTTGGGCTTGGTCCTTGAATCGCGTTTCTGATCCTGTGCCAGGCTCCGCCCGACGTCGTCGGATTCCTTGAAGCGGCCTTCCTCGTCCCGGCGGACGTAGCGTTTGTCGGTACCCGTATCGATCAACTCGCGAGGCATAAGCATTCCTTTCAAAACGCAGGAACGCTCAAGGATTCCAGCCGGTTGCTACGGCTGTTGGCTTGCGTCCGGTGCTAGCGGCAGCAATGGGTGGAAAGCTGCCGTTTTAAGGACGGTACGATCCTGCTAGAGTTGGGCCGCCTTTAGACGGGGGTCTTAAGCTCTTGGCACGACTTGGCAGTCCGAGGCTGGAGCGCTCCATTACGCTCGGCGGCTCGGCACTGCTGTCGTTTAATGGTCTCGTCGGCGCAGCAATTTTTGCGTTGCCCGCGACATTGCTGACCCAATGGGGGGCGCTCTCCCCGTGGTTATTTCTCGCTGTGGGAATTGGCGCCCTAGTCGTCATCATCCCGTTTGCGCGAAGCGCAGCGAAGTTTCCAGAAAGCGGAGGGCCAGCGACGTACGGGCTCGTGTTTGGCCGAGTGTCGGGCTTTGAATTGGGTTGGCTATACTTTGTTTCCAAAGTCGCCGGCCTAGCCGCAAATTTGAATGTGCTGACTGATTACATTGCTACCTGGATGACGCTCGCGCGACACGGTGTCGGCCGGGGCATGACAATCATTAGCTTATGCGCCGCTCTGACAGCCCTAAACGCATTCGGGATAAAGCGTGCACTGGCCTATTTAGGCGGCTTTACCGTCGTAAAAGCTCTTCCATTGTTGATCGTGAGCCTCACCGCTTTATTCTTATTTGGGCCTCCGCCATCACTCGATATGGCAACTCGTCCAACGGCTCTTGAGGCCAGCTTCCTGGTCGTCTTCTATGCGTTCGTCGGTTTCGAAAATGCCGTCCTCCCCGCTGGAGAGACCAAAAATCCGGGCGTCACTCTTCCGCGGGCAATCCTCCTGACGACCCTCCTCACCGCCCTATTATATTTCTTGATCCAGCTCGGCTTCGTAACTGCGTTTCAAGGACGGGCGCCGACCTCAAACGCACCGCTGATCGAGCTCGGCGATATGGTGTTCGGATGGCTTGGGGCCGTCGGCCTCACGCTGGCTGCCATTTTCGCTCTTTTGGGAAACCTACTCAGCGGTTGTGCGGCTGCGCCGCGCGCGACGTATGCCATGGGCGCCCGAGGCGATTTGCCGGGTTGGTTTGGAACAGTGAACGAGACGTTCAATAGTCCCGTCAATTCGATAGTTTTCTCCGGCTTGGCTGTCGGAGCGCTCGCGGTAAGCGGAGGATTCGTTTGGCTGGCGGTCGTTGCCACGCTTGCACGGATGATCGTTTATGCTGTCACGATTGCCGCGTTGCCGTTTGTGTCAGCAAAACGGTTGAAGGCAGTGGATTGGTTAAGTGGTGCGCTCGGGGTTGCAGTTTGCCTATGGGCTATGACCCAAGCGGACGCGAAAGCGTGGCTAACGCTATTGCCGTTAAGCCTTTTCGGAGCCTTACTTTACGCGATCACGACTTCGACTTCAAAACGACAGGTGCCCAACTCGTAGCCTCGCGAGTGGCGCCTTTGGGTCGAAAACTGCCACCAGCTGTCTGAAGAAAATGCTGTCCTACAGGAGGGGTGCTGTGCTTGACTTCGTTGCTCAACGCCACGGCCTGTCACGTCGCGGCGAAGGTGACAAAGTGGAGGAAGTGGAGGGAGTCCCGTTTTCACTCAATGTGAGAGGCAACATCGCCAACGTTGCCAACTTCGGGTCGCAAGCCCGTCACTGCGAACATTGGGAACATTCGGTGCCCTTTAAGAACGCCGCCGCATGGACTAGCTGACAGTCCAAGGGAGTTAGCTGATGTCCACTTATGCCGACCGCCTCAAAGCCCTTCGCGAGCAGCTGAAAGCCAATTCGCTCGACGGCTTCGTCGTCCCGCTGACCGACGAGCATATGAGCGAATATGTCGGGAGCTATGCGCAACGGCTCGAATGGCTGACCGGGTTCAAGGGCTCGGCCGGCTCGGCGGTCGTCCTCCCAGAGGAAGCGGCGATCTTCGTCGACGGGCGCTACACGCTGCAGGTGCGCCAACAGGTCTCTCCGACCGAATGGAGCTACCAGTCGGTGCCTGAGACGAGCACGACGGAATGGCTGAAGGAGCATGCGCCACAGGGCGGGCGCATCGGCTACGATCCCTGGCTTCACACCCGCGACTGGGTTGCCCGAGCCAAGGAGGCGCTCGCCAGCCGCGGCGCCGAGCTCGTGCCCGTCGAGCGCAACCCGATCGACGAGGTCTGGACCGACCGCCCCGAAGCCTCGAAGGCGCACCTCGTCGTCCAGTCGGACGAACATGCCGGCAAGTCGGCGGCCGAGAAGCGCACCGAAATCGGCGACTGGCTCGCCAAGCACCACGCCGACGCCGCGGTCCTCTCCGCGCTCGATTCGATCGCCTGGGCGTTCAACATCCGGGGGGCAGACGTGACCCACACGCCGGTCGCTCTGGCCTATGCCCTGGTTCATTCCGACGGCACCGCCGACTTGTTCGTCGCCTCGGAGAAGATCGGGCCGGAAGTGCGCCAGCACCTCGGCAACGGCGTCCGCCTGCATGAACGCAGCGAGTTCGAAACTGCGCTAGGCGACTACAAGGGCAAGACCGTCATCGTCGATCCGGAGCGCGCGGTCGCCGCGATCTTCGAAGCGCTCGAAAAAGCCGGCGCCAAGGTCGTCTCGATGCGCGACCCGGTCGTGCTCCCGAAGGCCATCAAGAATCCAGTCGAGGTCGCCGGCCAGAAAGCCGCGCAGGCGCGCGACGGAGCTGTCATCTCGAAGTTCCTCAAGTGGATCGACGACGAGGCGCCGGGCGGCGACGTCGACGAGCTGAAGGCCTCCGACCATCTCGAGGCGCTGCGGCGCGAAAATGCAGAACTTCGCGACCTGTCGTTCGACAGCATTTCGGGCGCGGGGCCGAACGGCGCTATCGTCCACTACAAGTCGAGCGAGAAGACCAACCGCAAGCTCGGCAAGGGCGAGCTCTACCTGATCGATTCCGGCGGCCAATATATCGACGGCACCACCGACATCACCCGCACCGTCCCCATCGGCGAGCCGACCGAGGAGATGCGCGACCGCTTCACCCGTGTGCTCAAGGGCCACATCGCCATCGCGACCGCAGTCTTCCCGAAGGGAACGCGCGGGTCGCAGCTCGACAGCTTCGCGCGTCGGCCTTTGTGGGAGGCGGGGCTCGATTACGCTCACGGCACCGGCCACGGCGTCGGCAGCTTCCTCGCGGTGCACGAGGGCCCGCAGCGCATCTCGCCGGTCGGGAGTAGCCAGAGCGGCGGCGACGAACCGCTGCAGCCGGGGATGATCCTCTCGAACGAGCCCGGTTATTACAAGACCGGCGAATATGGCATCCGCATCGAGAACTTGGTGTTGGTCGTACCGCGCGAAATCGAGGGCGCCGAGAAGGAAATGCTCGGGTTCGAGACCCTGACCTTCGCGCCGATCGACCGGCGGCTGGTCGACGCCGCCATGCTCGATTCAGACGAGCTCGGCTGGCTCAATTGCTACCACGCGCATGTGTTGGCGAAGATTGGCCCGCAGCTTCAGGGCGCGGACTTGGAATGGCTCCAGCACGCCTGTGCGCCCATTGAGCACGACTAGGGCGTCCCGGATTGGAACAACGAAGTCAGCGCGCGTTAATTGCGCGTTTAATGCATTGGCGGTAAAAGGGAAATCACGGAGAACGACTCGTGATCGACGCCCTGCTTTTCGCCCTCGCTATCCTGCTTATCGGAGCCGTCATCTGGCTCGGCGATGCGATTTCCGGCGGGATCGAGACTGCGCTGGGCGAAAAGCCGCTTCGCGACCGCGACGCCTGATCGCCGCCGGCCGCCCCGCTGTTGGGGAAATGGTGCTGCCGGTGAGGATTGAACTCACGACCTCAGCCTTACCAAGGATGCGCTCTACCACTGAGCTACGGCAGCACTTTGTCGGAGGCCGCGCGCCTATGCGGGGAGGGGGCCGAACCTGTCAACCCGCGCAGGGCCGCAAGGGACTGTGATGACGGAAAAAGACAAGTCGAAAGAGGAGCGGCTGGCCGCGGCGCTGCGTGAAAATCTCCGCCGCCGCAAAGCGCAGTCGCGTGAGCTCGCTGGACCGGACGGGAAGAACGACGCTAACGCGCCCGAATGAGGTTCTTCTCGGACAATGCGGCGGCCGCGCACCCCAAGGTAATCGAGGCGATCGCTGCCTCGAACCGGCTCGACACCGCTTATGACGGCGACGAGTGGAGCCAAAAGCTCGACGGCGCTTTCTCCGAACTGTTCGAGAAAGAGGTCCGGGCGTTCTGGGTCGCGACGGGGACTGCCGCGAACTGCCTCGGCCTCGCCGCGCTCTGTCCGCCCTACCGCGGCATCATCTGCCACCGCGACGGCCATATCGAGGTGGATGAAGCAGGCGCTCCCGGCTTCTTCACTGGCGGCGCCAAGCTGATCCTACTCGACGGCCCTGGCGCGAAGCTGACTCCGGAGCTGGTGACCGCAGGCTGTGAGGCGATCCGCAACGACGTTCACCAGGTCCAGCCGGCCGTAATCTCGATCACCAACGCGACCGAATATGGCCTCGTCTATCGGGCCGCAGAGGTCGCAGCGCTCGGGGATCTCGCCAGGCAGCGCGGGCTTGCATTCCACATGGACGGCGCGCGTTTCGCCAATGCGCTGGCGACCACGGGCGAGAGCCCGGCCGACGTGACGTGGCGCGCCCGCGTCGACGTGATGAGCTTCGGTTTCACCAAGAATGGCGGCCTCAATGCCGAGGCTTTGATCCTCTTCCGGACCGACCTTGCCGATGAGATCGCCGTCCGCCGCAAGCGCGCCGGGCATCTACTCAGCAAGGGCAGGGTGCTTGCGTCGCAGATCCTGGCGATGCTCGAGGGCGGGCTATGGATGGACAATGCACGCGCCGCCAATGCAGCCGCGCAATTGCTGGCGCAAGCCGCGGGCGACCGCCTTGTCTACCCGGTCGAAGCCAATGAGCTGTTCCTTAAGGTCAGCGATCCCGAGGCCGACTCTCTCCGCTCCCAAGGTTTCGATTTCTACGAATGGGGCCCGGGGCAGATCCGGCTGGTGACGAGCTGGGACAGCGACGGCGGGGCAGTGTCGAAACTAGCAGCGGCCATTTCCGCCCTGTGAGCGACGAAGCCGCGTCCACCTTCCGCAGCGTCACGCTGCCCTTCATCATCTTCACCGCGATTTGGGGCTCGACTTGGATCGTAATCCGCGGCCAGCTCGGCATCGTCCCGGCCCAATGGTCGGTCGCGTATCGTTTCTTCATCGCCGCGTTCGCCATGGCCGCTATTGCCCTGATCAAGGGCGATGGGCTGAAGCTCCCGCGCACCGGCATCATCGCCGCAATCGTCCTCGGTTTCACCCAGTTCTGCGTCAACTTCAACGCAGTCTACCTCGCCGAGCGTCACATCACCTCGGGCGTCGTTGCGACGGTGTTTGCGTTACTCCTGATCCCGAGCAGCCTGCTCGGATGGGCTCTGCTCGGCCACAAGCCGACCAAGCGCTTCTTCTGGGCGTCGCTGATAGCCGTTGGAGGCATCGTCCTCCTCTTCCTCCACGAGATCAACGAGCATCCCGCGAATAGCGCGGCGGTCGTCTCAGGCATCGGCCTGACGCTAGCCGGAATGGTCGGCGCGTCGACCGCCAACGTCCTCCAGGCTCGGCCGGAGATCCGTCGCTTCCCGCTCTTCACCATGCTCGCCTGGTCGATGGCGTTCGGCGCCTTGATTGATGCAGCTATCGCCTTGGCGATGACGGGACCGCCGCTGTTTGACACCAGACCAATTTATCTCGCCGGCCTCGCTTACCTGGCGCTGGCAGCCTCCGTCCTGACCTTCAGCCTCTATTACCCGGTGGTCCGCATCATCGGTCCGGCCAAGGCGGCCTATTCCAGCGTGTTAGTACCCATCATCGCCATGGGCTTCTCGACCGCGTTCGAAGGCTATCGCTGGACGCCGACGACGGTTGTCGGCGCACTCCTCGCGCTCGGCGGAATGGTCGGAGCGTTGAGCCGGGAACGTCCGGTTGTGACTTCGCCCGACGCCGCCTAAGCCCGCGGCCATGGACGTCAGAACGAACCCCGAAGCCCCCGCCGCTCCCACCCACGTCGCCATCCGCCGCGAAGATTATCGCCCACCCGACTGGCTGGTGCCGGAAATCAGGCTGGACTTCGACCTTGGCGTAGACCGCACGATCGTCCGCGCGACGCTCGAGGTCGTCCGCAATGGCGACCACGACCGCCCCCTCCGTCTTGATGGCGATGAACTTAAGTTGCTGTCGGTGAAGGCCGATGGAGAACACAACATCGAAGGCACGCAGCTGGTGATCGACCTCTCCGGCGACCGCGCCACGGTCGAAACCGAGGTCGAGGTCTCACCGATCGCCAATACCAAGCTGATGGGCCTTTACGCCTCGGGTGGAATGCTCTGCACCCAATGCGAGGCCGAGGGTTTTCGTCGCATCACCTTCTTCCCCGACCGCCCCGACGTGCTGTCGAAATACACCGTGCGAATGGAAGGCGACGCGAAGGCCTTTCCGATCTTGCTCTCTAACGGCAACCGCATTGCCCAGGGCGAAGCCGCCGACGGTCGCCATTGGGCGGAGTGGCAAGACCCGTTCCCTAAGCCCAGCTACCTGTTCGCGCTCGTCGCCGGCGATCTGCAGGCAAACCGCGACACGTTCACCACCATGTCGGGCCGCAAGGTCGACCTGTTCATCTGGGTACGCGAAGCCGACCTGCCCAAGACCCAGCACGCGATGGACAGCCTCAAGCTCTCCATGGCTTGGGATGAGAAGGTCTATGGCCGCGAATACGACCTCGACCTGTTCAACATCGTCGCCGTGTCCGACTTCAACATGGGCGCGATGGAGAACAAGAGCCTCAACATCTTCAACTCGGCCTATGTGCTCGCTGACCAGGAAACCGCGACCGACGGTGACTTCGACAACATCAGCCGCGTCGTCGCCCACGAATATTTCCACAACTGGTCAGGCGACCGGATCACCTGCCGCGACTGGTTCCAGCTAAGCCTCAAGGAAGGCTTCACCGTTTTCCGCGACCAGGGCTTCTCCGCGGACATCGGCAGCCATGCGGTGAAGCGTATCGAAGACGTCCGAGTGCTTCGCGCCGCGCAATTCCCCGAGGACGCAGGACCGCTAGCGCACCCGGTGCGGCCCGACAGCTATATCGAGATCGGCAACTTCTACACCGCGACCGTCTACAACAAGGGCGCTGAGGTCATCCGCATGCTCGCGACCGTGCTCGGGCCGGACAAGTTCCGCGCTGGCACCGATCTCTATTTCGAGCGCCATGACGGCGAGGCGGCAACCTGCGACGATTTCGTCAAGGCGCTGGAGGACGCCAGCGGGGTCGACCTGACGCCGTTCAAGATCTGGTACAGCCAAGCCGGAACACCGAAGGTCTCGGCGCGGCTCGATTACGACGCTGACACCAAGACCGCGACGTTGCACCTCGACCAGCGCGTCGACCCGACGCCAGGCCAGCCGGTGAAGCAGCCGATGCCGATCCCGCTCCGGACGGCACTGATCGGCGAGCCGTCGGGTGCCGAGATTTGCCCCGAACGGCTCATCGTCCTCGACAAGCCCAGCGACAGTATCCGCTTCGACAGCGTGACCGAGCCGCCCTTGCTGTCGATCAACCGCGGCTTCTCGGCGCCGATCGTGATGAATGCCGAGCGCAAGCCTGGGGAGCTCGAGCGTCTCGCCCAGTCCGACACAGACCCGTTTGCACGCTACGAGGCGATCCAGGACATCATGATGCGTGCGCTGGTCGCCGGCGCCCGCGGCGAACATGTCGATACCGCCGCCGTCGTCGAAGCCGTCGCGGCAACGCTCCGCTCGAACTCGCTCGACCCGGCGTTCAAGGCCGAAGCGATCCTGCTCCCGTCGGAAGCGCTGATCGCGGATCGCATGGATGTCGTCGACCCGGACGCGATCCACGCCTCACGCGATGCCCTGCGGCGCGCGCTTGGCCAGGCACTACAGTCAGACCTTCTCGCGGCGCACCGTAGCGACGGCGCTGCGGGCAGCGACCTGTCGCCGACAGCCAAAGGCATCCGCCGCCTGCGCACCGTTGCGCTGGGATTGCTGGCTGCGGCCGACGAAGGGCAGGGCGCAGTGCTCGCCAAGGCCCAGTTTGACGCCGCCGATAATATGACCGACCGCCAGGGCGCGCTCGGCATCCTTGCCTCGCTCGACACATCACAGCGGCAACAGGCCCTCGACGCTTTCTACGACCGCTTCCATGGCGACGCTCTGGTACTCGACAAATGGTTCGCGTTGCAGGCGGCGGCGCAGCGCTCCGACACCGTCGATCAGGTGCTGCAGCTCGAGAAACATCCCGACTTCACCATAACCAACCCCAACCGCCTGCGCTCCCTCGCTGGGCAGTTCGGCGCCAACCAGTGGGCATTCCACTCGGCCGACGGTCGCGGCTACCGCTTCCTCGCCGACATGATCCTTGCGGCCGACCGGCTCAATCCGCAGGTCGCCGCGCGGATGGTGCCGGCGTTCGGTCGATGGAAGAGGTTCGAGCCGAAGCGTGCTGCCATAATGAAGGCGGAGTTGGAGCGAATTGTTGCGACGCCAGGCCTGTCGAAGGACGTGTTCGAGCAGGTCTCGAAGAGCCTCGCCTGAGGGTGTATGGCGCTCTTCAGCAGGAGGAGGGCGTCATATGCCTGCGACGATCGTTAAGGCGGGTGATCGATCCCCGCTGAATATCCTCGGCATGCCGCTGACCATGCTGTGTGAAGCACGCGAAACCGGCGGCTCCTGGTCTTTGTTCGAAGAGGAAGTGCCGCTCGGCATGGGGCCGCCCCCGCACCGCCACGACTGGGACGAGGCCTATTACATCCTCGATGGCGAAGTGGACTTCGAAGTTGACGGTGAGCCCGTGAGGTCAGCCAAGGGTGACTTCAATTACCTGCCGCGCAATACCGTCCACGGCTTCAGGGGCGCGTCGCAGGTTCCGGCTCGAGTGTTGATCTTTGCATCGCCGGCACACGGCTCGGAATTCTTTCACGAGGTCAACGACGAGGTACGCAGCCTGCCGGAGGATGCGGCCAAGATCCCGCAGATAGGCGAGCGCCACGGCATTCACTTTATGCCGGCGCCCGTCGCCTAGCCGCTGTTCCCGACCCAGCCGGCCACGTCGCGGGCAACTTCGTTCGCGGCGCGGTTGAGCGCGGGTCCGACCGTTCCCGCAGTGCCATCTGCCGGAGCGGTCGCGACGAAGCGGCGGGTTTCGACACGGTTGCCGCCGCCGGTCGACAGCGCCCCGTCATATTCGACAGTTACTTGGCCCGTCGAGGCGTCGTAGCCGAACTTCTGCAGCTGCCCGCTGACCAGCAGCCCCGGATCGAGCGACGTCACGCCATTGTCGAGCACGACGCGATTGGTCGTCCGGCGGATCGTTTCCGCCACCAGGCTCTGGAATAACCGGTCCGGAGTGTCGATCCACGTCAGGTTCGTCACATATTGAACGTTGCCGGGGCTGATTTGGACCGGGACTCGCACAGTATGCAGTTCCTTGGATGTCAGCGGCACCGCGACCGTCACGGATTGTCCGGCCGCCGCCGTGCGGGTCACCGCGCCTGGGTCCGCTGCCTCGGGGGTTAGCGTCTGCAGTACCGTCGGCGCCTTGCCGCCACCGCCCAGCAATCCGCCCAGGCATCCGCTGAGCGCAGCAGTCAGCGCACCTGCAATCACGATCCGCATCACAGGCGTCATTTGCGTTTCCCTGGTTTGTAGTCCGGCAGCTTCTCGGGCCCGAGCGCGCCGCCGATACCGCCTTGCTCCACCCGCTCGGACACGCCCTTCAACGACTTCGTCAGGTCACGCATCTCGTGCACCAACTGGTTAGCTTCGGGCAGGGTGGACTTGGTGAAATTCTGGACGCCCGGCCGTGCGTCCGAAAGCATTGCATCGAGATTGTCGGCTGCCTGCTGGACGGAGGCGATGGCCTTCCTCAAATCTTCCGCCGCCGGCTTGCCTTGCTCATTGACTAAGCGATTTGTGCTGTCCGTCAAAATCGTGACGTGCTGCGCGGCAATGCCAGCCTGTCGAACCGCCGTACGCGCATCCTGCATTGCGTTGGCGAGATCCGGCGCACGTTCGGCCAGCACCTTGCTGGTCTTGTCGATGTTCTCGAGGATGTCGGCGATCGAATTCTGGTTCTTGTCGCTCAAGAGCTCGGTCAAACGCTCGGTCAGACGTTGGATGCGCTCGAGCAGTTCCGGCGCGCTGTTCAAAAGCGCGCTCAAACCGCTGGAGCTTGCGGGAATCACCGGGCAGCCGTTCGGGCCGAGCTGCGTGATTGCGGGGCGGCCGCGTTGCGCGCCGTCGAGCTGGATCTCGTTGGCGCCTGCGAGGCTTACGCTTTTGATCTGCGCCGTCGTGCCCTCAAGCACGGGAGTCTGCTGGTCGATGTCGATGCGCACCCAAACGAATTCCGGGCGGTTCGGAAGCAGGGAGATCTTCTTCACCTGGCCGACCGACACACCCGAGAAGCTGACGTTGGAGCCTTTGTTGATGCCGCCGACCGCCGGGAAATAGATGTCGTAGCACTTGGTCGCCGACCCCGAGATTCCCGCCAGCCAGACGATGAACAGCAGCACGCCGGCAAGCAAAGCCACCGTCACGGCGCCGACCATCACATAGTTCGACCGGGTCTCCACTAAGCGGTCACCCCTTTTTCATAAGCGTTGGCAGCAGTGCGCCCCCGCGGCCCGTTGAAATATTCTTGTATCCAAGGATGGTCCAAAGCCAATAGTTCCGGAATCGTTCCGACCGCGATGACTGTCCTATCCGCAAGCACAGCGACGCGGTCGCAGATCGCATGCAGCGTGTCGAGGTCGTGCGTGATCAGGAAGACGGTGAGGTCGAGCCGCTTCTGGAGGCCCAGGATCAGCTGGTCGAACGCCGCCGCAGCGATCGGATCGAGGCCCGCCGTCGGCTCATCGAGGAACAGCAACTCCGGGTCGAGCGCCAGTGCTCGTGCCAGCCCGGCACGCTTGATCATTCCGCCCGATAGCTCGCTTGGATATTTGGGCCCGGCGTCCGCCGGCAGGCCGCCCATCGCGATCTTGTAAGATGCGATCTCGTCCAGCAGCGGCGGCTTGATGTGCGGGAAATATTCGCGGAGCGGGACTTCGACATTCTCCGCAACGGTCAGCGTCGAAAACAGGGCGCCGTTCTGGAACAGGATGCCCCAGCGACGGCGGATGTTCTTCGCCTCGTCCTCCGAGCGACCGACCATGTCCTCGTTGAGCACCTTGATCTCGCCGTGGTCGGGCGTCTGCAGCCCGATAATCGAGCGCAAGAGCACCGACTTACCCGTGCCGGACCCGCCGACGACGCCAAGAATCTCTCCCCGGCAGACGGTCAGATCGAGATTCTCGTGAATAACCTGCTCGCCGAAACTGTTGCGCAAGTTCCGGACCGTGATCACGGCCTTGCAACCCTCGGGGGTAGTTGCCGGATCGAGCTTCTTCGGGATCTGCGTCATACCCACCCGATGGAGCTGAAGAAAACGGCGAACACCGCATCCAGCACGATCACGAGGAAGATTGATTGGACAACCGCCGTCGTGGTGCGTGAGCCCACTTCCTCACTGTTGCCCTGCACCAGCATACCCTGAAAGCAGCCGGCCAGCGCGATGATGAAGCCGAACACTGGCGCCTTGATGACACCGATCCACATGTCGGTGAGCGGGATCACCTCCTGCAGGCGCTGGATGTAGGTGATTGGCGGAATCGACAAGGAGAGCCAGACGAACACGCCACCGCCGATCAGTGACAGCAGCATCGACCAGAAAGCCAGCAGCGGCATCATGACAACGGCGGAAATGATCCGCGGGATCACCAGCGCCTCGACCGGCGACACGCCGATCGTTCGCATGGCATCGATTTCTTCGGTGATCTTCATGGTGCCGATTTGCGCGGCGAAGGCTGAGCCGGACCGACCCGCGACCATGATCGCGGTCATCAGTGTCCCGAGCTCGCGGACCGTGATCCGCCCGATGAGGTTGATGGTGTAAACCTCTGCCCCGAACTGGGCGAGCTGCACCGAACCCTGCTGCGCGATGACGATGCCGATGAGGAAGCTCATCAGGCCGATGATTCCGAGCGCACGAACGCCGACGACGTCGAAGCGCTGGACTACGGCGTTCACCCGGAATCGCTTTGGCCGTTTAAAAATGTTGCCGAAGCCGATGAGCGTGGCCCCGAAGAAGCCGAGCAGGCCGACGAGGGTCTGGCCGGTTTCAACGACCCATTCGCCGAGCTCGATCAGGACGCGCTTCCAGCTCACCGGTACCTCGGGCGTGACCCGGGCCGGCTTATCGAACTCGGAAACCTGGCGGAGCAGACTCACTTCATCGCGGCTGGCGCCGATGATCTTGGCCCCGCGGTCGCGAACGGTGCGGTAGATGATCCACGCACCCACCGTGTCCATTCGATTGATCTCACTAAGATCGATGGTCAGCGGGTCGGGCAGGGCGTCGATTTCGCGCTGGGTGGTCGCCGCGCGAGTGATGTTGATCGTGCCCGCGACCCGATAGATGGATCCTTCGGTGGCTGATGCCGGATTGGGCTCGTCCTGCGCCATTCGCGGCGGTGAATGCGCGAAAGCTCATTTCGGGGCAAGTGAATGGCGTTTTCCGCCACTTTCCTGCCCGCTTTGCCGCCTCTATGCGACGAACATGGCAGACGACACCAAGCTTCTGTTTGTGCCGATCGGCTCCAACCCGGCGCGTCCCTTCGGAATGGACGCGCGCGACCGCGCCTGCCGCCTCGCCACGAACGCCGGTTTCGAATGCGCCGATGCGCCGGAAGAGGGGCGCGCGGCGCTGATCTCCAGCCTCGCTTATTCATGGGACCCGGCTTGGCTGAAGGGCATGCGCTCGCGCCCGGGGGTCGTGTTGACACTTCAGGGCAGGCCAGTTCTCGCCCATGTTCCTGCCGACCGCGATGCAGTAGCGGCTGCCAAGGCGATCGACGCTGGCGCCAAGCTCGATGGCTACGAAGAACTGCCCTCGGAAACCGCGGAGCTTAGCTATGCCGAGCTTCGCAAACGCGACCGCCCGTTCGTTCTGCCGCTTGATCCGGCCGATCCGGAGCCCGTTGAGCGCGCCGCATACGACGCGTCGTACAAGGGCGTCACCGACATCCTGACGCTCTACCTGTGGCGCAAGCCCGCGTTCTACCTGACCCGCTGGGCGGCCCGCGCCGAGTTGACCCCGAACGTCGTTACGATGGTCGGCGCGATCCTATGTGTTCTCGCTTTCGCCTTGTTCTGGCGCGGCCAATATTGGCTGGGCACGTTGTCCGGTTTCATTTTCATGGTGCTCGACACCGTCGACGGCAAGCTGGCGCGCTGCACCGGCGCCTCATCGAAATGGGGCAATGTGTTCGACCACGGTATCGACCTTGTCCACCCGCCTTTCTGGTGGTGGGCCTGGCTCCACGGCCTCGCCGCCTACGGCCGTCCGCTTCCGCCGCTCTATTCGACGATGGTGCTCTCGGCGATCATCGGCGGCTACATCGCCCAGCGCGTCATCGAAGGCGTGTTCATGCGCCGCTTCGGGGGCATGCACATTCATGTCTGGCAGAAGATCGACAGTCAGTTCCGGCTCATCACCGCTCGCCGCAACCCGAACATGGTGATCCTCGTCGCGGCGCTGCTGGTCGGCCGCCCGGACAGCGGACTGGTGCTAGTCGCCTGGTGGACGATCATCAGCCTGATCTTCCATGCCGTCCGCTACGCCCAGGCGAGCGAAGCCGTGATGCGCGGCAGGAAGATCAAATCCTGGCTCGAAGCTTGAGCTGGACAGCAGTCGTACTCGCCGGGTCGCGGCCAAGGCGCGATGCGTTCGCGGAAAGCTTCGGCACCGATCTCAAGGCCCTGATCCCCCTTGCCGGGGAGTCAATGGTCCGCCGGCCGGTTCGCGCGCTTCTCGCTAGCCGGAAGATTGGCAAGGTTGTGGTCCTCAGCCAGGCGCCTGGCCGCGTCCGTGCTGCGCTTCGCGACGACCCACGGATCGAATGCCGCGAATCCAAAGGCACTATTGCCGAGACGATCTTCGACCTGCTCGCTGACTCGTCCACCGGCTGGCCGCTGCTGGTGACGACGGCTGACCATGCCCTGCTCGACCCCGCGACGGTCGATGAATTCTGCGCTGCTGCCGATGGGTCCGACATCGCTATTGGCGTTGTCGAGCGAGCAATCCTGCTTCGTCGATTGCCGCAGACCCGACGCACCTGGCTCCAGTTTCGCGGAGGCGCTTACACAGGCGCCAATCTCTTTGCGCTCAAGTCTCCCGAGGCTCGCCCGGCGGTCGAGCTGTGGCGGTCGGTGGAGCAGGACCGGAAGAAAGCCTGGCGAATCCTGTCACTGCTTGGGCCAGTCATTCTCCTGATGGTGGCCTTGCGGCTCGTCAGCCTTGATCGCGTGATGGCGCGCCTTTCGGCCCGCCTCGGACTCAAGGTGAAAGCAATCCGCTTGTCGAACCCGCTCGCCGGCGTCGACGTCGACAAAGCCGAGGATCATGCGCTGGCCGAAGCCATAATCGCGGGTAAGGCATGAGCGATCTCGCCGTCTACGATATGGATCGAACGGTCACGATCGGTGCGACCTACACGCCGTTCCTTCTCCATTGCGCAATTCGCCGAGCGCCGTGGCGCCTGCTGTTCCTGCCGCTCGTCATGCTGTCGATGCTCGCCTACGTCGTTCGCCTGATCGACCGTGCCAGGCTAAAGGAAATCAACCACCGGCTCCTGCTCGGCGCCAAGATCCACCCGCGCGACCTGAAGCCGCTCGTCGACAGCTTCGCCGACGCCCAGCTTGCTTCGAACATCCGCCCCGGCGCCCGCGCCGCCATCTCGCGCGACAAGGCGGAGGGCCGCCGCCTCGTCCTCGCCACCGCTTCCTACCGCCTCTACGCCGATGCCATTGCTCAGCGTCTCGGCTTCGACGACGTGATCGGCACCGGCTCGATTATCGGCCTTGATGAGCGCGTGCACGCGAAGATCCTCGGCGAGAATTGCTACGGCCCCGCCAAGCTGCGGATGATTTCGGACTGGCTGGACAAGTCGGGCCTCAAGGGTGGGCACGGCCACGTCCGTTTCTATTCCGACCACGTCTCGGACGCGCCTGCATTCGAAT
>Ga0268266_10000920_pt1 | contig 37873 bp, 33 predicted proteins | sample KBSS13metaG_FD_190356 | JGI IMG/M metagenome (GOLD analysis project Ga0268266, IMG submission 190356) | Switchgrass rhizosphere microbial communities from Kellogg Biological Station, Michigan, USA - KBS S1-3 metaG (SPAdes) (version 2) | ecosystem: Host-associated > Plants > Roots > Rhizosphere...
CATCGAGGCGGCCGGTGTGGGCATTCGTCACTAGGACTGGCGCTCCACCATCATCTTCTTGATCTCCGCGATAGCCCGGGCCGGGTTCAAGTCCTTCGGGCAGACGTCCGTGCAATTCATGATCGTATGACAGCGGTACAGGCGGAAGGGGTCTTCCAGCTCGTCGAGCCGGTCCCCGGTCGCTTCATCCCGGCTGTCGATGATCCAACGATACGCCGCCAGCAGGGCAGCGGGTCCCAGGTAGCGATCGCTGTTCCACCAGTAGCTGGGGCACGAGGTTGAGCAGCATGCACACAGGATACAGGCTGCCGGGCGGTCGATCTTTTCCTGATCTTCCTTGGATTGCAGGCGCTCCCGATCCGGGGGGGGTGGCGTGCGGGTCTGGAGCCACGGCTTGACGGACGCGTACTGCGCGTAGAAGTTCGTCAGATCCGGCACCAGGTCTTTGACCACCGGCATATGCGGCAACGGGTAGATCGCAACGGTCGAGCCCAGGTCCTCCATGGACGTGGTGCAGGCGAGCCGATTCAACCCGTCGATGTTCATTGCACACGAGCCACAGATGCCCTCCCGGCAGGAGCGCCGGAAAGTGAGGCTCGAGTCGAGGCTCGACTTGATGTGGATCAGGGCGTCCAGAACCATCGGACCCACGCCCTTCAGGTCCACCTCGAATGTGTCGATCCGGGGGTTCTCGTTGGACTCCGGCTCAAACCGATAGATGCGGAAGGTGCGGGTCGCCGTGCCCGGGGACTTGTGGACCTTGCCGGGACGGATGCGGGAATTTGCAGGAAGCGTGAATTCGGCCATGTCAGTACGTACGTGCCTTCGGGGGGATCGTTTCGACTTCGTCAGTCAGCGTCTGCAGATGCACGGGCCGGTAGTCGAACCGGACCTTGCCCGGTCCGTCGACCCACACCAACGTGTGCTTCATCCAGTTCTGATCGTCGCGATTCGGGTAGTCCTCACGCGCCTGGGCGCCGCGGCTTTCCTTCCGATTCCCTGCTGCATGGATGGTGGCTGTGGCCTGCAGAAGCAAGTTCTCGAGCTCCATCGTTTCAACGAGGTCCGTGTTCCACACGAGCGAGCGATCGGTGACCTTGACGTCCGGGAAGGTTTCGAAGGTCTTCTGCAGCTTGACCATGCCCTCGTTGAGGGATTCTCCGGTGCGGAAGACTGCCGCGTCACGCTGCATGGTCTTCTGCATTTCCAGCCGGATCTCGGCCGTGGGCCGTGAGCCGTTGGCGTTTCGATATCTATCCAGACGGCTGATCGAGAGATCGGCGCCGTCCTTTGGCAGCGGTTTGTGGCCGGTGCCGGGCTTCACAATTTCGGCGCAGCGTCGCGCGGCTTCGCGTCCAAACACCACCAAGTCTAACAGTGAGTTGGAACCGAGGCGGTTGGCACCGTGCACGGAGACGCAGGCAGCCTCGCCGACCGCCATCAAACCAGGGACGACGCCATTGGAGGTGACGACTTCGCCGTGGTAATTGCAGGGAATTCCGCCCATGTTGTAGTGAACAGTGGGCTGTACGGGGATCGGTTGCTTGGTCACATCGACGCCGGAGAAGATCCTGGCCGTCTCGGCGATGCCGGGCAGACGCTCGTGAATGACCTCCGGACCCAGGTGCTCCAGATGCAACTCGATATGGTCGTGCTCCGCGCCAACACCCCGGCCCTCGCGGACCTCGACCGTCATTGCGCGGGAGACGACGTCACGCGAAGCGAGGTCTTTTGCGTTGGGTGCATAGCGCTCCATGAAGCGCTCGCCCTTTGAATTGGTCAGATATCCGCCCTCACCGCGCGCGCCTTCGGTGATCAGACAGCCGGCGCCGTAGATGCCGGTCGGGTGGAATTGCACAAACTCCATGTCCTGCAGTGGCAGGCCGGCACGCAGAACCATCGCATTGCCGTCGCCCGTGCACGAGTGAGCCGACGTGCAAGAGAAGTACGCACGACCGTAGCCGCCTGTGGCCAGGATGGTCATGTGAGAACGGAAGCGATGGACTTTGCCTTCCATCATGTCGATGGCCACAACACCGCGGCACGCGCCGTTCTCCATGATGAGATCGATTGCGAAGTACTCGATGAAGAACTCCGCGGAGTGACGGATCGACTGCTGATAAAGGGTGTGGAGCATCGCGTGACCGGTACGGTCCGCGGCTGCGCAGGTTCGCTGCGCGATGCCCTTGCCGAAGTGTGTGGTCATCCCACCGAACGGTCGCTGGTAAATCCGACCCTGCTCCGTGCGGGAGAACGGCACTCCGTAGTGCTCCAACTCGATGACGGCCGCGGGCGCCTCCTTGCACATGAACTCGATGGCATCCTGGTCGCCGAGCCAGTCGGAACCCTTGACGGTGTCGTACATGTGCCAGCGCCAATCATCCTCACCCATGTTGCCCAGCGCGGCACTGATGCCGCCTTGGGCCGCCACGGTGTGACTGCGCGTGGGGAAGAGTTTTGAGATGCACGCCGTTTTGAGGCCCGCTTCCGCAAGTCCCAGCGTCGCGCGCAGACCCGCGCCACCCGCCCCTACAACCAGGACGTCGTAGGTGTGATCGACGAATTCGTAGGCGCTCACGATGCGCCTCCAAAGGCTACTTTCAGGATCGCAAACACGCCGGCCACAGCCAGGAAAGCATGCAGAAACGTCAATGCCACGAGCGTTACAGTCCTCAATCCAGTGTTGTGCACGTAATCCTCAACGACAACGCGTACGCCGAGTTGGGAGTGATAGGTCGCGACGAGCACCAGCAGGACCAACAGCAGCGCGGTCCAGCTCTGGGCCATCCAGGCGATGACGGTGACGTGGTCGAGCGCCGGGAGGGACGCCAGCGACACTGCAAACCAGATAGTCAGTGGGACCAGCGCAATGGAAGTCAGTCGTTGCACCCACCAATGGTGGACACCGCTTTTGGCTGATCCGAGTCCGACTACGGTTCCGAGAGGGCTGCGCAGACTCTTCATGACGCATGCCCCGCAGACAGGAACAAGCAGTATCCGAACACGAGGGCCAGCACCACGGTGGCTGTCACAACGAACCAGGTGCTTCGCTGGGCCTGGGCACGCTCGAGACCATGGCCTGTATCCCACACCAGGTGTCGGATGCCGGCAGCCAGGTGATAGCAGAACGCAATCAGCAAGCCGGCGTAGATGAGTTTGAAGAATCCTGACGAGAGGATCTCATGGGCCCGCAGGTAGTCGCGGTTGCTGCTCGCGACCGCCATCAGCCAGTAGACGAGAACCAGCAGTCCAATGGACAGGATGACGCCGGTGATGCGGTTGGTGATGGATGACAACAGCGAATAGCGTGACATCCTGTAAATGGACAGGTGTGGGGATAGGGGTCGTGCGCGCATTGTGTTCTTGTGGCTCCGTTGCAGGCGCCGCATTGTGCTCCTGGCGGTACTCGAGGGCCGAATAAGTAGGATTTAGAAGTCGATGCAGCGCCCTTTGCGCTCCCAGTCGCCGAACCGAGTAGGCTCCGGCCCCGCGGGACCCCCGATCTCAACGGCGGGCTGCGGCGTTGCCGGTGTCGACGGAGCTGCTGAGGTTGCCTGCGCTGCCGAGGCTATCGGGCCAGCGTGGGCTGCTGGGCTAGCCTTGGCTGCCAGGCCTGGGGGCGATTCGGGCGCTGAAGCGGTGGGTTCAGCTCCTGCTTCTGAGGCATTCTGCATAACCGCTCAATTCTGCCAGAATCTGCTGATGCGCACCGCATTGGAAGGTATCTATCTGCAGGACACGGGGATTGTCCGTGTGAGCGGGCCCGATGCGGTCAAATTCCTGCAGGGACAGTTGTCGAACGACGTGGCGTCGCTCAGTGCACAGCAGTCGCTGCTGGCCGGGTATCACAACCCGCAGGGACGCACGATCGCCGTGCTGCGGCTGGTGCAATGGAATGCCAATGAAATCCTGATTGCGCTGCCACGCGAGCTGGCCGCTACGGTGGCTGCGCGGCTCGCCAAGTACGTGTTGCGGGCGAAAGCGAAGGTCGCTGATGAGTCCGCTTCATGGCGGGTGGTCGGGCTGATTGACGCCGGGCCGGCGGATGGCGCTGATTCGACCACTGACTTGCCCATCACCGTTGGGACGCAGGGACGTGACGAGGACGCTGTGTTCGTCCGTGTCGGTGATCAGCCTCCACGGTGGCTGGCTATCTCGCCGGCGGCTGGGGCTGCGGCTGCGGCGTCCCCCGTGTTGGATTACACGCCTGTTGATGCGGCTACGTGGCAGCGACTCGAGGTCGCGGCGGGGCAGCCGCAGGTGTACGCGGCTACTTCTGAAGAATTCGTGGCGCAGATGTTGAATCTGGATGCCCTGGGGGGCATCGCGTTTGACAAGGGGTGCTACACGGGGCAGGAAGTGATTGCCCGCGCCCATTACCGTGGGCGGGTGAAGCGGCGCATGCAGAGGTTTGTCTCGCGGGGGGCTTGCCAGCTGTCCCCCGGGGACGCGGGGCGGCTTCCTGATGGGCGGACGTTTAAGGTTGTGTTGAGTGCGCCGTTGGCGGATGGGCGGTGTGATTTTTTGGCGGTGACCTCAATGCCGGGCGCCTCGGAGAATCCGGCCCCGGCAGCGACTGCCAGTGTAACCACTCAGGCTGTCCATCCCGATGCACCGCCCATGACTGACCCGACTGCGCCTCCGGTCGCCGGGCCCGTCATTGATCCAACTCTCGCGCCGGTGGCGGCTGCCTCGGTGGCGCCGACTGTTGCTGCCGCTGCGGCGTTGACTGCTGCCGCACCCGCTGGGGTGGCGACGGCGGCCGTGCCGGTTGTTGACGCCGCACAGGTGGATCTGCCCTACCCGCTGCCCGAGTAGCCGCTACAAGTCGACCAGCTCGACCTCGTCAGGGGAAATGGCGCGCTTCAGGAAACGGCTGCCGACTCTCGCGAATCGCTCTCGGCCATCGGTGGCTAGGAGCCTCACCGTGCCGGGGCCCTCATTGGCGGTGGCAAGGCCCGCCTTCCGTAGTTGCGCATCCACGCTCGCTGCAGTCGTTTCGGCCGAATCCACAATCTGCACCTTCGGCCCAACTACCTGCCGAATGGCGCCTGCCAGCATGGGAAAATGCGTGCATCCCAACACCAGCGTATCCGGCGAATCCGCTCCCGCGCGAAACATCGGCTTCAGGTAATGACTGGCAATGTCATTCGCAATGGACCCTTCATTGAGCCCCTCCTCCGCCAACGCCACAAACAACGGCGCCGGTTCCGCATGCACTTGAGCGTCGGGACGTCTGCGAAGAATGGCCTGTTGATAGGCCCCACCTCTCACCGTTCCCTCAGTCGCAATCACAGCAATGATCCCACTGCGTGACGCAGCGCAAGCCGCTTGCGCACCCGGCTCGATCACACCAATGACGGGTACGTTCTCAATGTGCTCCCGGATGGCTGGCAAGCCGACTGAAGAGGCCGTGTTACAGGCAATAACGAGGCACTTAACCCCGTATTTCGTCAGCGCCTGCGCCGCCTGCAGCGAATAGCGCGCCACCGTTTCCGGGCTCTTGGTGCCGTACGGAAGGCGTGCCGTATCGCCGAGGTAGACGAAACTCTCGTGCGGCAACCTCGTGGTCAGCGCCTCGAGAACCGTGAGTCCCCCTACCCCGGAATCAAACACGCCGATCGGCGCGTCATTCAATTCACTCAATCTCCGGGCGCATGTGCGGGAACAGGATGACATCGCGGATCGAGGGCGAGTCGGTAAAGAACATCGTCAACCGATCGATGCCCACACCCAACCCTGCTGTCGGCGGCATTCCGTATTCCAACGCGCGAATGTAGTCCGCGTCGTAGAACATGGCCTCTTCATCACCACTGTCCTTCAGTGCCACCTGCGCCTTGAATCGCGCAGCCTGATCCTCCGGGTCGTTCAACTCGGAGAACCCGTTCGCAAGCTCACGGGCCGACATGAAGAACTCAAACCGATCCGTGAGGAACGGATCCGCATCGTTCGCGCGCGACAACGGCGAAACTTCCGCCGGATAGGCATACACGAAAGTTGGATCGAGCAAGGTGTGCTCGGCCGTCTTGTCGAAGATCTCCATCTGCAGCTTGCCCGCGCCGGCGTTTTTATTGACCGGGATGCCGAGCTTTTCGCAGAAGGACCGCAGGTACGTCACATCGCGCAGCGACATCGGGTCGATACCCGGATTGTTGTCGATGATCGCCTGCTCCACAGTGACCCGCCGGAACGGCTTGCCCAGGTCGTAGTCACGACCCTGGTACACCATCTTCGTGGAGCCGTGGATGGCATCCGCCATGGAGCGCAATGCCTTCTCCACCCAGTCCATGAGGTCGTGGTAGTCACCATAGGCGAGATACAACTCGAGCATGGTGAATTCGGGGTTGTGGCGGGTGGACAGCCCTTCGTTGCGGAAGTTGCGGTTGATTTCGTAGACACGGTCGAAGCCGCCGACCACGAGGCGCTTGAGATACAACTCCGGCGCAATCCGCAGGTACATGTCCACACCGAGCGCATTGTGATGCGTGATGAAAGGCTTGGCCGCGGCGCCTCCCGGAATCGGCTGCATCATGGGCGTCTCGACTTCGAGGAAATCGAGCGCATCCAGGTAACTGCGCAGGAAGCGGATGATGCGGGTCCGGGTCACGAACACGTTCCGGCTCGCTTCGTTGACAATCAAGTCAACATAGCGCTGCCGATAGCGCGTCTCGGTGTCAGCCAGGCCGTGCCACTTGTCCGGCAGCGGCCGCAGCGACTTCACCAGCAGTCGCAGGCTGTCGACGCGCACCGACAATTCATTGGTCTTGGTGCGAAACAACACACCGCTGGCACCGACGATGTCGCCGACATCCCAACCCTTGAAGGCGTCGTAGTCCGCACCCAGGGGCTCCTGCTGCAGGAACAACTGGATCTGGCCGGTGCGGTCCGCGATCTTCGCGAAACTGGCCTTGCCCATGATGCGCTTGAACAGGATGCGGCCGCCCACCTGCACCCGCGTCGGGTTGGCCTCGAGCCAGGCGCTGTCGCGCTCGCCAAAGGCGTCGTGCAACTGGCCGGCAAGCGAATCGCGCCGGAAATCGTTGGGAAAGGCGTTGCCGTTGGCGGCCTCGCGCAACTGCGCCAGCTTGGCCCGGCGCTCCGCGATGAGCTTGTTCTCGTCCGGAGTTTGATCGGTTGTGTCAGTCATGTTGCTTTAAACACCGGCCTTCAGCGAGGCCTCCAGGAACTGATCGAGATCCCCGTCCAGCACGGCCGTGGTGTTGCCCACTTCCACGCCGGTCCGCAGATCCTTGATACGGGACTGATCGAGCACGTACGAACGGATCTGGTTGCCCCAGCTCACATCCGACTTCGCGTCCTCGAGCACCTTGGCCGCCGCGTTGCGCTTGTTGACTTCGAGCTCATAGAGCTTCGCTTTCAACATCTTCATGGCGGTGGAGCGATTCTTGTGCTGGCTGCGCTCGTTCTGACACGCAACCACGATTCCGGTGGGAATGTGTGTGATACGAACGGCAGATTCCGTCTTGTTGACGTGCTGGCCGCCGGCACCGGATGAACGGTACACGTCCGTCTTCAAATCCGCCGGGTTGACGTCGACTTCAATGTCTTCGTCGACTTCCGGGGACACGAACACGGAAGCAAATGAGGTATGCCGGCGGTTGCCGGAATCGAACGGCGACTTGCGCACGAGACGGTGGACACCCGTTTCAGTCCGCAACCAGCCGTATGCGTATTCGCCCTTGATTTCGACGGTCGCGCTCTTCATGCCGGCGACTTCGCCCGGGTTGGAATCGATGACTTCACAGGTGAAGCCACGCGCGGCACCCCATCGCAGGTACATGCGCAGGAGCATCTGCGCCCAGTCCTGAGCCTCGGTACCGCCCGCACCGGCCTGGATGTCCAGGAAGGCGTTATGCGAGTCCATCTCATGGGTGAACATGCGCTTGAGCTCGAGACGGCGAACGTCCGCCTCGAGAGGCACGGCCTCGGACTCGATGTCCTTGGCGGCCGCTTCGTCGTTTTCGCTTTCCGCGAGATCCAGCAGCTCGCTGGCGTCGGCAATGCCCTTGGTGGCTTTGTCGATTTCCTCGACCGCCGCGGCGAGCCGGGCGCGCTCCTTACCTAGTTCCTGAGCCCGCTCCTGGTTCTGCCAGATCGCCGGGTCCTCCAGCTCACGGGATACCTCTTCCAGGCGTTCCTTCTTCTGGTCGTACTCAAAGAAACCCCCGAAGGGAGTCGATACGCTCCCCGAGATCCTTTAGCTGGCGCTTGAGCTGATTGACTTCCATCGACACGGTGCCTCAAAAACTGCGGATGCTAAACGGCGGGGAGAACGTGGTCTACCAGCAACTGCAGGCGACGCTCCCCTTGATATTCATTGACATCGAGCCGGTAGATGAGCTGGACGGCCCCTTCGGGCGGGGTAAAGGTCTCGGGCTCTTCGATGTGATTGAATGCGATGGCATCGAAAGATCGGCCCGTTTTTGGCACTTCGACCCACATTTTCAAGTGCCGCTCGCCCACCACCCGGGTATTGCGGATGGTGAACACACCATCGAAACAAGGCTCTGGGAATGCCTGGCCCCACGGGCCGCCGGCGCGTAGCGCTCGTGCGGTCTCCAGGGCGATCTCATGGACCGATAGCTCACCATCAGTCTCTACCGCGTCGGCCCCCGCGTTCTTTGCCGCCCACCGGGCGACCTCTTCGTCGAACGCTTTCGCGAAAGGGTCCAGAAGTTGACGCTGGACGGTGAGTCCGGCCGCCATCGCATGGCCACCGAATTTGCTGATGAGCTCAGGGTGCTGTGCTGCGATTGCATCCAGCACGTCGCGGATGTGGATGCCGGCTACGGACCGTGCTGACCCGCGGAGTTGGTCGTCACTCGCTATTGCAAAGGCAATTACGGGTCGGCGGATGCGATCTTTTACGCGGCTGGCAACGAGGCCGACGACACCTTGATGCCACGACTCGTCGAAGAGGCATACGCCGCTTCTCTGAAGCGAGTGCGGACTCGGGTCGCGCAGCTGACGCACGGCGCTCAACGCCTCCGTCTGCATGCGCGCTTCAATCGTTCGGCGCTCGACGTTGAGTTCGTTCAAACGCTCGGCGACTGTTCGCGCTACTGCAGGGTCATCGGCAAGGAGGCATTGGATGCCGATGGACATATCATCAATTCTGCCCGCTGCGTTCAATCTCGGCGCAACGGCAAACCCGAGATCCGTCGCGGTGATATCCGCGATCTCACGCTGAGCGATTGCGAGGAGAGCTGTGATTCCGGGAATGCAACGGCCGGCGCGAATGCGTCGCAGTCCTTGTGACACCAGGACTCTGTTGTTTCCGTCCAGTGGGACCACGTCGGCGACTGTGCCCAGGGCGACGAGATCTAGAAACTGGGAGACACCCGATGCGCCGGGCGGTGTCAGTTTCAATTCATCGAGACGACGCTTCAATGCTGCCATCACGTAGAAGGCAACGCCGACGCCGGCAAGCGCGCGGCTGGCGAACTGACTGCCGGGCAGGTTGGGATTGACGATGACGTTGGCAGCGGGGGTTGCCGGTCCCGGCAAGTGGTGATCGGTGATGAGGACTGCGATTCCGCGCGAGCGCGCTTCGGCAACTCCAGTGAGGCTGGAGATGCCGTTGTCCACTGTGACTATCAGGGTTGGAGAGCGAGTCGCTGCAAGCGCGACGATTTCGGGTGTCAGGCCGTAGCCGAATTCGAATCGGTTCGGCACCAGGAAATCGATAGAGGCGAAACCCCACGCGGTGAGCGCGCGGATCATCAACGCAGTGCTGGTCGCACCGTCGGCGTCGAAGTCGCCCACGACCAGGATCTTGCCGCTCACGCGGTGCTCGAGGAGCAGATCTACTGCGGCTGGAATGCCTTCCAACGTGCCGACGGGGTGCAGTTTGTCGAGCGAGGCGTCGAGTTCCGATTGGGAACGAATGCCGCGGGCTGCGTAGATGCGTTGCAGGACGGGATGCATGTCATTTGCAAAGCCCGCGCAGTCTTTCGCCGCCTCGCGGCGAACAACACGCAGCGGCGCCATGCCGGCTCGCGGCGCGGTGTTGGGTGATCCGGTGCCGGTGACGGGCGTCGCCGTGTTCGGTGGGGTGGCGCCTGCGTTTGAAGCAGCGGCGCCGGGCGGCTTGACGAGCGATGCCAGGAGCGAAGCTACGCTCGTCGGTGTCGACGACGGTGACTGACTCATTGCAGTCCTGACAAACCGGCCGGCGTCCGGCGCCAGAACTTAAACCGGTCGCTGGCACGCAGCGTCAGCTCATAGTCATTGGCGAGCACGATGAGCCGGTCGTATTGACCGGCATTCAACGCCTCGACCGCCGGCGCGATGAAGCGACGATCGATGTCGACCACAGCCTCAAAAAAATTCCACTTCGGATTGGATTGCAGCATCAGACCGATTTCTATCACGAGCGAAGCGCGCTGCGCCTGAGGATAGCTGAAGACGTCCGCGAGCTGCTGCGGCAATGGCGCGACATTGGCCCAAAGGCCTCGCAAATACGAATCGCGCCCGAAGGCGACGTCAGATGAAGGTGACCTCGCAGCTGACGTCAGTGCGTCACCGGCAGCCGCCAACGCCGGGGTGCCACGGCCGCCGAGGCCAACACCGGCCGCGGCGATGGGGCCACCGCCCCACAGCCACAGTGCTGTAACTGGCTGCTCGCCGCGGCGGCGGCGGGTGTCGTTGAGGGCGTGGTCGTGCAACCACATCTCAATCTCCGCTCCCAGTTTGCGAAGCGACGGGCTCGCGCCTGCCTGATGAGCCATGCTGGCTCCCATGGCACGCGCCGGCTCCTCCATTTCCGCAGTCGGCATCTCCGGACCCAACAGTAGAAAGTCACCCGCCTCCAAAGGCTGTAGGTGAAACCCTGAGTCGTGAAACACGCGCTGAAAGTCAGCGACGAGCATTGCTTGGTCGCCAGCGTCGAGGCGAAGGATGCTGCGGCGGTCGACATGGACGCTCGTCATGCCCGCGACCAAATGCATGGGCGTCGCAACCCACGCGGTGGCCGCAGGCGCGGTCGTGCCCGCTGCGGCCGTGCTCCACGGAATAGCCGGCAGGGCCGCCGCTGCAACCGTCCCGGGTGCGCCGGCGTCTGCGCCGGTGAGCCATCGGCTCAGCCAGGGTCGCCAGCCATTGGGAATTGGGGAGCGCGTTCCGAAGCGCGTGACCTGCTGCAAGCCAGGGAGCGTGACCCCGGCGGGAAGCTCGCGGTCGGGCGTTTCCTGCGACACATAGAAATCGGAGAGGACGAGAACGAGTTCGTGCACGTGGCATTATATTCGGCTTCAATGCCGTCATGAAATTCACCCTCGAAAACAACCCGAACCTCAATTTCATCCGCGCCTATTCAGCCGAGGAGCTGAAGATCGGCGAGCACAGCATCCGCTCGAGCTGCATTGTCATGGCCGACAAGCTCATCGCCCACTGGCCGCCCGCGACCCTGGACGAGCTGCAGGTGAATCACCTGGAGCCGATTCTCGAATTGCAGCCGGAGTTGGTTTTGCTCGGCACGGGTGCGCGGCAACGATTTCCATCCGGCGAGATTCGCGCCGCCTTCATGGCACAAAAGATCGGACTGGAAGCGATGGATCTGGGCGCGGCCTGCAGGACTTTCAACATCCTGGTCCAGGAGGACCGGCGGGTCGCCGCGGCGTTGTTCTTGAAGTAGGGAGGGCCGCGGTTCGGTCAGCGGCCTGAAGAAGACACAGGGGGAGAGGTTAATCAATCCAACAATCATTCGAAGCTGACAGACTCGAACAACTGTCTTTGTTTTCTTTTTCTTGCCGCCTTATTGCTTTTGTCTCAACTCCCCTCCTCCCTGTGTCTTCTTCAGTCCGCTTGCTGCGGAATGTCGTTGTTAGGCGACGGGGGCGATGTTAAACGGGCGCTAAGTAAATGCGCAAGTCCTTTGCGCAACAAAGAGTTTTTGCGCCCTCCAACCCATTTTCCAACCGTTTTTTCCTGCGTTTCCCGCCACTTATAGGGCCTGAAGCAAACGCCTGCGCTATCAGTGAGTTGGGAGCGTCACTTAATGTTGCGACACGGGGTCAGGCCATTCCGCCGAGCAGGGGTACGAAGGCCACCGGTCCGAGGGATTCCTTCTCTATGCGCTGTTCTTTGCGGGTGAAGCGAATCAACTGTTGCTCGCCTTCGGCACCGACCGGCACCAGCAGGCGGCCACCGACTTTCAACTGCTGAAGGAGCGCCTCGGGCACGGTGAGCGGAGCGGCCGCTACGAGTATTCCATCGAATGGCGAGTGCGCCTTCCAGCCGGCGATGCCATCGCCATAACGGAATCGGACGTTTCGGATCCCGAGCTCCTTTATGCGCTCCTTGGCACGAATCATCAGGGGCTCGATGCGCTCGATCGTATACAAGCGCTCAACGAGCGGCGACAGAACGGCTGTCTGATAGCCGCAACCCGTTCCTACTTCCAGGACGCTGTGAAGCGGTCCGCCTTCCAGCAGGGCCTCGGTCATTCGCGCCACAATGTAGGGCTGCGAAATGGTTTGACCGAAGCCAATCGGTAGCGCGGTGTCTTCGTACGCGCGGCTACCCAGTGCCTCATCCACGAAGATATGACGTGGCACGTTCTTGACTCGGTCCAGCACAGCGAGGCTCTTGATGCCCTGGTCACGAAGTCGTTGCACGAGGCGATCCCGCGTCCGAGCGGACGTCATGCCTATCCCAGCGAGTCGAACGTCAACCATCAATACCTTCCAGCCAACTCTGCACCACCGGCAGCGCGGAATGCCGGGTTAGGTCAATTTGTAATGGCGTCACCGAGACATACCCCTCGGAGACGGCATGAAAGTCCGTACCGGGTCCCGCCTCATTCTGAGGTCCCGCGGGGCCCACCCAGTAAACCGGACGCCCGTGAGGATCCTTCGCCGGCACAACCGGCTCCGACGGATGTCGGAAACCGAGTCGCGTGGTCTGAAACCCACGGATCTGGCCAATGGGCAGGTCCGGTACGTTGATGTTGAGGATTAAAGCGCGTTCGAGCGGTTTTCGCAGTAACTGCGCAACCAGCAAGCGCGCCACCTCGGCACCCGCCTGGAAATTCCGACCACTTCCGGGTGAGGTATTGAGGGACACGGCTATAGTGGAAAGGCCTAGGAAGCGCCCTTCAATCGCCGCAGCCACTGTCCCGGAATACAGGACGTCATCACCGAGATTCGGACCATCGTTCACGCCGGAAACCACCATGTCGTGCGAGTGGTCAAACAGGCCGGATACGGCCAGGTGAACGCAGTCGGTCGGCGTGCCGGGGACGAAGTAGACGCCCGGCTCGGCTTCGAATACGCGCAGCGGAACGTCGAGGGTCAGGGAATTGCTCGCCCCGCTGCGATTGCGGTCGGGCGCCACCACGGTGACCTCGGCGAGGGTTGCCAGGGCGTCGCGAAGCCGGCGGATGCCCTCCGCCCGAAAGCCGTCATCGTTGCTGACCAGTATTTTCAAGCAGTGCGGGTCTCTGGAGCCAAGTAAAGGCGCGTCACTATAATGTTTTTGACTCCATCTCGCGGAGGTAGCGTGAACTCCAAGCTCGATGACAACGATGCCGACCTCTTCCGCGAAGCAGTACGGGACGTCAAACCGCTAGCCTACGATGCTCCGGTGGCGGAGCCAGGACCGCGTCCGAGGCCGGTAGCGCGATTCACTCGCGCCGATCGTTATGCAGTATTGCAGGAGAGCTTGCACGCCGACGTAAATGACCCCGAGCTCGCGAGCGGCGAAGAGCTGGTGTTCGCCCGGGAGGGGATTCAGAAGATCGTCCTACGCAAGCTCCGCCGTGGTCAGTACCAGGTGCAAGCGGAAATCGACTTGCATGGTCTCACCGTCGCGGAGGCCAAGGAAGCCGTTCGGACGTTTCTCGCGAAGGCGCTCGAGCGTCACTTTCGGTGTGTGAGGATCATCCACGGCAAAGGGTTGCGTTCGGGTCACCGAGGACCGGTTTTGAAGAGCGCCATCAGCGGAGTGCTGCAGCGGGTGGGGCCCGTGCTGGCCTATGTATCCGCACGCCAGGTCGACGGTGGCACCGGCGCGCTCTACGTTTTGCTAGCGACCTGGCAACCCAAGAGCTAGCCGCGCAGTTAGCTTTCGCCTTCGGCTTCGCCGTCGGGGGTGGAGACGTCGAAGAGTTCGCGGAGGACGGTGGTGGCGAAGCTGCCGCGAGTAAGGCGGAAGCGGAGCACGACCGCATCGGGCTCGCGGGACCACTCCAGATTGCGGACGGTGAGGCGCAGGCTGCGCCGCTCTTGATCCATGGCCGCTGCCTCCACCAACGCGGCAGGCTCGGGAAACTCCATGCCTACCCTACTCTCCAGCTCCAGCACCCGCCCGTGCGATGTAGGGCTTCCGCGGCCCCACATCGGACCTGTAGGGTGAATGTCGAGCTGCAAACAGCGCTCGGTGAGCGTCGCGTCGACAGTATCAACAGCGAACACACTTCCCCGCCCATCCAGGTTGGCAACATCGCCCGCTTCCAGCCGATTCCAACTACCGTCGCGGACTCGCTCTGCGAGGACGGCGTTGAATATCAAACTGCGTGCGGCTGACAGGACGAATCCGCGCTCTGGCATACGGAGCGCCTTGAGGCCGGCGGGGATCCGGGCGAGGTTTGAGCTCTGTCGACCGAAGCGCTGTGGCCCAAAGTAGTTGGGAACGCCGAGGCGAGCGATCAGCTCGATACGGTCTGCCAATTGTTGGTCGGACACGGTGACGTCGCGCACCCGGATGACGAAGCCGTTTCCGGCGAGCGCGCCACGCGGCAGTTTGCGGGTGTGGGCGTGGGCTTCGAGAACCTCGAATTCAGGCGTTTGAACTGTCGTCCAGGCCTCCAAGGACTGCGCCGACTTGGGCACCGTGAACCATTGAACCGCAACGGCACGCCGATCCTTCAAGCCGGCGAACCCGACGTCCATCGGACGACATCGACAAACTCTGGCCAGCTCGCGGGCCACCCACTGGGTGTTTGCATCGCGCTTCCGGACCTTCAACAGCACATGCTGCCCCGTCCCGGCCGGTGCGAAACCCAGATCTTCTTCTACGATGAAGTCGTCAGGTTGGGCACGGAGCAACCCACCGCTCAGGGGCGCCCCAAACGCCCGCGGCGGGTCTAGCGCCGCGGCAGTCCATGCCAAAGAAACCGCCGTCGCGGCCTCGCTGTGTACGCCAGGTGTAGGGTCAGTGCCGGTCACGAATGTCAGCCGGACCCAGGCGCCGTCACGGGAGCCTGCGAGAGGTCGCGCAAGTACGCTGCAGTCACGGGCGTCAACGAGCGATCACGCCGGGATGGCCGGCCGTGAGCGGGAATCACGCGCATCAGCGAACGAGCACGCGGCGCCCCAGCCATGACGCCGTTAGTGGCGATCACGCGCGTCTAGGAGTAACACCGTCGCCTGCGCGGCAATGCCTTCTTTGCGGCCGAGGAACCCGAGTTTCTCGGTGGTCGTGGCCTTCACGTTGACGAACTCCTCCTCCACCTCGAGGAGCTGCGCGATCTGTTTGCGGATTTCATCGCGGACCGGCCCGACCTTGGGGGCCTCCGCCAGGACGGTGATATCGGCATTACCCACCCTGAGCTTGCGGATGAGCAACATGTTCATCACCGAACGAACGAACGTCTTGCTGTCAGCACCCCGCCATTGCGGGTCGGTGTCTTTGAAATGCTGGCCGATGTCGCCGAGTCCCGCAGCGCCCAGCAACGCATCACACAACGAGTGGAGTATGACGTCGCCGTCCGAGTGAGCTACCACTCCGTGAGTGTGGGGGACCTTGATGCCCCCGAGCATGACGAAGTCGCCGGGCCCAAAGGTGTGTACATCGAATCCCGATCCTATTCTCACGTCGGCTCTTCCTCTTTTTTCTGAGCCCCGACACCCGCGTGGGCTGCCAACAGCGCCACTGCGATGACCAGGTCGTCAGCGCTCGTAATCTTCAAATTCGTCGTGGATCCCTCAACGACCAGGGGCCGTTCGCCGAGCGACTCCAATGCCTGGGATTCGTCGGTCGGCGTTCTGCCTTCCCCATGCGCCTTGTCGAGAGCCTCACACAGGCGCCCATACCGAAACATCTGTGGAGTCAACGCACGCCACAAACTCGTTCGATCGACCGTCTGAATGATCTCTTTGTTCTCGCCCGTCCGCTTGAGCGTATCAGCGGCTGGCGCCGCCAGAATTCCGCCGACCGCATGCGACTGAACACGATCCAACAGTCTGTCGACGTCCTGCCGGGCGACACACGGTCGCGCAGCGTCATGCACGAGCACCCAATCATCCGCCGCGGCACGACCCGCCAACGCAGCCAGCCCATTACGCACCGAATGGCTTCGTTCGCCGCCGCCCGGGGTGGTGGTCACTTTGGGCAAAGTCACTGCGGGTATCGTCGGGAGCGACAGGCCCGGGTCCGTAAATCCTTCTGTGTCGGCCCCGCCTGATCGCGCTGCAGCGCGTTCGGCAACCCGGGTTGCATCGGCCAACGCGGCAGCGATGCCCGGCCCACTTGCTCTCGTAATGTCGGTTACATCCGGGAGGCGCTTTGCAACCGACGGCCAGTAAACGTCGTTGTGCCCTAGGACAACGACCACTCCCAAACACCGGGAGTCGTACAGGAACGGCGCCAGGGACCACTCCATGACGGTACGCCCGTGAAGATTGGCATATTGTTTGGGTATGTTTTCGCCGAAGCGGCGACCCACGCCCGCAGCCGGCATGACTAGCCAGTAACGCATGGAAAGCCCCGACGTAAGGAACCGCTACCGCGCAGCGGTCCGGGTGTGGTGATCAGTGTCCTGCGCAACCGCATGCGGCGGAACGACCTGATAAAACGTCTCATTGCCCGCGATCATGCCCAGATCGCTGCGGGCGCGCTCTTCCAGCGCTCCCATTCCCGACTTCAGGTCGCGGACCTCCGCCGCGAGCTGTCGGTTGCGCTCGACCAGCTGGTCATTTTCGGTCCGCTGCGTCCCGACTGCAGTCTCGAGACGACGCAGTTCGCGCAGACCATCCTCTGACAGCCAGATCCGGTACTGCAGGAGGAGGACGATAACGAGCAAGGCTGAGGCGAGCCACTTCATGAGCTAGATAGCCTATCAGACCCGCTACCGCGCGCGAAGCAGGAGCGATTACTGCGACTGAGCGAAAATAGGGAATCCTTGCGGTCATGGCCAGCTCGAAGGGTGGTAGATGATAGGAAACGGCTCAAATTCTCGAACGCGCCTGCGGCGGGCCGCGATTCATGTCGTGGCAAAAGGCGCAGTCGCAACGTGCGCCATCGTTGCAACATTGGGCGCTGCCCTCGCGGTTGAGGCGTTCAAGGGCGCCGCGCTTGACGCGCCGCAGCCTACGGCAACGGCAACGGACGAGCCGCCGCCGGAGGAAGTCGTCGTCGAGGGAAAGCACGAGGGTCCCCGCATGTGGCGTGTGACCAAGGGCGATCACACGCTGTGGATCCTGGGAACCATCACCCCGCTGCCGCGGAAAATGGAGTGGCAGTCAGACTCGGTGGAAACCCTTCTGCATGAGACGCAAGAGGTGCTGCCGGCCTGGCCGTCGATCGGTGTCGGGGCGAATCCGTTCACGGCCCTGCGGCTGTACTTCACCTGGCGGAAAATACAGAAGAGCCCGGATCACATGAAACTGCAGGAGCAGTTGCCACCGCCATTGTACGAGCGGTTTTCGGCATTGCGGGCGCGTTATGCGCCGAAGGACACCAAGCTGGAGGAACTGCGCCCGATGCTGGCGGGCGGGCGGTTGCTCGATGATGCGCTCAATGTTTCGGGGCTGACGATGCGGAATGAGGTTCAGAAGGAGGTCCTGAAGCTCGCCAGCAAACAGGGCGTGAAGGTTCATCAGACCAAGATGAAGGTCGATGACCCGGTTGATGTGCTCAAGGACTTGGGGGAGACGCCTAAGGAGAGCGAGGTGGCCTGCCTGGCGGCGATCGTCAGCCGGCTCGAGACGGACATGGGGCCGATGCAGGCACGCGCACGGGCGTGGGCGTTGGGGGATGTTGATACGCTGCGGTCACTGCCGCATTCGGTTGACGACAGGATTGCCTGCCTGGCTGCGGTATCGACCTCTGAGAGGGTCCGCAACCTGGTGATCAAGGCGCAGGATGATTGGTTGATCGAGGCGGAGGATGCCCTCGCCAGGAATAAATCGACACTGGCCGTGCAGTCGATGGATCGCCTGCTCGGCGACGACGGCATCCTGGCGACGCTGCGCACCAAGGGCTACAAGGTCGAAGGCCCGTAGCCGTGCCGGCGTTCGGCTGGGGGCATCCCAACCGAACGCAGCGTGGGATGAGGCGAGGGCCGCGGTGCCAACACCGGGGTGCGGCCCCGAACGAACCCGGTGGTTCCTCACGGCACCCGGCCTGCCAGTCGAGGCAGTGCGGCGGCGAACACCTTCGTTGGCCGGTTTCTGCACCGGTACCGGGAGGCGCCCACCATCAGGCGGTGGGCAGCCCGTGTTGGTCTGTTAGATCTTTACGGGGAAGGCGTCGGCGCCGGCGTAGCGGACTTTGCCAAGCTCGGCTTCGATGCGCAGCAGCTGGTTGTACTTGGCGATGCGGTCGGAGCGCGACAGCGAGCCCGTCTTGATCTGCGTCGCCGCGGTGGCGACGGCGATATCGGCGATCGTGTTGTCTTCGGTCTCGCCGGAGCGATGCGACACCACCGAGGCGTAATGCGCCTTGTCGGCCATGTCGATGGCAGCCAACGTCTCCGTCAGCGTGCCGATCTGGTTGACCTTGATCAGGATGGCGTTGGCAATGTGCTTGTCGATGCCTTCCTTCAGGATCTTCGTGTTGGTGACAAACAAGTCGTCACCCACGAGTTGGATCTTCTCGCCCAGCGCCTTGGTGAGAATCCCCCACCCTTCCCAATCTCCCTCGGCCATCCCGTCTTCAATGGTGATGATGGGATATTTCGCCGCGAGGTCCGACAGGTACTTCGAGAACTGCGCCGACGTGAACGAGCGGTTCTCCGCGGACAGCACGTAACTGCCGTCCTTGTAGAACTCCGAGCTGGCGACATCGAGACCCAGGTAGATGTCCTTACCCACCTTGTAACCGGCCTTCTCAACCGCGCTCATGATGACTTCGAGAGCTTCCTCGTTGGACTCGAGGTTGGGTGCGAAGCCACCCTCGTCGCCGACGGCCGTGGCGAGCCCACGGTCATGCAACACTTTCTTGAGCGTGTGGAAAACTTCAGCGCCGTAGCGCAGCGCCTCGCGGAAGTTGGGCGCGCCCACCGGCAGAATCATGAACTCCTGGATGTCCAGGCTGTTATCCGCATGCGCGCCCCCGTTGATGATATTCATCATCGGCACGGGCATGACGGGTTCACGGCCTTTGCCCAGGTACTTGTACAAAGGCTCCTTGGCGTCGATGGCCGCGGCATGCGCGTTGGCCAGGGAGATTGCGAGCAGCGCATTTGCGCCCAAACGGCCCTTGTTGTCGGTGCCGTCCCGCTCGATCATCTTCTCGTCGATGGCCGCCTGATCGCGCGCGTCCCGCCCGACCAGAGCCTGCTTGAGAACCGTGTTGACGTTCTCAACGGCCTTCAGCACACCTTTGCCGCCGTAGCGCTTCTTGTCCCCGTCGCGCAACTCCACGGCCTCGCGAGTGCCCGTCGAGGCTCCCGAAGGAACCGCGGCGCGGCCCAGCACACCGGACTCCAGCACAACATCCGCCTCAACCGTCGGGTTGCCGCGCGAATCAATGATCTCGCGACCGCGAATGTCCTTGATACGGCTCATAACAGACTTTCCTCGAAGGGGTTGGCTTTGACTGCACGATCGAGCTCTTTGAGCGTCGTCAGCAGAGGTTCCATCCGTCCGAGCGGCCACGCGTTCGGGCCATCGGACAATGCTTTGGATGGGTCGGGATGGGTTTCCATGAACAGTCCAGCGACACCGGAGGCGACCGCCGCCCGTGCGAGGACCGGAATGAATTCACGCTGTCCGCCGGAGGCCGTGCCCTGCCCGCCCGGCAACTGCACCGAGTGCGTCGCATCAAACACCACGGGACAATTCGTGTCGCGCATGATCGCGAGCGAGCGCATGTCGGAAACCAGATTGTTGTAACCGAACGAGAATCCCCGTTCGCACACCATGATGCCCTGGTTGCCGGTGGAGCGGGCCTTCTCGACCACGTTCTTCATTTCCCACGGCGACAGGAACTGGCCCTTCTTGATGTTGACGGGCTTGCCCTGGCTGGACACGCTCAAAATAAAGTTGGTCTGCCGGCACAAAAATGCGGGCGTCTGCATGACGTCCACGACGGCGGCGACTTCCGCCATCGGCGTGTCTTCGTGAACGTCCGTCAACACAGGAACGCCCACAGCGCGCCGGACGTCAGAGAGGATCTTCAGTCCTTCGTCGATACCGGGACCGCGGAAGCTCTTGCTGGAAGACCGGTTGGCCTTGTCGTACGAGGCCTTGAACACAAACGGAATCGACAGCCGCGTGGTGATTTCCTTCAGGCGGCCGGCGATTTCCTGTGTCAGCGTCGGGCCCTCGATCACGCAGGGCCCGGCAATCAGAAAGAACGGTTGCTGCAGTCCGACTTCGTGTCCGGCGAGTTTCATGCACCAGCCGCTTGCGGCAATTGAGCTGCCCGATGGGCCCGCGCAGCCCGGATGAAGCCCGTGAACAGCGGATGCCCATCACGCGGTGTCGAGGTGAACTCCGGGTGGAACTGGGTCGCCACGAACCACGGATGGTTCGCCAGCTCAATCACTTCCACGAGGTTGTCGCGCGAGAAGCCCGAGAACCGCAGCCCCGCGTTGCGGAACCGATCCAGGAAGTTGTTGTTGAACTCGTAACGATGGCGATGGCGCTCCATGATGATGTCCTTCGCGAAGATCTCGCGAGCGCGCGTCCCCGCGCCGAGCACCACTTCCTGCGCACCCAGGCGCATGGTCGCACCCTTGTTGGACTCCTCCGTGCGCTGCTGAGCACCGCGAGCCAGGTCCTGCCACTCCGAGATCATCGCAATGACCGGGTGCGGCGTGGCACGGTTGAATTCCGTGCTGTTCGCATCCGTCAGACCCAACACATGACGGCCGTATTCAACAATTGCAACCTGCATGCCGAGGCAGATGCCGAGGTACGGCACACCCTGCTCGCGCGCATAACGCACAGCCTGGATCTTGCCCTCGATACCCCGCTCGCCGAAGCCGCCCGGCACGAGAATCGCGTCCATGCCTTCGAGAGCATGAGTGCCATGCTGCTCGATGTCGGTGGACTCGATGTAATGAATGTTCACGCGCGTGCGGCTCTTCAGGCCGCCGTGCATCAGCGCCTCGTGCAGCGACAGATAGGAGTCGCGGATCTGCACGTACTTGCCGACCATCGCGATATCGACCTGGCCATCCGGATTTGCCTTGGCGCTCACCACCTGGCGCCACTCGCTGAGATCCGTCGGCGGCACCTCGAGGCGCAGCTTGTCGACCACGATGTCATCCAACTGCTGCTCGCGATACAACAGCGGGATCTTGTAGATGTCGTCCGCGTCGATAGCGGAAATGACCGCACGTTCCTCGACGTTGGTGAACAGAGCGATCTTACGGCGCTGCTCTTCAGGCAGCGGATGCTTGCTCCGGCACAACAGGATGTCCGGTTGGATGCCGATGCCGCGCAGCTCCTTCACGGAGTGCTGGGTCGGCTTGGTCTTGATCTCACTCGAGCCACCGACGACCGGTACGAGCGTGAGATGCATATATAAACAGTTGTTTCGGCCGAGCTCGACACCGAGCTGACGGATGGCTTCGAGGAACGGCAGCGACTCGATGTCACCCACCGTACCGCCGATCTCCACCATGCAGATATCCGCGCCGTCTGCGCCGAGCTTGATGCTGCGCTTGATTTCATCCGTGATGTGCGGAATGACCTGGACCGTCGCGCCGAGATAATCGCCGCGCCGCTCCTTCGCAATCACGCGCTCATAGATGCGGCCCGTGGTGAAGTTGCTGTTGCGACCGGTCGTGGTACGCACGAACCGCTCGTAGTGACCCAGATCCAGGTCCGTCTCGGTGCCGTCCTGAGTGACGAACACCTCGCCGTGCTGGAACGGGCTCATTGTGCCCGGGTCGACATTGATGTAGGGGTCGAGCTTGACCATCGCGACCTTGAGTCCGCGGGACTCGAGGATCGCACCCAAAGAAGCGGCGGCAATTCCTTTCCCCAAAGAGGAAACGACACCACCGGTGACGAATACAAAGCGCGTCATAACAATTTTCGCAGGATTTCCGTCGCGGAGAGAAGAGCCGAAAGGCCATGAACGACGGGCAGACAAGTTACCACAACTCGCCCGCCGCCGCGACTCTTTGATCAACTCTCGTGATGCAGACGAGCCCGACGGCGCGTGCCGGGACTCACTTGAATCGACTCGTCAACCCACAGCGAGCCAACCGCCAGCAGCGTCACCCCCGAAAAGACGAGCGGAAGGCGGCTCCGCTGCGCAATTGATAGGTGAGATTCCTGCAGTAAGCTCTTGAGAGTGCGGCGTGGACCGCCGCGACGGGGCCGCAGGCGCTCGCCGCCTCTGCGACGGCTGACAGTGACGCGCTCCGGCAAAATGTCTAAGTCGATCGGCCCATGCGGATCGGCCTTCAGCTCGAGCGTGCCGCCCTCGGCGCCGAGATCGAGCCGCGGCGCAGTTATCCACAGCCACTCAATGTCGACTGGAGTGTCAATCGGCTCGTTTGCGGAGCCTAAGGACAGAAGATCGGCGTGGCGTGTGGCCGTCACATCACCCCACGTGACGCTGGGGTTGGCGTCGGGGCGAGCATCAATCAGAGGGCCGGCGAGCTCGTCGAGGCGGGATGTGTCCGGAACGCGAGCACCGCGTTGCATAATCCAGAATCTTAGTGCGTTGCGTCGACGATCGAGCGGCAATGCACGGAGCGATGGCACAAACAACGCTGCGCCGCTCGACGCGCGCTCGACATCGGTGCGCGCGAGTGCGTCGAGCAGTCGCTGTGCTTCTGCCGCGTGGCGAGCACTGCGAGAGACGGCGGAGCCAACGCCCTTCCAGCGTTCGCGGATCAGGGGTAACACTTGGCGACGCAGGTAGTTTCGGTCGAGAGACTCGTCCGCATTCGTATCGTCCTCGATCCAACTCAGCTTGTGGCTTCGCGCCCACACTTCCAACTCGGTGCGCGAACGCGACAGGAGCGGTCGAGCGAGCCAGCCGCCGGCGAATGGCGCGAGCGCCGGCATGGCGGCGAGTCCGGCCACACCGGCGCCGCGGAATAACTGCAGAAGCACGGTCTCGAGTTGGTCGTCTTCGTGATGGCCCATCAGCAGGCATTCGCCGGGCTTCAGCTCGCCGGCCAACAAGGCGTAGCGCGCTTCGCGCGCAGCAGCCTCGAGTGAGACGCCGGGGGTCCGCACAATGCGGGTAGTCAACACGCGAACGTCAACGCCAAAGCGACGCCCGAGCGCCCGGCAATGAGCAGCCCACACCGCAGCGTTGGGATGAATTCCATGATTGACATGTATGGCGCGCACCCGTCGCACGCCCTTGCCGCGCACCGCTTGCCGTTGATCGGCAGCAATGGCCGGCGCAGTGACGCCGTGCAACGCCAACGCGGCCAGCAGCACGGAGGAGTCAACTCCGCCGCTGAGCGCCACAACCCAATTGGAATTGCCTGGCAGCAACTCTGCCAGGCGGGAGACCAACCACTGCGTACCGAACGTTTGCGTGGTCGTTTATTCCTTGCTCTCGGAAAACTCTCCGAACGAGGCGATCCGCGCGGCCCGCTGGGCGCGCAGCTCGTCGCGCGGCAATGCCGACAACTGATCGAGGTGCCGAATGATGGCCGCCTTCAGGCGCGCCGCGGTTTCCGCGGGGTCGCGATGGGCGCCGCCCAACGGTTCCTCGACGACCTCGTCAACCAACTTCAACTTGCCCAGGCGGTCAGCGGTGAGATTCAGCGCCTCCGCAGCGGCTTCTTTCTTATCCTGGCTCTTCCACAGGATCGAGGCGCAGCCTTCAGGTGAAATCACCGAGTAGGTGCTGTACTGAAGCATCAACAAGCGATCGCACACGCCGATCGCCAACGCACCCCCCGAACCGCCCTCGCCCGTCACAACAGTGACGATAGGCACGCTGAGGACTGACATCTCAAACAGATTGCGGGCGATCGCTTCACTCTGGCCGCGCTCTTCAGCGCCGACACCGGGATACGCACCCTGAGTATCAATCAAGGTCACCAGCGGCAATGCGAATCGCTCCGCCAGATGCATCAGGCGCAGAGCCTTGCGATAACCCTCCGGCTTCGGCATTCCATAGTTACGACGAACACGCTCTTTCGTATCACGACCCTTCTGATGGCCGATAACCATCACCGCTCGGTCGTCCAGACGCGCCAGCCCCCCTACGATCGCCAGGTCATCCGCATACATCCGATCCCCGTGCAGCTCCTGGAAGTCGCTGAAGATCGACTGAACATAATCCAACGTGTAGGGGCGATGCGGGTGACGCGCCAGCTGGGTGATCTGCCAGGGCGTGAGGCTCGCGAAAATACTGGTGGTGAGCTGCCGGCTTTTTGCCTGGAGACGGTTGATCTCATCCTGGATGTTGACCTCGGATTCCGAGGTTACGTGTCTCAGCTCCTCGATCTTGGCTTCGAGCTCGGCGATGGGCTGTTCGAAATCCAGGAACGCAACGGCCATGTACGAATGTTCTCCGTAACCTAAAGCTGGCGGAGGTTACGGGAGTGCCGCTCGGGTAGCAAACTTCGCCGATCCGGCGCCCATCCGCAAAGTAAGGGGCCGGTGCGCGGCGCGAGACACCGCCGACCGGTTGACGCGGCTGCAAGCCCTTCGCCACCAGGGTGAGGACACCGTCAGCGTTCGGCGAAAGAAGCCGTCATCCCGCCCGGGGGTGCGCCGTAGATCACTTGTACGCTTCCGCGGCCCACGAGGGTTTCCAGCTTTTCGAGGAGCTCGCGGCTGGCGCGAACGGTCCATTCGGGGCCGAGGGTCAGAGCGCCGCGCGCGCCGGAGCCGACGTATTCCACCGTTACCGGGCAGGGACCCGGCTTGAAGGGCGTCAAAATCTCGGCCAGACGGTTGAGCATGGCGCTGGCGTCGGGACGGGCGACCCATTTGAGCACCACGCGCCGGGCCTGCTGTTCGCGGACCTTATCGAGCTCCGTGATTTTCTTGGCCGACAGCCGCCAGGCATCACTGAACTCGTCGAATCGCAATGAGCCTTCCACGAGCACCAGCGCGTCTTTGGCCACCAGGTCGCGATACCGCTGGAACACATCCTCGAACAGCGTGACCTCGACCCTGCCAGTACGGTCATCGAGATTGAGGATCGTCCGCGGTCCGCGCTTTTTGACTTCGTCTATCAATCCCGCAACGGTGACGGCCTTGCCGCCACCAAACCGCACCGTCTCCATGGGCCGATCGCTGATCAGGTCACCAATACGATGCGTTACGAATCGGTTCAACCCTGCTTCGAATTGCCCGATCGGGTGGCCAGTTAGATACAACCCAAGCGTCTCGCGCTCGCCTTGAAGGCGAACGGCCTCACTCCAGTCGGGTAGCTCAGGCGTACGCAGGGGTACCACCACCGGCGCCCGCTCGTCTGCAACCAGCCCGAACATGTCATTCTGGCCGGCATCCTGCGCTTTGGAATTCTGGTCGCCGAGCTGCATCGCCGTCGGCAGACGCTGCATCAGCGTGGCGCGATTCGCTCCCAGGCCGTCGAGACTGCCCGAGCGGATCAGAGCTTCCAACACCCGCCGATTGACCTTCTGCAGGTCCAGGCGCCGGCACAAATCTTCAATGCTCTTGTACGGTCCCTGCTGCTCGCGCTGGAGGATCAACTCCTCCACGGCGCCCCGCCCCACTCCGCGCACGGCGCCCAGGCCGTACCGGATGGTCCGGTCGCCACCCACAGCAAACTCATAAAGCGAGTGATTCACATCGGGCGGCTTGACCTGCAACCCGATGTCGGCGCACTCCTTGATGAGCGTGACGACCTTGTCAGTGTGATCCATGTCGGCCGACAACACGGCCGCCATGAAGGCCGCCGGATAGTGGGCCTTGAGATAGCCTGTCTGATAGGAGAGCAGCGCGTAGGCGGCGGAATGCGACTTGTTGAAGCCGTAGCCCGCGAACTTCTCCATCAGGTCGAAGATGAACGCGGCCTGTTTCTGATCCACGCCGCGCGCGACCGAGCCATCCACGAAGATGGTTCGCTGCTTCGCCATCTCCTCGGGCTTTTTCTTACCCATCGCACGACGCAACAGGTCCGCGCCGCCGAGCGTGTAGCCCGCCAGCACCTGCGCGATCTGCATGACCTGCTCCTGGTACAGGATCACGCCATACGTGGGCTCGAGAACCGGCTTCAGCGACGGATGCAGATAGTCGATGGGGCCGTCGATCTTGCCGTGCTTACGGTCGATGAAGTCATCGACCATGCCCGACTGCAACGGACCCGGGCGGAACAACGCGACGAGCGCCACGATGTCCCCGAACCGGTCGGGCTGCAGGCGCCGCACCAGGTCCTTCATACCGCGCGACTCGAGCTGGAAGACCGCCGTCGTGCTGCAGGCCTTGAGCAGCGCAAAGGTCTTCACATCGTCCATGGGAATGAAGTTGATATCGAGCGGTGGCTCGCCCTTCGCTCCCCGGATGCGGTTGATGATCTTCAACGCCCAGTCGATGATCGTGAGCGTGCGCAGGCCCAGGAAGTCGAACTTCACCAGTCCCGCGGCTTCAACGTCGTCCTTGTCGAATTGCGTAACGACGTTACTACCGGCGTCATCGCAGTACAAAGGCGCGAAGTCAGTCAACACTGACGGCGCGATCACGACACCTCCGGCGTGCATGCCGGCGTTACGTGTTACACCTTCGAGTGAGCGAGCAAGGTCAATCAGACCCTTGATCTCGTCCTCGGTGTCGTAGAGGCGCTTGAGCTCGGGTTCCTTGGTCAGCGCGTCATCCAACGTGATGCCCAGCTCGAACGGGATGAGCTTGGCGATCTTGTCGACAAAGCCATAACTCATGCCGAGCACACGGCCCACGTCGCGCACCACCGCTTTGGCCGCCATGGTGCCGTAGGTGATGATCTGGGAGACGCGCTCCCGACCGTATTTGACGGCTACATAGTCGATGACGCGGTCGCGGCCATCCATGCAGAAGTCGACGTCGAAGTCGGGCATGGAGACGCGCTCGGGATTCAAGAATCGCTCAAACAACAGGGCATGATCGATCGGATCGAGATCCGTGATCCCCAAGCTGTAGGCGACGAGCGAGCCGGCACCGGAGCCGCGTCCGGGGCCCACCGGGACCCCGTTTTCTTTCGCCCACTTGATGAAGTCCGCAACAATGAGGAAGTAACCCTCAAAGCCCATCTGGCAAATGACATCGAGCTCGAGCTTCAAACGGGCCTGATACGCGGCCGCATCCGGCTGGCCCGGCATTGCCGTGAGACGTGCCTGCAGCCCACGATCACTTTCGTCGCGCAGGAACTGCGCTGTCGTGAGACCTCCGGGCACGGGATACTGCGGCAGGCGCGGCTGACCCAACTTCAACACGAGACTGCAGCGTTGGGCTACGCCAACGGTGTTGGCAAGCGCTTCCGGCACATCGGCAAACAGCGCCGCCATCTCCTGCGGCGTGCGCAGATACTGTTGCGTGCTGTAGCGCCTCGGTCTACCCGAATCCGCCAGCAACGTGCCGTCATGAATACAAACACGCGCCTCGTGCGACTCGAAGTCGTCGGCCTTCAGGAAGCGTACGTCGTTTGTTGCAACGACGGGGACACCGCGGCGGCTGGCGAGCTCCACGGCTGCGGCAATGTAGCCCTCTTCATCCGGCCGACCGAGCCTCTGCAACTCGATGTAGAAACGATTGCCGAACAGCTCGAGCCACTGATCGAGCGCCTTCTCGGCGTCCCGCTCCTTGGCGTTGACGAGCGCCCGGCCGATGTCGCCTTCGGTCGCGCAGGACAACGCAATCAGACCCGCGGTCGTCTCGGCGGTCAGCCAGCTGCGGTCGATAGTGGGAATACCCTTCTGCTGACCTTCGAGGTAGGCGCGAGTGACGAGGCGGGTGATGTTTGCGTAGCCGACCTGGGATTGACACAACAGCGTCAGGCGGGTCGGGAGCACACGCTCGCCGGCTTCCTTGATGAGCAGGTCGACACCGATGATGGGTTTTACGCCCTTCGCCAGGGCAGCCTTGTAAAACTTCACCATGGAGAACAGGTTGTTCTGGTCGGTCACCGCGACCGCGTGCATGCCCGACTTCGCCACCGCGCCGACGAGCTCGTCCACGCGCACGACACTGTCGATCAGCGAGTACTCGGTATGCAGGCGCAGGTGAACGAATTCAGACATCCGGCGTCATCCCGAAAGCGATCCTGACGGGGCTGAATGACTTGCGATGCAGCGGTGATGGCTCCTTGCTGCGCAAGGCCGCGAGGTGCTCGGGCGTGCTGTAGCCCTTGTGATCGGCGAACTTGAAGCCGGGATAACACACATCCAGCTTCTGCATCATGGCGTCGCGACAGGTCTTCGCGAGAATCGACGCAGCACTGATCGAGCTCAGCTTGGCGTCGCCCTCAATGATCGATTCGACTGTGCAGCCGAGGTTGAGGTCGTTGATGCGCGGGAGCTGATTGCCATCCACCTGGATGTGCGTCGGACACACCGGCAAACCCAACAGCGCACGGCGCATGGCAAGGAATGTCGCGCCGAGAATGTTGAGGCTGTCGATTTCGTCGCGGTCGGCCCACGCAACGGACCACGCCAGCGCACGCTCGCGAATGATCGGCGCGAGTCGCTCGCGCTCTTCGGCGGTCAGCACCTTGGAGTCACCGAGGCCGTGAATCCGGCGGTTGGGATTCAGGATGACGGCGGCCGCCACCACGGGACCGGCCAGAGGGCCCCTGCCTGCTTCGTCAACACCGGCACAGCGAATGCCTTCGCCGCGGCGCTTGTACACCACCTTCATGCCAGCAGTTCCAGGATTGCACCGGCGGCCCGTTCAGCACCACCGCGGCGCAATACCTCATGCACGGTTCGAAACTCGCGAGTGAGCTCAGCAACGTGCTGAGGATCGTCGATCTCTTGCAGGAGTGCCGCGCCGAGCGCGGACCCACTTACTTGTTCCTGGAAGAATTCGGGCACCAGTCGTCGTCCCACGAGCAGGTTGGGTTGCGAGAAGTATGGCACCTTGACCAGCCCGAGTGAACGCAACAGAAATGCAGTCATTGCGCTCAGTCTGTAGGCCACCACCATTGGGCGTCCGGTGAGTAGGGTTTCGAGCGTTGCGGTCCCGGAAGCGACGATGACACCGTCGGACGCTGCAAGTGCCCGTTGCGCTTCGCCGTCGAGCAACGTGATCGCCGCAGCGTGCGCCGATGACGCCGGCACCGACGCGACGCCGGCACTCCGCGACGACATGCCACCGGGCGTCGAAGCCGGGGCGGTACCCAACGATCCCGTCATCGCAGCGACTTGGCGCTCGAACGCGGCGCGAACGCGCGCGGAAGCCATCGGTGCGATGAAGCGTGCTCCCGGCACCTTTGCCGCAATCCACGTAGCCGCCGCGGCGAAGTCGGCACCGAGCCGCTCGACTTCTCCCATGCGACTTCCCGGCAGCAACGCGATGACCTTCGCGTCGTCGTCAATTCCCAAAGCCCGACGCGCCTCTGCCCGATCCACTTCAAGTGGAATCTGATCCGCGAGCGGATGACCGACAAACACGGCACGCACCCCATGCTGTGCGTAGAAGTCCGTCTCGAACGGTAACAGGCACAGCACGAGGTCGCAGGCCTTACCAATGCTCCGAACGCGGCCCTGCCGCCAGGCCCACACCTGGGGACTGACGTATTGAACAGTGCGTATCCCCTGCTCCTTGAGCTGCTTCTCCAGCCCGAGGTTGAATGCAGGAGCGTCGATTCCCACGAACACGTCGGGACGCATTGCAGTGAACCGAGTCCGGAGCATCCGGCGCAACCGGATCAGCCGCGGCAGATGCAGCAGCGGCTCAGTGAAGCCCATGACGGCGAGCTCTTCGGAAGAGGCCCACGCCTCGCAGCCCGCCGCAATCATCTTGGGCCCGGCCACGCCGAAACACTTCACATTGGGAACCCGCGCCCGCAGCGCGTGAATGAGCGCCGCGCCGAGAGTGTCGCCAGAGGATTCTCCAGCGACCAGACCGACGTTCATCGCACTATGCTGCGGGTCGAACCGGCAACGAAGTCGACGAACGCTTTGATCTCAGTTTGGGTGACCGCCAGCGCCCGCAATTTTTCCATGGCTTCGGCCAACTTCAGATCCGAGCGATACAGAATGCGGTAGGCACTCCGGACGTTCTTCACCTGCTCCTCGTCGAAGCCACGGCGCTTCAGTCCTTCGGCATTCACCATGTGCGGAACGGCGGGATTACCAGCGACCATCACATACGGCGGCACGTCACGTTGAACGATCGCACCACCCGCAAGGAATGCATGCGCGCCGATCTTCACGAACTGGTGCACGGCTGTTAGACCGCCGAGGATCACCCAGTCGCCGATCTCGACGTGTCCGGCCAACGCCGCGCAGTTCGCAAACACGGCCTTGTCGCCCACAATGCAGTCATGTGCAACGTGGGAATACGCCATGAACAGATTATCGTTGCCGATGCGAGTGATGCCGTGTCCCTGCGCCGTGCCACGATTGATCGTGCAGCTCTCGCGGAAAATATTTCTATCGCCGATTTCGAGGCGCGTCGGCTCGCCGTTGTATTTCTTGTCCTGGGGCGCATCGCCGATAGAGGCGAACTGAAAAATCTTATTGTCGGCACCGATCTTCGTCGGGCCGTTCAGGACGACGTGCGGTCCCACGACGGTGCGGGGGCCGATCTCGACACCGGGTCCAATGATGCTGAACGGCCCCACAGTAACGTCCGCCGCGAGCTGCGCACGCGGCGACACGATGGCCTGTGGATCGATCACTTGCCGGTCTCCGGCGCCACCATCATCTCGGCGTGGGCCACTTCCACATCCCCGACGAGTGCCGCCGAGGAGAACTTCCAGATTCCCTTCAGGGCGCGCTCCAGCGCGACGGTCAGGATGAGCTGGTCACCCGGCTCGACCGGCTTGCGGAAGCGGGCCTTGTCGATGCCCACAAAATAGAACTTGGTCTCGTGGTTGGGGACGACACCGGCACTGACAAAGGCCAGGATGCCCGCGGTCTGCGCCAACGCCTCGATGATCATGACACCGGGCATCAGGGGCCGGCCCGGGAAGTGTCCCTCGAAAAACGGCTCGTTGTAGGTGACGTTCTTGAGGGCGCGGATGCTCTTACCCGGAATGCATTCGAGCACCCGGTCCACGAGCAGAAACGGGTAGCGGTGCGGCAGCAGCTGCACAATCGCGTTGATATCAAGTTTGATCGGTTCCGTCATCATCCTCATCCTGTGCAGTGCCCGCGGCGCGCTCGAGTCTCTTCACCCTCTCGAACAGCGGTTCGAGATTGCGGACCCGCGCGACCTGGCGGCGCCAAATTTTTGATTCTGTTATGGGAAGGCCACTGGAGTAAACACCCGGACCTGCCAACGAGCGGCTGACCATCCCGAATCCCGTGATGACAACCTCGTCGCCGATTGTCAGGTGTCCGGCGATTCCACACGCGCCGCCTATGATGCAGTGCTTACCGATGACGGTGCTTCCAGAGATGCCTGTACAGCCGGCAATGACGGTGTGCGCGCCAACACGGACGCCGTGGCCGAGCTGGATCTGGTTGTCGAGCTTCACGCCCTCCTCGACCACCGTATCCTCGATAGCGCCGCGGTCGATGGTCGTGTTGGCACCAATCTCCACATCGGGCCCGATCCTGACAGAGCCCACCTGCGGGACCTTCACCCACTTGCCCTGCTCCGGCGCAAACCCGAACCCGTCACCCCCGATGACCACGCCAGGCTGAATGATCGTGCGCGCCCCAATCTGCACTCCATGGCAGAGGGTCACGCTGGCAACCAGCTGCACATCTTCGTCGAGAACCACGTCCTCTTCGATAACACAGTGGTGCCCGATTTGTACCCGCGGCCCGATCACCGCGCGATCGCCGATGACAACGAGCGCGCCGACGTGAGCTGAGGAATCCACGCGGGCTGTCGGGGACACGATCGCAGACGGATGGATACCCGCCGGCCGGTGCGGCGCCGGATGTAACAGCGACGTGATCCGCGCGAAAGTCGCACGCGGGTTATTACAGATCAGAGCGGCTGTCGGACAGGCATCTGCCGCTGCAGGCTGCAGAACGACGACGGCCGCACGAGTTGCTGCCAACTCGCGGCGATTGCGGGATTCGGACAGGTACGCGACACAATGGCTGTCGGCATTCGCCAGCGTCCCGATGCGCTCGACCAGCGTATCGGGATTGCCGCGAAGCTCACAGCCAAATCGTACAGCGAGTTCCCCGAGCGAAACGGCCATGCGCCGTGCCAGAGGCTGACCGGTTATTTACCGGTCGGCTTGGGCGCAGGAGCCGGCGCCGCCGCGGGAGCCTTGGCAGGCGCCTTGGCTGCCGGCGCGTTGCTCTGCAATTGCGCCAGGATCGCCGGAGTGATGTCGATGGTCGGCGTCGTGTAGATCACGCCATCGGCAATGACCAGGTCGAAGCTCTGCGCCTTGGCATAGGTCCGAACCTGCTCGATCAGCGTCTTCTGCAGACGGGACATCTCCTCGTTACGACGGGCATTGAAGTCGTCCTGAACCTCCTGCTGCTTCCGTTGTAGCTCACGGTAGCTGTCGCGCAGATCCTTCTCCGAATTGGCGCGCTGGTCGGGCGACATGGTCGCGCCGTCCTTCTGCAGGCGGTCTTCCTTAGTCTTCAGCGAGGCCTGCTGATTCTGCAGGTCACGCTGCCGCGGCGTGAATTCGGTGCGAATGGCTTCGAGGGCGACCTTGGCCTGCGGCGACTCCTCGACCAGGCGGCCGTAGTCCACGACGCCGATTTTCAGCTCGGCCCACGCGGGGGAAGCGACCAAAGTCGCGGCCAGAAGTACCAGCCCCAGTCCAATTTTTGCTCTCATCAAATCCTTCACGGATACCCACCTCAAATGAATCTACGTATTGTGGCCTAAAACGCCTGTCCAATGGAAAACTGGAAGACTTCCGTTTCGTCCCCGTAGAACCGGTTCAGGTTCGGGTCGTCGCCATGTTTCGCATTGAGCGGCATCCCCAAGCTGAACCGGAAAAGTCCCAACGGAGCCAGCCATTGTACTGAGATGCCGGCCGATCGTTTGATGTCTCCGAGACTGAAGCCGTAATTCTGCACGGTCGCCTGGTTCGGGCCATAAAAAATCAGGTTTTTATTGGTGTTGAAGACGTTGCCCTGGTCCAGGAACAAGCTTACGCGGGCAGTGCTGCGCCACTTGGCGGGCATGGGCAGGATCAGCTCATTGCGGTTCACCACCTTCATATTGCCGCCATACGGGTTGCCGAACTGGTCCTTGGGACCCAGGCGGCTCTCGCGGAAGCCGCGGACGTCATCCGGGCCACCGCCGAAGTAGTTCCGGTACGGCGGCAAGGCCGTCGTGTTGCCGATCGGGGCACCGTAGTCCACGGAGAACTGGAACGAGAAGGTGATCGGGTTGTAGATCGGCACGTACTGCAGGAAGTTGTAGCTGCCGACCCAGTACTGCACGTTACTGCCCGGGATCGTGCTGGACAACGAAACGGTCTGCCGCATGCCGCGGTCCGCAAACAAGGTACGGTTACGGGTATCCCAGCCCCAGCCGACGAGACCCTCAAAGGAATGGAAGTTGGTGCCGTAGAAAACGTACTCGTTGTTGGTCGTGTCGTCGTGCGCGATGCGCTGATACGAATGGCCGTTGTGTTGCACCCACTCCTGCGCCTGCAGCGCGCTGCCCAGCGAGTTGGTCAACAACTGCGAGCTGTCGATCGAGCCGCCGACACGCAGGTACTGGAACTCGGTGATGGGGTAATCCCAGGTCACGCCGCCGCTCACCGTCTTCGACGAGAAGTTGGACGAGGACGATACGAACTGTGTGACGTCGCGATAGGTCACGGACTCGGTGCGCGACACGCCGTCGATACTGGTGTACGGGTCGGTGTGCTGCAGGCTGTAGACCTTGCTGAACGCACCGCCGTTCAACTCCAGCGAAATACGCTGGCCGGTGCCGAGGAAGTTGGCATCCGTGTAGCTGCCGTTCAACTGGAACTTGTAGGTCTCGGAGTAACCGATACCGCCGCCCAACTGCGCGCTCGGGCCCTCCTCGATCTTGAATGCCACATCGACCTGGTCGGGCGACCCGGTGACGGGAGTCGTCTCGAAGGACACGTTCTTGACGTATGGCAGACGCTGAATGCGCTGCTTCGAACGCTCCAGCGACGTGTTGGAAAGCCAGCCGCCTTCGAGCTGTCGCATCTCACGGCGCAGCACTTCGTCGTTGATGCGGTTGGAGCCGTTGAACGTGATGTTACGCACGTACACGCGGTTGCCCGGATCCACGAAGAAGGTCAGAGAGACTTCATGAGTCTGGTTGTTCGGTGTCGGGACCGGATCGACCTTCGCAAAGGCATAACCGTCCATGCCCAACCGGTTCTGGATCAACTCCTGGGTGGAGGTGATCAGCTTCTGGTTGAAGATCTGGCCGGGCTTCACGATCAGGAGCTTCTCGAGCTCGGCCTTCGGCACTACGAACGTACCGGCCAGCTTCACATCGGAAATCTTGAAGACCTCACCTTCCGTGAGGTTGACCGTGATGAAGATGTCGTCCTTCTCGGGAGCGATCGCCACCTGGGTGGAGTCGATCTGGAAATTCGCATAGCCGCGGTCCATGTAGTAATTGCGCAGCTTTTCCAGGTCGCCCTGCAGCGACTCGCGCGAGTAGCGATCGTCCTGCTTGTACCAGGACTTCCAGTTCGGCGTTTTCAGCTCGAAGGTATCCAGCACGTCCTTTTGTTTGTACGTGTGGTTACCCACAAGGTTGATCTGGCGGATCTTCGCGCGCTTGCCTTCCTTGATTTCGATCTTCACTTTGACGCGATTGCCGGACTCCTCCTCCACCTTCGTGTCCACGCGCACGGCGTACTTACCGCGGCTGTAGTACTGATCAGTGAGGTAGCCGGTTACGTCTTCGAGAACGGAGCGATCGAACGTCTTGCCTGTTGCAAGACCCACGTTGCGCAGAGACTTCTGCAGATCCTCGGTCTTGATGTCCTTGTTACCGGTGATCTCGAAGCTCTCGATGGACGGACGCTCCAACAACACGACGAGCAGCGTATTGCCGTCTCGACGTAGCTGAACGTCGCGGAAAAAGCCCGTCTGATACAACGCCCGAATGGCTTCGCGCACGCGCGTGGCATTCAGGTGATCGCCGATGTTCACCGGCAGATAGTTGTAGACGGTACCTTCGGAGACGCGTTGCAGGCCTTCGACACGGATGTCGCCGACTACAAAGTCCGCATCACTCGCCGACGTCTGCGCCATGGGCGTCTGAGCGATGGTGATAGCGCAACGCGTAAACAGGGCAACGGAGGCCAGGACGGCACGAGCCTTCATGCTTCACTCACAAATAACTTTCTTTCGCGCGCAATGCGCTGTTGGTGTTAGGCGACGTTAATTGGATCAGCTCAGTTGGCGCGCGATGTCGTTGAACAAAGCGACGCCCATCAGCAGGATGAGCAGCGCAATACCAACTTGCTGTCCGAACGCCTGCGCCCGCTCCGAAAGCGGACTTCCTTTCAGCCATTCCACGAGCTGAAAGACGATCTGCCCACCGTCGAGGATCGGGATGGGCAACAGGTTGAGGAACCCGAGCGACAGCGATATCAGCACCAGGAAGCTCATGAACGAGGCGACCCCCGCCTCGGCCGAATCGCCTGCATATTCGGCGATCGACAATGGGCCATTCAAATTCTTCATGGAGAACTGGCCGAGCACCATGCGCCAGAACAGGCGCCCCTGCAGGGCCGTGATGCTCCAGGCCTCTTCCGTCGCTCGACTGAGTGCCGCCCCCGGCGACAGATCGATCTGCGTGACCATGTCATCGGGCGGCTTCCGGGCCTGCGGTGAAGCCTGGATGCGGCCGATGAGCTTGTCGCCATCCTTCTCGCTTGCCACAGGGATACGCACGGTGTGCGTAGCTCCGTCCCGGGAGTAGTCGAAAGTGAGCGTCTCTCCGGGGTGGCCGATGACCTTGGTCACCACGTCCCGGAAATCCGAGACGCGCTCACCGTTGATGGCGGTGATCCGGTCGCCTGCTTTCAATCCGGCCGTAGCTGCAGGTCCGCCGGCAGCGACGGTGCCCAGCACGGCCGGCGTGGGCGGAATCTTGAATTCGAAACCCAGCCCGTGCATCAACGCGGCGGGCTCGGTCAGGCGCACGCGCTCTTCGCGGGTCGGTACATTCAGACTGGCCGAGCGTGTAGTGCCGGCCTGGTCGCGGACCGTAAGGTTGGCAACACCATTCGAGCTGATGGCATCGAGCAGATCAAACACCACGTCCCGCTGGCCAGCGATGGTCGCGCCGTTGACCGCCAGGATCTCATCGCCCGTGCGCAACCCGGCGTGCGCGGCAATGGAGTCGACCGTCACATCGCCCACGATGGGTTTGAATTCGGTGATGCCGGAGACCCAGAACATTCCCCACAGCACGAGAATGGCGAACACGATGTTGAATGCGGGGCCGGCCAGCAGCACGGCGATGCGCTGCCACGGTGGCTTGCGGGTGAAGGAGCGAGCCAGGTCTTCGCTCGGGACGGGGCCCTCGCGCTCATCGAGCATCTTGACGTAGCCGCCCAGGGGAATGGCGGCGATGACATATTCGGTGCGGTCGGGACCTGCGATGCGGCTGAACAGGGGCCGGCCAAAGCCCACGGAGAACCGCAGCACCTTGAAGCCGAGCCGTCGGGCCACCCAGTAGTGCCCGAACTCGTGCACCGTGACCAGCAGGCTCACAGCGACGATAAACCACAACGCATACCAGGCGAAATTCATGCGTGAGCGTCCCTAACTACCCCACTGTAAGCGGACCGTGTGCCGGCGGCCGACGCGCTCACCTGTTCGCGAGCCAACCGGCGCGCTTCGGCATCCGCGGCCAGAACGTCATCGAGACCACCGATCTTGCCGCCGGTGCTCTTTGTGATTACGGCTTCAATGACCGTTGCGATGCCGATAAAGTTCAATTGGCGGTCCAGGAACGCCTGCACTGCAACCTCGTTTGCCGCATTCAGTGTGGCCGGCTGCAGTCCGCCGGTCCGCGCCGCCGCCTGAGCCAGCGTCAGGCAGTGGAACTTTTCGTAGTCGGGGGCCCGGAAGTCCAGCCTGCCGGCCCGTACCAGATCCAGGAAGTCTACACCGGAGGCGATTCGCTCGGGCCACGCAAGCGCGTGTGCGATGGGGGTCCGCATGTCCGGCGAGCCGAGCTGGGCGAGCACAGAGCCGTCGAGGTATTCGACCATCGAGTGAACGATGCTCTGCGGATGGACGACGATCTCGACCTGCGCCGGCGGCAGGCCGAAGAGAAAGCACGCCTCGATGAGCTCGAGGCCCTTGTTCATGAGCGTTGCCGAGTCGACGGAGATCTTCCGGCCCATCACCCAGTTGGGATGTGCGCAAGCGGCTTCAGGTGTGACGGTCGCCAGCGACTCACGCGGAGTATCGCGAAAGGGACCGCCCGATGCGGTGAGCAGAATCTTGCGCACGCCAGGAGCCGGCTCGCCGGTTCGAGCCTGTGGCGGCATACACTGGAAAATCGCGTTGTGCTCACTGTCGATCGGCAACAGCGTCGCACCCGACGCTTTGACTGCCGACATCAACAACGGCCCGGCCATCACGAGTGATTCTTTGTTCGCGAGCAGGAGGCGCTTGCCGGCGCGAGCAGCGGCAAGCGTGGAC
>Ga0268266_10000923_pt1 | contig 37659 bp, 8 predicted proteins | sample KBSS13metaG_FD_190356 | JGI IMG/M metagenome (GOLD analysis project Ga0268266, IMG submission 190356) | Switchgrass rhizosphere microbial communities from Kellogg Biological Station, Michigan, USA - KBS S1-3 metaG (SPAdes) (version 2) | ecosystem: Host-associated > Plants > Roots > Rhizosphere >...
ACCTGGGCCGCGACGAGCGAGTGGCCGCCCAGGGCGAAGAAGTCGTCCTCGACTCCCACCCGCTGCAGCTCGAGCACCTCCTCCCAGATCCCGGCGAGCACCTGCTCGACCGGGCTCCGCGGCGCAACGTACGCACCCCCCTCCCCGCGCTCCGTGGGGGCCGGCAGGGCCGCGCGGTCCACCTTGCCGTTGGCGGTGAGCGGCAGCCGCTCGCGCAGCACCCAGGCCGCCGGCACCATATAGGCGGGCAGCCGCTCGGCGAGGAAGGTGGCGAGCGCCTGCGGCGAAAGGTCGGTGCCGGCCGCCGAGCTCACGTAGCCGACCAGCCGCACGTCGCCCGGGCGGTCCTCGCGCGCCACCACCACCGCCTCTCGCACCCCCGGGTGCTCGGCGAGCGCCGCCTCGATCTCGCCAAGCTCGATCCGGAAGCCGCGCACCTTCACCTGGCGGTCGATCCGCCCGAGGTATTCGAGGTCGCCGTCCCGGCGCCAGCGCGCCAGGTCGCCGGAGCGGTAGAGCCGCAGCCCGCCCACCCCGCCGGCGAAGGGATCGGGCACGAACCGCTCCGCGGTGAGGGCGGGGCGGGCGAGATACCCCCTCGCCACCCCGGCGCCGCCGACGTGGATCTCCCCCGGCACGCCGATCGGCACCGGCCGGCCGGTGCGGTCGAGCAGGTGGAGCGAGAGGTCGGACAGCGGCCGGCCGATGACGCTCCCCGGCCGCGCCAGATCGCTCTGCCGCAGCCGTCGCCAGGTCGTGTGCACCGTCGTCTCCGTGATGCCGTACATGTTGACCAGCAGCGGCCGTTCCTCGCCGTGGCGCTCGAGCCAGGGGCCGAGCGATGCGGGATCCAGCGCCTCGCCGCCGAAGACCACCAGGCGCAGGTCCGCGACCCTCGCCTCGCCGCGCGCGAGGGCAGACTCCTCCGCCCAGAGGAGCTGCCGGAAGGCCGAGGGGGTCTGGCTGAGCACCGTCACCCGCTCCCGCCGCAGCAGCTCGTAGAACGCCTCGGGCGAGCGGGCCGTCTCGCCCGGCACGACGACGAGCCGCCCGCCAAAGGCGAGCGCCCCCCACAGCTCCCACACCGAGAAGTCGAAGGCGATCGAGTGAAAGAGCGTCCAGACGTCGTCTTGACCGAAGGCGAAGGACTGGCGGATGACGGCGAAGAGACGCGCGACGTTCTCGTGGCTGACCTCGACGCCCTTCGGCCGGCCGGTCGATCCCGAGGTGTAGATGACGTAGGCGAGGTCGCCGGGGTCGCCCGGAACGGCGCGGACGGCGGGCAGGGGGACCTCGCCGGCCATTTCTCCATTGCCGGCCAGCGCGTGCAGACCGACCACCCGCGCGGCGCCCGCCGGCAGGCGCTGGTGCAGAGACTCCTCGGTCAGGAGGATCGGCGCCCGCGCGTCGGCGAGCGTGTAGGCCAGGCGCTCCATGGGATGGGCGGGGTCGAGCGGCAGGTAGGCCCCGCCGGCCGCGAGGATCGCCAGCACTCCCAGGACGAGCTCGGGTGAGCGCTCGGCGCAGAGCCCGACCAGCATGCCCGGCCCGACCCCGAGCTCCGCCAGCCGGCGCGCCATCCGACTCGACTTTCGCGCCAGCTCGCCGTAAGTCAGAACCCGGTCACCGGAGACCAGCGCCACCGCGTCCGGACGCCGCGCCGCCTGCGCCATGAAAAGCTCGTGCACCGGGGCCGCTCCACCGCCGACGGGCGCCGCGTCGCTCCACTCGCGGAGAAGCTGCTGCCGCTCCACCGCCCCCAGCAGGGGGAGCGCCGACAGCCGTGATCCGGGGTCCGCCACCACCCCCTCGAGCAACGCCCGCCAATGATCGAGCATCCGAACCATCGTCGGCGCGTCGAACAGGTCGACGTTGTACTCGAGGCTGCCGCCGATCCCACTCCCCCCTTCGCCCCCTTCGGTCAGCACCAGCGTCAGGTCGTATTTCGCAGCCGTCTCGCTCCCCGCCAACGGCCGCATCGTCAGGCCCGGCAGCTCGCTCCCCTCCCCCATCGGCGCGTTCTGCAACGCGAACATCACCTGGAAGATCGGCGAGTGCGCCCGGCTGCGCTCCGGCTTGACCTCCTCCACCAGCTTCTCGAACGGCAGGTCCTGGTGCGTGTAACCCGACAGCGTGTCCTCGCGGACCCGGCCCAGGAGATCGACGAACGACGGATCCCCCGACAGGTCACCGCGCAGCACCAGTGAGTTGACGAAGAACCCGATCAATCCCTCGAGCTCCGCCCGGTTGCGGCCGGCGATCGGCGTCCCCACCGCCAGGTCCTCCGCCCCCGAGTAGATCCCCAGGAGGGTCTCGAAGCCCGCCAGCAGCACCATGAACAGCGTCGTCCCTGTCGCGAGCGCCAGCGCCGACAGACGGCCCGCCAGCCCCGGCTCGAGCCAGAGCGGCAGGCTGCGTCCACCGAACGTCTGTACCGGCGGACGCGGCCGGTCCGTCGGCAGCTCGAGAAACGGCGGCACTCCCGCGAGCTTCTCCCGCCAGTGCTCGATCTCGCGCCGCAGCGTCTCCCCCGACAGCCGGCGGCTCTGCCAGACCGAGAAGTCCGCGTACTGCACCGGCAGCGGCGGCAGCACCCCGCCCAGCGGCCGTTCCGCCACCGCCGCCGCGTAGAGCGCCGTCACCTCTCGCACCAGCACTCCCATCGACCAGCCGTCCGAGATCACATGGTGCAGGGTGAGCAGCAGCGCGTTCTCCCGCTCGGCCAGCCGCACCAGCGTCCCCCGCAGCAGCGGACCGGCAGCGAGGTCGAACGGGCGCAGCGACTCCTCCGCCACCCGCCGCGTGAGCTCCCGCCGGCGCTCCTCTTCCCCGAGCGCCGACAGATCGATCGACGCGAGCGCGAACGGCCACGCATTCGCCGGGTGAATCGGGTGCACCACCTGCAGCGGTCCGTCGTCCCCCGAAACGAACGTCGTGCGCAGCGTCTCGTGGCGCCGCGCCAGCTCGCCGAACACCGCCGCGAGCCGCTCTTCGGCCAGCTCGCCCTCGAGCGATTCGCCCTCGAGCAAAAGCGCGAGCGGCATGTTGTACACCGCGCTCCCCGGCTCGAGCTGATCGAGGAACCAGAGCCGCCGCTGCGCGAACGACGCCGGGAACGTGCCGCCGCCCTCCGCGTCCCGCGGCAGGGCAACGATCGGCGCCTGGGCACCTCCCACGCCCCCTCCCTCGTAGTGATCGGCGAGGAGCACCGCCAGGCCGGCGACCGTGGGCTGCTCGAAGAGCGCGCGCACCGGCAGCTCGGCCCCCAGCCGGTCGCGCAGCCGGGAGACCACCTGGGTGGCGAGCAGCGAGTGCCCGCCCAGGGCGAAGAAGTTGTCGTGCACCCCCACCCGCTCGCGGCGGAGCAGGTCGCCCCAGATCCCCGCCAGCATCTCCTCCGTCGCCGTACGCGGTGCCTCGTACGCTGCCCCCGCCGCCGTCTCCCCCGGCGCGGGCAGCGCCTTATGGTCCACCTTCCCCGTCCGCGTCAGTGGCAGCGCCGCCAGCTCCACCCAGATCGACGGCACCATGAACGACGGCAGGCGCGAGCCGAGATAGACGCCGAGCGCCGCCACGTCGAGCGGTCCGCCCCCTTCTGTGGCCGACACGTACGCCACCAGCCGCCGGTCCCCCGAAGCGTCGGCCGGGGCGGTCACCGCCGCCTCCCGCACCGCCGGATGCCCCGACAGCGCCGCCTCGATCTCGCCCAGCTCGATGCGGAAGCCCCGCACCTTCACTTGGCGGTCCATCCGCCCCAGGAGCTCGAGCGCCCCGTCGGAGCGCCAGCGGGCCCGGTCTCCCGTGCGGTAGAGACGGGAACCGCCCAAGCCGCCGAACGGATCCGGCACGAAGCGCTCCGCGGTCAGCTCCGGCCGGTTGAGATAGCCCCGGGCCAGCGCCTCGCCCCCCAGGCAGAGCTCGCCCGGCACCCCCACCGGCAGCATTCCGAGGCTCCCGTCCAGCACGAACGCCGTCGAGCCCGCCAGCGGGCGGCCGATGTCCGGCTCGCGGTTGATATCCGGCGCCACCTCCGTTCCCGTCGAGTACGTCGTGTCCTCCGACGGTCCATAGAGATTCCACAGCCGCGCCACACCAGCCCCATGGATCCGCTCCGCCAGGGCGCCGCGCAGCGGCTCGCCCGCCAGGTTCACCGTCCGCACCGCCGCCGGCAGGGGGCCGAGGTCGAGCAAGCCCGCCAGCGCCGACGGCACCGTGTTGACCAGCGTCACCTCCGAAGCCGCTGGCAGCCCGGGGAGCGCCAGCGCGTTGTCCGCCACGATCACCGCGCCACCCGAAGACAGCGGCACGAAGATCTCGAAGATCGACAGGTCGAAGCTGGTCGAGGTCGAGAACAGAACCCCCGCGAGCTCCGCCGCGGAGTACCGGGTGAGCGCCCACTCGACCAGACGAAGAGCGCTGCCGTGCGGGATCGCCACGCCCTTGGGAACCCCGGTCGATCCCGAGGTGTAGATCACGTAGGCCAGGTTTTCTTCCGCGGCGGCGCCGGAAACAGACGCCGTCGCAGTCCCGGGGGCCGCCTCGTCGATGTAGAGCTCAGGGATCTCGGCGGTGAAGCCTTCCGGCCATGCCAGCGAGCGCTCCGCTACCACCAGCGCCGCCCCGGTGTCCGCCAGCAGGAAGCGCAGCCGCTCCGCCGGATACGCCGGGTCGAGCGGCAGATACGCGGCGCCGCTCTCGAGCACCGCCAGCAGCGTCACCACCAGATCCGCGGTCCGCCCCAGGCGCACGCCGACGATCCGCTCCGGCCCCATGCCGAGCCGCGACAACCGTCCGGCCAGACGCCGCACCCGCCCGGCGAGCTCTCCATAGCTCAGCCGCTCCGTGCCCGCGATCACCGCCGTCGCCGCCGGTGTCCGCGCCGCCTGTGCCGCGAACACCCCATGGAGCGTGCCCGAAAGCCGCGGCACCGTCTCCGCGTGGCTCCATTCCTCGACCAGTTGCTGCCGCTCCGCGGCGGTGAGGAGCGGCAGCTCGGCGAGCCGCGCCTTCGGCGCCGCGGCCAGGGCGCCGGCCAGGGCCGTGAAATGGCCGAGCAGGCGGACCGCGGTCACCGGGTCGAACAGGTCGCGGCGGTACTCCAGGAGGACCGTGAGATCCGGCCCGCCCTCGATCAGCTCCAGGGTGAGGTCGAACTTGGCCGCGCGCTCGGCCGTCAGGCTGCCGAACGGAGCGAGCGTGAGACCCGCCAGCTCGCCCTCCTCGACCGACGTGCCGTGGAGAAGGAACATCACCTGGAAGAGCGGCGTGCGCGCGAGGCTCCGCTCGGGCGCCAGCTCTTCGACCAGGCGCTCGAACGGCAGGTCCTGGTGGGCGTAGGCGGAGAGCGCCGCCTCGCGCACCACGGCGAGCAGGCCGGCGAAGGTCGGCTCTCCCGCCGGCAGGTCCGGGATCCGGGCGCGCAACGCCAGGGTGTTGGCGAAGAAGCCGATCAGCCCTTCGAGCTCGGGACGGCGGCGGTTGGCGACCGGCGTCCCCACCACCAGGTCGGTCTCGCCGGTCAGCCGGTAGAGCAGGGCGTAGAAGGCCGCGAGGAAGGTCATGAACGGCGTCGCGCCGGCCTGCCGTCCCACCGCCCGCAACGCTTCGGCGCGCTCCGCGGAGAGGGCCGAGGCGGCTACGCCGCCACGGCCGCTCGCCCGCGCCGGGCGCGGCCGGTCGGACGGCAGGTCCAGGACGGCCGGAGCGCCGGCCAGCGCGCCGCGCCAGAAGGCGAGCTGGGTCGCGAGCTCCGCTCCGCGCAGGCTCGCGCGCTGCCAGAGGACGAAATCGGCATACTGCACCGGCAGCGGCGGGAGGGGCGACGGCAGGCCGGCGGCAAACGCCGGATAGAGCGCCGCCAGCTCGCGCACCAGGAGGTCGATCGACCAGCCGTCGCTCACCATGTGATGCATGGCGAGGAGAGCGACGTGGCGCGCGGCGTCCAGGCGCAGCAGCGCGGCGCGCAGCAGCGGCCCGCGCGCAAGATCGAACGGGCGCATCACCTCCTCGGCGGCGAGCCGCAGGGCCTCCGCCTCGCGCGCCTCCTCCGGCAGGCCCGCGAGGTCGATGGCGGGAATCGGCAGCGGGGCCGGCGGGGCGATCCGCTGCACCGGCTCTTCGTCGGCATCCCCCGCCAGCCCGAAGGTCGTCCGCAGCGCCTCGTGCCGCGCCACCACGCCCGCCAGGCTGGCGGCGAAGGCCGCGCGGTCGAGCGGGCCGGTGAGCAGGACCGCGGTCGCCAGGTTGTAGGCCGGGTTCCCCGGCTCGAGCTGGTCGAGGAACCAGAGCCGCTGCTGCGCGAAGGAGAGCGGGACCGGCTCGCCGCCGCTCCGCCGGAGCACGGGCCCCCAGGCGCCGGCCCCGGCGCCACGATGCGCCGCGATGGAGGCGGCGAGCTCCGCGGCGGTCGGCGACTCGAAGATGCTCCGCAGCGTCAGCTCCGCACCCAGCTCCTGGTTCAGGCGCGCCACCAGATGGGTGGCCAGGAGCGAGTCGCCTCCGAGGTCGAAGAAGCTGTCGTGGATCCCTACCGTCTCCAGCCGCAGCAGCTCCCCGAGGATCTCCGCTACCCGCTGCTCGGCCGCGTCGCGCGGCGCCGCGTAGGGGACGTGGAGGCTCGGCCGCGCATGCCGGCCCGCGATACCTGCGGCCACCGCCGGAACCGCCTCTACGGGTCTCGCGGCTGGCGCCTCCGCGGCCGGCGGCACGGCCGGCTCGGTACGCGGCTCGATCCAGTAGCGCCGGCGCTCGAAAGGGTAGGTCGGCAGCGGCACGCGGCGCCGCGGCTGATCCGCCCAGAACGCGGGCCAGTCGGGGCGCAGGCCGGTGAGCCAGAGCCTCCCCACGGTCTGGAGCAGGAAGGCGAGGTCGTCCGTGCGCTCGAAGGCGTGTCGCAGGGTCGGCAGCGCCACCGGATCGACTCCGCCGGATGCCGAGGACTGTTGCAGCGCCCACGAGCTCAGCGTCTGGCCCGGCCCGACCTCGACCAGCACCCGCCCGGGCTCGCGCCACAGCTCGGCCACCGCGTCCGCGAACCGCACCGTGCCGCGCAGGTGCTCCGCCCAGTAGGCGGGGTCCGTCGCCTGTTCGGCGGTGATCCAGCCGCCGGTGACGTTCGAGAGATAGGGGATCTCCGGCGGATGCAGTTCGATCCCCTCGAAGAGCGCCAGGAAGCGCTCCACCGCCGGCTCCATCAGGTCCGAATGGAAGGCGTGAGACGTCTGCAACCGGCGGCAGACGTGGCCCGCGGCGGTGAGCCGCTCCTCGGCCGCGGCGACCGCCTCCTCCGTTCCCGCGAGCACGGTCAGCTCCGGCCCGGCGACCGCGGCGAGCGAAAGACCCTCGGCGAGCCCCCCCGCGGCCATAGCGACCGCCTCCTCGCCCAGCGGCACCGCGAGCATCGCTCCGCCGGGCAGCTCGTCGATCAGCCGGGCGCGGCCGGCCACCAGGCGCAGCGCATCGTCGAGCGACAGCACGCCGGAGAGGCAGGCCGCCACGTACTCGCCGATGCTGAAGCCCACCATCGCCTGCGGCCGGATCCCCCAGTCGAGCAGGCGGGAGGCCAGCGCGTACTCGACCGCGAAGACGGCCGGCTGCGACACCGCGGTCCGCCGCAGCAGCCCTTCCGTAGCAGAGGACGGTCGCGGACCACGGCCGAGAAGGGCGCGGAGATCGACCCCGGTCTCTCCGTCCTCCTCTTCCCCTTCTTCTGGAAACAGGACCTCCCGCAGATCGAGCCCGAGGAGCGGTGCGAGCCGCTCCGCGCAGTCGTCGAGCCGCGCGCGGAATCCGGCGTCGTCCCGGTAGAGCCCGCGGGCCATGCCGGCGTACTCGGTCCCCAGGCCGGGGAACAGGAACGCCACCTGCGGCTCCCCCGCCGAAGCGGTGCCCGTCAGCAGCCGCCGCGGATCGCGCCGCTCCAGCACGCCGACAGCGTCCTCGCGATCGCGGCAGGCGAGCACGCGGCGATGGCGGAACGCGCGGCGCCCCACCTGGAGGGTGTAGGCGACGTCCGCCAGGCCGCTGACCGGCGACTCCCGGAGATGCTGGAGAAGGCGCTCGGTGACCGCCTCGAGCGCCGTCTCCGTGCGCGCCGACAGCACCAGCAACTGCCAGGGCGGCGCCGGCGCGGAGGGTGCCGGCGCGGGCGGCTCCTCCAGGATGACGTGCGCGTTGACACCGCCGATCGCGAAGGCGCTGACGCCGGCGCGCCGCGGCCAGCCCTCCGGCCGCCAGGGCCGGCACTCGGTGTTGACGTAGAAGGGGCTCCGCGCGAAATCGATGCGCGGGTTGGGCGTCTCGAAGTTGAGGCTGGGCGGCAGGACCCCGTGCTCCACCGCCAGGATGGCCTTGATCAGGCCCGCCACACCCGCCGCGGCGTCGAGATGGCCGATGTTGGTCTTGATCGCGCCCAGGGCGCAGAACCCCCGCTGCCCGGTGGCCGCCGCGAACGCCTCGGAGAGAGCGGTGACCTCCACCACATCACCCAGGGGGGTGCCGGTGCCGTGCGTCTCGACGTAGGTGATCGACTCGGCGGGCACCCCCGCGATGGCCTGGGCCGTCGCGATCGCCTCGAGCTGGCCCTCCGGGGACGGCGCGGTGAAGCTCATCTTGAACCCGCCGTCGTTGTTGGTCGCGAAGCCGCGGATCACGGCGTGGATCGTGTCCCCGTCGGCCACGGCGTCGGCCAGCCGCTTGAGGACCACCACGCCGGCGCCGCTCCCCTCCACCGTGCCGCTCGCCGCGGCGTCGAAGGCGCGGCAGTGGCCGTCCGGCGACATCACGGCGTCCTGCGCCAGATAGCCCAGCCCGTGCGGGACGATCACGGTCACGCCGCCGGCCAGCACCATGTCGCACTGGAACTGCAGCAGGCTCTGGCAGGCCATGCACGTCGCCACCAGGGAGGTCGAGCAGGCGCTCTGCACGGTGACGCTCGGCCCCCGCAGATCGAGCTTGTACGCCGCCAGCGAGGTCAGAAAGTTGTTGTCGTTCAGGATGCGGATCTGGAGCGGCCCGGCGTTCTGGATCAGGCCGGGATGGGAGAGGAGGTTGCGGATCAGGTAGCCGCTCATCCCCATGCCGGCGAAGAGGCCGATCGCGCCGGGCCAGGTCTGGGAGTCATAGCCCGCGTTCTCCAGAGCCTCCCAGCAGCACTCGAGAAAAAGCCTGTGCTGCGGATCCATCAGCTCCGCCTCGCGCGCCCTGAAGTCGAAGAAGTCGGCGTCGAAATGCTGCACGTCGCGCAGGGGGGCCCCCGCCCGGACGTAGCGCGGGTCGTCGAGCAGCGCCGCTTCTACTCCCGCGGCCGCCAGCTCCTCGCGGGAGTAGAAGCGGACCGATTCGACTCCGCCGCACAGGTTGCGCCAGAGCTCCCCCAGGTCGTCGGCGCCGGGAAAACGTCCGGCCATGCCGACGACGGCGATTCCTTCGAGGGGGCCGCCCTCCGGATCCTGCTCACTCATCTCGTGCTTCCTTCTCCAGATCTCACCGTCCGGTCTTCCTTTGCTGGCTCGCGCGCCGCCGCCGCAGCTCCTCGGCCGCCTGTCGCTGGCGGTCGAGGGTCCTCCCCTCGCCCGCCGCGACCGGGACCGGGGCCGGACGCGCCTCGGCCGTGATCGCCGCCGTGGCCGGCTGGCGCCCCCCGGCTTCCATCGCCTCGGCAAGGCTCCGGATGGTCGGGTGGCGGAACATCTCCACGATCGGGATGTCGCGATGGAACGCCTCGCGCAGCCGCGCCTCGATCTCGACGAGCAACAGGGAGCTCCCGCCCAGCTCGAAGAAGTTGTCGTCGACACCGATGCGTTCGTGCCCGAGCACGTCCTGCCAGATCGCGGCGAGCGTCTTCTCGTCCGGCGTCCGCGGCGGGGCGTAGGCGCTGTCCAGGCGCAGCCGGCCGGCGTCCGGCGCCGGCAGGGCGTTGCGGTCGACCTTACCATTCCGGTTGAGCGGCAGGGCGGCGAGCGGGACGAAGGCGGAGGGGATCATGGCCTCCGGCAGCCGCTCCGCCAGGAACCGCCGCAGCTCGCTCGCGGAGGGCCCGCCGGCCTGGGAGCCCGCCACCGGGACCAGGTAGGCGATCAGTTGCCGGCCTCCCGGCGCATCGTCGCGGACGGCGGCGGCGGTCTGCGCCACCGCCGGATGCGCGCGCAGCGCCTCCTCGATCTCGCCGAGCTCCATGCGCACTCCGCGCACCTTGACCTGGTGGTCCGACCGGCCGAGGTAATCCACGCTGCCGTCCGGGCGGTGGCGCGCCAGGTCCCCCGTCCGGTAGAGGCGGCCGCCCGGGCGGCCGCCCAGCGGATCGGGCAGGAAGCGCTCGGCGGTGAGATCGGGGCGCCGCCAGTACCCCATGGACACCCCGTCGCCGCCGAGGAAGACCTCGCCGTGGGCTCCCAGCGGGACGGGCCGCAGATCGGCATCCAGCAGGTAGACCTCGGTATTGGACAACGGCCGCCCGATCAGCGGCCTCACCCCGCTCTCGATCCGCTGGCTGAGCGAGTAGATGGTGGTCTCGGTGGGGCCGTAGAGGTTGCGGACCTCGCCGGCCACGGTGGCCGCGAGACGATCCGCCAGCTCCCCGGGCAGGGCCTCGCCGCCGAGCAGCAGATGGGAGAGCGGCGCGAGGCCCCGCAACCGCTCCGGAGTCGCGGCGAGCATGCCGGCCATCGACGGCGTGCACTGGAAGTGGGTCACGCCGTGGCGGGCGATCTGCTCCGCCACCGAGGGGCCGCCAGGCCGCTCGTCGTGGATCACCACCCGGCCGCCGCGGGTCAGGGTCCCCAGCAGCTCGAACACGGACATGTCGAAGCAGATGCTGGTCACCGCGAGCCAGACGACCGGCTCGCGCTGCTCGAAGACCCCGTCCATCGCCGCGAACAGGCGCACGGCGTTGCGGTGAGTGACGACGACGGCCTTGGGGCGCCCGGTCGAGCCGGAGGTATAGAGAATATAGGCGGCGGCCCCCGCCGGCAGCTCCGGCAGCTCCGGCGGCTCACTTCCCGGGACGGCGGCCTCCGCCGCCTCGGGATCGAGGGTGCGCGGATGCCGCGGGGAGGCGCCGGCCCCCGCCGAGGCGACCAGCGCCGCGGCCTCGGAATCCTCCAGCATCGCCTCCAGACGCGCCCGCGGGTAGGTGGGATCGAGCGGCACGTAAGCGGCGCCCGCCTTCAGGACCCCCAGGATGGAGCACACCATCGAGACGGAACGCTCGACGCAGATGGCCACCCGGTCGCCGGGGCGCACGCCCAGACGGAGCAGGCGGTGCGCCAGCCGGGACGCCCGGTCCTCCAACTCGCGGTAGGTCAGCGCGGCTTCCCCGCCGCCCCCTGCGATCACCGCGATCCGGTCGGGGGTGCGCTCGGCCTGGGCCCTGACGAGCTCGTGGATGCAGGCCTCGGGAGCGGGGACCTCCGGCGGAATGTCGTTCCACTGCACCAGGAGCTCCGCCCTCTCCGCCGCGCTCAGCAGGGGGAGATCCGACAGGCGGCGGTCGGGGTCCGCCGCGGCGCTCGCGAGCAGATGGCCGCAGTGGAGGGCCAGGCGCTCCATGGTCGTGCCGTCGAACAGGTCGGAGCTGTGCTCGATCCAGCCGTCGATCCCCCCGCTCCTGGACTCTTCGAGGAGGAGCGACAGGTCGAACTGCACCGCGCCGGGGAACGTATCGGCCGGCCGCGGCGCCAGGCCGGGCAGCGCGAGCTCCGGCAGCGGCTCGCTGCGCAGCGTGAACAGGACCTGGAACAGCGCGCCGCGGGAGAGGTCCCGCTCCGGCTGCAGGGCCTCGACGAACTGCTCGAAAGGCAGCTCGGCGTGCGCCAGAGCGCCCAGCGCCGTTTCGCGGCCGCGCAGCAGAAGAGCGCGGAACGTCGGGTCGCCGGACAGGTCGCCGCGCATCACCAGGAGGTTGAGGAAGAGGCCGATCACCCCCTCCAGCGCCGGATCGGGGCGGTCCGCCACCGCGGTGCCGACCACGACGTCGTCCTGCCCGGCATGGCGCGCGAGAACCGCCTGGAACACCGTCAGGACCGCCATGAAGAGGGTGGCGCCGGTCGCGCCGCCGAGACGCCGCATCGCGTCCACCGCCGCGGCTTCGAAGCGCACCGGGCGGCGCGCGCCGCGCGGGCCGCGGACCGGCGGCCGCGGGCGGTCCGTGGGGAGCTCCAGGGCGGGAGGGCGCGGAGTCAGGCGCTCGCGCCAGTAGCGCAGCAGCTCCTCCAGACGGCCGCCGCGCAGACGCTCGCGCTGCCAGACGGCGTAGTCGGCGTACTGCACGGAGAGCTCCGGCAGGGGCGACGGCCGGCCCTCGACGCCGGCCGCGTAGAGCTCCCCCAGCTCGCGGATGAGCAGGCCGAGCGACCAGGCGTCGGCGGCGACGTGATGGACGGTCAGGAGCAACCGGTGGCTCTCCGGCCCGCGGCGCAGCAGGACGGCGTGCAGCAGGGGGCCGCGCGCGAGATCGAAGGGGCGGGCGGCCTCCGCGGCGGTCCGGCGGGCCACCTCTCCCTCCCGCGCGGCCGCGGGGAGGGCGCTCAGGTCGATGCACGGCAGGAGGGGGACCGCGGCGAGCTCCGCCGGCGGGAGCGGAATCTGGAGCGGATGTCTCCCGGAGAGGACGAAGCGGGTGCGCAGCCCCTCATGACGGCGCAGGATCTCGCCGAGGCTCCCGGCGAGCGCCGCCGGATCGAGGCGCCCCTCACAGTCGAGCGCCGCCGGCAGGTGCAGGTACGCGGCGCCGGGCTCGATCCGCTCCAGGAACCAGAGCCGCTGCTGCGCGAAGGACAGCGCCAGCGGCTGCTCGCGCGATAGCCTCACGACGCGCACGATGGGATCCAGGGGCGCTCCCTGGGAGAGCCCGATCCGGGCGATCCGAGCGGCGAGGCCCTCGACGGTCGGCGTCTCGAAGACCGCCTGCAGCGGCAGCTCCACTCCGAACACCGCGCGCACCCGCGACACCAGCCGGGTCGCCAGCAGCGAATGCCCTCCCAGTTCGAAGAAGTCCGCCTCCAGTCCCACCGGCCCGGCGCCCAGAAGCTCGGAGCCCAGGAGCTCGGAGAAGATGCCCGCGATCCGCTGCTCGGCCGGCGTGCGCGGGGCTCCGCCGGTGCTCCGCGGCCGGTCCGGCCGCAGGAGGGCGAGCGCCTTGCGGTCGACCTTGCCGTTGGCGGTCAGGGGCAGGTCCGGCAGGGAGACCCAGGCGGACGGCACCATGAACTCGGGCAGCCGCTGGCGCAGGAAATCGCGCAGCTCGGACGGCTCCGGCGCGATGCCTGGGTCGGCCGCGGCGGCCGCGGCCACCACGTACGCCACCAGCCGGTGCCCCCCGGCCTCCTCCCGCCGCGCCAGCACCACCGCGCCGCTCAGCCGCGGGTGGGCCGTCAGGGCCGTCTCGATCTCTCCCGGCTCGACCCGGAAGCCCCGCACCTTGACCTGCGTGTCGATCCGGCCGAGGAACTCGAGATCCCCCGACCGGCGCCAGCGCACCAGGTCGCCGGTCCTGTACAGGCGCCCGCCCGCCTCCCTCCCCTCCGGGTCCGGCAGGAAACGCTCCGCCGTCCGGTCCGGATGATCCAGATAGCCGCGCGCCAGGCCGTCCCCTCCCGTGCACAGCTCTCCGGCGACTCCCGGCGGCACCGGCATCTGATCGCGGTCCAGGACCGTGACCCAGGTGTGGGCGACCGGGCGTCCCACCGGCACCGAGGGGTCCAGCTCCGCCGCGTCACGCACCGTGTAGCAGGCGGTGAAGCAGGTGTTCTCGGTCGGTCCGTAGCCGTTGATCAGGCGGGTTCCGGGGAGCTCGGCGAGCACCCGGCGGGCGTGCGCCACCGGCAGCACGTCGCCACCGGTCAGCAACTGGCGCACTCCGGAGAGCGCCTCCAGATTCTCCTCCACCATCTGCCGGAACAGCCCGGTGGTCAACCAGAGCGTGGTCACCCCCTCTCTCTTCACCACCTCGCCCAGCTCGGCGCTCGTCAGCACACCGGACGGCGGAATCACCAGGCGGGAGCCGTGGAGGAGCGCCCCCCACAGCTCCAGCGCCGAGGGGTCGAACGTATAGGGGGCGTACAGGAGCCAGGTCTCGCCGGGGCCGAACCGGGCATAGCCGGTCCCCCGCACGAGCCGCACCACTCCCCGGTGCGTCACCGCGACCCCCTTCGGCTCGCCCGTCGAGCCCGAGGTGTACATCACGTAGGCCAGGTTTGTGGCGGCCACCGCGGGCAGGGGCGCTCCCCTCCCCTCTTCCTCCTCCTCCCCCGCCGCCGTGCCGTCCAGACAGAGCACCGCCGCCTCCAGGTCCGGCAGCTCGGACAACATCTCCGACAACATCGGCAGCCAGCGCTCCTCGGTGACCAGCACCGGAGCGGCGCTGTTCCGCAGCAGGAAGGCCAGCCGCTCCCGCGGGTAGGCGGGGTCCAGCGGCACATAGGCCCCCCCCGCCGCGAGCACGGCGAGCGTCGCCACCACCTGGGCGGGAGCACGGTCGAGACAGAGGGCCACCCGCACCTCCGGACCGACGCCCAGGGCGCGCAGCCGGCGCGCCCAACGGGTGGCCTGGCGGGCGAGCTCGCCATAGGTGAGGGTGGTGCCGTCGCCGACCAGGGCCACGGCATCGGGCGAGAGCGCCGCCTGCTCGGCGAACAGATCGTAGAGCGCCGCTTCCCGCGGATAGCTCTCCCCTCCCCCGTCTCCGATCCGCAGGAGATGCTGCCGCTCCTCCTCCGAGAGCAGCGGCAGCTCCGCCAGGCGTTGCTCCGGCACCGCCACGGCACCGGCCAGCAGGCGCCCGAAGTGCCCCGCCAGGCGTTCGATCGTCGCCCCGTCGAACAGGTCGGAGCGGAAGCCGATCGCTCCGGAAAGACCTTCCGCGCCGACTCCCAGGGTGAGGCTCAGGTCGAACTTCTCGATCTCCGTCTCCAGGGACCAGAGGGTCGCCTCGACATCGCCCAGCCGCAACGCGGGGGGCGGATCGCTGTCGAGGACGAACGAGACCTGGTAGAGCGGCGCGTAGCCGAGGTCGCGCCGCGGGTGGAGCTCCTCGACCAGTTTCTCGAACGGCAGGTCCTGATGGGCATAGGCGGCGAGACAGGTCTCCCGCACCCGCGCGAGCAGCTCCGCGAACGATGGTCCTCCGGGTGCGCCGGAGAGGTCGGTGCGCAGCACCAGCGTGTTGACGAAGAACCCGATCAGACCCTCGGTCCGCAACTGGCCGCGGCCGGCGACCGGCGATCCGACGCTCACGTCGTCGGTATGGCTGATGCGGGCCAGCAGAGCCTGGAAGGCGGCCAGGACGGCCATGAACAGGGTTACCCCCTGCCGGCGCGCCAGCGCCCGCAGGGACGGCAGCAGATCGGGAGGGAGCACCAGCGCCCGGCTCGCGCCGCGCGCGCTCATCACCGCCGGCCGCGGGCGATCGAGCGGCAGGTCGAGCACCGGAGGCGCACCGGCCAGGCGGGCCCGCCAGTGGGCCAGCTCGGCCTCCAGCACCTCCCCACGGAGCCAGCCGCGCTGCCAGACCGCGTAGTCCCCGTACTGGATCGCCAGCTCCGGCAAGGGAGACGGGCGGCGCTCCAGGCCGGCATCGTAGAGGGCGCTCAGCTCCCGCGCCAGCACCCGCAGCGACCAGCCGTCGCCGATCACGTGGTGCATGGTCAGCAGGAGCAGAGTCTCGCCGCCGCCCAGGTTCACCAGAGATGCGCGCAGCAACCTTCCGAGGCCGAGATCGAAGGGGCGCAGGGCCTCCTCGCGCGCCAGCCGGCGGGCCTCCTCCATGCGCCGCCCGGCGGGCAGGCCCGCGAGATCGATCTCCGGCACCGGGACCGGAGCGGGCGGATCGACCACCTGCACCGGCTCGTCCTGCCCGGGAGCGAACCGGGTCCGCAGCGACTCCTGGCGGTGCGCCACCTCGCTCAGGGCGGCGGCGAGCGCGGTGGGGTCCAGCGCGCCGCGCAGGTGGATCGCCGCCGGGATGTTGTAGGCCGGGCTCGCCGGCTCCAACTGATGGAGGAACCAGAGCCGCTGCTGCGCGAAGGAGAGCGGCAAGGGCTCCGCACGGGGCACCGGAACCAGCAGCGGCGCGTCGCTGCGGGCGGCGCCCTCGATCGTCCGCACCAGCTCCGCGACGGTCGGCGTCTCGAAGACGCGGTGCAGCGGCAGGTCGACCCCGACCGCCTCGCGGACCCGCGCCAGCAGCCGCATCGCCGCCAGCGAGTGCCCGCCATGCTCGAAGAAGTTGTCGTCGACGCCGATCCGCTCCACCCCCAGCACCTCGGCGAAGACCCCGGCGAGCAGCTCCTCGAGCGGCGTGCGCGGCGCGGTGACGGCGCGCGCCGCCACCGCCACCGGCGTCCAGCGCGACAGGGCGCGGCGGTCGAGCTTGCCGTTGGGCAGGCGGTCCAGCTCGCCGCCGAAGGCGAAGACCGGCACCATGTACGGGGGCAGCAGGGCGGCCAGGTGATCGCGCAGCATCATGGCCGCCCCGGCGACCCCGGCCGGCGCGGCGTCGGGCTCCGCCGCCAGCACCACGCAGGCGAGCAGCGACCGCTCGGCCCCCTTCTCCTCGCGCACCACCACCGCCGCCTCGCGCACCGCCGGATGGGCGGTCAGCGCGATCTCGATCTCGCGCGGCTCGATGCGGAAGCCGCGGATCTTGACCTGGTCGTCGAGCCGCCCCAGGTATTCGATCTCACCGCCCGGCAGATGGCGGCAGAGGTCGCCGGTCCGGTACAGGCGGGCGCCTTTTGGCCCAAGCGGTGGCCCGAACGGATCGGGGACGAACCGCTCCGCCGTCAGGTCCGGACGTCCGCGATAGCCGCGCGCCACCTGCACGCCGCCGATCGCCAGCTCCCCCACCGCCCCGGGCGGCACCGGCTCCAACCGCCGGCCCACGACGTGGATCTGCGTGTTGCGGACCGGCCGGCCGATCGGCACCGGGCGCGGCCGGGCCGCCGGCCGGCAGCTCCAGGCCGTCACCTCGACCGCGGCCTCGGTCGGACCATACAGGTTGATCAGCGGCACCGGCAGCGTGGCGAGGCAGCGCTGCTCCACCTCCCAGGGCAGGGCCTCGCCGCTGACCAGCACCCGGCGCAGCGAGCGGCAGCGCGCCGCCACCCCGTCCTCCGCCAGGAAGAAGGGGAGCATCGAGGGCACGAAGTGGATCGTCGTGACCCCCTCCTGCTCGACCAGCCGGGCCAGGTAGGCGCTGTCGCGGTGCCCGTCCGGCCGGGCCACCACCAGCCGCGCTCCAAGGATCAGGGGAGCGAAGAATTCCGGGACCGAGACGTCGAAGCCGAACGGAGTCTTCTGCAGGAACCGATCGCCCGCGTCCAGGCCGCAGGCCTCCTGCATCCAGAGCAGCCGGTTGACGATGCCGCGGTGGCTGTTGACCACCCCCTTCGGCCGGCCGGTCGAGCCCGAGGTATAGATGACGTAGGCGGCGTTGTCGGCCGCCGCCCGTGGGAGCCGTTGCGCCGCGCCGGCCGGCAAGCCGGAGACCTCGTCGAGCCAGGCGAGGCGCAGACCGGGGACGGCGTCGAGCGGCAGCTTATCCGCGTAGGCGCGGCGGGTGAGGACGACGGCCGGCGCCGCATCCTCCAGGATCATCGCCAGGCGCTGCCGGGGAAGGTCCGGCTCCAGCGGCAGCCAGGCGCCGCCGGCGCCGAGCACGCCGAGCAGGCCGGCGACCAGCTCGACCGAGCGCTCCGCCGCCACTCCCACCACCACCTCGGGTCCCACTCCGAGCCTCACCAGATGGTGCGCCAGGGCCTCTGCCCGGGCCGCCAGCTCGCGGTAGGTCAGCCGCTCCTCGTCGAACACCACCGCCACCGCCTCCGGCGTCCGCTCGGCCTGTGCCGCGAACAGATCGTAGAGGGTCGCCTCCGGGCCGGCCTCCGCGGTGCCGTTCCAGGTGTCGTTCCAGGCATGGAGGAGCTGGTGGCGCTCCGCCTCGGAGAGGAGCGGCAGCGCCGAGAGCGCGAGCCCGGGGTTCTCGACGACCGACCGGAGCAGCAGGGCGAAGCGGTCCAGCAGGCGCACCGCGGTCGCGGCGTCGAACAGGTCGGTGTTGAACTGCAGCGCGAGGCTCAAGCTCCCCTGGCGCTCCACCGCCTGGAGCATCAGCTCGAAAGGAGCCGGCGGCCGGGGCAGGGAGAGCGTCTCCAGCCGGAAGTCCTCCGGCCCCACCAGGACCCCCTCCTCGCCGAGGGCGAAGGCGGTGAGCCCCTCGACGCCGCGCGTCTCCTTCTGCATCACGAACGAAACTTGAAACAGCGGCGTCCGGCTGGCATCCCGCACGGGTTGGAGGTGCTCGGCGAGGAGCGGCAGCGGATAGTCTCCGTGCTCGAAGGCGGCGAGCACCGTCGCCCTGGTGCGCTCCAGAAGCTCCGCGAACGTGGGGTCTCCGGTCAGGTCTCCACGCAAGACCACCGGGTTGACGAAGTAGCCCACCGTGCCGGCGAACTGCGACCGGGACCGGCCGGCGCGCGGCGCGCCGATCGCCAGGTCCTCCTGGCCGGAGTGGCGGCCCAGGAGCACCTGGAACGCGGCGGCCAGCGTCATGAACAGCGTGGCGTGCTGCTTTCGGCTGTACGCGCGCAGGGCCGCCGCGAGCTCGCCCGGCAGCCGAAGCCGGCGGCTGTCGCCCCGATCGGTCTGCACCGCCGGACGCGACCGGTCGAGGGGGAGCTCGAGAGTGGGGAGCCCTGCCAATCTCTCCCGCCAGTACGCCAGCAAGGCCTCGCCACGTCCGTCACCCAGGGCCTCCCTTTCCAGCCGGACATGCTCTGCGTAGTCCATTTCGGGAGGAGGGAGCTGCGCCGGCCCGGCGCCGGCCGCTTCGCGGTACAGCAGCGGCAGCTCACGAACCAGAATGGCGAGAGACCAGAAGTCGGCGACGATGTGGTGAACGGCCAGGAGGAGCACCGGCCCGCCGAGGCCGCCCGTCAGCAGTGTGGCGCGCAGGAGCGGCCCGCGCTCCAGGTCGAAGGGGCGCCAGGCTTCCTCAGCCAGACGAGCCCGCAACGCCTGCTCGCTCCAACCGCCGGCATCGATGCGCGCCAGGGAGAAGCTCTGGCGTTCCGCGACCCGCCGGCTGGGTGCGCCGTCGATCGCCGGAAACGTCGTCCGCAAGGCCGCGTGGCGGTCCACCAGAGCCTGGAACGCGCGCTCCAGGGCCACGGGATCGATCGGGGTGCGCACGCAGGCCGCGGCCGCGATGTTGTAGGCGCCGCCCTGGGGAGCGAGGTGCTGGAGAAACCAGAGCGAACGCTGGCCGTGAGAGGGCGTGCCCATCGCGCTGACAGGCTCTTCCTCCAACTCCTGGCGGGGCGGTACGGTCAGATCCCGCCAGATGCTCTCCATCGAGTCCTTCTCCCAGCGCCGTTCTCGCTCTTTCACAGCTACAGCTAAACCTGCCGAAAAAACACGAAGTCTCCACGGCCCACTCTCGTGGGGCCAGTATACAGAGTGCGGCGGAGGGCCTCGGTGTGGACAGCAGCCCGCCGGCTGCAACCACTCTAGGGAGAGCTCAGCCGCAGGAGCTGCATCAAGGCATCGATCTCGTACACATTGATGTCGCCATGGAACTGGAGCCGCCCCTGCTCGTTGGCTTTGAAGGGGTGGAGCCTGCCGGAGGCAATCGCGAACAGGTCGGCCGCGGAGATCTCGATCCTGCAGGAGGCGGGAGCCTGTCCGGTCACCACTGTTCTCTGCCGCGGATCGACCACCCAGGTGCCGCCGCCGTCGCCAAGAATCTCGAAACAGTAGCTGGACCGGATCGCTTTGACCGACCCGGGATCCGTCCGCATCCTCTCCGTCACGTGGGTCTCGAAGAGCCAATGGGGGGTCCGCGAGGGGGTCTCCGGGGTGTCGGCAGGGGTGGGCCGGCAGGCAGGATGGGGCCGCTCCGGATACCCGAGGGCCTCGAGGATCTGGCGCGTCGAGCTCAGGACCTTGGGGGGGACCCCGTCGAGAGGCAGGTCGTGGCCGCCGCCCACGCTCTCGCCGTGGACGGACCGGGTCATGACGATCAGGTGGTCTTGCATCCCCTGGTCGTGGGGCGTGGTGAAGACCGCCTCGAGCAGAGCCTCGTTCCAGGCAAGGCCGAGGGAGGAGAAGACCCGGCGTACGGACTCCTCCGGGTTGGCGACCAGGTCCTCGTAGCGCACGCGGACACAGCGGTCGGGCGCCTTGGCCTCGAGGGCCATCTGGGCGAGGGTGCGCCCGTTCCAGTAGTCGAGCGCCGCGGACACCTCATGCACCTTGTGCGTGATCAGATACGGCTGGAGCTCGGGGAGGCGATACATCATCCCGCGGAGAAGCGACCGCGCCACATCGAACGCATGGCGGTAGAGGCAGACGAAACGCGCCTCGGGGAAGACGAGCCGCAGCAAGTCGACGGAAGCCAGGTTGGACGGGGTCTTTTCGCACCAGAGGCGTTTGCCGTGGCGGGCCGTGGCGGCGTCCATGCGTCCGCCGAGGACCGCGCGGATCCCGGCCACGCTCTCCGCCGGGAGCTGGTCCAGGCGTGCCCGGTCGAGCTTGAACCCGATCAGGCCCGCTTCGAGCTGGGCCAGTTGCAAGGCCGCATCGCCGAGGCTGACCTCCGGCGGAGCATAGACGTCCGGATGGGTGTCGAAGATGTACCGCATCAGGGTCGAGCCGGTGCGGTAACACGACAGGATGAAGATGGGCGCTCGTCCGCTGGAGCTCATGCCTGTTGACCTTTCTCCCGCCGGGGTCTCCCCGAGTCTACTCTGGCCCTAGCCGCCGATGCCTGGGTCGAGAGAGACTGAAGCGCTAATTTGCTTGCCTCGATCGCGGCCTCCTGCTAGGCCAGTGGGCCCCAGTACGCCCTTTGCTCCTTCCTATCGATCCAGCGGCCTGTCAACCCCTAGATATTTTTCGGCAACGGTGTTTCCCAACCGATAGCCGATCAGCTCGTAATTCAAGCCACCTCTGGCCTTCAGTGGTACCCGCTAATCGTGCAAGTCGACTAGCTTTCAGCAGAAGGGCCTCCGCTCTAAGCGCGAGAGCTCGATATCGTCGAGCGAGAGCAAAATATGTGCTCACTCTTAGACTCTAGTTGGTATGTCATAGATGCTAGCCCCGCCGCCCAACGCTGTGGCGCCTCAGCGTGCGGCGTCAGCCGTCCGCTGGAGGCGCGAGTTAGGCGGCGTGATGCGCACAGTGCCGTTCCTACCGGTTAGGTTTCTCGTAGAGCCCCAGAGGAGCCACCCGAACATTCTAGCCCAAGATTGCCCTTCCTAAAAAAGCCCGTGGAATCGAATCTCACTTTGCGTGCATGTCAAAGGATCGGGACAAACGTGATCTTTTGCGGTATCCCTTGAGCTCTCTGAACAGCCTTTACTCGCCTTAATCCCGCCAGATCCTTTGGCAGGCGCCGCACAGCGGCACAATGGCCCGATCGGCGCAACCTTCATGACTGCAACATCTTGCTCATCAGGGACCGCCCTGGCCCAACCCTTGCCCTCTCCGGGCCGCACCATGGCCCGACTTCTGCGATTCATTCCCGACAACGCCACTCTGGTGGAGGTCACCACCCGTACCATCCAGAGCCGGCTCCTCCTGACACTCACTCCCCAACTCAACCGCATCATCCTCGGTGCCCTGGCGCGCGCCAGCCGCCGCTACGAAGTCGGTGTCGTGGCTTTTCATTTCTCTCCAACCACCTCCACCTACTGGTCCGCGTCAAGAACGTCGAGCAACTCGCGAGCTTCATGGGCCTCTTCAACTCCAAGCTTGCCCGAGGTCGTCCGCCTCACCGGCTGGAAGGACAAGGTCTGGTCCCGGCGCTGTCAAGCTACCGTCGTCAGCAGCGAAGACGCCGCCCAGACCGCCCGACTCTCCTATGTGCTCTCGAATGGGGTCAAGGAACATCTCGTGGCCCGGGTGAGGGAATGGCCCGGCGTCCATGCCGCGCCAGCTTTCCTCGCCGGCACGGCGCTGGAGGAAGTCTGGGTCAACCGGACGGCAGAATACCTGGCCAAGCAGCGAGGCGAGACGACTGGGCCGCAGAGTTTCGAGGAGCCGGAGCCCCTGCCCTGCTGGGAGCATCTCTCCTCCGAGCAGTACCGTCATCAAATCCAGTTCATGGTCCAAAGATCGAAGACACGGCCGAAGCTCAGCGGAATTGGAGTGGCCAACAACCGCTCGGACCGGATGCGATCCGGCTGCAGGATCCGAGGGCAGAGCCAAATCGGACGAAGAAGTCTCCAGCCCCACGTTTCCACGCTTTCTGCAAAGCAGCACGCCAAGAGCTCCACAGGCTCTACTTCGAATTCGTCGCCGCGTTCCGGGAGGCGGCCGATCGGCTGAAATCGGGAGACCGGCATGCCCGATTTCCGAGCGGTAGCTTTCCGCCTCATCTGCCATTCGTCAGGGCGTTCCCGGCTGCGTTCCTCGCGCCAGGAAGAGGGCTTGTAAAAGGATTCGACAGATGTGCCGCGAGCACCGCCGTGGTGAGGAGGGCGTCGTGGCGCTCGCGGAAGTACGCGAACGGCCGCTGCCGGAGCCGGAACAGTCCGATCCGGCCATCCGGCAGCCGCGCCATCCGCCAAGGCCTGGCATAGTCCGCTCCACAGCCGCCGGAGGCTCGTCGTCGCCGTCTGCAACAGCTACTACCTTGACCGACAGCCACCGCGCCCGCTGCCGACTCTACCCTCATCCCGCCTAGATATTCCAAGTGATCGATCCTCCAAGAGCTTAGCTTGTTTTTATCGTCTCAAATTTCGCAGAGACTGCCTCCTCATAGGCCACAGAAGTCACCTGGCTATACATGATTTAGAGAAACTCTCTCTGAGCCACTTCGCTTAGGCCGCATTTAGGGGTATATGCCAATATGTTCAGGTTGAGTAATCCTCCGACACCCTTGACAAGGTTCTTCTCTGTGATAATAATAATCGTACGCAGTACGAGACCAGAACTCAAAGATTCACCCGCCACCAAGGGAGGGGACCGTCAATGTATGCAGCGTTTTCCAACATGCAAGTCGCCACCAGAACGAGAACAAATGTTAAATTCTATCTTGATGATCCGACGAAGCGAGATGGACAGTTCACGAATTACATTTCCGCGCTACTAGATGGCTATATGGACGTCGTGACTCGCCCCCAGGCATTGACTGTGTGGAACGATGTTGGTCCCCTGTACGTGCTTCCTTGGCATGTTCTCGACATGCCAAGTGAAGGTGAGTCGAGCGTCGGGACAATTAGGATGAACGGGAACCCCAATATGCTCACGACCGGCGTGATAACCCAAAACGTGGCCGGTCAGGCGTTCCCGGGAACCCTGCAGGCCTCCGTCTTCAATGTTATCGAGATCCCGGGCTACGGAAAACTTCATAACAAGTTCCCCGTGGTCGTCGAGGGCACAGCCGACAGCATTCCGCCGTTCCATACGGAAGCGGCTTGCCGATGCGCTCTGCTCTTCGACGAGCAGGACAATGTGCGCGGCATGGTGGGCGGCCGATCCCTGACAATCCTAGGGCCAGCTTGATTTCCCGCGCACAAGGCTGACGATGGACGCATTCCTCACTCTCTATCGACGCCTAGTCGGCGTGGACTTTTTCGGCAATGCCGGCGAGCCGATGCCGCAGCCCACCGACTTGCCGGAAGCGGTCAGCGAAGGCACAACGTTGCTGCCCCGCGTGTACGTCGACGCGTATGCGGTGCCGTTGATGAAAGCGCTTCCTCGGTTACTTGAGTTGCTCGCTGCCAACCGTTTTCCCGCTCTGGCCCTTGAGACACTGACCGGGCCAGCCTATCAACTACGCCCCGGCGATGCACTCGACAGTGCGCTGCAGCGCTTCCTCGCAGTCGTCTCCAACCTATATCGCTCGTTTTTGGCTGCTGAGAAACGGCAGGCGGCGACCCTCCCGCTGCGCACTTCGCTGCCGCCGCTCGCCCTCTTCCAACACAGCGGTGGTATAGGCCCCTTTACCGTAACGGCGGACGATACGCAGCAACTGATCGGGGCCGACGTAAGTATCGCGAGTCTTCCCGCGACCTATGCAGCGCACCCGCTGGTCTGGGCGATCCTCGCGCATGAAGTCACTGGCCACAGCGTGACACATGCCGACCCTGGACTTTTGGCGGAGATCGCCGCCGGGACCGTCGCTGCGATTTCGGCGTTGACCGAGCTACCAGAAACGCTTCGACAGGCACTTGCACTGGTCTGGGCATACTGGATCGATGAAGCGACGGCGGATGTCTATGGACTGCTGAACATCGGCCCCGCGTTCTGTCCTAACATGGCAGCCTTCTTTGCGGCGGCGAGAGCGCAGGGCATGCCCATCGAGCCGAAACTTCGCATGGAGTCGAGATTTGCCGCCTCAGACCCGGCCCAGACCTTGGACACGCATCCTACGGATATCTTACGGTTGCACCTCGCGTCTGGAGTCGTCAATGTGATGACCAAACTGTCTCCCGACGCTCGCAGCCAGTATCTCAAGTACTTCGCCGATCTATCGGCCCTGCTGTCGTCGGGTGATACGGTCACCATCACCGGCGCAATTCCCATGGATCGAGACCACTATCAGCCCGTCGACCTGCAGGTGCCGTTGGCAGTCATGGCGGAGGTGGCGCGGCGAGTCGGTGAGTACATCGCGACCGCACAGTTGACAACGATCGGCGGTCATTCGATCCAAGATGTGGAAACGTGGGACGACAGTGACGAATCGCGTGCCCATGCGGTCCGCGATGCCCTGCTCGCCGATCGGTCGATCGTAGCCCTCGGCGACGATGCGCATCTGCTGGCGGGTGCAACGTTGGCCTTCACCGGCACGTCGTGCGTAGGGACCGAGTTCTATGAGACCGTAATAGCAAGGCTGAATGAGGCGCTCGACGACAGTTTCAGGCGAGACCCCATCTGGGGTATGCCCAAACTGAAGACAATGTTTTTGCCGCGCTCGTTCGCTGTTGTACCGCAGTTTTGGCGCGAACCTACCCGGCAACGGCCGGTGACGCGCTTATGGGGACGGTGACGAGGGGGCGTGCGCTATGACGGAGTTTCCTTTGAAGGGTTTAAGCCGCCGGGATCGAGCATATGCGATACGGCAGGCCGTGGCCAAAGCCGATTGGCAGGCCGTGAGCTCTGAGCAAGCCACTAATGGCGACGAGGAGCGCTATTCGAACAAGATCGCTAGCTTCTCGAAGTGCCTACCTCATGACAGCTTTGGCGAAGTAGACCGCGAGGCTTACGCCCAGTTGATTGAAGGGCTCAAGTCCAACAAGATCGACCAGTTCGAGGAAATCGCAGCGACCTCCACGTTGCGAATCGCTAGTCCGCTCGGCGGTGAAGCCTTCAGCATCCTCGGTCCGGATTCGCAGGCGCTGGCTTTGTCGCCGCCGCCACCCTTCGCAAGCACGGCGCTCGCCGAAGAGATGGTTGAACTTTATTGGATGGCCCTATTGCGCGACGTTCCTTTTGCGGATTACGCTACGGACGCCACAGTTGATTTGGCTGTCAAGGACCTGAATCGCCTAGGGGCGGCGCTTCTGCCAGACGACACATTTCGGGGACCAATTTCGTCAGCAACTCTGTTTCTCCCCGACTACCCCGGCCTCTCTTCGGGGCCACGTGTGTCTCAGTTCTGGCTGTGGGACCATATGATTGACGGCGCTGTCGTTCAGCAACGTATCCAGACGCCAGTTCCAGTCTCCGCCGGGGAAGGCGTGGATTTCCTGAGCAGCTACGATGAATGGTTGAGCGCGCAGCGCGGTTTCCCCGAGGGAACCACTCCAGAAGATGCGCGCCTGGATCCTCAGCCTCGCTACATTCGAAATGGCCGCGACCTAGGCTGGGCAGCTGACCAAGTTTCGATCACCTCGACATATCTCAAAGTAGGGATGCTGCTATTGTCTCTAGGACGTGCGGCCCTGGACGACGGCAACCCATACAAGGGGACGCGGGTCGTCGGCGGCCTGGGTACGTTCGACATCTCGCATCTCCAGACACTCCTCGGTTATAGCGCGACCGCACGGCATTTCAATTTTCAGAAGTGGCGGCATCGTCGCCTGCGACCCGAAGCGTTAAGCGGGCGGGTACACAATCACTTGTCCGGCCGAAAGATATACCCGATCCATGAGTTGCTTTTGAATTCGTCAGCTCTCCCGAGGATCTACGACTACAACGGGACGATCAACAAGCGTAGGAACATCGACAATCAGGGCACATATCTGCTTCCTACTCTATTCGGTGATGGCTGTGCGACGCATCCTTCGTACCCGCAAGGGCACGGAACCGCTGCTGCCTTCGCGGTGACTATCCTCAAGGCGTGGTTTGACGAAGACTTCGTGCTTCCCGACTCCCTCACCATGAAACCCAGCCCGGACGGTACTCGACTCGAACCCTACCAGGCAGGGCGCGATGGTCCCCCTTTGACCATCGGGGCCGAGTTGAACAAACTCGTCTATAACATAACGTGGGGCCGTAACTTGTCTGGCGTGCATTTTAGAAGCGATGGCGTCGCGGCAAATTCACTGGGCCAGGACTTGGCCATCCGCATGCTGGCCGAGCAGCGCCTGACATATGTCGAGCCGTTTGGCGGGTTCACGCTAACCCGATTCGACGGAGCCCGAATGATCGTTTGATGGGAGTGTAATGCCCCAGATAAGGTTCGGGGATGAGGGGATGAGGTGCGGGCGGATGCGGGTAGAGTCGGCGGCGGGCGCGGTGGCTGTAGGTCGAGGAAGTAGCTGTTGCCGGCGGCTTTCGCCTTGTGCCGGTGCCTCAGTCTCGATGCGCCCTTTGCTCCTGGAGCGTGGAAGGATTGCCAAGTAGCCCAGCCTAATCAGCGATGCCGCCTTGAAATTTCTCTCTCGAAATCCGGGCCAAACCGGGCTGCGGCCGCGATGTTGTAGGCGCCGCCCTGTAGAGCGAGGTGCTGGAGAAACCAAAGCGAACGCTGGCCGTAAGAGGGCGTGCTCATGGCGCTGACAGGCTCTCCCTCTAACTCCTGGCAGGCCGGTACAGTTAAATCCCGCCGGATGCTCTCCATCGAGTCCTTCTCGCAGTGCCGATCTCGCTTTTTTCACAGCTACAGCAGCAAGCTTTTGCCGGGTCGACTTGAGGCCCCCTCTGGCAACGCCCGCTGCGCCCGCCCGGCGGCGAAAGCGGCATTGGCGCCGGTGATCTCTCGGATGACGATCGAGACCACCAGCCGTCGGCCGCGATTTGATGCAGGTTGACCAGGGCGACGTGGACCTCAGCGGCCAGCTGCAGGAGGAGAACCCGGGCCAGCGTGTCGCGGCCGAGGTCGAACGGCTGCCGCTCCGCTTTGAGCGCCAGCTCGCGAGCCGCCGGGTCGCGCCGTGCCGCCGGCAGGCCGGAGAGGTTGATCCGGGGCAGGGGCAGCGCCGCGGGCGGCGGCGCGATCTCCTGCCGCGGCTCTCCCCAGACGTCGGGGAAGGTGGTGCGCAGCACCTCGTGCCGCCGCACCATCTCGGTCACCGCCCGGCCGAACGCGGCGATGTCGAGCGCGCCCGAGAGGCGTACGGCGGCCGGAATGTTGTACGCCGGGTTGCCGGGCTCGAACTGGTCGAGGAGCCACAGTCGCTGCTGGGGCGAAGGAGAGGGCAGGTCGCCCTCGCGCGGCGCGCGGAGGATGGGCGGTGGGCTCTCCTCCCCTTCTCCGCTGCCTTCCGGCGCAGCCGCAGCGTGAGGAGGGGGCTCTGCTCGGGGGTGAGATCGGAGAGCCCCGCCTCCCCCGCCGTCGCGGTGGGGCGGGCGCGGCGGCGTTCATGGTCAGGAGGGTTTTCACTCGCTTTAAAACCTTACGCGAAAAGATAAAGCCTCCACGGCCCACCCGCGTAAGGTCAATATATAGGAAGTGCGACGGAGGGCTTGGGGCGGACAGTAGCCCGCCGGCGGGTCGGATCGTCTTTGACCCATCGCCTCCCCCATGCGAAGCTTCTGGCTATGGAAACCCTGGCGGAACGCCCCACCTGCATGCTGCCCCGACCAACCGTGCTACCTGGTTTGACGGCGCTTCTGGAGGAAACGGTCCGCCCCCTCTCCTTCGCCCAGGAGCGGATGTGGCTCCTCGACCAGATCGACCCCGGTGCGGCAACCTGCAACCTCTTCCACACCGTCGACATTTCGGGCCCGCTCTCCCCCGCCCTCCTCGCCCGCTCGCTCGACGAGGTGGTCCGCCGGCACCAGATCCTGCGCACCACCTTCGCCGCGCCAGGCGGCGCGCCGGAGTCCGCCGTCGCCCCCGCCGCGCGCCGGCCGCTGCCGCTCGTCGACCTCGCCGGCCTTCCGGAGCCGTCGTGGGGACCTGAGGTCGCGCGCCTCTCCACCGAGGAGCGGCGGCGCCCGTTCGACCTCGCGGCGGAGCCTCTCTTCCGCGTCGCTCTCGTGCGCCTCCCGGCGGGCCGGCACGCCGGGCTCCTCACCGCCCACCCCATCGTCTTCGACGGCGGATCGAGCCTCGTTCTCTGGCGAGAGGTCGCGGCGCTCTACGAGGCCTTCGCCGCGGGACGGCCGTCGCCGCTCCCCGAGCTCCCCTTCCAGTATGCCGACCATGCGCTCCGGCAGAGGCTGCACCTCGCGGGCGAACCGCTCGCCGGCGAGGTCGATCCCTGGCGGCGCGAGCTCGCCCCACCGCTTCCTGTCCTGCGATTGCCGGCCGACTTCGACCGCGCCTCGGCGCATGGCTTCCTCGCCGGCGAGGTCTGCCGCGTGCTGCCGGCGCCGCTCGCCGTGGCCCTCCGCGAGTTGAGCGGCCGGCGCGGGGCGACGCTCTCTTCAACCCTCCTGGCGGCCTGGGCCGCCATCCTCGGGCGCACCGGCGGCGAGGAGGACCTCCTCGTCGGCACGCCGGTCGAGAGCCGCCGCCCGGAGGCCGAGGGGCTGATCGGTCCCTTCCGCAACACCCTGGTCCTCCGCGCCCGCCCGCGGCTCGACCGAGGTTACGGCCCGCTCGTCGACGAGGTCCGGGAGGCGGCGGCGGCCGTCGCCGCGCACCAGGACCTGCCGCTCGAGATGCTCCTCACGGCCCTGGGCCTGCCGCGCGACCCGCGCCGCGCGCCGCCATTCCAGGTCCTGTTCCTCCTCCGGAGCCAGCCGGCGCCGCGGCTCTCCTTGGCGGACCTCCGGATCGCCGTCTCGCCCCCCGATCCCGCGGCGGACTTGGCGGGGGAGGTCTTCGAGCTCGGCCTCATCGCCGAAGAGGGGTCCGATCCCAGCGGCGAGGGAGATGGCGACGGCGGCATCGGGCTGCGGCTCGCCTACGACGCCCTCCTCTTCACCGAGGCGACGGCGGCGCGCCTCCTCGACCACCTGGCGGCCTTCCTCGCCGCCGCGCTCGCTGCGCCGGAGCGGCCGCTCGCCGAGCTCCCCCTCCTCTCGCCGTCCGAGCGCCGCCAGCTCCTCGCCTGGAGCGACGGCGGCGAGCACGGCGAGGACGGCCGAGCCGGGGCCCAGCCGCCACTGGCCCATCACGCCTTCTTCGCCCAGGCGGCGCACACGCCCGGAGCGCCGGCCGTCGTCGCCGAGGGTGCAGAGGGTGCCGAGGGCCGGGAGGTCTCCTATGGCGAGCTCGCCCGCCTCGCGCGAGGCCTGGCGCGTCGGCTCGCCGCCCAGGGGATCGGCCCGGAGAGCCGGGTGGCGATCGCCCTCGAGCGCTCACCGCGCATGGTCGCCGCCGTCTTCGCCGTGCTCACCGCGGGAGGAGCCTACGTGCCGCTCGACCGGGCGAGCCCGGTCGAGCGTCTGGCCGTCATCCTCAGCGACATCGGGCGTCAGGACGTCGGGCGCGGCGCCGTCGCCGCGGTGCTCCTCACCGGCGGCGGGCGCGCGGAGGCGCGCGAGGCGGCCCGGCTCGCCGGCCTGCCCGTCATCGACCTCGACGAGATCTGGCCGGCCCTCGAGGCCGAGCCGGCGAGCGACCCGACGATCGATCCGCCGCTCGGGGTCGACCGCGAGGACCTCGCCTACGTGATTTACACCTCGGGCTCGACCGGCGCGCCCAAGGGGGTGATGATCCGCCACGGCGGGCTCGCGAGCTACGTCCTCGGGACGCGGCGGGACCTCGCACTCACCCCCTCCGACCGCATGCTGCAGTTCGCCTCCCTTTCCTTCGACGCCAGCGTCGAGGAGATCTTCTGCTGCCTGGCGAGCGGCGCGGCGCTGATCCTCCGCAACGACGCGATGCTCGCCGGGGCGCCGGCCTTCCTGGGCGCCTGCGCGAGCTGGGGGGTGACCGTCTGCGATCTGCCCACCGCCTTCTGGCAAGAGCTGGTCGACCGGGTCGACGCCGGCGAGGCCGCCTGGCCGCCCTCCCTCCGCCTCCTCGTCTCCGGCGGCGAGCGGGCGCTCCCGGAACGCGTCGCGCGCCTGCGCCGCCAGCTCGGCCCCGCGGTGCGGGTGATCAACTCCTACGGGCCGACGGAGATCACCGTCGCCTCCACCTCACACGCCGTCCATGGCGAGCCGGACGGCGGCCCTCTCCGCGAGCTCCCGATCGGCCGGCCGCTGCCGGGCACCCGCGCCTACGTCCTGGACGCCGCGCGCGAGCTCTGCCCGCCGGGGATCCCCGGCGAGCTCGCGATCGGCGGCGAGACCCTCGCCCGCGGCTACCTCGGGCGCCCGGACCTGACCGCCCGCGCCTTCCTTCCCGACCCCTTCGCGGGCCGCGCGGGCGCGCGGATGTACATGACCGGCGATCTGGCGCGCCATCGTCTGGATGGAGGAGAGGACGGCGCGCTCGAGTACCTCGGCCGCATCGACCGCCAGGTCAAGCTGCGCGGCTTCCGCATCGAGCTGGCGGAGATCGAGGGGGTGCTCGCGCAGCACCCGGCGGTCGCCGAGGCGGCCGTGGGGATCGACGAGCGGCGCGCCGGCGAGCGCGCGCTGGTCGCCTGGTGGGCGGCGCGACCAGGAGAGGGCGCCACGGCGACCGAGCTCCGCGGGTTCTTGAAAGAGCGCCTCCCCGAGCCGGCGGTGCCGTCGCTCTTCGCTCGGCTTCCCGCCTTGCCGCGGAACGCGAGCGGCAAGCTCGACCGCCGGGCTCTTCCGGTCCCCAAGCGCGAGGCGGCCTCGACCGGCGGCTTCGAGGCGCCAGCGACGCCGGCCGAGGAGGCGGTGGCGTACGTCTGGCGCGACCTCCTGGGCGTCCCGCGCGTCGGGCGGCAGGACGACTTCTACGCCCTGGGCGGCCGCTCGCTCCTCCTCCCTCGTGTCCGCCATCGCCTGGAGCAGGAGCTCGGCGTCCGCCTGCCGCTCGCGAGCCTCCTCGAGCGGACGACCCCCGCCGCGCTCGCCCTGGCCGCCGAGGAGCTCCTCCTGGACGAGCTCGAGCGCGAGCTGGCGGCAATACGGTCCACTTAAGGACGTTCCGTTCTGTTCGTAGGGGAGGGGCTTGTCCCCTCCCGCGCCCTGAAAGGGCGAAATTTGAATAGTCTGGGGCGTGAGCCCAACCTCTTTTATACACATCTCGCGGATCAGGGCATCCGTGGCCTGCGACCTCAACCCTATCCCCTTCTCCTCCTGAGGAAGTGGATGGTTCTCGGGGCCCGGATTTTTCCTCCACCCGGAACGGGGGGAGGCCAGGAGGGGGGCTTCGCGGAGTCCGCGGGACCGCTCCTTGTCTGGGGCGGGCCCCCTCCTGACCTCCCCCTGAAGGGGGAGGAAAAAAGCCTTCCTCGCTCGCCGAGCTGCCGAAGCCAAAGGAGAAGGGGGACGACTGCGAGGCGGATTGCCCGTAGGGTGGGCTGACGCCCCAGGCTATTCAAATTTCGCCCCTTCAGGGCGCGGGAGGGGACAAGCCCCTCCCCTACGAACAGAACGGAATGTCTTTGAGTGGACAATATTGGAGCTAGCGGCGGCCCGCTGAGGGGGTGCCGGCGAGCCGAGCGGTCAGCTCCCTCGCCAGCCGCTCGACCTCGGGCCGGCGGAGGAGGCTGTAGTGGTCTCCGGGCAGGATCGTCCGGTCGAGGCCGGCCGGGACGAGCCGGCTCCAGGCGTCGAGCGCGGCGGCGCGGGAAGCGGCGGTCGCCTCGGAAACCCAGAGGGTGAGGCGGCCGGTGTAGGGCTCGGGCACGTAGGCGCGGCTCGCCTGGAGGTTGGCGGCGAAGGTGGCGAAGAGCGGCTCGATCCGGGCCAGGCCGAAATCGGCGGGCAGGAGGCCGGCGGTCTGGCCGAGGCGGACGACGTGCGCGAGCTTCTCCTGCTCCGGCAGGGAGCGCAGCTCTTCGGGGGAGATCCCGGCATTGGAGCCGAGCAGGCGGGCCATGTCCTGGGCGAACGAGGCCACGAGCTCCTCGACCGTGGCCGGCGCGTCCGCGGTCTCCGGCGGCAAGGCATCGATCAGCGCGAGGAGCTCGGTCTCCTGACCTTCCGCCGCGAGCTGCCTTGCCATTTCGAAGGCGATCAGCCCGCCCATGGACCAGCCGCCGAGCCGGTAGGGTCCCTGCGGCTGGACGCGGCGCACCTCGGCGAGGTAGCGGGCCGCCATCTCTTCGACGCTTTTCGCCGGCGGCCGGTCGTCTGGAGTCTGGAGGGCATAGAACGGCTGGTCCGGCGCGAGATGGCGGGCGAGGTCCAGATAGCAGAGGACGTTGCCGCCGACCGGATGGACGCAGAAGAACGGAGCCTGATTCCCTTCGGGCTTTATCGCGACGAGCGGACCGCGCCCTTTCCGGCCGGCCGGGTGGCCGCCGGAGGTCTCGGCGAGCGCCGCGAGGGCTTCCAGGGTCGGAGCGGAGAACAGGGCTGCCAGAGGGAGGGTCTTGCCGAGCCGTTTCTCGATCTGGGCCATCAGGAGGACGGCGAGGAGGGAGTGGCCGCCGCGTTCGAAGAAGCTGTCGTGAACGCCGATGTGGGCGATGCCGAGGAGCTCGGCCCAGATCTCCGCCAGGACCTCTTCGACCGCGGTCCGCGGCGCGACGAAGCCGGGGGCCGGTCCGCTGTCCGGCTCGGGCAGGGCCTTCCGGTCCACTTTGCCGCTGGGGGTGAGCGGCAGGGCCGGGAGCGCCACGATCGCCGAGGGGAGCATGAAATCGGGCAGCTTGTCGCGCAGGGCCTGGCGGAGCGCGGCGGTGTCGGCTCCGCCGGTGACGTAGGCGACGAGGCAGTCGGTCGATGATCCGCCGGATCGGTCCGATCTCGCCACCACCACCGCCTCTCGCACGCCGGGCAGGGCGTTCAGCACGGCCTCGATCTCTCCCAGCTCGATGCGGTAGCCGCGCACCTTGACCTGGTTGTCCAGGCGGCCGAGGAAATCGAGGGAGCCGTCGGGGAGCTGGCGCACGAGATCGCCGGAACGGTACAGCCGGGCGCCGGAATCGCCGCTAAACGGATCGGGAACGAAGCGCTCGGCGGTCAGGTCCGGACGGCCGAGGTAGGCTCGCGCGAGACCCGCGCCGCCGATCCTGAGCTCTCCGGAAACGCCCAGCGGGGCGAGATGGCCGGAAGCCGCGACGACGTGGACGCGGACGTTCGGCAGCGGCCGGCCGATGCGCGTGGGCGGCGTGCCGGCCGTGAAAGGAGTGGCCGTCGTGTCGACCGTGCACTCGGTCGGCCCATAGACGTTCCAGAAACGGGTCCGGCCCTGCCGGCTCCGCGCGAGGGCCGCGTCGCGGAGGTCGGCGTCGACGGCTTCGCCGCCCACCGTGACGAGCGCGGGCGCGGCGTCTTCGCCTCCCTCCCCGAGACCGGCGGCGAGGAGCGGCCGGAGCTGCGACGGCGTGCAGTCGAGCACGTCGATCCGCTGCCGGCGGACGGTGTCCACCAGCGCCGCGGGGTCCAGCCGCACGGCCTGCGGCAGGACGTGGAGGGAGTGCCCCCAGGCGAGCTGGACGAGTTGCTGGATGGAGGCGTCGAAGGAGAACGAGGCGTTGAAGCCGACCCGCAGCGCCCCCGCTTTTTCACCGTAAACCTCACTGTAGACCGCCTCGCGCAACGCCCGCGCGAAGCTCACCATCGCGCCGTGCGGGACGACGACGCCCTTGGGCCGGCCGGTCGAGCCGGAGGTGTAGATGATGTAGGCGGCATGATCGGCGAGGAGCCTCACCCCCGGCCCCTCCCCCACCCTCTCCCCTGCCGCCGGGACGTCGAGGAGGATGGCCGGGGTTCCGTTCGGCAGGCGGCCGGCGAGCTCGGACGTGGTGACCACGACCGGCGCCTTGCAGTCCTCCAGGATCCAGGCGATCCGTTCCGCCGGATAGGCGGGATCGACGGGCACGTAGACGCCTCCCGCTTCGAGGATCCCCACAAAGCCGGCAATCGCTTCGACCGAGCGGTCGAGGAAGTGGACGACCGGCACCTCGGGACCGACGCCGTGCTCGCGCAGACGCAGGGCCAGGCTCGCGGACTGCCGGCCGAGATCTCCGAAGGTCAGCCGGCGGTCTTCGCAGACGGCGGCCAGGGCCTCGGGAGCTTCCGCGATCCGCCGCGCGATCCAGTGATGCAGGCACGGCGGATCCGCCGAGGCGCTCGCCGTGTCGTTCCATTCGATCGCGAGCTGGCTCCGTTCAGCGGCGGTGAGCAGTGGCAGCTCGGACAGCCGCCGCGCCGGGTCGTCCATGGCGCCGAGCAGCAGTTGCTCGAGGTGCGCGAGGAAGCGCTCCATGGTCGTCGCGTCGAAGAGGTCGGCGTTGTAGTCGAGCACGCCGCTCAGCCGGTCCGCGGCGTCGGTCAGCGAGAGATCGAGATCGGACTTCGCCGAGCGGGCCGCGAAGGAGAACGGGTGGAGCGTGATGCCGGGCAGCTCCAGGGGGGACTGCGGAACGTTCAGGAGCTGGAAGCCGACCTGGAAGAGCGGCGTGTGCCGCAGGTCGCGCTCGGGCCGCAGCTCTTCGACCAGCTTCGCGAAGGGGACGCTCTGGTGGCCGTAGGCGCCGAGCGCGGTCTGGCGGACGCGGTCCACGAGGTCTCCGAAACCCGGATCGCCGGAGAGATCGGTGCGCAGGACGAGCATGTTGACGAAGAAACCGATCAGTTTTTCCACGTCGCCGTGATTGCGGCTGGCGATCGGCGTTCCGACGGAGATGTCGGTCTGGCCGGTGTGGCGGCAGAGGAGCGCCTGGAAGCCGGCGAGGAGCGTCATGAACAGGGTGGCGCCGCGGTCGCGGCTGAAGGCGCGCAACGGCTCGGTCAGGGAGGGCGGGAGGAGCGGATGAAGCAGGCCGCTCGGCGCCTGGGCGAGGATCGGCCGCGGCCGGTCGGTGGGCAGCTCGAGCACCGCGGCGCCGGTGAGCTGTTCGCGCCACCAGGCGACCTGGCGCTCCAGCACCTCCCCCTGCAGCCATCCTCGCTGCCAGGCGGCGAAGTCGGCGTATTGGATGGCGAGTGGAGGCAGGGAGGCCGGCACGCCCGCGATCCGCGCGCGATAGAGGGCGGACAGCTCGCGCGTGAAGACGCCGGCCGACCAGCCGTCGAAGACGATGTGGTGGAACGAGAAGAGCACGGCGTGGTCGTTCTCGCCGAGCCGCATCAGGAGACCGCGCACGAGCGGGCCGTGCGCCAGGGAGAACGGCCGGAGCGCCTGGGAGAGCGCGAGGCGGTGGATCTCTTCTCCGTGCAGGTCCTCCGGGAGCGCCCGCAGGTCGACCACGGGGATCTCGAACGGAGCCGCGGGCCGGATGACCTGCACGGCCTCGCCGTCGACTTCGGGGAAGACAGTGCGCAGGCTCTCGTGGCGGAGCAGGATCTCGTCCAGAGCGCCGCGGAAGGCGGCAGTGTCGAGCGGTCCTTGCAGACGGAAGGCCGCCGCTTCGTTGTAGGCCAGCGTCCGCGCTTCGAGCCGGTCGAGGAACCAGAGGCGCTCCTGGGCGAAGGAGAGCGGGAGGCGGCCGTCGCGCGGCACGGGGACGATCGGCGGCACGTCCGGCTCGCCGCCGCCGAGCCGCAGCCTCAGGATCTCGGCGGCCACCGAGGCGACGCTCGGCGCCTCGAAGAACGTGCGCAGCGGCAGCTCGACGCCGAACGCCTGGCGTACGCGCGAGGCGGCCTGGGTGGCGAGCAGGGAGTGGCCGCCGAGCGCGAAGAAGTCGTCCTCGACGCCGATCCGGTCGACGCCGAGCAGCTCCTTCCAGATCGCGAGCAGCCGCTCTTCGGTCTCATTGCGTGCCGCCACCAGCGACCGGCCGCTCTCCGGCAAGCCGCCGGGAGCCGGGAGCCGCCGCCGGTCGACCTTGCCGTTCGGGGTGATCGGCAGGGCATCGAGCAGCACGAAGGCGGACGGCATCATGTAGGCGGGCAGGCGCGCCTCCAGGAAGGCGCGCAGCTCGGGGACGATGCGGCGGGCGAACCGGCCCTGGAGGGGGTTGTTGGCGTAGGCAGCGAGGGACGCCGCGGCGAGGGGGCGGCCCTCCCCCACCAGGGCGCTGCCCTGGGGCGAGGAAGCCCGGATCTCCGGCTCTTCCCCCAACCCGGAGGAGGTCCGGATTGTCGCCTCGAACGATCCATCCGCGCCCTGATCGGCCCAGCTCAGCTCGACCTCGCAGGGCAGGTCCAGCCCCAAGTCCCAGAGGTCCTGCGGGTCGACGGCTCCGCGGGTGGCTTCGGCGGCGCGGCGGCGGAGGTCGGCGGCGGTTTCGATCCCCTCGGGAGCTTCGCGCAGCAGCCGGACCGCCGCGGTGTCCTCGGCGATGCGGGCGTTCGGGATGTTGCGCAGGCGGACGATCGGCGGTGCCTCCTCGGCGAGCCGGCGGCGGAGGGCGGCGAGCGTCAGCCCTTCGCGGCGCCAGTCCAGGGCGCCGTCCTCGACCGGCTCCTCGCGCCCGGGGCCCACCCGCAGCACGGCCTGGTAGCGGAAGCCGGTCAGCTCGTTGCGGGCGCGGCCGCGCTTGAGATGGATCTCGATGCGGCCGAGCTTCGGCAGCCGCTCCCGCAAGGCGGTAAAGAAGGTGGGATCGATCGCCAGCTCGTTCTCATCCATCTGGCGGGCGTGCACCTTCTGGCGCAGCCGGGAGAGCGGCGTCGCGGGATCGGCCTGGAACAGCTCCAGCGAGGTGTGGAACGCCTCGAGGAGCGGCAGGCTGCGCAGGTCGCCCAGGAAGACCGCGCCGCCGGGACGCACCAGCTCGACGGCGCGCGCCACCACCTCGGCCAGATAATCGGCGCTCGGGAAGTACTGCGCCACCGAGTTGACGACCACGGTGTCGAAGGAGCCGGCCGCGAAGCCGTCGAGTTCGTGCGCGGACTTGCGCAGCAGCCGGACGCGGCCGTCGTCCAGCCCCACGCGGCCGAGCTGGCTCTCGATGTAGCGGAGGGCGCGGCCGGAGAAGTCGATGCCGGTATACAGCTCGCAGCGCGGCGCGATGCGGAAGAGAATCAGGCCGGTGCCGCAACCGATCTCCAGCGTCCGCCGCGGCTCGAGCTCCGTGATCCCGCGGACCGTGTCGTCCAGCCACTCCTCCATCTCGCTCGCCGGGAGAGGCAGGCCCGTGTAGGTGCTGTCCCAGCCGATGATGTTGAACGTCGGATCGGCCTCGGCCGACTCCTCCCGGTAGATGTCGTCGAAGATCTCCCCCCACTGCGAGACCTGCTCCGCCTGCTCCCCGCTCCCGGCGGACTCATAGGCCGGGTTCTGCACCACGTAGGCGGCGAGGCGCTTGTCGCCCGGGACGTCCTCGCGGGCGAGCACGACGGCCTGCCGCACCGCGGGGTGCTCGGCCAAGCGGGCCTCGATCTCTCCCAGCTCGATGC